>Ga0209986_10005754_pt1 | contig 10235 bp, 14 predicted proteins | sample BlataG_FD_183168 | JGI IMG/M metagenome (GOLD analysis project Ga0209986, IMG submission 183168) | Deep subsurface microbial communities from Black Sea to uncover new lineages of life (NeLLi) - Black_00105 metaG (SPAdes) (version 2) | ecosystem: Environmental > Aquatic > Marine > Oceanic >...
GGAAGTTGCGCTTCTTATTGCCCGTCAGGCGCGATGTCGTTGAAGAATTTCAGAGACAGACAGGTGTATGCACAGTTGGATTACGCGGTATAGAAAAGTCCACTCATCGGGCTTTTCTTTTATTTTCTTTTTCACCGCAGAGCACACGGAGAACGCAGAGGCATAAATTATAGTAGATATTTATCATGGCATATTCATCTGCGAAATTTCGAAGATACATCATCGTCGGCATAGATCCGGGCACTACGATAGGGGTAGCCATAATTGACCTCGAGGGAAAACCAATAGAAGTATTCAGCTCAAAAAATTATTCGTGCTCCGATGTGATAGAACGGATAATATCACGTGGAAAACCATTGATAGTGGCATCGGACGTTACACCCACGCCTTCGACGGTAAAAAGGATAAGCCGTATTTTCTCTTCACCCGTTCCCGAATTAGACGAATCGCTGGCGACCGAAGAAAAGATTGCACTGACGAAAGGCAGGGGATACAAATATAACAATGTGCATGAGCGTGACGCATTAGCCGCTTGCGTTAATGCATTCCGGCGACATAAGAAGAAATTCTCGCAGGTGCACAGGAAAACGCCGCCTGGCGTGGACGTAGAAGAAGTAAAAGCGATGGTGGTTAAAGGCGTGTCCATAAGTGATGCGATAGACCGATTAATCCGTGCTAAAGAGGAGAAAGAGGCGGAGAAGGAGATGAAGATTTGGGATGCCATGAGGAAGGAGAGCGGCGATAAGCAACCCGCGAAAAAGGGCAGCGAACGAACGGATGAAAATGAGCTCCGATTATTTCGTAGAATTATGAAAGGTAAGGACGATAAGATAGTGATGCTGGAAGAGTTCACAGCGGCTCTTAAGACGAGGTTGGAGGAAAAGGAAGTTGAATTAGCGAATTTGCATTCTCGAGTAGCGACACTGAAAACAGCAAGGAAGCGTGAGATAGAAGAGACGGAGGAGATAACTAGGAGAGAAAAGGAGATAAAAAGGCTGAAAGAGGAACTAAAGGCGAGAGAGGGGGAGAATGCAGAATTAAGGCAAATCGTGGAGGTGTTAAAAGGTAAACGAGAAGTGAAGGTGAAGGGAGGAAAAAAGATAAAAGTGATACGCTCTTTCAGTCGGGATGCAATACTGGGTACGGACAGGAAATGCGGGTTGAAAAGAGGGGATATTGTATTCCTTGAGGACGGCAGTGGAGGAGGGGCAAGTACCGCGGAATTATTGGCGAGCAAAGGCGTTGCTGCGGTGATATATGGTAAGGAGTTATCGCATTTCGCGGCTGATAAGTTTTTCGATTTTAATATTCCTGCTTTTTCTACCGGTGAAATACCGTTGCTGTTAAAAGAAGAAGGTGAGGGCGAAAGCGGAGGCGATTTCGCTTTTGTGGATGAACGGTTGCTGAATGAAAAGATAGGGGAGTGGAAGAAGGAAAGGGAAAAGGTGGAAGAGAGAAAAATTTATCAAGTTTAGTAACGTTTAAAGGTCAATGAGTTAAAAAGGAAATGGCGAAGAAAGGCGTTGTTGGTGGAGGGAGAGGGAGGGAAAGGTGTGTTTATTTCATCGCGGTACCCGTAGGGCTTGTTGTGGTTATAACAGTATTTATATATTTGAACAGAAAGGAGATTAAGTAATGAAAAAATTTAACTTAACTGCCACAATATGGGAAGAAAAAGGCGTATATGTTTCGAAATGTCCTGAGTTGGGCGTTGCAAGTTGTGGAGATACACCTGAAGATGCACTTAGTAATTTGAAAGAAGCAGTGGAGCTTTATCTCGATAACGCCAAAGAGTTAGGGCTTAGTGAAGAGATAGATACCGTTCTTATATCCCCTCATAAGTTTACTTCAACCTTTGAGGTAACCGCATGAAGAAGCTCCCGGTGGTTTCTTCAGATGATGTAATCAAAGCGTTGAAAAAAGGTGGGTTTGAATATGCTCCGAAGCGTGGTAAGGGTAGTCACACGGCACTTTACAAAATTGATGAAAAAGGGCGTAAATTACTTGTTATTGTGCCAAAAAGGAGGGAATTGCCCAAAGGGACTCTTTTATCCATTCTTCAGCAAGCTAATCTATCAAAAGACGATTTTATTGAATTCTTGAATAAATAAACTATATTATCCCGGATTTCGTAAGTTCATAACTCATCTTCTAAACCGAGCTCCTTAACAAAATCCTTTAAATCCCTTGCCTCGCCCCTTTCTATCTCATCTTCTGATTCTTTTATCGCTTTCATTAATTCTTCATCTGCTAAAATATCCATCGTTTCAAGAACCTCTTTCAAGAGGTTTCTCGTCTGAAACAGAAGTTCTAATGCTCCTTTGTCAAACACAGAAACTGCTTCACTCATTTTTTCAGCACCTTTATTTTTATTTTATAAGTAAATGATATTTTAATTAGTTTGAAGAGAAATAATAATAAAAATATGGGTACAAAAATGAAAAACAAAATAAGTCCTAAGCTCCAAGAAATTGGGAAGAACGCAAAAATTGTCGTCTTTGGTTTGGTCAAACCGATGGAATACGACCCGCTAAAAGACCTAATCGGAATCGTAAAGGTGAAGAAGCAATTAGATGTTGAAGAGTTGATAGATTTCAGGGGATTTGACGATGCTCGCAAACATCTTGAATTTTAATCAACGATTTTGAGCAGGAATGGCATGAGAAGCTGAGAAATGAGCCTGAAATTATCAATAAGTATGTCCCCATTCTGAGAAGGGCAACTGCCGACATACTCATGCTCTCAAATGTGATAGTAGTGGAGATGCCAACAGAAGCTACATTAAAAGCTCTCGACTTTATCGGACGATACCATCTTCTCCCAAGAGATGCGATTCATCTATCCACTGCTCTTTCTTTGGGTGTCCACAATATCGTTACAACAAATTTTGATTTTACGAGAGTTGAGGGAATTAATGTTTATACGTGCAATCCTAAGGCTTTTGGAGTGCAGGAAGACTGAAAATACCGTTTGATGCTCAGGGATGCCCCGCTTTAGAGTTTGTCCCATAATTAGATAGTTTGCGAAATTAAATGCTTGTTTTCAGATATAAACCCCTATTTGGGGTTCTTTCTGTTGAGATTTTTGATAAACCTTTTTTTTTCCAAGAAAAGGTTTGTTTAAAACGTCCTCAACTCCCCTCTAATCGCCATCTCCGTTATCTCCGTGATGTTCGAAAGCCAATCATCTATTATTCGCCCAACCTTCTTTTCCGCCACTCCGGGGTTTACATCGCTCTTCGAGACAATCTGAGCGGTTGCCACCTTCGGGTCATCTATCCTTCTGCCTATCTCCGAAAGAATCTTTATATACACTTCTTGAATTCCATCTACGCTATCTACGACCTCATTGGCTATTTTATTGGCAAGCAAATTGTATATTTTACCGGTATGATTTATTGGATTTTTGCCAGGAGTTCCTTCCATGCTAATAGGTCGGTTTGGCGTGATAAGCCCGTTGCTTCTATTCCCACGACCTGCACCTCCATCATCTCCCATCTCCGCTGAGGTTCCAGTCACCGTGATATAAACCGAGTCGGGGGTGTCCGCCATATTTATCAAGGTAAGTACTTCCCTGCTTGTATATTCTTCGGCTACACCGCTCACAAATTCTTTTAATCGCTGCTTTGCGTCCTCGTAGTGCTCGTAGTCATCTACGTATTTGGAGACAAAAGCATCGCCAATCGTTAAAGTTATCCTGTCTTTTTCTCTAAGTGCCATCACCTTCATATCTTCACCTACCGCGAGCTCACGGTTGCGGTATTCCGCCATCACCCTGTTCTCCGCATTAAGCGCTATGGATTCGCTCTCAGAAAAAGGAGCATGTGCAACGCCAAAGGAGGTATCATTCGCCAGTGGTATTTCCTTGTTCTTATCCCGAAAAACGGTTAAAAGGTCGTAAGAACCCATTCCCACTTTACTTTCCACTACAACGTGGTTATCCACGTCCAAATTCCTTATGTTCCGCAAATAGTCCTTCGCCGCTTTTATCGCTACTGTATCAACGGCGATTTCCTCGCCTTCAAATTCTCGCGTTGCCCTTCCCCCTAACAAGATGTATATTGGCGAAATGACCTCGCCACCACCATATTTCGGGTTTGACCTGCCTGCGACAAGTTGCACTTTATCCGTGTTGTGATGCAATATCATCCCGCACTTCTTTTTATACTCCTTGCATAACGCTATGCTAACGGCTTCGGCTATACCATCGCATAAGCTGTCCGGATGCCCCAGCCCTTTTCGTTCTACCATTTCTATCGCTTGTTCCTCAACGGGTTTTGTGTTCACGAACTCAACTTCTATATTCCTTTTTATTTCCATTTTTTACCATCTCGCTATCTCTCTATGTATGTATAATTAATTATATGCATACATCTCTGTGGTTTTATAAGAAGTTTTATATTTTGTTTGTCTGTTTTTTCTTGATGCATAATTAAAGGAAAAGGTGCTTTTATGGAGGTGCTTATTTTTCTACTGAAAAATGGCAAAAGGTGTGAGCATGAATAAAAAGGAATTCGAGGAAAGGATAGAGCAATTGACAAGCGAAGTTAGCGTTCCTGTTAAAGCAGTAGAGGGGGAAATAGGCAAATTGAGTGGCATAAGGGGTGAATTAAGCGGTATAGTGAAGGAGCTGGATAGAATAAAAGCGATGTTAGAGAAGAAAGGGGAGCAAGCGTTAAACGAAGAAGAGCTGGAAGAGATAAGAGATGCTGTGGAGATTGTAACCGATGAGTTGGGATCTAAGAAAACGAAAACCGAGGCGATATTGAGGGAGAGGGAAAAGGGAGAAGAAGCCGAGAAATATCTGACGGATTTAACATATTTGAAGGCAGAATTCGAGAACTATAAGCGCAGGGCAGAAAAAGACAAACGCGATTTTGCTGATTATCTCCTTGAGGGCGTTATAGCTGAATTATTACCTATCGTGGACAATTTAGAAGTTGCAATAGAGCACGCAAAAGAGAATAAGCACTCGGAAGGTCTGGTAAAGGGGGTGGAAATGACATCGAAGCAGTTCAAAGAGGTTTTAGGGCGCGAAGGCGTCACGGAGATAAAAGCGGAGGGTGAGCAATTCGACCCTTTTAGACATGAGGTCGTTTCAAAGGAAGTAAGTGAAAGTCATGCAGAAAACACGGTGATAGAAGTGGTTAGAAAAGGGTATTTGTTTCACGAAAAGGTTATAAGACCCGCGATGGTGAAGATAGCGGCGATAGGGGAGGAATAAAAATGGAAGAGCGAGGTATGGAAATAGAAGCGGTAAAGAAGTTGCTTCAGGATAAGAAACGGAAGGATTTGGCATACGAAAAAATCTTGACTTCAATGTGCACGTATCCGCATGAAATAGCGGCGTATGCGCACGAGATGTTCCTGGAAGCGAATTTAGGTGATTCAGGACTATTCCAGGGTGCAAAAGAGATGGAGGAAGAAGCAGTACAGATGATAGGGGAACTGCTGGGCAACGAGAACGCCTTTGGATATATCTCCACGGGTGGAACAGAATCGAACATACAGGCGATACACGCAATAAGAAACAGGAAAAGGAGGGACGGGCTGAAAGCGATGAACATAATCGTGCCAGAAACAGCTCATTTCTCGTTTGACAAAATCGGGGACATTTTGAGCATAGAAGTACGTAAAGCGGCTCTGGACGACGAATTGAGGGTAGATGTGAACTCGGTAGAGGAACTGATAGACGACAAAACGATATGCATGGTGGGCATAGCGGGGACGACGGAATTCGGGCAGATAGACCCGATAGAGGAGCTTGCAAGTATTGCAAAGGGCAGAGACATTTTCTTGCACGTGGATGCCGCGTTTGGAGGTTTCGTAATCCCTTTTTTAGAACAAAAATACGCTTTTGACTTCTCGGTAGAAGGCGTATCGTCAATTTCAATAGACCCGCATAAGATGGGTATGAGCACGATTCCTGCCGGATGTATTCTGTTCCGTGACGAATCGTATTTAAGCGAGCTGGCAGTGCTCACACCCTATCTGACGACCAGGGAGCAGTGTTCGTTGATAGGCACGAGAAGTGGTGCATCCGTAGCAGCTACTTATGCCGTCCTCAAGTATTTCGGTAAGGAAGGTCTGAAGAAGATAGTAAGCGAATGTATGGAGCTAACGAGGACGTTGGTGCAAGGTGCGAAGGCGATAGGGGTTTCTCCGGTGATAGAGCCCGTTATGAATGTGGTAACGTTGAGTTTTCCGGCAACCGAAGTGGATAGGGTAGCGAATGCGTTAGAAGAGAGGGGATGGAGAGTTTCGATAACAAGGAAGCCGAAAGCGCTTCGATTGGTGATAATGCCGCATGTGACGGAGGAGACAGTGAAGGCGTTTTTGGATGATTTGGAGGATGTGGTGTAGCGTATATGCTCAAAATTCAGAGGATAGTTAATATTGTGATAGTGAGTGTCAATAAGCATTGAAAGAAACAATAAAATGGAAGGAAGTTATACGTTAGATATAACAATAAAAAAAGAGATATAGGAGGTGAAAGATTATGGAAGGGGAAATTAAAAAATACGAAAGTTCATCTTACGCCACAGCAGGTCCAGAAAACTCTACTAAATCAGTCATAACAAGGCATCAATTGCCCTATCATGTTACTCGGTTAGCTGAGAACGAACTTATACAAAAACTGATGAGAAGTGACAATGACCTTTTGCCACATATATTGAACGATTTGTTGACTCAACTGAGTATATTTTTGGAGGATAGATATGAATTGGTGCATTTGGGTGCCAGGACATTAAGGGACCCGGAAGAGCCAGAGTGGGAAGTTATCGTAATCATAGTGAACGCGGATTTCGGATTTGAGGACTTTGAGCACCGATTTGAAGTAGAAGACAAAATTGAAAAAATCGTAGAGAACGTAATTGACAAATGGCGTGAGAAGGTTCATAAGGATGATGTGACTAAGGTCAAAGAAGCAAATGCAATTATTTCGGTGATAATAGATGAAACGTAAATTTGACCCGAGAAGGTTTTTGGAGTTCTCAAAAGAACTTTTCCAAACGGATTTTTCAAATGATGACGAAGCAAAATATAGAACAATTAACGGGAGATGCTATTATGCTGCATTTTTATACGCTATTGAGCAATTAGGATTAGAACCCGAGGCAACGCACCGAAAAGTTCAAGATAAGGTAATGAATTTGGATAGAAAGTTGGGAAAAGAGCTTACATATCTCTGGATATATCGGTTAGGAGCGGATTATTATCTGGAGACGCCGGCTCCGATAACTATCCGTGACAGAGAGGGAGCGGTTATAGCTGAGAAGACTATAAGATGTAACGAGGAAGAAGCGCGGGAAAGTATTGCGAGAGCGGAGAGATTTTTTAAATTCATGGAAAGTTAATTCTTATTTACATGACAATGTACGAAAAACAAATGCCTGCGCACATATTCCGGGCGTATGACATACGGGGTATTTTCAATGACGACCTGTACCCGGAGACGATGCTAAAGATAGGACGTGCTTTGGGTACGTATGCGAAAAAAAGAGGCGAAAAGAGCGTGGTTGTTGGTAACGACATACGAACTACTTCTCTTTTACTCTCGAATGCGCTCGTCTCAGGTTTGCTTTCTTCGGGCATGGACGTGACAAATGCAGGAACGACCTCATTTGGCGTTTCCGCCTTCTGCGGCTGGCTGCTCAGGAAGGATATAACTGCTTATGTGACGGCATCGCATCTGCCACCCGAATGGAACGGCGTGAAGTTTTATACAGGAGCAGGAATAGGGTTTTCCGCCGATGAGAATGAAGAGATACGAGATATAGTGCTGAAAGGGAAAGAAAACGAAGGACGGGCTTATTGGAATGAAATCGGCAACTATCAAGAGGTGGATTTGAAGAATGAGTATATAGAATACATAGCGGAACGATTTGATGGTAATGGCAAGAACATCTTTAAAGAGGGGAGAATCGTGCTGGATTGCGGAAACGGGAGCATGGGATTGGTAGCGCCGGACGTGATGAAACGAGTAAAACTAAAGACCGATGCGCTGCTGTTTGTAACTCCTGACGCTTCTTTTCCTAACCGACCCTCTGAACTCACGGAGGATAGTTTAGGAACGTTAAAAGAAGAAGTAAAACGGAAAAAAGCGGATTTTGGCGCTGCTTTTGATGGCGATGGTGATAGAGCGGCAATTGTAGATGATAAGGGGAGAATGCTGAGCGCAGACCAATGTGGCGTTATCCTTGCTAAGAATCTATTACGGGATAGAAACGGAATTGTTCTGGCAAACGTTGAATGCTCCATGCTTATCGAGCGTGAGTTAGAAAAGCTGGGTGGTAAAATAGAAAGAATACCGGTGGGTCATACTTTCCTGACAAAAGAAGCGAACGAAAGAAACGCAGTGCTTGGTATAGAATCAAGCGGGCATTACGTTATTCCCTCGTTATTCCCGTTTGACGATGCGATGATAATCCCGCTAAAAATAGCGGAGATCCTGGCAGAAACGGGAAAGAAGTTATCAGAACTCGTGGATGACTTGCCAACGTTTCCTAAGGAGAGGACGAACCTTGAATGTAGTGATGCAGTGAAGTTCGAAGTGATGCACGCTCTCGCTGAGCGGTTAGCATACGAATATGGCGCCGACAAGATAAACACGATGGATGGGATAAGAATAGACTTTTTGGAGGAAGGCTGGGCGCTGATAAGGGCTTCTAATACCTCGCCGTTGATAAGGGTTACTGTGGAAGGTGCTACGGAAGAGGTAAAGGAGAAAATGATGAAAACGTTCGTGGGTGTCACGAAAGAGAAGATAACAAAAGCTTTTTAAGGTGATAAATTAACTCACACAAAAGCCGAGATGAGATAGCTCCTTCCAAACACTTTTTCTTTTTGTAAAAAAGAAAACCTGTGCTAAAAGATTTTTTTTTCTTTAGTAATGTTTTCTTTTTAAAAGAAAAGTTTTTTTTATGAAGAAAATATTTCACCTCGCGGACACACACATAGGCTATTCAGCATATCGGAAGATAGACGAAGCGACAGGCCTGAACCAACGAGAAGTGGACACCTACGAAGCGTTCAAGCAATTTATAGACTACGCACTGAAAGAAAAGCCAGACATTATATTACACGCAGGCGACCTGTTTGATTCCGTACGCCCGACAAACCGCGCTATTTGTTTCGTTCTCGAGCAGTTAATAAGGTTAAGTGAAGCGGGCATACCTTTCGTAGTGATTTCAGGCAATCACGAAACGCCGCGGTTGAAGGAAACGGGCAGTGTATTCAGCCTGTTTGAGCATATTCCTGGGGTGTACGTGGTTTATAAGAACAAGTATGAACTCATTGAAATTGACGATTTGAAACTACATGCGATTCCGCATTCCGATGATATAGAGGGCGAGAAGAATAAAATGACGCTGAATATTGACGCTAATGGTTCTAATTTTAATATCGCACTTCTTCATGCAAGCGTTCTCGGTGCAGGACTACCCGCCTTTATGATGGGCGACTTCAACGAGCAGGTGGTTGATATTGACGACCTGACAAAACTCGATTACCTCGCATTGGGCCATTTTCACGGGTGCACGAGAGTAATGGAAAACGCCTATTACGCAGGGTCAACCGAACGATTCAGCTTTAACGAGGTGAACGACAAGAAAGGGTTCTTAGAAGTCTCTTTGGATGCCAATGGAGAAAAAGAAGTTGTATTTCATCCTCTAAAAACGAGAGAAATGGAGGATTTAGAGCCAATTGTTTGCCGCAGTCTTGATGCGCATGAGATAAAAAGAGCCATAAAAAGCCGCATTCAGGAATGCAATCCGCGAGACAAAGTTGCGAGGTTAAAGGTGCAGGACATTCCCCTGCATGTTTACCACTCGCTGGATTTTGACGAGTTGAAGCGGCTGACGAAATCTGCAGTTCATTTTGAGATAAAATATGAGTTCCAGAAGGATAATGAGTTACTTTCTGCGGAACGTCCAACTTTTCGGTCTTTACACAGCGAGTTTGAGCACTTTATCAGGACGTACACGATAGGGGCGCATATAGATAAAGCAAGGCTAAAAGAGATAGGGTTGAAGTATATGCAGGCGTGGGAAGAGCATGGTGAAGAAGAATGAACCAGCCCAAAAATAAATTATAGACACAGATTAACACAGGCGTGCCGAGATAAATTCATACTCGCCAGCTGGTGAAAATCCAGCCTGAGGAAAGGCTAGCCACCACCTCAGAACTGAACCCCGCACCCTGTCTGGTAACAGGCTGATGTGAAGCTGGGGGGAT
>Ga0209986_10005755_pt1 | contig 10232 bp, 11 predicted proteins | sample BlataG_FD_183168 | JGI IMG/M metagenome (GOLD analysis project Ga0209986, IMG submission 183168) | Deep subsurface microbial communities from Black Sea to uncover new lineages of life (NeLLi) - Black_00105 metaG (SPAdes) (version 2) | ecosystem: Environmental > Aquatic > Marine > Oceanic >...
TTTATATTCCCATGTATTTACAGGAATAGTTTCTTCTCTTGTTTCCATAATATAATATAATATAATTTTATAAAAAAGACCCCACCGAAATGGGATCTTAGTTTTTTCAATTACGTAATAGTTGGGTAAATATATACACCGTCACTATTTAGAAATTGTGGAGCTGAAACAGCTGGACCAGAAGCACCGTTAGCAGCGCCAATAACTGGTTTCCAAGCATTATATATTTCCAACTCTGTTGGTATTGTAAGTAAGCCACTAGCAGTATAAGTAATAGTTTTGGTTGTTGAACCAAAAGTTATTTCTATAGCACTTGAAGCACTCATTTGTACAAAAGTTACATCACCACCGTAAATGTGTGGAGATGCAGCTTCTACTTCTGGAGTTGCTCCAGCAGCAATTTTTATTTCAATTAATCCCATAATTTCTATATTTTAAATGTTAATAATTAAGCTCCTACGAATAACACGAAGTTATTTGCCGCTTGAGTTACTAAACATCTTTCAGATAAGAAGTTAACTCTAAGTACATCGAGATCAGTAGTGTATGCACCACCAACAGATCCAGTAATCCAGGCTTTAAACCTTCTATCTTCAGTTTCAGAAGCTCTATATCTTACGTGTAAGAAAGGTCTTCTAATATTTGATCCTAACATTTGATCATATACTGTAGATGTACCAGCTGGAACCATCACACCATCAATTTGGTTAGATAGACCCCTTGTAGTAGCATCATTAAGATATTTCCAGTCAGTTTTGTAGAAGTCATAAGAACCTCTTCTAAACCCTGTGAATCCAAAGTTAAGTGCCATATCAGCTTCATTGTCAAATAGACCATAAGAAGCAGCTTGAGTAGATGCATATCCACCATTAACAGCAGCTATCATATCATCAAAATCAAGAGCAGTTTGTCTACTTAAGAAAAGCATGTTTTCTTCAATAGCACCCTGTTTGTCAAGATTTTGTAATATAGCATCAAAGTCAGCTAAAGCACCAGAACCAGGTCCAGCAGCACCAGCAAATCCAGAGAATACATTTCCTCTAGCTTGAATAGCAGCAAATAAACCTTCTGTTCCTTTAATGTCTACAAGCGCTGCGCCAGTTGGTCCAAATGAGGCACCAAAAGTTTGAGCGGCAGTAGCCATTAATTCACCTTCAACCATGGCCATTTCCATGTAATCTTCAAATCTTAGTCTTGTTTCAGATTCAGCTTTAAGATACCATAAGTATCCTGAAGTTCCATCTTCTGTAGCGACTTCGATCCATCCTATTTGAGCAGCATCAGAACCACTTAATTCATAATTATCTTTAAGGATAATTGGAGAATTTTGGAACGTTGTTACAGCTGGTTCAATAGCATTGTTCATTCCATCACTTCCTTTTGGAAATTCAGAGCCATATACAAACATGTTACAAGCATCTACACCTGCTAATGCGCCAGGTAAAGCAGCTAAGTTATCATATACTGTACATGCTAATCTTCTAAGATCTGTTCCAGCAACACTAGTTACGTTAGTAACTAAAGCTTTCATCGTAGTTAAACCAGTAGCATTATCTGCTAGTAATATAGTATTACCAATTCTTACTGCACCTTGTGGGTTAGCAGCAGGTAATGTAATATCTACTTGAATAACTGGCATTGCTGCCGGTACTGTTGCAGTTACGTTTTGATATGCAATATGTAATCTATTTTGTTCAGACCAGATTACTTGATCTGAGGTCATTGGCATTTCTGCTCCGACCATTCTTAAGAAACCTGATAACGTCCTGTTACCATATCTCTCTACTTCTTGTTCGTATAACTCAGGTAAATACTGTTGAGCCCATTGATTAAAGCCAGCTGCTTGAAAATCAATGTAGTTGTCTTGTATTGTTACCCTGTCTTGAGCTGGTACGATTGATGCGGGAAAACTCCCGCCTGGTACTAAAGGCATAATTTTTAATTTTTAGTTTTCTTTTTAATTTTTAATCTAGTACTATCTACGCCGTCACTTAATGCTCTAACTTTCCATCCATTTGGTAAGAGTTCTCCTTGATCACCCGATCGTGGAGTTGTATCTATATTTTTGGATTTTTTCATAATGTCCTTGGTAGCGTCAGCTTTTCCTTGGTCATAAAAGTGTTGAGCAATAGTATCAGCGTTTCTTGCAGCATACATAGCTTTGTGATAACCTTGATAATCTGATATATTTCCTTTGTCATCCATAAATGAATTAACAAATTTTGAAATATCAGTTTGTTTATTAGCTATCTCAAAAGGGTTTGAAACTTTGTACTTAAACTTCTTTTCTCCAACTTCAAAATTGAAACCTTCAAAATCGTTTTCGAAATAGTTTTGTGTACTTTGTACAAACACATCTCTGCGTGATGCAATGTCTGATTGTTCTTGATTATATCTATTGAAAAATTCAGTTGCTTTTTTTTGTTCATTAGTAACAGAAGGTCTCAACTTGAGCTCTTCATAATATTTGTCCTTCATGTTATTCAAAAAGCCTCGAGCTTTCGCAATTTCTTCTTTAAACGCTAGTTTTTGTTTTTTAACAAATCTTTCCTCATCCACTTCTTCATCAAAAGCAAATTTATCTTCCATGATAAAATTTACTTCTTCATCATTTAGATGGGGTTTTGTGCGTTTATAATATTCTTTTACCACTGTATCATCTCCAATTTCCTCATAACTAGTATTTAGGTTAACATAATCTTTTATATTACCTCCTGTCTCATTCATGAAGCTAACTAGCTTTTGAATGTTTTCAGGCATATTAATTGTTGGTGTAGTTGGAAGTGGTTGTTTAATTTCTTCTTTAGGTGGGGTGTTTTTAACTTCTTGAATTACCGTTACTTCTTCTTTATTCTTTTCGGTAGTATCAGGTTTTTCGGCGTGTGGCTCTCCCACTTGCTGCAATTCCACTTTGGTTTCCGTTTTCTTTTCTTTGCTCTGTTCGCTAACAGGTTGCACAGTTTCCTTTGATTCTGACTTTTGAACGGCATTCGTTTCTTCTTTTTGTGGGGTTAAATCAACCTTTGTAATAGTAGGGCTTTTTTTCCCTAAATTTTTTGCTTTCTTTTTCATTTTAAATGTTCCTTCTGCAGGTACATCTTTTTGTTTTTCTTTTGTAGCCATGATATAATAATATAATATAAATAATTTAGATGTTGAGTGGATTCAACGCTTCTTGCGGAGAATCTTGTGCTTCAAAATCTATTGGTAGTAGATCATTTTTCTTTTGATCTGCTATTGCACTTTGTTGGGTACCTTGTATTTTGGTTCTTTTGTCTTTTCTAGTTTCTATTAATTCTTCTTTTTCTTTTTCTCTATTAAGTTTTTGTTGAGCTAATTGACTATTATAATTAAACTCTAATTCCATTAATTCTCTTTTAATTTGAGACTCTACCTGCATTCTTTCTATTTCAAAACTAGACTTACCTTTTTCTACTTTTAATTGAGTATCAGCTAAAGCTTGTTGCTTTTGAACCTCATTCATTGCGGCTTGTTCAGCTTGCTGAGCATTAGCTTGAGCTTGAGCTTGAATATTAGCTTGTGAAGCTTCAGCAGCAGCTTTTGCAGCTTCTTTCTGTTTTAGCTTAATCATTTGATTAGCTAATTTAAGATTTTTAATTTGCCTTATATCAATTGCATCAGCCAACGAAATTGTTTGTTGTTGTAACGACATTTGTATATTAGCTTCTAATTGCATTTTTTCTTCTTCATCTGGAACTAATTCCATGAATATTCCAAAATCATATAAATGTAAATTCCAAAAATCTTCTAAAGTTCCTACGTTGTAAGTACTTATACTGTTCTTTAAAGCTTCATTAGTTAAATCGTATTCCACTGAATCAGCTAATCTTAAAACAATATTTTCACATGTTCTTAAAATTAAATATAATGAAGCATTTAAAATATGCTTTGTAGCTACATTAGAATTTGCTGCAGCTAGTTTTTGTAATCCGACTAATGAATCAGAATTAGGTAAACTTCCATCTCTTGCCTCGTTTAATCCTGTAACATCTCTTATCATTTGTAAATAATACTGATAAGTCTGTATTAATGATTGAATTTTTTGACTTCCACTAGAGGTTTGTAATTCCTGTATAGGAACCTTTCCAAGGTTTTGATCTCCATCTTGCGTTAATGACCTACCTACTATACTACCTGTTTGGAAGTACATATTTAAAGCCTCTCTAGGATTGTATTTAGTGCCATTACCTAAATCTACCTCTGCTAATCCGTCTACGTCCAAATAGACGCCATCAGGGACAATCCTGGACAGTACTTGCTGTATCTTTAAATGAGTTAGTTGAATCATATCTGCAAAACCAATCATTCTTCCAACTAAAGACTCGATTCTTCCGTGATACATTTCAGGAGCACAGATATTGTAATTCATTTTTACTTTAACTAAATTAGATTTAGGACGCGTCATATTACGAGACATTTCCCATCTCAATAATTCATCATGACCTAATATTTTTGCTCCACTATATAATACCTCTATTGATCTAGATACTCTTTCAAAATTATCATTTTCTGGTGGATTAAAAGTGTCAGGTTTTTCTAAAGCTTTTTCTAATCCTGTAGCAGTTTTCTTTATCTTCCATACTTGATCACTATAAGTTTTGTATTCGAAATATAAAACATATATACTATTACCATCTCTTCTTCCGTACCAATTATAAAGATAATTACTATTGCTTGGGTATTGTTGTATTCTTTCTAAATCATGATCAGTTAAATGGGGAAATTGTTTTTTAATATCTGACAATGTAATTGCTTTAACTTCTCCTACATACCATAAATCTTCAAAATTTGGATCTTCTGTATAAGACCAAACCATATGCGCAGGATCAACATATTCAGCTTTTACTCCCTCTGCTTCATTCCAACTAGTTTTATTAGCCCCAATTCCTATTTCAACTAAATCTTTTAACGTTCGTCTTCGTGTTAAATCATATTTATTTCTTTGAAGAGTGTTATTAATACCTTCTTCTGCTGCTATTTCACAAGACTGCTTATAACTTAGCTGCATGTGTAAATCTAATTCTTCTTGATTTTCAGGTAGTTCTTCTGGACTATCAGTATTCCATAAATTTAGATTTAAATTCTTTTGTACATTTTGTAAAAACTCTTTTGCTTGAATGTCTCTTAAAATGTCCTGTGCGTATTTAGTTCTTTTCTTTAATGAAAATGGATCTTGAGCAAAAGCTTTAATATCATAAATCTTTTCATCCATACCATTAACTACTATATCTACAAATTTTGGTATAATAGGCACCGGTTTCCAATCTAAATTAAGATAGGATAAATCTCCATTTATAGCTAATTCATCTTTGTATTTCTGTACTGGTTGTTCAGCACGAGCATATAATCTTCGTAATCTAAAATTATTAAAATTACTATTAAAACGATTTTCTACTCCAGTTCGTGTACCACTAAACCAATCTCCTTCTATAGCCATAGCTACTTGTCTGCCATAATCCCAGCTTTCTTTTACGTCGTCAGGTACCACCTGATCGGGAAAAGCACTATAAGTATTTGTAACAACTTGCATTTATTTTATTATTTGTGAAATCTGTCCTTCGTTATTATATTTTTGTATCCCTAGATCAATACGCTTAACCGTTCTTTTGTTTGTAGGTTTATATTTATGTTTCATACATGCCATTATAGCTAAACCAGAGCTTATAGAAGCATCATGTTTAGTTCTGTTGTTTATATCAAACTGTGCCCAATCCTCTAGTGTTCGCTGATGATACATATCTCCATATATTCCATCATCTATTCCTACATAAGCATCTATATAATATTCAATTGCCGCTGCATGAGATTGTTTCATATCTTCACTAGAATTAGGTACTCCACCTATTTCTTTTTCAGCAACTGATAACCTGTTCCAAACTTTGTCAGGCCTATTGATAGAAAATCCTCTATACCCTCTTCTTAACATTGTATATAACAAACGTGGCTTATTGTTTTCCGCTAATATAGGCATTCCATAAAAGTGGCATGCCATAATAACGTCTTCAAAAAATATTTCTGCAGTAGGAGGTCTAGATATATATTCTAAGAAAAAATGATTTGGAGGGCAATCTTCCATACTAAACTTAGTTAATCCGTGCAAAGCTCCATTAGATCCTCTTCCATCTACTGTTCCAGATATATCATAACTATCACATCCAAAGGCTCCTAAATGTTTATTTCCAGGATATTTTCTACCATCTTTTAAAATAACGTTATTTTGTAAATGTGCTGGTGGAACCCATGACACAAAAAACCTTCCATTTTTATTAGGAATAAATATAACCTTACTATCTTTATCACCTCTTTCCCATTGAAAATTACCTTGAGTAACCTTTAGTTTGTTATTTAAATCTTCATTATGGTCTATTTGTTCGTATATTTTTACTAAATTAAACAGACTTTGTTTAGTTTCATCTCTAAACGCATGTTTTTCAGTTCTTGGAAATTGTCTATATAATTCGTTTAAACCATCTTGATCGTCTTTAAATCCTTCAACTTCATTATTCCAATGTTCAATTACTCCTATATTTACAAAGTTACCATCTATTCCTTTAATAGGTTTTTTTGGAGTATCAAATATAGGATGTCCATATACATCTATAAACCCTTCGTAATTCCATTCCATAGGAATGAACAAAGAATACAATCCTTCTTTTGTCTGCCCATTTCTATTGCGCTTAGTAACATCTGCACCATGATAAATATCTTTAAAGTTTTGTCCTCCTTTATCTAAAGCATTACTTGTAGATCCCATCATACATTTACCAACAATTCTACTACCTAATCTTAAACAGGTTTTAGTTACCTTCCAGTTGTTTTTTATATTATCTGGTCTATCCCATTTACCACTTTCATCATGACCTAATATCTGTAATTTTTCTCCATCATAACTATTGTCTCCTGTATTTTTCCAATCTATAGTAGTATCTAATCCATCTAGTTCTCTAAGTTCTTCATTAGCTTCAATTTTTCTACGTGTGAGTTTTGATGCTGGTACTCTATAGGCAAGTTCGGTTTTAGGACGATCCATACCATCTTGGATTGGTTTAAAAAAGAACGGATAGTTAAGTGAGATGGGTACAACTTTATCAGTGAACATTTTCTTAGCATCTGCTCCTGACTTTGATAAAATTCCATATCTACTATCTGAGGAAATTGTTGCTTGATTAACAAGTTCTGCAGAACACATGAAGGAGAAACCCGATCGTCTGTTTTTGAGGTAACACATTCCGTATGATCTAGTATCTGCTTTACATGCTTCCCAAAAAATAAAGAATAATCTATTGGCTTCTCTATAGTCTGGTGCTCCAATATCAATTTTTGACCATTGCAAATACATATAATGAGTACCAGTGATGTAAGTAGGAATACCCTTATTATAAAACCAAAACCCTTTCTCTCTTCTTTCAAATTCTTCATCAATATAATCCCACCATTTTTCTCTAAACTCTGTTGGATATTTCTCCCAATCAAATCTATTTTTTATTTTACTTAATTCTTTTGGATAATCAAACTTTTCCCAATATTGTTCTACATCTTTTTTATTACGTTTGTATGCTATAGTTTCTAATGGTAAAGCAATTCTAAGATTTTGTATTTCTATAATCTTACCAATTTGCCCAGTTTTGCTTATAACTATAAAATCATACTCTACATTATACCCATACTCCCATCTCTTGTATCTATTTTCTTTATTAAGAACTTTAGTATTAACTATATCAGGAATTTCTTTCCAAAGAGACTGCTCGTATTTCATTTACTTCTTTTTTCAGCAAACCCTTTAAATATCTTTACTTCTTCAGGTGAGATATGATGAGTACTTTTAAGAAGAGTTTCTTCTTCTTCCATCCTATTAAGAATTTCAAAAGCATCAAATATAGCAAGTTTTTTTGTTGCTGCAGCGTTTTTAAGTCTATCTGCGGAAACATCATCTGAAGTATCCACGATCGGTTCTTTAGCCACCTTGATAAGTTCTTCAACTGCAATGTGCCCAGCTTGGATTATACTCTTTTTCGTTTCCTTCGTATTCATGTTGTAAAGCAATATTATTAGATTTCATACAATATAACCTTTCTCCGTTAATAATAAATTCAAATTCCGAATTTGGAGTAAAAGTTATTAAGGCTTCTTTATTAAGACCTTGTTTTATTAAAGTAGGATTAGTGTATTTTAATACACCAGTAAGAGGTTCTTCTTTATCTGTCTCGAAAGAAGACTTGTTATAAATAGGTTTTACAAAACAATATTCTAAATTAGAGTATAATTCGTCATTATGTTTGTATAAGTATATTTGTTCAAATCTACAAAAATATAAGTTATCTTTAAAAAAAGTACTTCCATTTTTTTCTTTACCATCCATACCATAGTATCTTCTAAAGATATTATGATGTACGTATAATTCATCACCAACTTCTATAGGAGTATTATAAGCGAGAGGTGTTTTTACCACTACAGCTTTTTTACTTATAAACTTATGATCTTCAATGTTAGTATTAACAATTAACTCTTTATTATCAATAACCTTTTTATTTTCGTATCTATCTGTAAAAGGAGTTATTATAAAATCATATAAACTTCTCATCCGTATTTAAGATCAAATTCAACCGCTATAGCCATATTGGAATTAAATTTTTTCCATGGTAAAACTTCATTTCCTTTTTTAATATAAATTAAATACTCTCCATCTTGTTTGTCTGCAATTATATCACAAATAGTATGACCTCCATATACTTCTTGTCCTACAGAATAATGCATAGCGTCATTTTTATAATCAGAACCTATACTTATCTTTCTTATATTAGACATGGTCAGCAACTAATTCCTTGGATTCAATAGGAGTGTATTCTCCAGATTCAAGATTTATTTCTACATTTCCATATTCTTTTTCTAATGTTGATTTAAATGTATTTATTTCGTCATTTAAAGCTGCTATTTCGTGTAAAAAACTATGCTTCTGTGTTTCTAATACTCCTATTTGACTAAGAATATTACCTACTTTTTGTTGTTGGTTTTGAATAGTTTTTAATTGTTCTTCTTTAATTTTCATTTAATTAAATTTATTGTTTGTTTTGTTCTAACTTTATATTAGTATATTATACTGGTGAAGGGTCACTCCACACCGTAGTTTGCATTAATGCTAATGCTTCTGTATGGTTATACGTTTCTATAGGAATTATACTACCATCAGTTATGAAAGTAGGAATGTTATCATGTACCCATTTGATTACAAACTGAGTTTGATCTAGAGATTTTCTAACCGTAGAAGTATTGGTTTCTCCCACTTGACTGAAATCAACGTTGTTTATATCTACTATTTCTATCGTAGCATATGTATTATGATTACTCATTTTTTTGTATTTTAAGGAACATCAGGGACTATCATAACAGATTCTATTTCGTTAATAGTAACTGCATCATTCCCCACTAGTTGATCAGGCATGTTATTCCATGCTACAATTTTATCTCCCATACGATACCAAACATCAGGAACTGGAGCAGTTGCTAGATTAGTTAAATCGTCAGGAGTTCCGCCGTTATATATTTCTGAAACATAATCAGCCATATCTTGAGTATAGATTGCAAATTCATCAATTCCACCGGGAAAACGACTATAAGGTAAACCTATATTGTCCCCTATATAAATACCACTTGTTGCGTTGGTGTTAAAAATATGACCTCCTGTATTATCAGATTCTGTAACATTATTTCCATCTATATAAAATCTACATCTATCGTTAACTAATCTACTTTGCGATCTTGTTATTAATGCGTGATACCATGTACCTACTACAGGCGTCCATAAAGCTGCATCTGTTCTACAAAAATAACTTAGTCCATCAAAATACACTTGCAGTCTTGAAGTTGCTGGATTCCAAAATAATTGAGTTTTTTGAGCACGAACGTCTGACTGAGGTTGATTGCTTATTCCAAAAATATTTTGATACCCGACTAAAGTATCCATTTTAATCCAAAAGCTATAAGCAAAATCTAATAAACCATCCATCTCTGAATATGTGGGGGAAGATAAAGCATAATCATCTACTCCATCAAAAAGAGTGGATTTGGCATTTGTAAATCCACCTGCACCTCCAGAACCGCTACCTACGGCCCGGCGAAGATCCACTATTTTAGTACCCATACTTATAATACTCATCTAATATAAAGCTAAAATATCGTTAGGTGCAGTAATTGTACTAGTTATTTGTTTAACT
>Ga0209986_10005756_pt1 | contig 10232 bp, 8 predicted proteins | sample BlataG_FD_183168 | JGI IMG/M metagenome (GOLD analysis project Ga0209986, IMG submission 183168) | Deep subsurface microbial communities from Black Sea to uncover new lineages of life (NeLLi) - Black_00105 metaG (SPAdes) (version 2) | ecosystem: Environmental > Aquatic > Marine > Oceanic >...
CCACCAACCGTTCGATCTTATTCTCCAATTGCCGCCGTTCTTCAAGTAGTCCCCGTTGTTCCTGCTCGAGTCTTGCCTGCTGTCTCTTTCTTTGCTCCACGGTCTCGGTGAAGGCCTGCGAGAATGTATCTTTCAATGTGGACAGTGGCGAGATCGTGGCTATGATCGGTCCCAATGGAGCGGGGAAGTCCACGACACTCAAGGCGGTCAGTGGCTTGCTGGATAGCGTAGGGGGACAAATCAAGAACGGAAGTATGCTGTTTGAAGGAAGGTCTATAAGCGGGCTTAGGACTGATCAGTTGGTCGAAAAGGGTATTGCCTTGATGCCGGAAGGAAGGCGTGTCTTTCCAACTATGACCGTCCTTGAAAACCTCGAGATGGGGGCGTACGCTCGAGCCGATAAGCGATCTGTTGAGGATGATATTTGGACTATTTTTGACCTGTTCCCACAATTAAAGGAACGAGCGCGACAAAAAGCGGGAACGCTTTCCAGCGGAGAGCAGCAGATGCTTGCGCTTGGACGGGCGCTGATGCTCAAACCGAAGCTGTTGCTGGCAGACGAACCATCTTTAGGACTCTCGCCAAACTTTGTTGACTTGATTTTTGACAAGCTTGTCGGAATCAACAAGACCGGCACCAGTGTTCTTCTTGTTGAGCAGAATGCCCGAATGGCGCTGGAGGTGGCGCACCGAGCCTATGTTTTTGAGATTGGTCGCATAGGCCTGGAAGGAAGCACTGACAATCTCTGCGAAAATCCTCAAGTGAAAAAAGCCTTCTTGGGCGGGTAGCACAGAGACAGTTGGTACCGGTACACATTTATTGTCCCGGCAATCAGAGAACTTTGGAAATGATGAGCAGCCGAGACTTCACAAGGCGAATTTCAACCGAAAAGTTCTGTGTTTCGTAACTTCAACCTACCAAGTCGAGTCTCGTTTAGTAAACGTTCAAAGCAGACTAAAGATGTGTCCTGGACGTGGTAACTCACTTAGAATAAAACGCAGGACATGAGAATGGAACCCCAGTCCGCGATAAAAGTCAGCTACAACCGTCAGGTTTACAGAGTGAAGGACGCAATTACGCGCTCGCTTATGCTCAATGTCGTGCGCGGCGGGATTCGTGAACGGCGGGAAATCACTAATAGCGAGCTATGTTGACAGCCCTCCCGCAGTCGAATACGCATCCGGGGAGGCCGGGGTCACGCGGGTCCACGTCCACCTGTATAGCGGTCGCCCCGACGTCACGTTTCAGCTGCCACTGGATAGGAAACGGATCTTGGTCAGGCCATGGTATCGAGCTCCGCTGCAATTATCGCCGAGATGCCTCTTCTTATCCCTTTTTGTCCTTCAAGTTGTCCCTACTTGTCCTTGGAGATCGTGCGACTCGTATGCCACTGTTTCGGCCTATCTCTTTATGTATTTGAGGATTACGATAAGCCGAGGAGATCTGTAACTGTCCCTAACTGTCCTTTCATGCGCATTACCCGAAAACGGCACAGAAAAGGGTAATCAGGGACAACTGACGGGCAAAGTTCGTTGCTAGTGTCAGGTGGGCCCGAATTGGATCACAGACCGGGGAGCAGAGCGCTACGGTGTTCCGAATGTCAGACATACATAGACGTAATGTCCAAATGCTATCGGCTTATCCGGGTGGATCTTAATCGTAGAATATTCGTCCAGGGTCGCTTCTATAGTGAACACCAGGCTCTGGTCGGTATGCCAGATGTATTCTTCGCCATCGATTGTCACGATTAATTCCTTCGGTGGTTTGTTGTTCTCAACTGTCGCCTCAAACGTTAGCAGGTACGTACCCGCCATGTTTCCAAACGTCCAGACGATCTTATGATTATGCCCGGACAGCTTGTCGCAAATCGTCTTTATGCAGGTGGAGTCGGGAACAACAACTTCTACGGTGTCGATCAAAGTGTCGGTGACGGTATCGATTAGCGTGTCAAAGATTGTGTCCGTATCAAACACTTCTACGGTGTCGATCAAAGTGTCGGTGACGGTATCGATTAGCGTGTCAAAGATTGTGTCCGTATCGAACACTTCTACGGTGTCGATCAAAGTGTCGGTGACAGTATCGATTAGCGTGTCAAAGATTGTGTCCGTATCGAACACTTCTACGGTGTCGATCAAAGTGTCGATGACGGTATCGATTATGGGCGGACCAGGTTCGAAGACGGTATCAATGTCCGGGCCTTCATCCCGCTCGAGCGGGTTTGAACAGGTCACCAGCAGCTGGGCGCCAAAAATAAGCGCACACAATGCGGCAAGAACGTATATGCGTTTCATTTTCCTCCTCCCACCAGTTTGTAGAGAGTGACATAAACCAGGAACTGATCCATATCCGTATCCGATTCATCAATGCCGGCGGCTCGGCGTTTTGCCGGGTTATAGGTGCCGACGATAGATATGAAATCAGCGGGGTCGAAGCGCAGGCCGAACAGCGGACCTTCTGAGAGCCTGACGTACTCGTAGTAGTATTGTGAGATCTGCTCGACGCGCATCCATCCGCCGACAAATCCCAAACGGATCTCTTCTAATGGGAACACCGTTACGTGACCGCCCAGCATTCTTCGTCGCGTTTCCAGATCTTCACCATCGAACCGGTAATCGCTTTCCCAGAACGAGTGCCCGCCGACAACCTCGAGGTAGACCTGCTGTCTCCAGGTTGCCGCAGCCGTGACGATAGGCATCCCACCAAACGGCGATGAGGAAAGGCCGGCGCCGAGTTGCAAGCCGAAGTTCTCGGTGAAGGTACTGGGTACTTCCGTGATTTCAGTGAAGTGTTTCTCGACAGGTGGGCGGTTCTCCAAATCATCGAGCCTGGCAGCCAGCCGGTCCTCGCTGGCGTGGATCTTGGACTCCAGGTCGATTAGTCCACGCGGTACGCGGACGCTGGCAAACCGATAGATTCCACCTGTATCCGGTAGGTTCTTGGACTGAATGATCAACTGGGTTGAGTCCACCTGCAAGTCTTCGATAAGCAGCTTGGCCAGCAAATGTGCGCGTCCCAGGGCGAGCCCGGGGTTTTTGGCGTCGTTCTGGCGCGCGTAGCGGTAGCCGTCGGCACCGCCCGTCACAATTGCCTGCACCAGCGGATACTTCTTCAGCGTATCCGCTATAGCCCGCAATTGCGGCATGTAGGGTTGGAAGAGATCAGCCTCCACACTGCCCGCGACGCCAACCGGGAAACCGGAAACAACCACTTCCTGCGCCAGGACTTGGCCGCTGAGCATGCAGATGCACAATCCGATGAGAATTAACAGCTTGTTCATAAGAGCCTCGTATAGTTGATGGTTCACTTGTAGGAATTCGCCAATCAATTAGATCCGAAAGTACTGCTTGACATAACGCCTACCATATCGGGCTGAACGTGCTGAACCGTTTTTGCGCGGATGCCCAATGTTCTCTTGTCAGCCTCGCTTATGATGCAATTAACTGCGACTATTGTTACCTGAGTTTCAGAGCTGTTCTTTTTCCTTCCATTCACTCTTTCCAGAAGTCCGGTAGCCAGAACGGGTTAACGAACTTCTGGGAGTTATATAAGCAACAACTGTTCCGTCTGTTGGAAAGACCGCACTCTTGAAGGGCGTCCATGGTTGGCCAGGCTTATTGGAATGACCCTAATACGTCAGAACTGCAGCCAAATCGTCACTGATCTGCGACGGCTCAGGTAGATGAGCGGGGACGCTTCAACGGCTTGACAAGGAACTCAAACTGTAGATATACCAGACCTCCTGAGACATTCTGTGCTGTATATTAGGTCACACTCATGGAGGTCGGCAGTCACGTAACCTGCCCAGGCGCACTTACTGGTGTCGAGCGGTAGTACCGGGTAATTACATGTGAAAGACCAACTCAAAAGTTCTGAGTTCTGCACGGTTCGGGGGAGCTATTCGAGGCAGAACTCGAACCGAAAAGTTCTGGGTATTGAATAGATAACCCAACCTTTTTGTATCCAGTTGTATATTAACTTAAGTTAGAGTTATAGATTGTGTCATATTAGACAAAACTTACTTTGTTTACTTTTCATAGTTAACTTTCATTAACATAATAGCGTAACTGGATTTCGCACAAAAATATTATTAGTTTTGAATAAGCCAATGCGAAGCCGGTATATTGTAGAGATTGGAGAATAAGCGATAGATACTGTCGGTATTTTTGTAGTTCTCTGCGTTCTATGTGGAATCTGGAATGTGGTTATTAGTTTGATAATTTACAATGCCCTACAAAAGCGTGGAATTCCCGTAAGCTTTCTCTGGTTACGCGTGATGGCCCCAAAATACGCTTTTCAGTATAAAGAAATCACCAGAACAGAGACGGGAAGAGTCGGACCATTGTTCTACCAATGGATTGTATTAATCAACTTTGCCCTGGTTTTTGCCATAATTGCAATTATCGTAATAATCTAACTGGTTAGTTGCAGAATATAAGGCGTCGAAATTTAATCTTATAGGGGTTAGGGGACGTAGGTCAAAACTCCTGTAGTTTTGACATTAATCTTATTGGTCAAAAGCGCCCTTCGTCAAGCTCAGGACAGGCAGGTCTTTTGACCTACGTGGTTGTCACATCCGGGGTATGCAGCTACAACGCCAGGCTGTCAACGATAGTGCGTCCCTTGAACATATAATCAATATCCAGCTCTACCGCTTCCTTGTACTCCTTCGTTTCGCCGCTGACCGTTTTACGGCGGTAGCGGTCTATCAACCATTGCTCGCGCTGCAATATAACCATACCTTCTTTGTAGGCAAAGTAGAGCAGCCCGGTGGATCTGATGCGGTCGAGACCGCTGCGTTGAACCGAGTCCTTGGGGTTCGGTTCAAGGGGAATAATCATGTCACCATCGCACTTAATTACGGCACAGTCATAGCCGGCCTCGCGCGCCAGCGACATCACTCTGTAGGTCATCGACGCTTCCATCGGTTCCCCCGGAAGAACCACCTTCGTGGTCTGGGTCCAGGTGTAGCCAGGCGTCACCTCGTGTGACGGAAAAACCGGCATCCCCTGTTCGTAGTAGTTTCTTATGTAGCGGATATGGGAGTAATTCTCGTCTTGCCTGAACTTTACATCAAGGACCTTTCCGTTGGGCCGAACCTGCAGCACCAGCTCTCGACTTTCTTCTACCGTTTCAATAACGGAGGAATCTTCTTTGCCTGGCTTTTTAACTGTCCAGATGGAAACTTCTACTATCTCAGCCGTGCTGTCAGGGAGTATCCGTTTTACAAGCTGTTCCACTTGTACCTCAAACGTCATGGAGCTTTCTTTGATGGTAGAATCGGCCTGCGTGACGGTGGTGCTTCTTTTTGACACTTGCTCATAAGAGAGCTTCAAGCCGGGCTCAAACTTGTAGCGCAACATGATTTTCTTTTCCCCTTGCGTGCAGCCTGCGAGAAAAACTGCAGCCACGAATGGGGTAATGATGATGGCGGTTATTCTCTTCAAAACTTATCTCCTCTCAATGGCGTTAAGTACTATTCTTACTCTTCTGTGACCATCAGGTCCGGCAGGCCGGTAAACCGTCCTAAAAATCCCGGGGCGCCCATAAGAAGCATTCCTTTTGCCAACCGGACCTGTTCGGCTCGGGTCACCACTGGACTATTGTCGGCACCAAGCAGTTCGCTAACGGGCGCCGTGGCCAGTATCGGAGCGCTGACGGTGTCCATCCGTGAAATTCGCTGATCCTGGCTGGTACCGATAAGTATTGCCGAAACCAGAACGAACAGCGAGGCCGCGACCGACACCAGAGCCCGCACCAGGGCGTTGCGGCGGACACCCACGACATCAGTTGTAACGCCGAGAGCCAGCTGGTCATTGGGGGGAACGTCAATAGTCCTGGCTTGAATAAGCCGCGTCGTTTCTGACCAATAATCCCGGCCGGGATCATGTCGGGGCATCTGCTTCAGCAGTTGCTTGATACGCTGCGCCGTATGGAACTCTTCCCGGCATCGGCTGCAACCTTCCAGATGCCTTTCCACCCGTTCAGCCTCTGCCGGAGAGAGGTCCTCATCGATATAATCCTCAATCAGCGACAGCGCACGCTGGCATGTCATTTTTACTCCTCTTTATTGCCTTTAAGGCGCTGCGTTAGAATCTTTTTCAACTTTCTGCGGGCGATGTGGAGATTGGAGCGAACCGTGGCTTCGGGACAATCCAGAGCTTGTGCTATCTCGGCCTTGCTGAAACCTTCGACGTCGTGAAGGATGGCCGTGAGCCTCTGACGAGGCGGTAATTGTCTGATGGCTGCTTTTATCTCCTCCATCAGCTCCTTGTTCTCGTACTGCTCGCTGGGCATTGCTACCCGCCGGGACAACTCAATTTGTACGCTGCCGGGAAGGGACGATGTTTCGCTGGAAATCCCGGTGTGACCATGGCGCTTTCGCAGCAGGTCGATGGCGTAGTTGGTCGCAATCCTCAGCAAGAACGTCGAGAAATATTTTACATTCTGTAACTCCTTGCGTTTCTTATAGATTCGTACAAACGTCTCCTGGACAACCTCGTCGGCATCGAGATGATTCCCTAATACCTGTAAGCCAAGAGAATATATCTTCTTTTGGTACCTCCTGACCAGTTCAGCAAACGCTTCCTGGTCACCGTTAATAAAGCTCTCAACCAGCTCGGGGATTGTTCTGGTCATACCCCGAATGAGTCTCTTGCACTTTTATAGACGGAGTTACGGGGCATCTGTTTAACCTTTTGGTCCAAAAAACAGGTTGACTGTGTCAACTGCACAGCTTATGGTTGCCGCCGTAAGTTGTCAATCTTTTTTTACACAACGAGTTATAGAAACAGTTGACAGCCGTGATTGAAAACGTCATCCAGCAAAATCGGTACAAGTTTTTCACCGTCGGGGCTATCGGGACGTTCATGGGCACCCTCAACGGCTCGATTCTCAACGTTGCCCTGCCTACCATTGCAGACGATTTGCAATGTACTGTTGACGTGGTGGCCTGGGTGGTTCTGTCATATACGCTCACGCTGGTTTCTCTGTTGCTTATCTTCGGCGCCTGGACGGAACGAAAGGGATATGATTTTGCCTACAAATTCGGCTTCAGCTTTTTTATTGTCGGGTCGCTGCTGTGCATTATGAGCTGGTCAATATACTCCCTTGTTTTTGGCCGCGTTATCCAGGCGATCGGCGCCTCCATGTTTCAGGCCGTCGGCACCGGATTGGTAACCGAGGTCTTTCCCGAACGGGAGAGGGGGAAAGGGATCGGCATGATGGTGATGATGGTATCAGCAGGACTGATGATGGGCCCGCCGCTGGGAGGATTTCTTCTGCAGTTCTTTCCCTGGCAATCAATATTTGTCATCAATCTTCCCATCGGCCTATTTGGTATGGTTTTGACGTTCCGGTACTTCAAACTGCTTCCTGCACGAGTCACCCGACGAAAAATGCGGCTTGCGGGGGGAGTGGCTATTTCGCTGGCGCTGTTTTCCGGGACGTTAGGATTGTCGCTGGTCAGCAACTACGGGCTGACCGATCCCCGTGTCTGGGGGATGGCCGTCGTATCGCTGGTCTCGCTGCTGGCGTTTGTGAAGGTTGAATCCAACCCTGAGACTGCCCTGATCGGGCTGGACATGCTTAAGAACCGGCAGTTCACCACCGCCCTGGTGGCGGCTGTCCTGATGTTCATTTCAATGTCCGGGGTAATGATTCTTATCCCCTTCTACCTGGAGAGAATCAAGGACTTCGAGCCGAGAACAGTCGGGCTGTATTTGATCGTTTTTCCCGTACTGATGTTTATCCTGGCACCGCTCGCTGGACGGCTGTCGGACAGAATCGGCTCCCGCGTCTTGACCAGTCTCGGCATGACGACGCTGGCCTGCGGCTTATACTTGCTTTCGCATATCGGGACCGACACAGCTAACAGCTACCTGATTCTCTGCATAGTGGTCATGGGCAGCGGAACAGCCATCTTCAACACCCCGAACTCCTCGGCGATGATGGGCTCTGTGACCGAGGGGCAGAGGGCTATAACATCGGGTATCCTGTCAACCTCACGCAACATCGGCATGTCGACTGGCGTCGCCTTGGGCACGGCCCTTTTTGCCTATTTCCAAATACGATATGCTGATCTGGGAAATGACAGCCTGATTTTCGTAGCCAGCTACCACCAGGTCATATACACGGCTATCGCGATAGCCATTTTGGCCCTTCCGTTTTGTCTGGTTCGGAAAAAATAGCAGCGGCAATCGTGGGCGGCAGATGTCCAGAGGCTGTCCCAAAAGTGTCCGATCAATAGAAGACTACGCTATCGTCATTCCCGTGAAAACGGGAATCCAGTTCACAGGTGACACTTACGTCACTGTCTGTAACGTGTTTGTGGGCTGATAGTTACTTTACCTGGATTCCTGCTTTCGCAGGAAAGACAGACTTCATCACCAGTTGCGTCCTTACAAGTCTTCATAATCTCTATAACCTGGAAAAGCGACTTATGAGACAGCCTCTCCACATCTGCCCCTTTCCACCGCGCTCGGTTTAACTTCTGCAAAACACTTGACAAAAAGGGCTTATTCACTATATTCTAATTGGGTAAATCCAGGTTGTTCTTTAGGAGGATATTATGAGAAAAGCAGTAACACTTTTGATTGCTTTCGGGGCAGTTGTTAGTCTGTCAGCAGCTTCGTTCGCTACAATTATCCATGTGCCGGCCGACCAGCCGACCATTCAGGCAGGGATTGATTCGGCACAGAATGGGGATACGGTGCTGGTGGCGCCAGGGACTTATACGGGCAATGGTAACCGAGATATTGACTTTGGCGGCAAAGGCGTTGTGCTGAAATCAGAGAATGATCCGGATTCAACCATTATCGATTGTGAAGGGAGCGCATCGGAACCTCACCGGGGTTTTTATTTTCACTCTGGCGAGGACTCATCAACCGTCGTAGAGGGATTTACTATTCGGAACGGATATGGCCTTACTGATAGTCCCTTTCCCTCTGAATCAGTTGGGGGTGGTATTAAGTGTGATTCATCTTCATCGCCTAAGATAATAAACAACACCATCAGCGGAAATTCAGGGAGCGCCGGCGGCGGGATTTATTGCGACCTGCAGTCCAGTCCCACGATCAGCAACAACACAATCGCCGGAAATTCAGCTGACTGGGGCGGCGGGATTTCTTGCCGTGGTTATTCCAATGCCACTATCAGCAACAACACCATCAGTGGAAATTCAGGAGGCGGGATTTTTTGCTGGTATTCCAGTCCCACCATCAGAAACAACACTATTACCGGAAATTCAGCTGTATTCTATGGTGGTGGGATTTATTGCTACTACTTTTCCAGTCCCACCATCAGCAACAACACCATCAGCGGAAATTCAGCAGATCGGGCCGGCGGGATTTATTGCAGTGGTTATTCCAATGCCACTATCAGCAACAACACCATCAGCGGAAATTCAGCTCCATGTATGGCGGCGGGATTTCTTGCTACTACTATTCCAATCCCACGATCAGCAACAACACCATCAGCGATAATTCAGCTAACAGCTACGGCGGCGGGATTTCTTGCCGTGGTTATTCCAATGCCACTATCAGCAACAACACCATCAGTGGAAATTCAGCTAACCAAAGCGGCGGCGGGATTTATTGTTGGTCTTCCGATCCCACGATCAGCAACAACACCATCAGCGAAAATTCAGCTCGGTACGGCGGCGGGATTAGTTGCTCATACTATTCCAATCCCACAATCAGCAACACTATCATTGCTTTCAGTAGCTTAGGTGAAGCTATTTATTGCTCTGGAAGTAGCAGCCTCGTCCTCACCTGTTGCGATGTCTACGGGAACGCCGGCGGCGACTGGGTAGGCTGTATTGCCGACCAGGCCGGGATAAACGGTAACTTTTCTGCCGACCCGTTGTTTTGCGACACCACTTTCGGTGACTATCACATAAGCATCGCTTCTCCATGTGCACCGGCCAACAATAGTTGCAGCGTTCTTGTCGGAGCGCTTGATGTCGGTTGTGAAGCAGAGTATGTCTGCGGCGACGCCAACGGGGATTCGCTGGTAAACCAGGATGATGTGGCCTTTTTGCTAGCCTTCTACTTTGAATGCAGCACGGCGCCGTTCCCCTGTTGGGTCAGTGACCTCAACTGCGACGGGTCGGTTGATATCGCAGATATAGTCTATCTGGCGCAATTCCTCAACGGCACCGGCCCCGAGCCGTGTTGCTGGTAGTAAGATGAGTTCATGTAGCCTACTCAAGCTATAAATTGGCAGGTCTCGGGGAG
>Ga0209986_10005757_pt1 | contig 10231 bp, 11 predicted proteins | sample BlataG_FD_183168 | JGI IMG/M metagenome (GOLD analysis project Ga0209986, IMG submission 183168) | Deep subsurface microbial communities from Black Sea to uncover new lineages of life (NeLLi) - Black_00105 metaG (SPAdes) (version 2) | ecosystem: Environmental > Aquatic > Marine > Oceanic >...
GCAATTCCGTCACCGTTTTACCACGGCGGCAAATTTTTATCGCCTTTTCCTCTGATGTGCCTATAACAACTTCTGCACCGGCGTTAAAGAAACGGTCTGTATCTTTTGCGGTGGACGTATCAAAATCTAAATTCAAATCCAAATTCAGTTCATGCGCGTGTTTTATGCACCCTACTTTACCATATTCGTTCAGATAAGGGATTAAATACTCGATAAGAGATGTTTTTCCTGACTTCTTCTTCCCTATTATGGATATGACCTTCATTCCTTTTTCCTCTTCTCTCTAATATCCATCGCCTCTTCACGCAATTTTTTAAAATATTCCGTCTCGGTTATCTCAGAAACTGTCTTTTTCGTCTTCTCACGGTCTATCTTAATCTCAAGCATCTTTACTTTCCGCTCCAAATTTCTGCTGTATTTCTCCAACCGCTCAATCTCAAGTTCCCTTATCCTCGTCTCCTTCTCCACGAGTTCATTCATATACCCCTTCAGGTCAGAAGCCATTTTATTGAGTGAATTAGCAAGGTCTTCGAGCTCGTCCCCGGTCTTTACTTCGACCCTATGGTCAAGGTCTCCACCACCTATGATTTCGGAACTCTTTTTTAGTGCCACGATAGGGTTAGTGATTATCCTTGAAAGCAAAAGAGTAAGCCCAAATACAATGAGAAGTATAGCAATGAAGATGCCAATGAAGCTCTTTTGCATACTTTTTATTTGCTGGTTTATATGTTCGCCGGTATCTTGTGTGGTTGCGATTATTTTACTCTTCGTAGTTAATGCTGGTGCTATTATCTCCTCAACTGGCATCACTACCCCAACGCTCCAATTTGTACATGTAATAGGCGCATAAGCAATGTATTTCTCACCATCCTCGAATCGGCATCTGGCGATTCCTGTATTGCTTGTGGTCATATTCTCTGCTATCTTCCTTAACTCCTGATTATCGCTATGGAGTAGATTCTCTGCTTCAAAGGTTTCATCCCATCTCGTGTCTCCGGCAGACAATCCCGGGCGGGCAACAACCTTGCCATTGTTATCTATCAAAAAAGCATATCCAAGTTCGCCTACTTGTGTATTTATGATTCTCTCATTCATTGTTCTTAGAGTTACGTCTGCTCCAACCACGCCTACTATTTCACCTTCCGGACTATAGACTGGCTTTGAACAGGTGACCATTAATTCACCAGTAACAGCATCAACGTATAGTTCTGTCCATCCAATTTCGCCTGTTTCAACGGCTCCCTGATACCACCCGCGCTTTCTTGGGTCGTATGAAGGATCAAAACCTGAACACCACGGGTAACATCGAAATATGCCTGATTCTGTTCCAATATAAATCCAGGTCAAACAGGGGTCATTAGCATAAATAGGTATGAAAATGTCGTCCATGTTACTGGATAGATTCAATTCTTCTCTCACTGCATCAACAGCGACGTTTTGTGCCAGCACATAAACAGAAGTCGCATATATGTCATCTGGTTCCTCTTCTTGAGAATAAGAGTGTCGGTATCCAAGTGACGGGGGATTGCTCCAAAGAGTAGCGGCAAACTTGACTACAACATTCATTTCCGCTTCAACCTTTTCGAATAGCGTATTGCTGATGGCTGCTTGATCCTTTACCAAACGAAGCAGATGTTCCTCCGCCTGATTTTCTAACGCCTCTGCGCTGTCATTCACAGCACTTTCTCCCAAAGAGATGCTGCTTTGTAAGGCATAATCGCCTACTCCTTTTATGTTGTTGAATGCAATATATCCCAACAAAATAAGAGAAATGAGCGTCAATCCTAAGAATATTATTAATATCTTAGTCCTTATTTTTATTTTTGGCGTCATGATTCACAGATTTTCACTAGAAAACAATAACTTGCATCCGCATTCCGCATTCCGCACTCCGTCTTACCGCCCTACTTTCTTCTCAAGTGCGCCCCAGATATCCAAAGGAATTTTCTTCGGCTTCTTCCTCGCAATCGCAACCTCGTATTTCTTTTCCCCTTTTTCCACCGTCTCGTTTATATATCCTCTTTCAATAAGGCTCTCAACCATACCTTTCACTGATTCTTCCTCCATTCCCAATTTCTCTGACAACTCCGCAGAACTGGCTCTCCCTATTTTTGTCAGTTCTAATACGATTCTGCGAAGCGGTGTGCGTAAATCAAGCAGGTCGGTCATCGCAATGCCTTTCTTTCCTCTCGCTTTCTCAACTTCTGCATTCAACATCTCTTCTATTTTATCTACTCTCTGCCGTATCCCTTTTATCTCTTCCAGCACGAACAAATACGTTTCTATATCTTTCTCTTCCATTTTTCTTTTGCCCTCCTCAATCTATTTCCGGCATCTCTATCGGAGATGGCTGTGGATTGCATTTTCCACAATACAACGCATTTGACACCACTATCGCCTTTGGAACATCTTCGTCGTGGTCATACACCGTTAATACAAACGGCATCTCTTTCGCATGCTCCTTGCATATCGCTCTTCCACAGAACTGGCAAACGCCATTCGCTTCTTTTCCACATATCCAGCATTTCATTTCTTTATACCTCTTTTTTATTTATTATGTTCAATAATAAACCGGAGCATTTTATCATAAACTTCTTCCGATTCTTTTCCTATCATTGGAACGTGCCCACCTGATTTATATTCATAATATTCAACATTTGACACATTCTTAAGTATAAACTCGGCATTTTCCATTTTTACCAGTCTGTCACCTGGACTTTGAACCACTAAAGTTGGAACCTTAATCTTCTCGACAGGATATCGAGGCATTTTGGAATAGTTGGTGATGTCATTCAATGAACCAGGCCACCTTAAACTTCCTGGTGAAATTCCACACATAAATCTTTTAAAAAAATTCAGCTTATCTGGATGCTGTTTTACATAGTTATAATCGGCACCAATTTCATTGCACATGGCTTTGTCCGAGCCGGGTATTATAGCAGAAATCAAACTCAGTATCCATAACCCAATATCTGTCATGAACATTTTTTCAAAAACAGTTGTCTTATGTTCCCATCTGATAGTTGCACATGCAAGCAAAACCAGAGAATTTAATCTGTCGGGATGTCTGAGCGCAAATTGGAGGGCAGGTGGGCCACCACCCGACCAGGCAAGCAAAGAAACTTTATCAATTTTCAATCTATCTATAAATGAAGCAAACATATCTGCTTGTTCTTCAGCCGTACGCCCAATATCTAATGAGTTTTTAACAAATCCGGGTCTGGAAGGTGTAACAACCCTGAAGCCCCGTTTAGTATATCCGGAGAATGCCAATGGTCCACTATCACAACCGCCTGGAGAGCCATGAGAGTGAAGTATAACAGGTCCTGAACCAATATCTGTATACTGAACGTCACCCATTTCTGTTTTGATAATTTTGCTATCGTTATTAGCCAAATCGGACATTGTTTTTTTCCACGTTCTAAATCCCATTAGTCCAGACATTCAATACACCTTCCTTTTTATATTACTCGCCGCTTTCAGCGTTCACGTCGGATATGACAACTCTTGCCCCATCGCGGGCAAACGCCAGCGCAGTAGCGCGCCCTATTCCCGAACTTGCACCCGTCACCAAAGCGATTTTACCTTCTAACTGTCCTGTCATTTTGACTCCTCTTTTTAATGTGGTATATCATTAAACGTTGCAGTATAAAAGCTACCAAAAATAATCTCTTATTGCGTACTGATTGATAGAATTATCTTTAACTTTCTGTCTCATTTTCTCGAAAACTGATTTACACGCATCATAGTGCTTATAATCTGAAGGTTTCGGGCTCTTTATTGTCATAAGCATTATGTCTTTGATAGTGAGCATCGTCATTACAGTAGAAACACAATTTTTGTGATAATAATGTGACAACAGGTTTTCAATTTCCTCGGGTTTGTACTTTTTGCTTAACAGAAATAGAGCATCGCGAAATGCAAACAGATATTTTTGCTCCTCTCTTTTCACACCGTACCGATTGAAAAACGCATCCATTTTTTTATAACTCTCTTCGTAGTTCTCTACTTTGTGATATAATAACGCAAGTAAGTATTCTGGCGCTATTGCATATTCTTTAGATATCTTTGAGTGAAATATCGTTCGTAACCATTTAATAGGTTTTTCATCCTCGAGAATTTCGGGAAATGAAAGAAAAGATTCAATGAAAGTTATCAAATCTACCACTTCAGGAACTGAGCTATTCATCAAATTACCGTAAATCGCACGTAAATCCGTTGTTCTACTAAGCTCATAAATTTTCTTAAATAAACCAGTATTTTTCCATGCGTGATTATACCATACAGGAGAATAGCCGGTTATATAAACATAATAAGTTGGAAAATTTAGAAAAGAGACGTCTTTTATATATATGTTAGAACCATTGGAAATAATGAGTTTCTTAAAGATTTTGAGGTCTTCTTCGTAAGAAGCGGAATTATCGAAAGAGTCCCAGGGCTTAAATTCATAAGTCGGTTCCTTATAAAAGATGCTCTCCGGTAGTTCTCCTTTCCCTCTGACGACTTGATTTGCGAAATTCGCTGTTCTTTTTACATCCCTCTCTACTTCTGCATCAGCAAAAGGGTCATTTCCTAATACCATCTCGTTACCTAATTCTGAAATCTCTCCTTCTCCAAATCCTTGATATAGCTCGGTAAGTGTGCGCTCCAGGGCATAATCGAACACAGGATGAGAACCAATTGCAAATTTATAGTGTCCGGTAACTTTATTTACCGCGATTACTCCAACCACCGGAAAATCTCTTCCCAATGAACAATCTTTTACTATAATCGAGATGTCCTTATTAGCTAAAGTTTCGATAATTTTGTATGCAATACCGTTTTTTACGAATTCCACAGGAATAGTAGGTGGTATTACATGCTCAGCATAGATTTGTTTTAATGCCTCGCGTTCAAGTATTTCACATATTCCCTGCACGATGGCTTCTGCCGGCGTATTTCCCGCACACATACCATTGCTCCGGGTGGTGGTGATAATATTCGGATGTGGCAAGAATACTACCGTGTCATTTTTAACATCGTAAAATCTATCCACGTATATTGGACCAGAAGAACTGATTAGTAACTCATCGCATAGCCCCCGAATATCTGATCCACATTCGTTATCATTGATTGAATAAAGCATGTCTAAATTATCAATTTCTATCATATCAGGGATTACACTGAGGATGTCAGTTTTATCGAGCCCGATTTTAAAGGCAAAGATGATAAGATTTTGCATTCGTTCCATCAACTCTGCTAAAGCACCAGCTACCGCAAACTCCCTGCTATTTCCTTTCCCGTTTTGTGCCAGATATTGGATACCTTCTAATGAATAAGAGCAGGAAAACAGAGTCCCATCAATACTATCAGATGTTTCTTGATAAATTGTAATATCCATACCGTTCAAGATTTGCGTAATTCTTTCAATTGTGTTTTCCGGTGTATCTGTCTTATATCTTCTCATACTCTCGTGGAAATCTGCGTAATCTTATGGTTCGCAAAAAAAAGAAAAAAGAAATGCCAGAAGGTTGTATGTCCACCTTGCCAGCATTTAGCGTCTTGAATCGCGAGAGCTGCTTAGAACTTAGAACCCTTAGATATATCTCGCATCTAGCCGGTTCTAAGGTAGCAGCTCTTAGATTCTACCTTTTCCAGGTGCTCAGCTACGCGTGTGGTTTCTTCCGCTTTGAACGCTTCCACTTGCTCAGAAGAGAGTTCAACGCCCAGCTTCTTTGCCGCTGCCTCTGGGTCTTCTATCGCCTCTTTCCTGAATTCCGGGTCAAGTATAGCTTTGCCCAACATTTTTTCTATTTCTTCTTGTGTCGCCATTTTTTTTTATTCACCTCCACCTGTATTACTTTAATATTAGTATATAAACATTTTTAAAATTTTTTATCTTCTTTTACAAATGCGTTAACTTCAGTTTGTGGAAGAAGTTGCAAAAAAACGCTAGGATTACGCTGACGCAACTCCGCGTAGAGCCATACAGAAAGCTCAATGATATGTCTGTTAAATGCGCATTCAACCAGGTCAGGCTGCCAGGGGTTACCGTTTGTCGCGATTGCTACAGAGATACAACCCCCAGCACATAAATAACGAGCCCAGCAATTCTGACATGCAGGAATGCGGTCAACATCGCCGAGCCTTTCTCGCCAATAGTTCAGTTTATGCATATCCACACCCATCCATACATCGCCAACCTCATAGCTTTCTATTTCCGCCAAATCCGTGCACGGATAGAGTTTACCGCCTGCTGATACACCGAGCATGTTTATAGCAGCGCCGCAGAAATGTGAGTGCCGGTGCCCCGCGCAAAGTGTTAATATATAGCGTAAAAAAGCGCTTTTAGCTGATATGTCATCTCGCAGAGCCCCTTCAAGGAATAAATGCGCTAACTGCGTATAAGAATTCTTAAGACGCTCGCAATCGCTGTTTGTAAGCAGGAAATCAGCTTCTACTCCTCCTGCGTAGTTCACCATAGCATTGCCAGCACCCCACTGCCGCAGGTGTTTGAACGAAGCTACAAAATCGGCGGTCTGAGGAGTAAGAGTAGCACGCAATCGCACTTTCTCAGTGTAATCAGCGAGCAATTGAGGAAGCCACCGGCTTATCACACCGTAAGAGCCTCTACCGCGGGGGAATATTCTCATTTTGTCGTGCGTTTCCTCGTCGCCATCCAGGCTGACCTGGACTTCAATCCGGTTCTTTTTGATAAAAGAAATAATCTCGTCGTTGAATAGCGTGCCATTGGTAGCTATCAGGAACTTCGCCTTCTTCCCACAGCGTTCTGCTTCAACTTGAGCATATTCCACTGCTGATTTTATCGCTTTGAAGTTTAGTAACGGCTCGCCACCGGTGAAGAGGAGGGAAATGTTCTCGCTATCACGTGACTCACGTAGGAGGAAATCCACAGAAGCCAAGGCTACTTCTACTGACATTCTTCTACGCTTTGCACCAAAGGAGCCCTGTTCAAGAAAACAATATTTGCATCGCAGGTTGCAGTCCTGAGCGATACTGAGTTCAAGGGTATCTATTTCAGGCGAAACTTCCCTTTTTACAGGTAGCGGTTGTTCCTGCGTGTGCCTGAGCAATCCTTTTTCCTCTAAGTTGTTAAGTGTCAGAACGAGCTGTTGGTTTAGTTTCAGTTTCATCACTGCTATTTCTTTTTCTGGCAGCGCAAGTATTTCTGCTTCGAGCGGTGAGAGGCCAAAGACGAGCATTCTGCGAACATCCAGAGCATACCAGCTTCCATTGCGATAAAAACAATGGACTTCCGGCTTAAACGACCCCATATTTTCAGCCCTGCCTTCGCTTTTTGATTGCATTCCAAACATCTCGCAGACCGTTCCAGATTTTCACGCCCATCGAACCCACAACAGGTATTAATATTACTAAACCCAGAATTATCAAAACTACTTTACCTATCCGCCCGCGCCACAGTGATTTGAACATCACAGAAAAGTTACTTTGCCATAGCTCCACTAATAACAAAATAGCCACTACTGCCCAGATTGCCGCCATGATACCAAATACAGTGAATATTTTCTCCTCGCGGCTGAACTTGCTCTTGCTCTTTCCGCTCAGCTTCTGCCACAATGGGCCTTTAATGAAATCAAGCGATTTTGCTCGCAAGCATGGGATTTCCAGATAATTCATCAGTATGTAATATCCATCCCATTCGAGAAGTGGGTTCATGTTCATCAACACGCTGAGCATGGCTAAGAAAGCGGCTTGAAAAAGGATGGGTGCCACCGCAGACGAAGGGAAAAGGGCAATTATGATGGCACATACAGAACCGATAATCAACCCGGTGTGAGGTCCTGCCCATGAGACAGCGATTCGCTGCTTCCATGTTCCTAACCACATATCGGTCGTGTCAACGAACATAACCGGATTTCCCCAATAAATCATAAGGCCACCGCTAATTACCTTCCTACCGTAAGATTTAACTGCAAGTCCATGACCATGTTCATGAATGATAGCAATTACTATATTCAGCAAAAGCAGGGTGAGAATTCCCAGACCGTATGAACCCGCGGTCTGTAGGAGGGGATAACTACCACCTATGAATTCCCAAACGAAAAGGGGAATACCAACCACAGCGAGGATAATGTAAATTATCATGGCAGGAAAGGAGAAGAAAAGCCAGCCTCCGTGACGATAAATCCACCCGAAGTATCTGTCAGCATTAATGCTAATCTGAGCCTGAGATACTTTTTTCCATACGCGTCCCATCTGAAGCTTTAAGCTCTTCGCACCAAAGCGATTCCAGATGAGCTCGTAGAGATTAGGCGTCTTTTCCTCTAAGAATGCGTTGCCCTTGAGCTGAGTCAACAGCCCGCTCAACTGTTCAAACGGCGGTGAGCCATATTCTTTGAGGTAGGCTATTGAAAGGTCAATAAGCGAGTGCTTTCCGTCCATCAGGTTCCAGAGGAAGAATCCGCGGGGATTCAGTTGCAGGTAGGTATCTGCTTCAGTGTTATGGAGAATGAACTGTTCCTCACCGCGGAATTGCTGCTTTGAGATTTCTACGGTGCCCACACCTTTCGGCTTATGCTTGGAGAAATCCAGCTTATCGCGTAGTGTCGCCCAGAGGTCTTGAGCAGGTTGCTGTGCTTGCGCTCCCTTAGCTCTTTCCTCTAACTTTGCCCATAAACCTTGCTGCTCAGACGGCTCTTCTTCTTTCTCTTCTTCTGACATCTAAATTAAACGGAGATTATCCTGTTTGCAATTTCTTCGATTCCCACTGAAAAGAGATGCTCACGATGGTTGATATAAAAAACTTCTTTGCTTGCAATTTCAATTAAATCATCGGATTGTGGAAGAACGCCTGCAACGTCACATTTATACACATTTTCTATATCGTGCTTCACCTTTTCAAAATCGTATGTCTGGAGCAGTTTGTTAACGATCAGAAACAGATTTGGCACTTCCAAACGCCTGCAAACTTCTAAAGTAACGCTTGTCCCTTGGTAATCCTGGTTGTCTGGTCTCAGAATGATTAACGAAATATCCGCTATTGCAAGCGATAGCAAGGTCTCCTCGCTGATGCCCGGATGCGTGTCTATAAACAAAAAGTCCAGATTCAGCGCGCGGATTGCTTCGGTAAACCCGTCGTTTAGCAGCGAAACCTCGTATCCCTCCTTTAATATCCTTGTTATCTCGCCCATCTTCATGCTTGAGGGAATAAGATATACTTTTCCTCCCGCATCTTCAACGCCCGCCAGGTTCTTTGTGACATCCTCCGCTGCCTCCTCTATCTCACATTTACCCCACAGGTAATCGTTTAACGTTTTTCCTATGCTCTCTGGCTCAAACCCAAACAATACGTGTATTCCCGGTGATTGAATATCTGTGTCAACGATGCCCACCGTCTTGCCTTTGCATGCGATGCACGCGGCAGTGTTTGCTGTTATATTCGATTTTCCCGTTCCTCCTCTAAAAGAATGTACCGCTACTATTTTTCCCATTTTTATATCTCCTTAATTGTAATGTCACATCTAATTTATAAAAGCATAATAAAGATAGCCCATTATAGAAGAATACAATGGCAGTAGAAGCGCTTAAAGCGATAAGAGAAGGGGAAGAAGAGGGCAGGAAGTTAATAGAAGAAGCTAAGGGCAGCGCTGTGGAAATATTAAAAGACGCGGATGACGCAGTGAAGCAGCTAAAGGAGAAGGCGCATGCGGCGGAAAAGGATTTAGAAGCCCAGATTTCTGATAAGTATGCACAGGAAGGCAAGAAGGAAGAGGAAGCGATAATGAGGGATGCCACAGCGGAAGCCGAGAAGCAGAAAGCAACTGCAGAATCAGCGTTCAGCAGCACGGTAAACCTCGTGTTAGAAAGAATTTTAGGTTTGAGGTGATTCAGTTGGGCGCAACAGAGATAGTAGGGAAGATAAAGAAAGAAGCGGTTTCGGAGGAGGCGCAAATAATTAGCGAAGCGAAGGAGAAAGCAAAGCTCAAGCTCGAAGAAGCGAAAGCTCGGATAGAAGTGCAAAAGAAAAATTTTATTGACGCCGAGGAACGAAAAGGAGTTGAAGAGCGCGAACGAATGGTTCGAGCCGCGCGATTAAATGCGAGAAAACTCAAATGGCAATCAGAAGAGGGATTGATAGCGAAAGTGTTAGAGGAATCAATGAAGCAGATAACCGAAGTAAAAAAAGAAGGTTTCAAAGGTAATTCATATTCAAATATCCTGGCTGGCTTGATAAAGGATGCTGCAATGAGTATAATCGCCGGGAGTGGTG
>Ga0209986_10005758_pt1 | contig 10231 bp, 7 predicted proteins | sample BlataG_FD_183168 | JGI IMG/M metagenome (GOLD analysis project Ga0209986, IMG submission 183168) | Deep subsurface microbial communities from Black Sea to uncover new lineages of life (NeLLi) - Black_00105 metaG (SPAdes) (version 2) | ecosystem: Environmental > Aquatic > Marine > Oceanic >...
TCTTAAAGAAGGCGCCAACAGTTGCTTCCACAGGCATTCTAGGTGCGAGTTTCAGGGTTGCCTCGGTGATTATGCCTAAGGTACCTTCAGACCCCGCGAATAGTGCGGCCAAATTATATCCCATATTGTAACGAGGTGCTCTTGTTCCTAATCTTAGAACTGTTCCATCAACCAAGACTACTTCCATGCCCTGAATCCATGACCCAACTCGGCCATGCCTGTAAGCATGGTGGCCGTTTGAGTCCGAGGCGAGGATTCCACCGATGGTTGCTGCGTCATGACTTCCGACGTCATGAGGAAAGGTCAATCCTCTTTTCTCCAGCTCGTGTTCGAAAGTTTCGTATCTAACTCCGGGCTGAACAATAGCAATCATGTCTTCGTTGCTAATCTCGATGATTTTATTCATGCGGCTCAAGTCAAGAAGAATGCCTCCTCTAACAGCAAGCGATGAACCCTGAAATGATGCACCGCCGCCTCGAGGTGTGACTGGCACTCCCTTCTCATTGAGCAGCATTAATATCTCCACTACTTGTTCAGTAGTCATTGGAAAGACTATTGCGTCTGGAACTGCGAAATACGGCGTAAGATCCCGAGAGTAGGCGATTCGGTCAACCTTGGCCGAAACAACATTAATTTCACCAACGACTTGTATGAGTTGTTCGATTGTATCTGACATGCACGGCGTACCTCCTCTACCGTTTGACTCTCTTTTTCTTCCTTGTAATTCTACGGATGGTCTTGTAGACGACATAGAAAATCAACAAGGCTGCGATAATGGCACCGTAGCCAAGTAGAAGATTCTGATCTAGGAACCCTCCAATCCAATTCAAAAATGGCAGACTCAGCAAGAATTGATTGAGATTCTGCAAAATGACATCCAAGCCAGTTGTGACAATGAACCCGCTCGTAATGGTCAGTATTGTGGAAACAATGGTTGAGAGAGATATCCATGTGATTGATGTAGCCTCAAAGTACATCAAATACATCATAAAGCTGAAGAACCCAACCACAATGATTACGCCCAAGTAGTCTCTCGCCTTGAACGAGAGATCCTCGACATTAGTTGGGTCTTCGCGAGCTCCAAATGCTCTTGCATTGATGGCCACCTCAAGGTCCATCGCCCGGCGAAACATCAGAAGAAGGAGTGGCGTTATGATGGGGACGTACGCTCTCCTGAGCTTCTGGTAAATGTTGGCAGCATCAATGTCAAACCCCCTGATTTTTTGAGCCTCTATGATAGCGTCCATACTCTCTTGAACAAGAGGGACAAACCTCATAGCTGTGATGAACATGAAGATAATTTTCTGGGGAACGCGTATCTTCGCAAGGGCACCACTAATCTTGGTCATTGGGGAAGTCATTGTGAAGATGGGTACGACAGTGACTACAGCAATGACCCGGAGCATAACAAGCAGACCATACATTATTCCGCCAACTGTTATCTCACCGTAATTGACCATAACATTTCCATACTCGTCGGGCCAGGGCAAATCAAACAGCTGCAGGATAACTGTGCTATCGCCAAACCTGTAGGTTAGTCCTTGCACCAAGAACAGAAACACGAAAAGCATACTCAATAGCTTTAGCAGGAACCCCAGGCTGCTAAGCTCGACTTTTCCAACAAGCCACCAAAGAGAGGCAAACGATATCCAGATTAGAAGTATGCTGATATGCTCGATGCTCGTGCATTGGACAACTAAGATGAGCGCCAAAAACATAAGGAGCAGCTTCACAAGAGGGCTCATTCTATCTAGAGGTGTGTCCTTTTTGACGTACTCGAATGCCATGCCTAGGCACCTCCTGCCTTGAAACAGGCAAGCATTTCATCAACAGTCACCAAGTTCTTCTCTATGCCATAGCCTTCAAGCTTCTGAGAGAGCTGTATAATTTGAGGCGGCTTTAGAAATGCCTTATCCATGACCTCATGCATATTGAAGACTTCACGCTTCGGACCATCAGCAATTATTATCCCCTCGGCCATAACAATGAGCCTATCCGCATACTGAGCAACAAGATCCATATCGTGCGAGATCATCACGACTGTTTTTCCCTTCTCTCGCATACGTGTGGCAATTTGACACAGTGCATGACGCCCCAGGTAATCCTGTGCAGTAGTTGGTTCATCCAGAATCAAGATATCAGGATCCATTGCAATCCCAGCTGCAGCTGCTACCTTCCGACGGTCGCCAAAGCTCAATCTGAATGGAAAGATGTCCCGCACATCCTCCAGACCCGCTTCTTTCAAACTCTCTTCCACTCGCCGGGCTATTTCATCCTCAGGGAGGCCCAAATTTCTCAAACCGAACTCAAGCTCCTTCTGTACACTTATGCAAAAGAGCTGGTAGTCAGGATTTTGCAATATCAACGCAATGCTCTTTGCAATGCTGCCCGTGGTTAGTTCAGATACATCTTCACCCTCGACCTTTGTCACTCCTTCGGTGGCTTCTAGAAGTCCCAGAAAATGTTTTACTAGGGTTGTTTTACCGCTCCCATTCTGGCCAACAATTGCTACAATCTCACCTCGCTTGATTTTGAGATTGATACCCCTTAGGGCAGTTACTGGTATTCTTGCCGGGTATACATAAGTAACATTCTCAACTTCAAGCACAGTTTCGTCAGACATCGGTGGCGTAGGAGGCGGTTCCGTCCATTCCACTTGGAGAAATCCTTCGTCCAATAGTTCCTTGAGCATAGAGTAAGACTCGTCCAGCGTCAGCGGTATACCTCCGATCCGCTTCAATTTCTCTTGGAACCCTGGAATTTTCTTGGCCATCTTGGCGGCGAGTACGGTCACCGCAGGGGGATTTACACCAACACTATCTAACAGCTCAATCTGTGCAAAGATATCCTTTGGAGTACCTAAGGCCATGACACGACCCTCACTTAGTACTAGAACTTTTGACGCCAGTCTGGCAATCTCATCTGTCTTATGACTGGTGATGAGAATCGTCATGTCTTCTGTGTTTGCCAGCTGCTTTATGACATCGAATACTTCAGTTGTGCCGATTGGGTCCAGCTGGCTCGTTGGCTCATCTAGAATTAAGACCTCCGGGAGCATCGTAAGTCCCGCAGCTAATGCAACTCGCTGTTTCTGGCCGCCACTCAACTCTTTCGGCTTTCGTTCTTCAAGGCCGTCAATACCACAGACTTTGGCCGCCCAAGCTGCACGCCGAAGTATCTCATCCCGTTCGACTGCAAGATTCGCCGGACCAAAAAATAACTCTGAAGCCACATTCGTAGTTGTGAACTGAGACTCTGGATCTTGGAGAACCATCGATACTTTGCTTGCAAGTTGAATAATGGGTGTTTCCCACGGATCCAGACCACAAAGGCTGATTGAACCCTTTTCGACTCCGGTGTAAACTGTGGGAATTATCCCATTCAGATGGAAACACAGCGTTGTCTTCCCGGCGCCATTCGCTCCGAGAATTCCAAGTATCTCGCCCTTCTTGACTTCGAAACTGACCTCACTCAAAGCAAGAGGACCACGCTCATAGGTGAAGGTGACATTATTCACTTTTACTGTCGAATATTCAGTCATTATCGCAGGCTCCACCAGATAATTGCGCATTCCTTCTGTAAGATATATCTCTTCCTTTCCAAATGTCTGTCAAAGGCAATCAGTCATTCTATTCGACTTACGAGCGATGTATGCAAATCAGTAGCATGAAGTCGACTTCTGACCTCAGCTGATAAGAGCAAGAAAAGAAAGTATGGCACTGGCCTTTTCTGGCCAGTGCTCGTTGTTTCGCATCACCAAATGGCATCTGGAATGCGGGGCAAGCCGCTTCTCTTAAGCGCCTCTACAATTGGTATTGCGATAATGGACGTAAGGATGGCTAGCACAGGCCACCACCAAGTGTAACCTATGTTCGTCCCGGTCGCAAGTGCAACTGGATATGTAAAGATGTACCAGTACGGCGCTGCCCACCAGTAGTAGAATGCCATGAAACCCATTAGAACAACGAGGAAGACGCCAAGATACTGCATCTTGGGATCATCCCCTCGGCACCATTCTGGGATCCGTTTCCTACCTATTGGCGTAAGCGTTATGATTAGCCACGGAAGCCAGAAGACAAATGTTGTCGCGAAAAACGTAAGAGTCGCAGTTTCGCCAGGTATTGTGGGCCAAACATATGGGAAGACAATGAACATCAGTCCCGTGACAATTAGGGCGACAACTGTCAATATCCAACCAATGATCTTGTTTGTGTTGACAAACAAAGCGGTAAACACCGCAGGCATTATTCCTGTGAGCAACACATCCAAAAGGCCTAATGGGAACATGGCAGGACTCACGAACATGCCAATGATTCCTCCAATAATAGCGGCTATTATCCCGCCAATCGGACCAAGTATAAGCGGACCGATGGCAGTGAACACAACTGATAGAGGTACAAAACCTCCACCTCCGAAGTATGGGAATATCGGGACCAAGGCAAGTGCGCCGTTTATCGCACCGTAAACTGCAATAAAGGCGATGCTCGCTCCTCCATAACCCGTCGGAGCTCTCTCTCTCGTTCGTTCTTTTGTCAAGCGAATTTCCTCCAAGTAGGCTATTAGCCTACCAGTAAAAACAACTTTCAAGAAGCTGAACCGACTTATATCAATTATCTAATCGCGAGTTAATAATACAGCAGTGTAGTTCAGTTACGAATAGAAACATTCGCTTGACTAATGCTCGTTTTCTGGCTAGTTTACGCCATGCAGACAGATTGAGCTAGTGAATGACCATTAGGGTCTTATGGGCATTCGAAGCCGCGTTTTCAATCACTGTTTTGCAGAACACCCTATTCTTACCAGCTTATGACAGGAAAAGAGCCTCAGGCTCGAAAAGCCCGACTCGGAATGTTCAAATTGTGGAATCGATGAAGTAGTTCCCGTTGTTGCCTATGATTTGATGCGGCCACTCTCCTATGGTGAAACAGTATGAGAACCAAGAAAATCCTTGAAAATCTCAAGCAAACTATTATTGATGGAAACCGAAAGGCTACCCCTGTACTCGTGCAGAAGGCAATTGACATGGAAGTCCCCCCCTATACTATTGTGACAGATGCATGCTCACCGGCAATGGCTGAGGTTGGAGAGCTCTATCAGCAAGGTGAGTACTTTGTCCCTGAGATTCTAATGTCAGCTAAGGCATTTGAGGCTGCAATGGCAATTATTGAACCGCTTCTCAAGAGCAAGAAATTGAAGCTCACTGGCACCGTAGTCCTTGGAGTTTCTGAAGGTGACATACACTCAATCGGAAAAAACTTAGTTGCCACCATGCTGGAAGCAAGCGGATTCAACGTTGTCGACTTAGGCACGGATGTACCCGCTAAGAAGTTCATCGCAGCTGCCATCAAGAGCAATGCTGACATTATTGGGGTTTCCGCTCTGATGACCACGTCGATGATTGGCATGAAAGACATTGTACATCTGGTGAAGGAAGAGGGACTAGGTGTAAAGGTCATGGTGGGAGGAGGACCAGTCAACCAGGAGTACGCCGATTTGATTGGGGCAGATGGATACGGCAGGGATGCGATGGATGCGGTGAGGGTGGCGAAGCTTCTTACGGACGAATTGAGAGGGTCGTAGTCTGATGCAATCCGGCAAAGAACTCATTGACACTGCCTTATCAGGGGGCATTCCCGAGAGGATTCCAGTGTCGATAGTATCAACTGCTTGGATCTTCAATAACTACGGCCTAGACTTGGTATTGGTTGATCGCGACGGAGAACAAATGGCAAAATCCTGGCTCGCGTTCAATAGGGAATTCGGGGCGGACTCCGTATGCCCAATGCTTAGTCCTATGCTTATCCCAGAATACTACGGATCTGAAATGAGAATACCGAAAGGCGGCTTTCCACTTCTCGTCAAGCCGGCAATTCAGGAGCCAGCGGATCTTGACAAACTTGAAGCGTTTGATTTAGCTGGAGAGCCTCGCATTGCGGCTGCTGTTGATTGTGTGAAAAGACTAGTCAAGGAGATAGGTTCGAGCACGTTCATCTGGTTGGTATGCATCGGGCCCATTTCAACTCTCTCACGCCTAATGGACACTCAGCTAATCATGGAGTGTCTTGTTGAGGACCCCGGGTTTATTGAACGTGCCTTCGCGTTCAGCGTTGAGGTTTTCAAGACAACAATGGAACCTCTCATTGAGAGCGGTGTAGATGCAATTGATTTCTCTGATCCCGTCGCGTCCCCGGACATGATTTCACCACGAATGTACAAGCGATTCTTCTGGAAACATGACAGAGAGGTCGCAAAATGGATTCAGTCTCAAGGGGTTCATGCTATCTACCACATCTGTGGAAACGTACTTCGAATAATCGAGGAGATGCAAAACACAACAGCAAGGGGATTGAGTGTTGATTCGCCACTAGACCTAGGACAAGCAAGAGAAAGGGTTCCTGATGCGACCCTGATTGGAAATGTGGATCCAGCTAACATCATTATGAATGGTACACCGAATGCAGTGACGGTCGCTTGCAAAGAAGCTATGATACAGGGTGGATCTAATGGTAAGTTCATCTTGGCTCCAGGCTGCGATGTGCCGCCAACATCTCCATCTAGGAATATAGACGCGATGATTCGTGCCGCTAAGCAATTCGGATACTAATCCAATCCAATTCTAGTGTTTGAAGGATTCCTTGAACCAATGCATCACTTCTGTCATTTGTCAGTAATTGTGTTGATTTATCATATACTACTGCCATTACCACGCCACCTATTCTCTCCTGATGCACAATCAATGATAACAGTCAGGATTGAAGCCGACACCGCTATTACAGTCGCCTTATTTGCACCCTGCATACCAAAGCTCCAACCTAGTGTTTTGGTTGTTCTACATGGCTCTTTTTCTTCTTGTGAAGTCGACAACCACGAAAACTATCATGATGACTGCTGCGCCATAGAGAGCGATACTTGTGATATCACCCAGCGGAATGTTGAAGAACCCCCATCCTGAGTAGCTTGGGTCCAGATACACGAGCATGCGGATATCCAAGTTGTAGTCTTCTGAATGGGTATTCGTGTTGGAGGTACTCGCCATGTAGATGCGACCGCTTGAGTCGCAATCCATTAGGCCAGGATAGAACCCGTAGCTCATTGGATAGGTGTCGTCTGACATGGTTCTATTCCATATCTGATTGCCGTAGATATCATGCTTGGCGAGGTAATGTGTGATGCCCCCACTGGAGGGCGTATAGAACCAGAAGTATGCATTGCCGTCTGCAGTAGTCGTCAAGGATCCTGGCATAACCTGTTCCTCCCATGTATCACCGAATGAAATCGCAAGGGATACGTTTGTAATCGGCTCCCTGTCGGTTTGCCAGACAATAAGGCGGGGGTCCCAGATCCCATAAGGATCCATGAACATCGACTGCATCTGCACTGCATAGACGTACCCATTCGGAGCGACACTCATGCACACGAAAGTGCCATTTCTAAACCAGATTATTTCGCCATTACTATCCCATTTTGTCAGAGTGTTGGAGGAAGCTGTGTAGATATAACCATCATTCGTGACTCCAATTTGCCCGAACGTGTATAGTGAGTCAGTGATGGAAACACTCCAGATTTCAGCTAGGTTGGAATCGAATTTGCCAAGATATATGTCAGAAGTATACACAGGGCTTGTTTCCTGAACTATGTACACTATATAGAGCGCCCCATCCGGTCCCGTGTCTGCGCCTACGGCCGCATCAATGTCACCAAAATCGTATCTGCGTTCGAGAAGTCTGATTCCATTTGAATCCCATTTGGTGAGGAGCGTGTCTGCTTCCATTGTCGGATATGTAGTATTTCCGAATATACCTCCCACAGTGTATACGTAGTTGTCGTGTGCTGCCACAGCATAGCCAACTGTCGTTCCTGAGTCATTGCCTACTAATCGCGCCCAAGAAGCATTTGCCTGAGAATCCCACTTAACCAAGAGAAGATTGCTTCCCTCGCTCAGGTACGGGTTATCTGCAGGCATATCAAAACCTACAGTATAGATTGCTCCATCAGTAGTAACATCTATTCCAATGGCCTGTTCGTTTCGATCTGTGCTCCCCCATGTCTTGTTCTCTACTGGCTGAATCCTTTCCTCAGGCAGAATTTCATTGAGGAGCACCCAAGCATCGAAGTGGGTGACCATTAAGGTCACAGAACCATCGTAAGTCAGCCACGGAGTACCGCCGTAGTAGTTCACGAAGGTATCAGTAGGAGCAAGTCCTATCGCAAAGGTCAACTCATCGCTTGGGTCCTCTTGGTACCCCGCATCGTTTTCAATCATTCCACCCCATGCATTGTAGATGTCAGAGCCAAAAAGCGAGATGCTGTATGAATCGATATGACTGTTCACGTACGGTGGGTATGATCTGTAGACCTCTCTCCAATCGCCCGACGAGTCAATAAGCCAAACGTGGACACAAAACATGAGCTCACTTGCATAGAAGTCCCCAGTCCTGATGATACCGTAGTCAATGGTGATATTGACATCCAATGGCATGACGTTGTACTCCCATTCAACTGTCTGCTTGAAGTAGACGAACTCCATGGTGTCTGGCATTTCTAGATCAAAGGGACTTCGAGTGTGTATCTCGGTTCCTGGATTGTGGTTCCAGGTCAGGTTCAGACCCCCATGGTTACCTCCAGTGTAGTAGTACTCATAACCGAACTCGTCTGCGTTTCCCATCTCCACAACATCATCAGAAGAATCCAATAGGGGCCCCTCAATGAGTTCAATGAACTCGTATCCCGCAGGACTCATGTTGTTTCCCTCTGGAGCTGACAGCAACAGGGGAGCAGAAACAGACATTACGGATAGCAACACACAGATAATAAGCGCATAGATGGTGGCGATTTTTCGAAGACTCAAATGCTCTCCTCCAACCAAGCGAGAACCTCCCGCTGAATCACAAGTAGACTGGAACGCGAATCCAGATATTTCTTTGGCTTTACGTACTCGTGTCTATGTACGGAACTGGAGTCCTCTTCGTCGTCGTACGACATCGCCGACCACAAGCACTGCGATAAGGGAAAATGCTATGGCCAAACCTATCTCAGGCAGATTGAATGGGTTCACTGGATAGTCTGAATCGAAATACACAAGCATTCGGAGGTCGAGGGCTTCAAATTCGATATCGTAATGGCTTCCTATGATATGGATCAGTCCATTTCGACCTAGGACCATCTTCCAGGTAGGCAAGTAACCCGATTCATTGCTAAGTGGAGCAAGGCTCTTGTTCCACAGCTGTACGCCTGAGCTGTTGTATTTCGCAAGCCTAAACCCTTGCTCGTCTCGAGGGATGCTAAAGAACATGTATAAGGAGCCGTCTGTCGCAATTTCCATGGATTGCGGCCAAATAGGCTCAGACCAGGTTTCTGTATAGTGAATATCAATGGATTGATTCCAAAGAACAGCCCCATACGAATCACGTTCTATGAGATACACGTGTGGAACAAAGGAGTCATAGTACCATTCGCCGTATGTTGCTTCCACGGTGTAAATTGAACCGTTTGGTGAAAGACCTAGGTCGAAGAACAATCCTGTTTTATCCCACAAAAGATTGGCATCCTGGTCCCATTTTGTGAAACTGTCGCGGCCTAACGCGTAGACATCGCCATCCTCAGACACCTCCAGCGAAGTGGATGCGAATGAATTTGTTCCTAAATTCACTTCCCAAATTACCGTGCCTTCGTGGTTGATTTTAATCAGGTGTTCCGTTATCCCGATAGAGCTTTCCCAAATGTATCCGTAATACCTGTAACCCGTAAGATAGATGGAATTATCGTTGGCAATTTCAAGGTCGATTACGCCATGCAAGTCTAAGTTCAAATCCTTGGCTAACGTTAGTGCTCCATCTGAGTTCCACCTAAGTAGAATCGGGCTCCCGTTACCTATGCTTGGATAGGACATACCAATAGCGTACACGTTGCCATCGTAGACATTAATGGCGACACCATGGATTCTACATGAGCTATTCGTTTTGGAAACCCAAAGCACATCTGCGCGTTCATTCCATCGAATTAGAGTTGTCCCATATGACGCAGAGCCGGACTCTGTGGATAAGGAATATACTGTGCCGTCACCTGCATCCTCTACATCTGCAAAATACTCATCGCCGTTCCGTGATGTGTACCCAACGTGTACAGGCCCAATCTCTTCAACAGATGCCGGCCTACCGCGCAATGCCTTTACGCTAATGCCCTCAACTGTCATTGTCACGATGCCTGTGTAGTTGTTCCACGGCTCTGACCC
>Ga0209986_10005759_pt1 | contig 10228 bp, 9 predicted proteins | sample BlataG_FD_183168 | JGI IMG/M metagenome (GOLD analysis project Ga0209986, IMG submission 183168) | Deep subsurface microbial communities from Black Sea to uncover new lineages of life (NeLLi) - Black_00105 metaG (SPAdes) (version 2) | ecosystem: Environmental > Aquatic > Marine > Oceanic >...
TTTCTCCACAAGTGAAATAGGAAAGATGTCATGCCCCGCGGCGACCGAAGTGTGAGTGGTGAAAACGGTAGTTGCTCGTACCCTTTGGAGGGCTTCGGCGAAGGTCACGCCTTTTTCTACCTCTTCCCTGACACGCTCCAACATCATAAAGGCATTGTGGCCTTCGTTGGCATGCCACACTGAGGGTTTGATGCCAAGGGCCCGCAAGACACGCACTCCACCAACTCCCAGCGTGATTTCCTGCTGGATGCGCTGCTCTCGGTCTGCAGTATAGAGGCGAGCAAATAGCTGCCGATCCTGGGGCATATTCCCTTCAACATCACAACATAGTAGATAAAGGTTGACCCGGCCCAGACGCACCTGCCACACCCCAATATATAGGGGCCTATCACCCAGTTTAATCTGAGTCAGTGGGCTGCACCAATTAGAACGAGGGACTGGATTGATTGGGTTGATAGGTGCCTCATCAAAATCCAATTGCTCATAAACTTCCTCTTGCCAGCCCTCAGCAGAAATATGCTGGTGGAAATACCCTTGAGGGTACATGAAGCCAACTCCGACCAGGGGCAGTCCCAGGTCACATGCCTCCTTGCACGTGTCGCCAGCTAAAACTCCCAGTCCACCAGCATATATAGGAAGGGAGTTATGTATGGCAAATTCCATTGAGAAGTAGGCAACGGGGCCGTCTAAGACATTGGGATATTTGGTAGCAAACCAGCTATCATTGTCTGACATCTCAGCGTCGAAAGCCGACATCACAGAATCATATAGATTAAGAAAAGCGGGGTCAGTGGCAGCCGCTGCTAACTTATCGGTGCTGATCTCATGTAATTGCTTGACCGGGTTGTGCCCACCCAACCGCCATAGTGGGTAGTCCAGAGCCCGGAACAGGTCACGCGCCTGGGGGTGCCAGCTCCACCAAAGATTATTAGCTAGCTCCTCCAGTCTGTTTATTCGTTCTGGTAGTTTTCCTTCGAGAAACAAACTTCCCCCTTTACCCACCCATTTTTACCATCACCTTCATTGCTATGCTAACTCAGTATCTCCACCATAACTCACCGAGGAGATATCAGTCGATTTCTTCTAAAGCCAGACAAACATTGTATTATAGCAGAATATGGCTTATGCTATTATATGAATAACTACATTCTTTGCAGGCTGAAATGGGTGGCAAACTAATGTTGACCAAAAAACTGCCTAAGTTATATGGACAATGATGAATATGAAGCGATGTTGGCCAGGGCCTAATTCTGTGAAAAGCAACCCACCCAACGTCTTTTAGTAAGCGCACAATCTTTTGCAGTTATGCTCACGTCAGTGTGTTTTTACAGTTCTCCTTGGCCTCTTCCAACCTAGCGCCTCAAGAAGGTCTCCTACAGCGGTTTCACCATGGATAGGATGGCGAAGATCGAGGTCAGGGTTGACTTTGTAGCGATTGCGCCGTCCCTCTCGTTTTTTGGTGATGTAGCCAGTTTCCAGCAGGTCGGCGATTATCTTTCTAGTCGTCCTCTCCGTAATACCAACGGCATTAGCTAGTTCCCTAGCAGTTATCCGGGGGTGGTGAGCGATATAGCTCAGCACCAGAGCGTGGTTGCTAAGAAATATCCACTCCGGCATGTTTCACCTCCTTTTAATAAATTTTCATCAAATTTTTGTAAATTTTCCGCCAAAGGTCTTGACAAACAACCTATTAGATGTATAATGATACATGAATGATAAATCATCATTCATGTATCATGAATGTAAATGAAGTATAGGCTATTTATAACATATTCATAAGAAGAATTAAAGCGCCATGTTTATTTCTGAAAAAAAGGAGGTGATACAAGTGCAAAAGAAACGCATGCCCGGCAAACCCGGCCCAAAAAAGTAGGTAGGCCATAGCCCATGAGCCTAGGGGTGGGAGGGGTAACTTTCCCACCCCTGATCTGGGGTGGGAAAGTTTCTCATTCTTGAAAAAGAAAAGGTAAGACTATAGTAATATTGTCTATCCTGAGTGTGGGTAAATCTAGGCAACTTAGAAACCAACCGAAGGAGGAATAACTATGTTTGGCAAAGGGAGAATTAATATCGCAATTCAAAAAAGCCACTATGCTCCGGGGGATGTTATTTCTGGCGATGTTGCTTTGACATTAAAGAAGCCGGTGAAAGCGAGGGAAGTGAGTATATCCCTAATCGGGGAGCACAAGGCCACGCAGACAGGCCTAGGCGTTGGAGGCCCGATGGGTGGCGGGGGAATGTCAATGTCAACGACTACGAAGACCGTGCGCATCTATGACTTCAAGCAGCAGCTGGATAGCGAAAAGGAATACAGCCAAGGGGGAGAATACCGCTTCGAAATGAAGATACCAGCAGATACTATCAGTATGAGACCACTGATGCCGGAAGGCAAGCTAGGTCAAGTGCTGAATGTCGCACAAACAGCAGCGGCGATGACGGGCGCAATTCCGTTTCAACGAATCAAGTGGTATCTACTGGCCAAACTCGATATTCCTGGCGGATTGGACATTAAGAAAAAGGTTGACGTAACAATTGGCTAGGCTGAGATCTCTCCGACCGAGAACACAGCCATGGTAGGCTTATTGCCACGGGTTTCACTGGCAATTATTGCCTCGATGGTTATCGCAAGCGTTTCTGAAAGGAGTAAGAAATGAACAAGAAGAAGCTGATAGGAATAATCGTAGCGTGTGTCGTAGTGATTGTCGTTGTAGTGGCGGTAGTACTACACCCACCGGCAGGGAATGGCGCCCCAACAGATAATGATACTGAGGTTACGTTCGCAGACCCCAACCTTGAGGCAGCGATAAGAGAAGCTGTCGGCATACCTGAGGAGACTATCTACCCTGAAGACTTGGAGTTATTCACAGCTCTTGCCGCTGACGGGAGGAATATCGCCAGTCTTAGCGGGCTCGAGCACTGCACGGACCTGACACACATAAGCCTATCGCATAACCCGATAGGCGATATCTCGTCGCTGGCGACCCTCACCAGCCTGACAACGGTCTACCTTGAGTACAGCCAGATAACCGATATCTCACCCCTGGCCAACCTCACCAGTCTGACATGGCTGGACCTTAGCGATAACCAGATAAGCGATATATCGGCCCTGGCGAACCTCACCAGCCTGACAACGCTCAAGCTTTGGAACAACCAGATAGGCAATATTCTGCCTCTGGCTAACCTGACAAATCTGACAGAACTGGACCTTAATGACAATCAGGTGAGCGACATCTCACCGCTGGAGGGTCTCATTAACCTGACAAGGCTCTGGCTGCACGGTAACCAGATAAGCGGTGTCTCGGCTCTCGTCAATCTCACAAACCTAACAATGCTTGGGCTTATGCAAAATCCGATAAGCGATATCTCACCACTTGTAGACAACCCCGGGCTTGGAGAGGGAGATGACGTTATTCTGGTGAACAATCCATTGAGCGAGGAATCCATCAACGTATATATACCCGAACTCGAGGCAAGGGGTGTGACTGTCGAATACTAGAACTTGGGCGATTGAGCTAGGGCAAAATCACTATTCAAGTATCATGAATGTAAATGATGTATGGATTATTTATTACACATCCATAAGAAGAATTAAAGCGCCATGTTTATTACTGAAAAAAAGGAGAGATGTGTGTATCAATTACCTTCAAGTGGTAGCTGAGCTCACAATGAAGTAATGGCACTCACGGTTCGAAACAAAATACGTAGTATTAGGCTACTCACGGCAGTTGTAGGTTTGGCCGTAGCCGCAGCATTAGCTGCAGCTACCGTGGTGGCAGCGATTTACGTGCCTCAGATAGCTATATGGGTGCCTATTATCACTTTGGGGCTGGCTCTAGCTTTGCAAAAATACACCGCCAGTTTTCTAGCTTACTTTGCCATCACCTTCTCCGGCATTTATGGCCTAGGAGATAGAATTCGCATTGCTAACGTAAAAGGCGATGTGCGAAGGGTGGGACTACTCCATACTACTCTAGAAGAGGTTGGAGAAGACGAAAAGCTAGGAGGTGAGCTCACTGGCAGGTTATTGCATGTGCCCAACATGCTGGTCCTAGACCAACCTGTATTGAATTACTCGAAGGACTATTCGGTGCACTCTGAGGCTATTTATTCTGACTATATGTTTGATGAAGTCCGTATCCCACTTACCACTGATAGCAATGTAGAGAAGGCTAGTAAACTCTTGGAAGGTATCTTAAGGGACCAGGACGAAGTCTATGTGAGAGAGGCCGGCCGAGTATTCCAAAATGGCTACCCTCAATTTCTGAACGAAGCCACGAATGGCCCTCGTGTCCTGATTCATATTGAACCAGAGCACATCTGGATTAAGGGCAAGTTCGTGGCTCCATTGCGGGGTCGCAACGACTTGAGAAGTAGGATCCTGCTGCAGTTTTTCAAGGAAGTAAACACGCACTCCGATATAAAGCTGGCATAGGGACTACACCGCAGATTCGGTAGCGTACAGTGTCCATTAGATTCCGCGACTCCTTTTGATTCTGGTTCGGGAATTGCTGTGGTATAATGTAAACATAGTATCAAGTCAGGAGGTGGGCGAGTATGGCCAAGATTGTCAAGATTAGCAAGGAGGAAGCAAACAGACGTTTAGGGGATGTGCCGGATGAGAAACACTTCTGGTGTCATGATGGTAAACTTATTAAGAACCTCGGGGAGCTTGAAAAAGCTCTAAATGATATGAGTGACGAGACTTTCCATTACCATTCGGGTGAGGGGAGAAACGATTTCAGTAACTGGGTCAGAGATGTGGTGGGGGATGATAAGCTGGCGAAGGACCTGAGCAAGGCTAAGTCCCGTATCCAAGCCAGCAAGGCAGTAGCACAGAGGATTTCCTTTCTGGAAAGTAAAGTATAAGAGAGTTTTAGGACTTCACTAAAGGCGCGCCTTATCGGAGACTTAAAGCAGCTTGGGGTTTTCTCGCGCTTTCCACTCCTCGGGTAAAAGTTCTCTGAACATCGTAGGAAACCTCGGGGGATAAATTTCGTACAGGTGCTGGTACATGGTCAGGATCATAGAATCTATGTCGTTTATGTAACCCCAGGCACGCTGTATGTGGTCGGTGGCGACAAAGACCTCTCGGCAATATCCTTTCAGTTCTCGAATAAGGCGATTCAACGCCTCACCTTTTCCATCGGGAGTCGCTGCTGATTCAACGGAGCGGCTGGCTTCGAGTGCGCGGTGAATAAATTCCGTGGCAATAACACGGTGGCTCTGTCCCCGTTCAATCTCTAGCAAGGCTGCCTCCTTCTGCTCACCAGCAAGACCACCCTCCTCAATGCCAGTTCTCAGGTAATCAAATCGGGTATCAAGGAGGAATTCGAGAATACGTTCCGCTCCCACGTAAGTAGTATCACCCGGGTGCACGTATCTGGTGCCGGCAAAAGCACTATCCTCAGGTGCAGTGCCGAGAAGAAGTTCTGAAAGGCGATAGCCGTGTAAGAAAGGCCGCTTCTGGCGCCCCTCTTCAGGCCGCCAGCCCCAGTTGCAGGCTCGTTTCATCAGCCGGTAGTGCAGGGCTACCTGATCTTTGAAATCAAAGCGCGGGACAGCATATCTGGTGTCATGGAGCAAGGCTGCGTCTGCAGCTAGTCGCCTGGGCATGCCAAAGGCGTCCAGGATTGCCCCGTAAATATTTATGAGGAAACGACCAGTCTCCCAGAAGACGAATGGTAGCTGCTTAAAAACCGCTGTATCGAGGTCCACATCCCTGAACTCCCCGGCGTTAATCGGCGGATAGTGGCCATCGTATCGGAGGACCAGGCGTATTTCAGGGGCCCAGGAAATCTGATGTAAGCGGACCCGAGGCAGTTCCGCCATATCGCCCAAGCTCTCCAGATAGTCATCAGGAGTCACGAAGCGCACTTCGGCGATCTTCTTGCTGATCACATTTTTCCAGGCTTGCTCCATTATCCGAAGGGCGATGTCGCCGAAGTCCATGAGCTCCAGGTCCTGAATGTAGAGGATTAACCCGCTGTCAGGCGACTCCGTCAGTGCATTTTCCAGCACTGCGGTATACTCGGCTACCGCCTCCTCCCAGGATATGGGAAAGGGAATGTATGATTTATTGCGATATTCTTCGGCAAAGACCCAGTACTTTCCCAGGATATATCCCTGATTTTTCACACCTTTGGGGTCATAACGAGTTATCGGTTGCCAGATGTATTGAGACACTGGAAAATGGCGGGGCAGCGCCAGCATATCAGGCCCCACCACAAAGGCACGATATTGGACATCGCCTTTGCCGTCCACGATGAAATGTGCCTTGCGGTCACTCAAGTGAGGAAAAATGATATACTCCATACCGCTGTCCTTATAGGCAGCCAGCTTAGCCGCGTCCACAGACCCTTCGGTGGGAAAGACACCGCGATGCCTTGGCTCAGGGATACCCATCACCTTGTGAAGCAGCTCTACATTGAGGCGGAGCTCATCGGCTATCTCATCGGAAGTAAGTAAAGCAGCGTGGGTATGATGGGCATGTGTGTACAAGGGGTATATAGTGCCGTTTTTGTAAGCCGCTGCCAAGTTCTGGAATGTCTCCGGTATGTACCAAGCTAATTGCACCAGAAGTTCATTGGTGACATCCAGGGCTACCGGAGCCCCCAGTGATTCCGCCGTTTGTACTAGATGGGCGTATATGTCGCGTTCCTCCCGCGCCCTTTTCAGAACATAGTTCTCTCCCCGAATGGCATCATGGATTTCGGGGTCATCCACCAGAGCAATGAGCTCGTTGGGCAAGTCCCACAGCGGCTCATGGGCGTGGAAGGCAAGGATGACGTAAGCACGCTTCATAATAGCTCGCTCCCTAACCCCCAAAGGTAAGTTCGCTGGAAACCTCGGGGTGCTCCTTTCTATATTTCAGTTTCAGACGCTGGGCTTCGCCTGATTCCTGCCATTTCCTTGCCTTGCTTACCACTGTTTGAAACAGCTTGCTGGCTTCCTCTTTTCGTTTCTTATCTATGGCCTCCCCCAACGACTCCACAGCCTGGTATAATTTCTGGGCACCCCACTCAATCATCTCCACACTCCACCAGGGCCGGCAACTGGCCCACCAGTACTGGCAGCTATGCAGTCCCTCGTCCAGAAGCCTACGCGCCTCTGGGAATCCAGGCGACTCCGCTGGAGCTTCCTTAACCGTGTGCAATACAAAATCGGTGAGTTGCCATTGCAACTCGTGTAGCTCATGCCCCGGATACTGCCATTGAGGATAAGGTATGCCCTGTACCATCTCGTCTTCCCAGGTGCTCCAGGAAGAAGGCAAGGGATTCACGGTGTCCACCTGAACGAAATGTTTTATGAGTTCCGAAATGGTGCATGTCTTGGGGGTTCCCCGGGCAAATACATCGGAGAGCAGCTTTTCCTGCCCCGGGCGATGGTGTCCATAGACTTCGCCATCGGTGCCTGTGAGAAGATAGCTATGTCCCTCTAACCTGCCTCTAAGGGCTGCCAGGAAAGGTTCTGCTGAAGGATATGTGCCATAGGTAATGCCGGCACTGAAGGGGCGTTCCTTGAAGAACACCAGGAAATCTCCGAGCCCCTCTACCTTATAAAGTCGGTCGTATTTAACGGAGCCAATTTTGCCCTTAATGGAAAGCTCGTCCACGATTATCCAGCGAAAGCCAAGCTCAGCCAAGGCTTGGACTACTTCGTAACTGTAGCACATCTCCGGTGGGAAAAATCCCGTAGGTTTGTACACTTCCCCAAAATAGCGTCGATTAACGTCGTTATTGAGCTTGATCTGCCTGATAACCTCGTCCTTGGGAATAAGAGGCAAGATAGGATGATACATGGCACTGCCGGTGAACTCAATCTGTCCTCGCTCGGCTAATTCACGAAGACCTCGAATCACGTCGTCAAGCCCGTATCTGGCAAGCTGTTCTGTGAGGACAGCACTTATGTTGAGGGTAATTTTGCCTCCAGGTGCTTTCCTCAAAACACGCACCAGAGTCCGATAGCTCTCCTCGGTGACTTTGCGGACTATTGCCTCGGTCTGGGTTGGTGGTTGATATATGTGAAGGAAATTGCTCCAGTACATAGTTCCGCGCTTCCACTGCTATTGCACAAATAGCCTATCTTCCAGTTTGTTTCTGATATCCCTGGCGGCAACAGTGCGGTAATAATATTCTCGTTTTATCTCCTCACTGGTTCCGCTCTTGTTTATAGCACGGTAAGCGTTAACCACAGTGCGCAATTGGTCGAGCAGACCCATATGGATGAGGTTGATGTCCCACATAGGGCAATTGCTGGCCCACCACATCTGGCAACTATGTTCAGCCCGATCCAGAAGTCCCCGAGCAATGGTAGCAGAATGCCCGCTTTCCTCATTATCAGCACACTGGAGTGCTTTGTTTACCAATTCAATGCATATACTCAGGTGTTCCCACTGGAGACGGTGCACCTCGTTATTTTTGTCTTGCCACAAGGGATAATAGTTGCCGGCTTTCATGTCATCGGCCGTGGTGCTCCAGGAGGACGGCCTGGGCTCTATAGTTTGACCCTGGGGAAAGAGGTCGAGAAGTTGGCTGATGGTGACCATTTGGATTTTGCCGGCAGCTTCATTATTCGTCAAAAGGGCAGCATGTTGCCCAGCCAGTGCCTTGGCTTGCTTAACCTCTTCAAGGGGCTCCGCAAGTGGTTCTAGCTCCTCGTAAACCCTGGCCAGGAATGTCCTCTCCCAACCCTGTATGTGGTGGCCATAAGTTTCGGCATCCATGGCCGTGACCACATAGATATTCTCGCGCTTACCCTGCCACTCCTCCAAGTGAGCAATGAATTCCTTGGCTTTCAGGTCTTGAAAGCTTATCCTGTTGCTGAGTACATCATCACGGAAGAAAACCGCTATCTCTTGTCCATCACACTCCGATCTGTAAATAATATCTAGCGACCATTCCGCGGGGCAGGCAATACCACTCAGAATAATCCAGCGATATCCTGACTTAATAATAGGCTGTAAAAGGTCTTGGCTGTAGCACATCTCTGGGGGAAAGAATCCTTGGGGTGCATATGCCTTTCCAAAAAAGCGGCGATTGGTCTTTGTATTAAGGTCTATCTGCCTCTTTACTTCCTCTTTGGGTATCAAAGGGAGAATAGGGTGATACTTGCCGGTTCCAGTGAATTCAAGTTGACCATTATCAGCAAGGTTTCTGAAGCCATCGATTACATCTTTATGGCCGCATTCCATCAGCATATCAGTCAGGACGCCATTGAAGTTTATGGTTACCCGAGCGTTGGGATACTCTTCAAAGACTTGGAGTAGAGGGCGGTATGATTCGTCACATATCTTTTTTAGCACCGACGGCACCTGGGTCGGCGGTTGATAGAAATGCAGTAATTGAGCCCAATAGATCATATATGCCTCCGAGTAGAAATCTTACCCAGGTAATTCAAGGAAGGTAACGAATCTCGCCTATTCTAGCATATATTTAGGTCACAAAGTAACTTTTCTATCGGGCTTCAGGGATGAACTGGTATCCTAGCTGTAATTTAGACTGTTGACAGGGTATTGAAAGCTCCAGATATCCCCGATGGAACAACAAATTCCGTTGGATCTTAGGCAAACATCGGTCAGTTTTGCCATCTGCTCATCGGTGAAAGTGCTGATGATCTTCGTCGGTGATTTCGGCATTGATATCACGGCCATAGGGTTTGACTTGAGGTACTCTTCCCGTGTTGCCCATGAGAAAAACGCCTTTAGAGTACGGATGTAACCTTGGATGATGGCTGTGGATAAAGGCGTGCCCGTATGAGGGACCCTTGCTTCAACCTGTAAATACCGGATAAAGTCTCTAATGTGGCTCCTATTTAGGCAATTCACATCAGTAGGGCAGTTGTTTTGCTCCAAAAAATTATGGAATCTGTCTAAAAAGCTTGTGTACCACTCAACGGTTTTGGGGCTTTTACATTCCGTCTGGCATGACAATTTGAAACCTTGGATGAGGTTTTTGAGCTCTAATGCACTGGTCTCCATTTTGGCCTCCTTTTAAAAAATCAGGTTGACACTGACTCTAAAATCAGGTTGACAATTTTGCTGAGGCCAAATAAAAATCGGCCTCAACTGAGGCCGATTCCAGCCATTTTAGCTACGGTTTTCGGTTTTAAGTAGGCCGTGGGAGACTCGAACTCCCGACACCCTGATTAAAAGTCAGGTGCTCTACCAACTGAGCTAACGGCCCATAACTTTGTGAAATTATGTGCAGCCTATTTTTCTACTGTCAGGATA
>Ga0209986_10005760_pt1 | contig 10227 bp, 7 predicted proteins | sample BlataG_FD_183168 | JGI IMG/M metagenome (GOLD analysis project Ga0209986, IMG submission 183168) | Deep subsurface microbial communities from Black Sea to uncover new lineages of life (NeLLi) - Black_00105 metaG (SPAdes) (version 2) | ecosystem: Environmental > Aquatic > Marine > Oceanic >...
CGATGCAGGATTTCGAGATGTGCAAGTTCTGCCGAGACGAATATGAGAACCCTAATAACAGAAGGTTTCACGCTCAAACAGTGGCCTGCCCGAAATGTGGACCAAAAGCATATCTTACAACAAACCGAGGGCAGACAGTTACATACAAGGATCCAATACGAGAAGCTGGTCGCCTAATTGAAGAGGGTTATATTTTAGCCATCAAAGGCTACGGTGGATTTCATGTTGCAACCTCCACTACAAGAGATCCACCCGTCCAGAAGCTTCGGAAGACTAAACATAGGGCTCAGAAACCCTTTGCTGTCATGGCACGAGATTTGAAAACCATTCGAACCTTTGCCGAAGTCAGTTCTGAAGAAGGAGAGTTGTTGTCTTCTCTTCAAAGACCTATTGTGCTCCTCGACAAATCCAGAGACTACTATCTCTCAGAACTGATTGCACCTGGGCTGCATAATGTTGGTGTGATGTTGCCTTACACTGGAATGCATGTAATGCTGTTTGACCAAGTCGAAGAGCCTGCTTTCGTGATGACTAGTGCAAATCCACCTAGTGAACCAATAGTCACTCAAAACCGTGAAGCCTTAAAGAGGTTAGGGTCAACAGTCGACTACTTCCTACTGCACAACCGAGAGATCGCCCAAAGATGTGATGACTCCGTAGTGAGATTGCATAATAGGAAGCGTTGTTTTGTCAGGCGATCTCGTGGATACGCGCCAGCACCTGTCCACCTGAAGCATTCCTCAAGTAGGTGCGTATTGGGTGTAGGGGCAGAAGAGAACGTGACAGCGTGCATCATTGTGGGCGAGAAGGCTTTCTTATCCCAATACATTGGCGATGTTGAGAACCTTGAAACTTTTACTTTTTTGAAGGAGACTATTCATCACCTGCTTAAGTTGACGAACGCGAAGATTGATGCCGTGGCTTGCGATTTGCATCCGAAATTCGCCACATCCACACTGGCCAAGGAATTGTCAGAAGACATAGGTTGCCCAACATATTCTGTTCAGCATCATTATGCTCACATCCTTTCGCTGATGGGGGAACATGGTCTCAAGGAAATGATAGGGATCGTTTGTGATGGATATGGTTATGGAAGTGATGGGAAAGCGTGGGGAGGTGAGATTCTTCGTTGCACCAAGGACGGTTTTGACCGTCTAGGTCACCTTGAAGAACAGCCTCTAGTTGGAGGTGACTTAGCCAGCCGATTTCCCGTTAGAATGGCAACAGGAATCTTACAGAACATTGACGGAGTTGAAGATTGGATCCTGTCAAAAAGCAGGTTCCTCCCTCATAGAAAGGAGGAAGCACACACCATCATACACCAACTGAACAGTGACCGTGTGCTCCCAACGACTACGAGTTGTGGGCGCATATTGGATGCTATCTCAGCAATTCTAAGGATCTGTTATGAGAGAACCTATCAAGGTGAGCCAGCGATGAAGCTAGAGTCAGTGGCGACAAAAGGGCAAGACATATTGAAACTGGAACCAGAGATCAATGGAGGAATTCTAGGGACTACAGGACTAGTGGAAGCAGTCTATACTGCAAGGGGGGCAGAGTCTCCAGCTGACTTGGCATGTTCAGCCCAATCTTATCTAGGGAAAGGACTAGCCCAGCTCGCCCTCGAAGCCGCAAAAGACACAGGGATAAACGTAATAGGGTTCTCTGGAGGCGTAGCCTACAACAGGCATATTACATCAACCATAATGAAGCGAGTAAGAGAAGAAGGCGTTGAGTTCTACGTTCACGAAATAATACCAGCCGGAGACGGAGGCATCTCTTTTGGACAAGCATACAAAACCACGTTTGGACATACATGAACAAGTTATGCGCGCACATAAAACACACGCATTCTAAGTGACGGTTTCTGTCACAACAAGGGTATGATCGCTGAACTTTCAAGCATATGCAATATTCAACACTTAACAGGATCCAACATGTGAATGTTAGCTTTGGCTGGGCAGCCTAGTGTGAGGAAGAAGGCAATGCGTATGCACGTATATTTGGCCGTCTTCTCGTGATTGAGATCTAAGTTAATCGACTATTATTTCGTTCTGGACGAGATCTAGGATGACCAGGACATAGAATTTCATGTATCTGCCGTTTTGCTTCTTCAACCGCTAAGTCTTTCATGATCTGCTTGACTGCTTCTTCTATCAATTTTTTCTGCTTCTCCGATAGATCGTGCCTGTTGAAGCCTGCTGTCCTGCTGTCTGTTTTGTACCAACCGCATTTCCCGCCGCAGACGTATTTGTGCACCATGATCCTGCCTTCACTCCGATTTACCTCTTCCTTTTCAGATACGTCATTGATTATCATGTCCACTTTTTTCTTCCACTTACCTTTCATAACCTATCACAATCCTCATAATTTACCATGCTTCCTGTTTTATTTAAATACGTGAGAATCAGTAAAAAAGTTGCACGTATGCACATGCCTTGATGCTCGCGTTTTTGACACCGCGAAGCTACGAAATTATTAAGAACCTATGCGACAAATCTAACTGAAGGATTCGTATGATGAACAATGGAAGATATTTATTTACTTCAGAATCTGTAGCAGAGGGGCATCCGGATAAAGTCGCAGACCAAATATCAGATGCTGTGCTGGACGCTATCTTAGCTAAAGATCCTGAAGCCAGAGTTGCCTGTGAAACATTAGTAATGCAAGGAAACGTAATAGTCACCGGTCAAATCACAACCTCCTGCTACGTAGAAATACCTCACATTGTCAGAAAAACATTGAAGGAAATAGGTTTCGATAACGCCAGAGATGGACTGGATTGGAAAACATGTGGTGTGTTGGTTTCTATAACAGAGCAGTCCCCAGATATTGCAAAGGGAGTTAATGAGACCGAAACTCATGAACAGGGAGCCGGCGACCAAGGAATGATGTTTGGCTATGCAACAAATGAGACAAAAGAGTTGATGCCTCTACCAATAATGCTTGCACATAAATTAGTGAGAAGACTTTCTGAATGCAGAAAACGCGGAATTTTGCCATATCTAAGGCCGGATGGTAAATCGCAGGTCACAGTTGAATATGTTGATGGAAAACCAGAAAGAGTGGAAGCTGTTGTAATAGCTGCTCAACACACTGAGAATATTGACACAGAAAAGATGAGGGAAGACATAATGAGTCAGATCATAAAAAAGGTCATACCTTCGAGTATGTTAGACAAAGAAACAAAATATCACATTAATGAGACAGGAAGGTTCGTTGTCGGAGGAACATTGGCAGATTCAGGTTTAACAGGTAGAAAAATTATTGTCGATACTTATGGTGGCGTTGGCAGTCACGGTGGCGGGTGCTTTTCTGGGAAAGACGCCTCAAAAGTTGATAGATCTGCCTCTTATATGGCAAGGTATATTGCTAAAAACGTTGTTGCGGCGGGTTTGGCAGATCAATGTGAGGTTCAACTATCGTATGCAATCGGTGTAGCACAACCAGTTTCTGTAATGGTTAACACATTCGGTACGGGAAAGATACCTGATGAAAAAATTCTTGAATTGGTGAAACGCCATTTTGATATGAGACCTAAAGCAATTATCAATCATCTAGATTTGCTCAGACCAATATACGGAAAAGCAGCTGTGTTTGGGCATTTTGGGAGAGATGATCCAGACTTCACATGGGAAAGAACTGACAGAGCAGAAATTCTTAAAGAAGATGCTGGAGTTTGATCTTAAAGGGGTCTTCAGTGAAATAGATATCTCCATAGATACCACTGAAGTGGGATAAATCCACCAGCTTTCTAGAACATACTTGCTTCGCGCCACCAATACATTAGATGGGCGCGAAGCGGAAATTGATGGTAGCGATTACCAGAGTGTCGTAGGGGGTGCATGCATACATGTCAATAGGGCAAATCGTAAATGTGTTGAAGGTAATCCTACTTCTGACATTTTTGCTTCTCAATATTATAGACATGGTTCAAGCTGTGTCACTTTTGCGGCTTGGGCTAGAGTCAAATCTCTATGCTGTTTTCTATCCGCATTTGTGGTTTCCATTCAAATTCATTCTCACAATTGGATTTCCTGTTGGTTTGTATAAGTTAGACGTGTACTTGGGCAGAAGGGAAGAAGGAGATTTTTCTAGGTTTCTAGAATCTGTAGTTGGGCTAATGTATGTATCTTTCTTCCTTGCTGATATATTCTATCTGTTTGTAGTACTTCGGAACATGTCCACTCTTGGAAGTCTATTTTGACAAATCCTATGCTTGCAAGAAAGATGGGGGAGTTATAGGTTTTCTTTGATTTTCCAGATGCGCACCTGCACATGATCCTAATGGGCATCCGTTTCACCTCTGGGCAGAATGATTGTGTTGGCTGTGGAATCTGTCCAAGCTAAGCCAAGCTCAATGCCGATCTTTACTAGCCAAACATCGAAGCTTCCAGCACCAAAAGAACATGTCTTACCCGTTAATGTGAAACCTCCATTAGCCGTCTGAACCAAGGAAAGTACTCCATCAGCATTTGCTTCTCATATATGCATCAGAGGAAAAAACCGCAGGTCACGGAATATCTTTTGTTGATGGTTCTTAGCTTCCGCGTTTATATCTGAGTGCTGCTTGAGCTCTGAAATCGAAAGCGATTTATGCCGGACAGCGGCAACGGTAAGTGATCAACTATGTGTTTGGCCATTCCAGCAAGAGTCGTAGAGATTCAAGACGATATAGCAAAGGTAGATTTTGGTGGAGGGGTTCTTCGAGAAGTGAACGTTGCGTTGGTGGAGGCAAAGGTTGATGAATATGTTCTGGTTCACGCAGGCTACGCCATCCAAGTTGTCGACAGAGAAGACGCTGCTGAGACACTCAGATTGTGGAACGAACTCTTAAGTATGGAAGAGTCAAACACTTAGATAAGAAAGTGTTTGGCAATTATCGAAATCTTTAGGAGATGTAGTTAAGGTCGATGAGAGTGAGGTCTTCGACATAGAATGCATACATAGACGAGTTCACTTTCCTTAATCCTGAACAAGTCAAGTTCTGGTATGATATGCTTACCAAAGACACTATTATTGGGGGTCCAAAGTTGACCATCAAAGAACATAAAGAAAAAGTCCGATGCTCAAAATGTAACAATCCATCTGGAAAAAAAACTGCATAATGAAGTATCAAGATGGTGATTTAGGGTAACCCTGTAAGGTTAAGAAACAAGCCCATTCCAAGCTTCTCTTGTCAGAAGAAATACGAAACAACCCCAAACAACCATTAAAAAAGACCCCCCACATTCAACTTTTCCCCACAAACTGAACTCGTAGCCTCCACTATGCATGCATACTATTCTCAATGCACAGAGGCATTTTGAAACGCATTTTAATGACATCCCCCCTTACTCTCAGTAAAATTTGCGGTCAATCAGTCCAATTATTTCTTAGACATTCTAATATTATATATGTCCATTTTTAGGTCAACAAACTTAACAATATCCTGCAAAATAGAAATTACTATAGATGAGCGGATTGTCGTTTTCTTCTCCATCTTGCGCGCGAATTACTGATGCATATGTCGTGAATAAATGATACTCAAGAAAAAAGGGAGATAGCTTGTCCATGGAGCGTAGTGGCTTATCCGTACGTGAAGATCATATCCTCGATACGGCTTTCTCTTGCAGAGCATCCCCAACCGAATGAAATCCCTGATCTGAACCCTCCAGGTCCTCCCAATGGACCTTTTAGAGGGCCTCCTTGTATGTAGTAGGAGCCCCACAGGTAGATTGTCCAGTTAGCAGCATTCAAAATAGTGTTATCAGTGAAATTTTCAGTTTTGAAGGTGACGCCCATATCCTGCCAGCTCTCGCCCTGGAACTTGTACCAGATTGCCACTTTAATGTAGGTGCCAGTGATATTCACATCATCAGCAAGCTCCCACGTTTTGCTTTTGATTCCTGACTGCAAATTGAACCAACGACCCACCTCAAACACACCACTAGTAAGCTCGTCGGATCCATTGTAGATTTTGACGCCAAGATATCCAGATAAGACATAATATGGTCTGCTCAAGCTATAACTGTTGTATGTCGCTGTGTTGTTCCAGTACAACTTCCAATAAGTACTATCCCACTTAGCATTCTGCATGAAACGAACACTAGAATCTTTCACAATGACCGTGCCATCTATATACGTGTTGTCACCAGTGTCATTTTCATATGGAACTACACTGGCTTTAGCCATTATTGTATAAGTCACATCCAAGGTCACACCTGTCGTATTCCAAGTGAAACGTAAGGTGTCATTTGAATTTGGAGTTAATGTTGTGTTTAGTGTTCCTATGGTGTAGTTGAGCTCTAGACCTGTGTTGTAAGCATAGGCAGTAACGCTAGAAGTTTCGTTTGCGGCACCAAAATTCTTAGGATATACATTGACAGAAACGTTTTGACCTGGAAACACCTCGCTGGGCGAAGCTGTAACAGAAGTTATGGCTATGTCTCGACGGCTCACAAAGGCTGTAAGAGTGAAATTATAGAATTCAGGATCCAACTGATGTTCCAAATCCCTAACTGAACAGTTAATGTAGGTGTATGAGTAGTAGACATCCTCTATTTCATAAGAAGTTGTTGTATTCCAATCTTGACTACCCCACCATTGGTCGCTTAGAGTGGTATTTCTATAAGCAATTGTTCCGTTCAAATATAGGCCATAATACGTAATATTGATTGGCAGGAATCTGAAATCATCTGTGGGTTCAACACCGCAACCGGTTGTATAGGTGATGTTATGGTTTTCACGATAATAAGGTTCTGTTGCATTGTAATGACCCCAAACATCTGCAGAAACGTTGAACCACACTGGCACTGTTCCGGGGTATTCTATTGTATCCTCATATCGAGGTATCTCATATCTTTCCTGATGGTCATGATCAACGAAATAAGGGGGAGCAAACGCTAGCTGAAACCTCAGTAATGAAAGTAACACCAAAAGAGTAGTCATGATGCATAGAGTTTTGCGAAATAGCTTTTTCATCTTAATTCTTTCTCTCTTGCGTTTTTTGTTTCTATCATATATATAACATTTTGGACACAATTATGGATGTACATGCATGTGTTTGGGCGAAAAATTTTCATTGCTTGAAAATCGTGCTTGTCTATGAAACTTTGGCATGTCTGAATGTGTCTATATTATTTGGAATCTTTGGCGCTCAGACCACCTACCTGTACATTCCGCATCACTGTGACAACTAAGCTTTTTGTTGAGTGAAAAAACCCGGGACATCATGTTTCGAATTAAACACCACGCATGCATTTAAATACTTAAATATCATTAGTTATTAGGGAGCTCTTGTGTTCAAGTGGATAAAGAAACCAACATCAGTGATTATGCTTTTTATGATTGTTATCGGTTCTTTTTTGTCAGTCTTTGACATTGTAACAGTTAAAGCAAATTCAAGCACTATTTTCGTTGATGATGATAATGTTTCTGGTCCATGGGACGGATCGCCACAACATCCTTATCAAAACATAACAAGTGCGCTGCAACACGCAGCTGTAAATGATATAATCTTCGTAAATAGTGGAACCTACTATGAGAACATTCATGTGAACAAGTCAATTTCCCTGATTGGAGAGAATAAGCATGATACGATCATTGATAGTAACTTCACTGCTACCAACGTAGTATTCATAACAGCAAATAATGTTAACATAGTAAACTTCACTATACGCAACGTTGATTATACTTGGGGGAAATATGCAGTTCACGTTGAGTTTTCGAATGGCTGTAACATAAATAACAACATTATAACAAATACAATCGTAACATGGGTCCTCGAAGGAATACAGTTATTAAATTCTAGCGACTGCACAGTTGCTAACAACCAGATCCTTCCATTCAATGGAGATGAAGAAAGGGGTGCAATTGGAGTAAAACTCGTCTATTCAAGTGGCAACACAGTTATTAATAATACAATTTCATCTGTGACTTCGGGAATATCCTTCACCCGTTCCGAAGGTAACAAGATTGAAGCTAACGAGCTGTACTCAAACTGGTACGGGATACGTCTCTCGGATTCCAGCGACAACACTGTCGTCGCTAACAATATTTCTAACAATTGGCATGGAATCTATATTGTGTCTTATGACCTTCCTGCTATTAACAACCTAATATACCATAATAACTTCGTAAACAACACTTATCAAGCCACAGCCTACAACCACACAAACATCTGGCACTCAGGTTATCCTTCTGGCGGCAACTACTGGAATGACTACAACGGTACAGACTTGTATAGTGGACCATTTCAGAATATCAGTGGCAGTGATGGTATAGGTGATACTCCATACATTATTGACGAGAATAATACGGACAGGTATCCTTTGATTAGCCCTTACACGTGCTGGAATATTGCTGACATTAACTATGACTTCAAAGTGGATATTTTTGATGTTGTGCTAGCTGCTGTTGCTTATGGAGCGACTCCTTCAGATCCCCACTGGGACGCACGAGCTGACATAGCAAATCCTTATGAAGTAATCAACATCTTCGATATCGTGACGATAGTTGGGAGCTACGGAGAAGAATATCAATAAGTTACAAAACACAGAAATGAAGTTTTGTCTACAGATAATTGACATCATGAGACATTAACATTCTATTCCGTATGAATGTTCAAGATGTAGACGATGGATTGAAGGTCGAGAAATAAAATTTACTACGCGCGCATCGGGACATATGAACAGAGGACAAACCAAAAATTTAGTGAATGCATGTATTGTATTCGATGATTACTAAGGAGCGGTTTTCTTCATCAAAGGCTACAGTGTCCAATCTGAAGCCGTGTAAGATGAACTCGGTTTCTACGAATGCTAAACTGAGGATGTTTTCAAGATTCTTCTTGACGAATGATTGTAGTTTTTCTTCCTTGTCAAATTTGCGTGTTTTCAGTAAGTGGGCTTTGCCGTTGCATGCATGTATGACGAAGATCACGCAACAGAGATTTTTCGGTGGACTTGCAAGAAGAACGACATCAGGTATCTGGAAGGCTTCATAGGGCAGAAGGCTAGGGAACTAAAGAAGCTGAAGGCTTGTGAGCTCATCTACCACAGGTCAAGCAAGGATGTACTCCGCAAGATCAGGATAAAGCCACACAAACGAACAACACAGCTTAAACAGATATCCACATATCCGTATGAGGCTGAGATACAGAGGACAGAGGAAGAAGTCTCTCAAGCGATGCACGAAATAGCCGTAGTGTGCGCCATAGCAGGGTTCATATTCATCATGGTCAGTATGCTAATCTAAGCGAAGAGATGAAATGTACGTCGCAATGTGGAGACGAGAAAGTGCTAAAACTTCACCTAAACAGAGGATTTTCTTCGCTTAAATGATAATCTAAGTGATCAGCTTGAAGGAATTAGCTGCTTTCCGGAATCCACGTCTGGCAAAACAAGTCACAGAGCGCCTTCAAGGACTTGCGCCAAGCTACACAGTCAAGTTCTGCCATATTTGCGGAACTCATGAATGGACAGTTACACACTTCGGACTACGCAGTCTACTGCCAGAAACAGTTGAAATTATAGCTGGACCTGGATGTCCAGTCTGCGTTCTACCCGCAGCTGAGATCGACGAAGCCGTCAAACTAGCCTTAGAAGGAGTGACCATAGCTACTTTTGGAGATGTTCTGCGAGTTCCAGGTTCAAACCTGTCTCTGGCAAAAGCAAAGGCTGAAGGTGGAGACATCCGTGTTGTCTACGGAGTAAGCGATGCTGTGCGATTAGCTAAGGCAGAACCTGAGAAGGAGTTCGTCTTCTTCGCTATCGGCTTCGAGACAACATCACCCACAACTGCAAACGAAGTCTTGAATGAGCCACCAGAAAATCTCAGCTTTCTTATTTCTCACCGTTTGATACCTCCAGCTATGGAGTTGTTGTTGGGAATCGGAGACTTGCATATCGATGGATTCATTGCGCCCGGTCATGTTTCCACAATTATCGGGTTGAAACCCTACGAAGTATTCCCTAGTGCTTATTACATGCCTGTAGTGATTGCAGGCTTCGAACCCCTTGACCTCTTGTTTGGACTCAACGCGCTCCTGAGACAGATAAAAAATGGTGTGGCTAAACTTGAGAATGAGTACAGCCGAGTCGTAAAGCAGGAAGGCAACACAAAAGCACTGAGTCTTCTACGCAGAGTGTTCAATATTGTTGATGGCAGATGGCGTGGCCTAGGTCGTTTGCCCTTATCAGCATTTGCCCTTAAGAAGGAATTCGAAGAGTGGGATGCTCGAGAGAA
>Ga0209986_10005761_pt1 | contig 10226 bp, 8 predicted proteins | sample BlataG_FD_183168 | JGI IMG/M metagenome (GOLD analysis project Ga0209986, IMG submission 183168) | Deep subsurface microbial communities from Black Sea to uncover new lineages of life (NeLLi) - Black_00105 metaG (SPAdes) (version 2) | ecosystem: Environmental > Aquatic > Marine > Oceanic >...
CTCGGTTTCATCCAGTTCAGTCTCAACTAGTGTTTCAACTTCAGTTTCATCCAGTTCAGTTAGTACTTCAGTTTCATCCAGTTCAGTTAGTACTTCAACTTCAGTTTCATCCAGTTCAGTTAGTACTTCAGTTTCGTCTAGTAGCAGCGAGTCTATTTCAGTTTCATCTAGTAGTGTTTCAACTTCGGTTTCTTCAAGTTCATCTGAATCAGTTTCAGGATCGCTAAGTTCTTCTAGCAGTTTTAGTGTTGCATTAAAAATATTTGATTATGATTCTGAAATTACAATTTTACTAGATAAAGAATCACTAGTGACTATTCTTCTGGATAAGGAGAGCGAAAACTAATGGGCAAACTATATGCAGGACAAACGAAGTTCAGGATAAGGTTGACAGTGGGCCAAGATATCACAGGGGCGACGGTGCTTGTGAAATATCGAAAGCCTGATGGAACTGAAGGAAGTTTCGCTGATGCTCATATAGAAGATAATGCAAATGGAATTATTTATTGTGATGTTAATGCTGATGGAAGTGAAATTCCAACAGCAAATTTTGGTGAATGGATGTTTTGGGCGCACATAACTTTTGCCGATGGTAGGTTTGCCCCAGGTGAAGCAATATGGGAACATTTTTATGAGGAACCAGCATAATGCAGTTAAGAGTAAATCAATTGTTTGCTAGTGACGAAGAATTAACTTCATCTTATCTGGATGCAGTTATTTGGGCGGAAGCTGCTGGCACTTTAAATCAAGCGGCTTTGGATGCAGATTATCAAAAGCTTGTTAAATGGCAGGATCATCCAGAACAGTTTATGAATGAAGTATTAAATTTTTTCCCATGGACTTGTGAAGATGCAGATGATCAATTAGACATTGTTTATGCAATCCGTGATCATTCAAAAGTAAGTGTAAGAAGCGGAAATGGAATTGGCAAAACCGCAATTGCTGCTAGGATTGCCATTTGGTTTCTTACTTGTTTTTACAAAAGCATCGTTATTACAACTGCACCAACAACTAGGCAAGTTGAAAAGCTGCTTTGGGGTGAAATCAGGGAAGCATACAAAACATCAAACATCCCATTGGGCGGTGAATTACTGACCACACAAATAAGGAAAGAAGATAAATGGTATGCACTTGGTTTTTCTACAGATGAAAAAGAAAAATTTCAAGGATACCACGCACCTTATATACTGGTGATTGTAGATGAAGCTAGTGGGATGGCAGAACCAATTTTTGAAGCAATTGAAGGATTGCTTACAACTGAAAATGCTAAAGTCCTTTTGATAAGCAATCCGACAAATCCAACTAGTTATTTTGGCAGAACACATTTACATCCAAGGGAAAGTAAAGAATGGATGAAGCTGCATATCGATTGTTATAATAGCCCAAACGTAAGGGCCGGAAGGCAAGTAATTCCAGAATTATGTTCTTACAAATGGCCTGACAGAAAAAGAAAAAGTTGGGGCGAGTACAACCCATTTTTCAAAGTAAGAGTACTAGGTGAGTTTCCTGAAACTGGTGAAGATTGTCTTATTCCTTATCACATGGTTCATTCAGCATTGGAAAGGACTAGTCATCCAGCAGGATCAAAAGTGCTGGCAATAGATGTTGCCAGGTTTGGCGATGACAAAAGTGTTATTGGAAGACTTCATGAAAACCAGTTTAGAATATTAAAAAAGATATTCAAACAAGATGGGGTTTATGTTGCAAACCAAGTGGTTCGAGAATTGAAAGAACCTGGCAATGATGATATTGAAAGAATAAAGGTGGACGTGATTGGTTGGGGTGCTGGTTGTTATGATGAATTGATAAGAAAAAAGAAAGACGGAACTGATGAAGAAAAGGCAATATTAAAACAAATAAAATTGGATTCTATAAATGTTTCTGAAAAGCCAAGAGGCAAAGGCGTTAAGGATTATGGTAATTTAAGAGCACAAGCCGCTTTTAGTTTAAGGAAAAACTTTGAAGAAGGTCTAGCAGATATAGATGACGAAGAATTAGGAGTTCAACTAGCAAATATTCGATATAAATTTCAGGGTGGTAAATATTTCCTTGAAGACAAAAAGGATTTTAAAGCAAGGCTTGGGGCTTCAATTGGTAGTCCTGATGAACTTGATTCTTATCTAATAGCCAAAGCAATGGCTGGAACAATTACTCCCCATTTGTATTAAAGGAGGATGAATCCGTGCGGTTTTCAATTGTAAAAAACACTAGAAAAAAGATCGGAAGTATTCGAACAACTATAAGCAATACAATACAGCGAATAAAATCGTGGGGAGAACTGCATTCCTTTTTTGATACAATATTAAAAGATTCTGTAGGGAAAGGAACAGTAGCTTCCCAACTGAAAGAATATCGTAGTTGGGTTCATATTGCTGCTTCTGTAATTTATCGAAGGACTAGTTCTGTTGATTTTAAATATATTCGTATTGATACTGGAAAAGAAATAAAAAAAGACAATCCGGTTTATAATACTATTAATCGAATATTTGTAGATCCAAACCCTTATATGGAATTCAGATTTATCAAACAGTATTTACAATTACAACTTGATTTAACTGGTATGGCATTTGCCTTGCGTGAAGATATATTAGTAGGTGGTATTAAACTTCCTTATCGCATTTGGCCTTTGAATGTTGGAAACCTGGTAAGGATAGAAAGAGGAAACAATTTTAGACAATGGATAAAAGGATTTACCTTTAATATAGGCGGAAAGTATGTGTTTTATGATTGGGATAATGTTCTTTATTTTCATTATCCACATCCGAAAGATCCAAGATTAGCTTCAAGCCCGATACAGGCACAAGCATATGCAATTGATTTGGATCATTACATAGAAGTATATGAACGTGATTTTTTCAAGAATTCTGCTAGGCCGGATTTTATGCTTAAATTTCCAGAAGGCGTTACTATTTCTGAAGAGGAGGCAGAAAGACTTAAAGCCCAATGGAAAGGTAAATTTTCTGGCGAAGGAAAATACCATGAAATAGGTATCCTTGATGCTGGTGGTGATATAGTAGAATTAACACCAAAGAATGAAGATCTTGCGCTTATGTCTTTGGCCGGTTGGACACAAAGCAAAATCCTTGCAGCATACAACGTACCGCCTGGAAAGGTTGGCATGGTCAAAGATGTGAACAGAGCAAATGCATTAGGAATAGACATAACTTTCAATTCGGAGGCAATCAAACCAAGATTAGATTTGATAGACGATGTTTTTACTAGAAGTATTTTACAAAAATTTGATCCGCGCATTGCTATGAAGCATGATAATCCAATTCCAAGAGATCGTGAATTGGATATCAAAGAAATAAGGGAAAAAGTAGGAGTCCCTATTTGGACTATCAATGAAGGAAGGGACAGAGACGGTTTGGCTAGTGTTAAAGGTGGTGATGTGATTCAAGTCCCACTTAATTTTATCCCTCTTTTAAGTGCCCCTGATGAACCTGAAGATGATTCTGATGGCAGTCCTGAAGATGATTCTGATGGCGAAACAAGAACAGCACAACAAATAGAATATAAGGATACTAGATATTCAGATAAATGGCGAACAAGACGTTGGAATGTATTCAAGATATTCACACAACGATGGGAAAGTGTTTGGAAAACCATATTGTCAAAACTGTTTGAGGATCAGCAGGAAGAAGTATTGCAAAACCTTGAAAAGTCCGGCGAAAAAACAACTTGGTATTTTTCCGATAAGAAAAACATTTGTGAAAATTTTGACAAGCAATGGAACATATATAAAGACAAATATAATGGATGGTCTGCAAAAAAGTTAGCAGCCGATTTAATAGACAACACTGAAAAAATCAAATCATTAGTATTGAAAAGTGATAGTGAATTAATTTCATTAGCTATTAAAGGCATTTTAAAAGACGTTTCAAAAGAACAGATTTTGATGTCTGTTTCCGATTTTTTTACAACAAAGCAAACTGAAACAGTTGATGCTATACTGTTTGATTGGGATGGTAATGTAAGTACTTTTGGAAAAGGATCTGAACGTTTGTATCGACAAGTAATGGAAAATGCAGGGCAGGAAGAATTAAATATGCTAGACGTTGATTTTGATTTTGATGTTTACAATCCTGCTATCAATTCGTTCCTTGGGGAAAAGGTTGAAGAATTCAGCCGTAATGTTTTGTCTAGTAAAGCTGACAGGCTGCAACGCACTTTAATCACAGGCATGGAAAAGGGTGAAGGAATAAGTCAGTTAAGTCAAAGGGTCAAAGATGTTTATAAAGGAACTAGTCTTACTGGATATGATTTGGAAAGGATTGCCAGGACTGAAGTTGTTGCAGCTAGTAATGCAGGACAGCAGTTTGCATACGAACAAAGCGAAGTTGTAGAAGAAAAAGAATGGTTATCCACAAAAGATGGGAGAACCAGAGGAGCAAATCCGGACGATCGTTGCAACCATTTTGGTATGGACAGACAAAGAGTTCCATTAGACAAACCTTTTGTTGATTCAAGATGCGGTGCTCGTCTTATGCATCCTGGTGATACTAGTCTTGGTGCTGGTGCTGCTGCTGTTATAAATTGTAGATGCACTATGGTTCCACATACTACTAAATCACAAAAAAATGCTGATGATCCTAATACGACTGAACTTCGTCAATTTTATAAACAAACAGGATTAAAGGGTGTTGGTCCTAGTAGAGCCAGTAGACAGCTTCGCGGTTGTTATGATTGATGAATGACATGAACAGACCAATAGAAATATTACCTATCATAGTTGATAAGGCGAGAAAGGCTAGTCCTAGTTGTTTGCGTCATGCTAAGAATAATCTTGAACGCCATCAACTTGGTTTTGATGGTGAACATATCGGCAGTCAAGTTTTAAAAGGAATGGGGTATAAAGGCATAAGAACTACTAGGCATAAATCGGCTGTTGATATTATAACATCAAAAACTGTTTGGGAAGTAAAGGCTGTAAGTAATGGTGCAAAAGATTGGAAAATGACTGTAAAGACGCATCAACAAGCAAAAAAAATAGCTTTGGCAAAGAAATTGGGAAAAGATTTAAAATCCATGTTGATAGTTATGAATGATATGGCGGAAGTTTACATCAGAAATGGTGTTGGTGGTTTTAGACACACTACTATGAAGAAGGTTAAAGCTGTCAAAGACTGGCGTAAAACTTATGGTCATGGTGCTAGTCATAGGTTGATTGAAAAAGAAACAGTTGCAAGAAAAGGCAGAGCAGTATTAGAATATAAAGAACTGGATTTTGGAGAAAAAGGAACAGGGCGAAGTCATTGGTCTGTTGCTCGTTTTATAAAAAAACGAGAAACGTTGCCAAAGAAGTATCAGCCTTTTTTAACTCCTTATTCTGAAAAAGAATATAAAAAGATGGGTGCTAGAGTATTTTTATCTGATAGCGCAAAAAGTGGATATTCCATAGATAGACACGGTGATTTGATCAGTGTCTTTTCACTGCCAGGAGCACATGAAGGACCGGCACTGGTTCAAAATGCGATTCTCAATGGTGCAAAAAAACTGGATGCGTTTGATTGTGGGTTTTTACCAGATTTTTACAAGAAGTTTGGGTTTAAGGAAACTAGCAGAATAACATGGAGTGATAAGTTTGCCCCTGCGGGATGGAATTACAAAAAAAATGGGAGGCCGGATATTGTGTTTATGGATTTGAAAAAAGGAAAGAAAGCCAAAAGAAAAACGGAAACTGAAGGGCCTACTGAAGCTTTTATACAAGACCAAAAAGATTTTGTTGAGTTTTGTCTTGGGCCTAGCCAGTGTGATTCATGCAAACATTATCAAAGTGAAGATCTTTGTAAAGCTTTTCCAAATGGAATTCCACTAGACATCATGGCAAACGAATTTATACATGATGATCTTCATCCAGAACAAGAAACCAATATATTATTTGAACAGAGGACTAGCAAAGATGGGAATTGATTTTTATATAGGCGATGATCAAGTACGTATAACAAATGCTTTTTGGTATAATCGTTTCCTGAATTGGGTGGCAAAGATGGGGAATTATCCCCAAATACTAGACCACAGCCCTATCCATGGTGAGTATGTGTTAGAAAATATTTCTGCTTCTAATTTCAAAGGAAGTGTTTTTTTACTGGAAAAAGAATTAGAAGAATTGAAAACGCTTAATCCTCCGACCTTTATTGCCGATATAATAGAGTACATGTTGGATGGAATTGAAATTGCGTTGGATAAACAGAAAAAAATCACTATGGATGACGGTGCATGGTTTGGTGATTAAATTGAAAGGAGATTATAAATCATGTCGTATGTAGTCAAAACTAAGGATGGTAATCCTATTGAAATCGAAGGGCGGCAATTGTTAGGTTCAGATCATATTGATGCTGAAATAAAAGATTTTTCTGACACCGAAAGGTCTTTCCTAGCAGTTGCTAGTGTTGAATCACCTGACAGGATGGGGGATGTAATTTCTGTCAAAGGGTGGGAACTAGACAATTATTTGAAAAATCCTGTTGTCATGCCGTTTCATCAATATTCAACGCTTCCTGTTGGAAGGAGTTTGAGTATATTTATAAAAGGTAAAAAGTTGATGTTTGTTCCGCAGTTTGCTCCTTATCAAGAAGCTTCCAGGATGTATGAAATGTATAGGGACAAATATCTTAAAGGGTTTTCTGTTGGTTTCATTCCAAAGGAAAGTAAGAAGATTGAAACTGAAGAAGAAGATCGCCCTTTGTTTTGGCATCAACCAACCAAGTATTTGAAACAAGAATTGCTAGAAGTTTCAGTCGCTCCTATACCAGCACATCAAGACGCACTATCGGAATTAAAGGCTATGGTAAAAAAAGGAGATATATATGTCCCGCCAAAATATCTTATGGATAAGAATGAACCTTATGTAGAAAGCTTTGACGAATACATTCATGTAGTAGTTGAAAGTGAAGACAAATTTAAAAGATTATACATAATCCCACTTCATGTAACTAAGGATGGTATAGCAGAAGAGGCATATGCATGGGCGGTCTTTGGGCCAACTAAAGGCGGTGATCATGATCTTTATTTTAATCAATGTTTTATTTTCCCAAAAGACGAAAATTCTACTGAGGAAAAACTTTTGAAATGGGTAGAAGATAACAGTAATAATGTTGATATTAACACTGATTCAAAGGATAGTCCTATCATTCTTTCACTGTTTGACAAAAATACTGAAATCAAACTTGAACCATTTGATCCCAGGAAGTATGAATCAAAATCTTCTGTGCTAGTAGAACTCCCACGACTAGAAAAAGAATCAGCAGAAGATGTTGAAACAGAATGGGATGATATTGAAGGTGAAGACATTACACCGGAAGAAATGGAAATTGACGCTGATACAGAGGCAGAAGAAAAACCTTTTCCGAATGAACATGCTTGCAGGTTAAATTCACCTGGAAAATATACTAGGTTCAGGAGAACTAATTGTGGGCAAAAATCCGATGGTAAATGCATAGATGTTATTTTTGGAAGAAAGAAAGATGGGAAATCAGAAATTCAATCCCTTCGATACAAAACCAAAGTATGGTCTGCTTCTGATGCTAGTACGCATTGTAAAGGTAGGGAAGGAATCTTTGAGGCTGCTAAAGGGAAAAAAGAAGATGATCGTACACGCAGATATGAAGAAGCATTAGCTAGATTGAATGAATTTAAACTCACGGATGAAGAAAATGCCAAACTAGTTAAAGAATTATCCAAATTGACTGAAGAACAACTAGTTGAAAGACTTGATAAAAGTTTTAAAGAGGCCCTTAAGATATCTTTTGATTTGTTGATTAAGGCTTTTGAAGACGCATTCAAAAAACACAGAACTGAATTAGTTGAAAAGAATGAAGTTGCTGAAGAAGTGATTGACATTGATAGTATTGAAAATGAACCCGTTCCTGGTAAAAATGTTATTGAACTGGAAGATGGAATAAAAACACAAACCCCAAATGAAAAAAACATTGATCTAGGAGTTTCCGATGAAGAATTCACGGACATAGTGAAAGCTGCTATCAATGCTTGTTTGGGAAGATTAGAAGACGAATAAAAACAATTAAGGAGGATGTAAGGCAATGACAAAAGAAGAATTACAAGCAATGATCAGTCAATTGGTTCAGGCAGCTTTGGAGGACGCTAAAACTAAAGGTCAGATTTATGATGGTTCAACGCCAGGAGCAGAAGGCATTCAAAAAGAATTTGATTTGATAGGAACACTTAGAAGCATGGGTATGGCTAGTCAGTCTATGCCTGGTGGATACCTCATAACTGACAAAGGATCTGTTCTTAATCCTACTAGCAAAAACGAAGTTTGGGTTAAGCTCAGTCCTGATGTTGAAAAATGGGCAAAAGGTTTTGCTGAACTAGTAAAATCAAGAGGTGCGGTCATTCCAAAAGTGCTTGAAGAAAACAGTGATCCTAGCGGCGGTTATCTTGTTCCTGAAGAATTCAGGGCTGCTATTGTCCAGTATGATACCGAACCAGCAGTTGTTTGGCCCCGTGCTACTATTTGGCCCATGTCAACCGATAAACTTGGTATGCCGAAGTTGAAGCAAAGACCGGATGAAGATGATACTACTAATTTTGATCACTTTGCCGGTGTTGCTTTTACATGGACAGATGAAGGCGGCGAGAAGACAGAAACCGAACCAGAATTTGAATTCTTGGAGTTGATAGCCCACGAATTGTCTGGGTATACGGAAATCACTGACACGCTTCTGGCTGATTCTGCCATTAATCTGATGAACTTTTTGACTAACCTTTTCAGACGTGCTTATGTTTGGCAAACAGACAGGTCATTCATTCGCGGCACTGGTGCAAGACAGCCTTTCGGCGTTGTCATGGACCCAACAGTTCAAATGGTTGCAAGGGCGACTGCTGGTGCTTTTACGTTCACTGATGCTATTAATATGGACAATCAACTTTCATCTGTCTTTGATCAAGGTGCTGTATGGATGATGAACAAAAGATGCCTTAATTCATTGCGGAATGAAAGAGACACTCAGAATTCACTAGTATTTCCGCAGTGGTATCAGGCCGGTGCTCCTGGTATTGGCACACCCGCCGTTGCAATGCTGCTAGGAAAGCCTGTTGTTCTTTCTGATGCAAAAACCTATAACCTTGGAACCACTGGTGACGTGATCCTTGGAAATTGGGCGTGGTATTACATTGGCGATCGCAAGATCTTTGCTATGGATGTTTCCAAGCACTATAAGTTCAGAAACAACAAAACAGCTATCAGAGTTGTTGGCCGACTTGACGGGCAGCCTGCAATTGGTGAGGCGTTTGTTATCCTAGGTCTTCCTGGTGGCGGTAGTTAATAGTTGGTTATTGACTTTTATCATAATGATTAATGGCATAGTGCCAGTGCAGGGGAGTTCAGTTAATCCTTTCCGTTTCTCCCCTGCACTTTTCCAAAACAGTGAAAGAAAAAACCCAGAGGGTATAAGGAGGCTTTAAAAAATGAGGCGAGACAGAATTGCAAACGAAAAGGTAATCGATTTTTTTGCGCCTGCGGCTAAAGGTTCTGGCATTCCTTACTATTCATCCATTTTTGACACGCAAAGGCTTTGTGCTGGTCAGAATAACAGGGAGGTTTGTACTAACATTCTGATCATCATTTCAATTGCTTCTGGGTGGTCTGCTGGTGGTTTGCTAGATGCCAAGCTGCAATGTTCCAATTCATCTTTGGCTAGTACGCAGTTTGATTATGCGATTATCAATCAGATGGGCGGGGCGGAATCTGAAGATCTTTACCTTGCAGAAATAAAGGATTTCAACCGTTACATCCGGTTTGTAGTAACTCCTTTGGTGGCAAATGTGACATTGGCTGCTATCGGTGTTGCTAACAGAAGCAGACGTGAACCAGTTTGTCAGGAAGGAAGGGAAAAAGCTGTCCGTTATGCAGCAAATCCCACAATGGATTAATGAGGAGTTATGGGTACAATGCTAGTTCGCTATAGAGATCGTGATTTGGTGCGAAGGTGCGGAACAAGCCCTGTAAGAATTTCTGACAACGAAGGCGCACAACTAGTACGGGAGGGGAAAGCAGAGGCTCTTATTGACCCTGTTTCCCCTCCCATTGACAAAACAGTTAAGTCAGAAGCTTCTAGTCCGTCCAGGGGCAGCACATTGACTAGGAATGCTGGTTTTTACCCAAAGGTGGCATGGATTCATGACACAACAAAATTGGGCGGTGCGGAATTAAGCAATCAGACAGTTATCAAAGCAGGGAAAGAATTAGGATTTGGTATCTATGA
>Ga0209986_10005762_pt1 | contig 10225 bp, 13 predicted proteins | sample BlataG_FD_183168 | JGI IMG/M metagenome (GOLD analysis project Ga0209986, IMG submission 183168) | Deep subsurface microbial communities from Black Sea to uncover new lineages of life (NeLLi) - Black_00105 metaG (SPAdes) (version 2) | ecosystem: Environmental > Aquatic > Marine > Oceanic >...
CAAGTATACCTCTGATGGGTGTCTGGCAGGCCAGTGGATGCCCTGGGCAGACGAGGAGGGCAAGCTGCAACTGCCAATTGAAGAGGATGAGACTGCTTTAGTAATATACAGCCTCTGGCACCACTATGATAAGTTCCACGATGTAGAGCACATCCGTTCCCTTTATCGAACGCTGATTAAGAACGCTGCCGACTTTATGGCTAGCTATAGAGAGCCTCATACGAACCTTCCAGCACCTTCATATGACCTTTGGGAGGAACGCCGTGGCATCCACTCTTTTACAGTTGCTGCGGTCTGGGCAGGCCTACAAGCTGCGGCCAACTTCACAGAAACGTTTGGTGAGGTAGCACTAACAAAACAGTACCGTCAGGCGGCTGCTGAGATAAAAGAGGCGGCTACTGAGTATCTTTTTGACAAGAAGCTGGGACGTTTCCTGCGCTCAATCACGGTTGACGCTGATGGTGTGGTGGAGCCGGACTACACTATCGATAGCAGCATTTGCGGTTCTTTTCTTTTCGGCATGCTCCAAGCTACTGATCCCCTGATTGAGAGCACGATGGCGGCACTTACAGACAGGCTTTGGTGTAAGACTGAGGTGGGAGGTGTCGCCCGCTATGAGGATGACTGTTATCAGCAAATCAGTCAGGACATCGCCAATGTCCCCGGTAACCCCTGGTTTATCTGCACTATGTGGGTAGCACAATACCATATTGCCAGGGCTCAATCGATAGACGATTTAAAGCCAGCCCTCCAAATCTTCACCTGGGCTAAACACTGTGCTCTCCCAAGTGGTGTTGTTGCCGAACAGGTTCATCCCTACAACTGTGCTCCGCTCAGTGTATCACCACTGACCTGGAGCCATGCCGCCGTGGTGATAGCGATCCACGAATATATCGACAAATACCATGAACTCCAAGGAAGCTGAAAGGGCAGCCAAGAAAGCCTACCATGAGAAAAGGCTGCTCAAAGGGGTAAACTGATATGAAAGACCTGGAAAGAGCGAAAGTTATGGAGCGCGTACTGAGAGACATGAATGGAGAGGGTAACAGCGTGGCTACTTTGGCCAAGAGGTTTAGCCTGAGTGAGGAAAGCATAAGAACTGTTTTGGGGATTAGGCCCGAGGAGCCGGAGCCACAGTCTAGGTCAATACTAGCCCGTCTCCGGAAGAGGTTGGGCTTTTAATATGTGGGGCGGTTATGATACGAGGCCGAGAAGTGACCGTATCTACCCCGCCCACTCGGAATTGTGTAAAAGGTGAGTTTGGCGTTTCTCACCTTTCCACTCCACCCAACCTTATATTGGGAGTAGCCGACTTCAAGGGGTGGATTACAGTTCCCTGAGATAAGGGCAACAAGTTGAATTTGAGGTTGGAAAGGGGCGCAATGGTCGTCCCGAGGCGGTCGGGGTGAGGCTTGCACCATAACGCTATTTCGGAAGCACTACAATAGTTACGTCTTCAGGCTACGTGAAACGTTCCTGAAAAATTTGGAAGCAAAGAGGGCCGAGATATTTGCTCTAGAAAGTGAGACAGGAGGCCCCGGGGCCGACCTTGCTAAGCTTGAAGAGGATGGTATGGAACCCAGTAGGAAATTGAGGGAGGTTTTCTCGCATAAAAGTCAAAGCAGGTCAGAGCCAAGTAGGTGAGGAAATGGGCTTAGAAAAAGGGATAAAACATAAAGAGTCTTTCTCTGAAGATGAAAGCTTTAGGGAGTTGCCCTCGGACGAAACACCCAGGACTGATTTAGAATCAGATACGTTATACAGTTCCTCTATTGGATCTGGTGAAGAGGTGGTGAGCGAAAATATAACCGAACCGACTGAACTATGGGAGGAAATTAAAGAACTAGAGGCGGAGAAGCCCGAAGCAACAGCAGATTTAGAAATGGAGACGCCTCTGGAAGAACCAGTGGAGCCGGAAATAACAGATGACCCAATTCGTATATATCTTCATGAGATTGGCAGGGTGCATCTCCTCACTGCTGAGAATGAGAAGGCACTAGCCAGAAAGACGGAGCTGGGCAAACGCATCAGAGAGCTAAGACAGCAATACACAAAGCGATACGGAAGGGCTCCTTCGGCAGCCGAGATAGTACTTACAATACTCAAAGAGCTGGGGCAGGCCGCTTCTGTGGTGCCCCTCCTCCAAAAGCAATTTGATCTAACCCCAACAACCAATTTAAAAGATAGTGCCGGCATCGAATTGCAAGATAAAATTGGTAACACTCTTGACCAGCAGCTGGTTCAAACTGTTGCTACCAAGCTAAATAAGTCTATGGTAGAAGCAGAACAGCTTATTGTTAATCTGTCGGTAGATAGTAAGCTGCTACCAAAGGAAGTCCTCGATGCTATCGGAGATAATGTCTCTCTCACTGACATGGATAAGCTAATAACAGACATTGCCTTCTTCAGTTCCCTCCGGGCTCATGAAAAGCAATTCGCCGCTTACTTTGCCAATATCGAGCGTGAGGCCCAAAAAGCAGAAAGGCATATTATCGAGGCCAACCTGCGTCTGGTGGTCAGCATCGCCAAGAAACACATTGGACGGGGCATGGCGCTCCTTGACCTTATTCAAGAGGGAAATATCGGACTAATGATAGCCGAGAAGAAATTCGATTATCGTAAAGGTTTCAAATTCAGTACGTATGCCACCTGGTGGATTCGCCAGGCTATTACGAGATCTATTGCCGACCAGTCCCGTACTATTCGCCTTCCAGTTCATATGGTTGAAACCGTCAATAGACTGCTGAAAGTAAGCCGTCGTTTGGCCCAGGAATATGGAAGGGAGCCCACCTCCAGTGAAATCGCCAAGGAGATGGAAATATCTTCAGATAAGGTTAGAGAGATTGTCAAAGTATCACGGTTGCCGATATCGCTGGAGTCACCCATAGGCGAAGAGGAAGACAGCCCCCTGGGCAACACTATCGAGGACAGAAACGCCCTGCCACCAATTGACGCCGCATCCAATCAACTCTTGAAGGAGCAAATCGTGGGTGTGCTCCAGACACTTACTCCTCGTGAGCAGCGAATACTCCAACTCAGATTTGGTCTCGAGGACGGACGAAGTCGCACGTTAGAGGAGGTGGGCAAGGAGTTTAACGTAACTAGAGAGCGGATTCGCCAGATCGAAGCTAAGGCACTGCGCAGATTGCGCCACCCCAGCCGCAGCCGAAAACTGAAGGATTACCTTGAATAAAAGACTACTTGAATATCCCAGTCAAATTCTTGGCTAGCTTACCGCTTGCCCCCATCTTCATCAACTTTTGCATCTGATAGAATTGGTTGAGGAGTTGATTGACATCCTGTGGCTTTACTCCACTACCTCGAGCAATACGACGGCGCCGGCTATCGCCAATGATATTTGGATTGAGTCTCTCCTCGGTAGTCATGGAAAGTATAAACACTGCGTTTGTCCCCTTCCAGAGGCGTATGGCGTATAGGTAATCGGTTTCATATGAACGTTGGCCAGCAAGCGACTAAGAATCACCCATGACGGACTGTGCAGTCCTATTGAGTGCCGTGACCAGCGTTACCGTTCTACTTTCTTCCAATTGTTTGACGTACCAAATGCTAGATGTATAATAAAGCTAATAAGAGATTGAATTAGCCATGAGTAAGATTCTCATTCACCCACGGGTAAACCCGCGGAACTATGCCCTTCGGGCTTTTTTGACGGTCTAAATATGCTATTATCAGATTGAGGCGTAAAGTGATAACTGAGAGAGAAAAAGCTCTGGAACTAGCCATTGGCCAGATTGAGAAGCGGTTTGGCAAAGGCTCCATTATGAAACTGGGAGACTCTGCCAGAAGACCGCCAATCGAAGTCATCCCCAGTGGCTCGTTAGCCTTAGACCTAGCGTTAGGCGTAGGGGGCATACCCAGAGGCCGGATCACGGAGATATTTGGCCCGGAGTCATCCGGCAAAACCACGCTGGCCCAGCACATTATTGCCGAGGCCCAGAAGCAGGGGGGTATTGCTGCCTACATTGATGCCGAACATGCCCTGGATCCTGTTTATGCCGCCAGTTGCGGCATAAGACTGCAGGACTTGTTCATCTCCCAGCCGGATACCGGGGAGCAGGCGTTGGAAATTGCGGAAGCACTTATTAGAAGCGGGGCCGTTGATGTTATTGTCGTTGATAGCGTCGCTGCTCTGGCACCCAAGGCTGAAATCGAAGGCGATATGGGAGAGCCTCACGTTGGCCTGCAAGCGCGCCTGATGTCACAGGCGCTCAGGAAATTGGCGGCCCCCGTGGGCAGGTCCGGTACGGCCCTGATCTTCCTCAACCAGTTAAGGGACAAAGTGGGCATAGTCTATGGTAACCCAGAGGTAACGTCTGGGGGACGGGCTCTCAAATTTTACAGTTCAATAAGAATCGATCTGAGGCGGGCTGAAACGATCAAGCATAATACCGAGGTAGTGGGCAGCCATGTGAAGGCCAAAGTAGTCAAGAACAAGGTCGCCCCACCCTTCCGTACTGCCGAGTTCGATATCATGTTTGACCACGGGATAAGCAAGGAAGGAAATCTTATTGACCTGGGGCTGGAACTGGGGCTGATCACCAAATCCGGGGCTTTTCTCTCTTACGCTGACACGCGCCTGGGCCAAGGGCGGGAGAACGCCAGGCAATATCTGGTTCAAAATCCTGAGCTTGCCCAGAAAATAGAGGAGTTGATCAGAGCCTCAGCCAGCAGAATACATTTGCCTACGCCTGAAAACGGCTGATCTTTTCAGGCTGAGTTACAGTTGAATATTCGATTGCTTGCTTGCCGGTAATCTGCCTCCTTTCGATCTCATTCAAAACCATTAGCCTTTTTTGTTCCTTCAAGTTGAACGTCACCATATGGTGACATTTTCCCTGAACAGTTAGCCAGTGACATAATCCTAGAACTGCAGCCGAAACCCCCCTTTTCGCCCGGTTTTGTCTTCCAAATCGTGCCTGACAAAAGTCAACATTTCGGCAATTTTAGGCTTTTCGGCCACGTCTCTAAAACATCGACAGAGGCCTGCCGGGCTCTTGCCAACCGCACGATTTTGGTGCATAATAAGTTTGTTAGTTAAAGTTTTGGTTGTAACAAGCTTCTCAAATGCCAACCCCTGTACAAGCATTGGATGACCCGGACTCTGACTAGAATTTCAAAGAGAGGAGGTCATCTAATGGGTCTAGAGAACAAAACACTCAATTGTGCCGATTGTGGGGCAAACTTCACCTTCAGCGTTGAGGACCAGGAGTTTTTCCAGTCCAAAGGCTACACTAATGAGCCAAAGCGTTGTCCCTCATGTCGTCAGGCAAGAAAGTCTGAGCGCACCGGAAGCGGCAGCTATGGTTCTGGTGGCTATGTCTCTGGTAGCTATGGCTCCCCACGCCAGATGTTCCCAGCGACATGTGCCTCGTGCGGCAAACAGACCGAAGTACCCTTCGAGCCGCGCAGCGGCAGACCGGTATATTGCAGCGACTGCTACCGCAAAGTAAAACCGAGTAGATAATGCTATTTTGCTATTTTAGAAGTTGTTTATTAGCATGATAAAATAGCTATGAGGAGATTGGTCTGGTTATGAAACTGGTGGTTAAGAAAACCTACTGTCGAAGCTGCAAGAGGTTGGTCAGGGGACAGGAACGGAAGAACAACGACCACCTTGAATTGGTTTGTCCCAGGTGTAATCGCGTCCTGTGGACACGCAATGGCCTGGTCTGGCGTTACGCCGCAGAGGCGCCCAAATAAGCTACCACAGCAGGAGCTATGAAGTACCATCCGGACTGGAAGCCCGGGGGTGCCCAGAACGCGGAGAGGGACGTAAGGCCCACTGATGCAGAGGCAAAAGGAGAGCAAAAACGCATCCTCGTGTCAAAAATCGCCTTCCATTGCTCCTCTCGGAACTTTTGAAAGTCATCCGATTGACACGGATGAGAATTCCGCTCGGCTGGTCCAGGCTGCTCCCTTACCATCTATCTCTACCGTACCGCTCTTTTTATCAAAGAACCCCTGGTACAGCACGACGCCACTGTTTAATCTAGCCAGTTATCATGTCAGCAGCTATAACTTAACATGTAGTATAGTTATTTGGGGCAGACCAATACTAAATAACAATTTGAAGGGAATATAGAATGGGAAACCATGATTCGAAACAAATGATGGATAATGCCGCGAACGAGGCAGCAATGACAGAGCGCGGGATATGCCCCAAGTGCCATCGTTATCAGCTACTAAAAACCACTGAGGGAACACGCATTTGCTCGATGTGCGGACATACATGGAAGACAAGCAAAAACGAATAGCTGCCAGTCTAAATCCCCCTTTTTATCTATTTTCTAACATTATAACTGGTCCGGTTTTGGGGGGCAGGTCACACCCTCAGTTCCAATTTTGTAAATGCATTCTGCACGGACAGGGGTTAGTTACTGTTTAAGGATGTTGACAAGCGCAAATAAAAGAAGCAGAATAATGAATAGGATATTAATCCAGCTAGCAGAGCTGGAGAAGTGAAAGGAGTATCATATGACTAAGGGAACAATCAAAAAGCTCATGGACAATGGTTTTGGGTTTATCAATACAGAGGGGGGGAAAGACCTCTTCTTCCATCGAAACGAGATTGAGGGAGTGCAATTTTCTAGCCTTAGAGCAGGGCAGGAAGTGGAATTTGAGATGGGTCAGGACAGTAAAGGTCGTCCGCAGGCAGTAAAGGTGAGGCTTGTCGAGACTCAAGTGGAAGATGATAGTGGTGATGTTGGAGATGGTGGTGGAGATGATGATGACTAATGCCAAATGGAATAGACTAAAGGGATAGCCAACTAGTTACTGCAAAGTTACTCTAGTCCCTCACTAACACTATCTCCCTCTCAATTGTCGTAACTACATTCCGCATCACACCACGTTTTTCATAGGTCATTTCCCGTATTGAAAAGATAAGAGTGAAATGTTATAGTCCCATATACTACGCCCACACCAGAAGGATAATATGCTAGAAGAATTGATTGAGTCTTTGGTCTCTAATTTGAGGTATTCATTATCTCAAATATATTCAAGTTGGCTTCAAGTAGAGCCGTGGCTAATTCCTCTCATTGCAATTGCTACTGCTGCTTTCTTTGCCATCGCAATTATTTGGGGAATTCGGGCCCACCACCGACAGATATCTGCTGGTAGGGAAGATCTGATAGGAAAGTCTGCCCAAGTGAAGACAGTCATGAATCCTAAAGGAATGGTCCTTATTCAGGGCGAACTCTGGACGGCAATATCAGAGGAAGGCCAAGCGGAACCCGGGGACGAAGTGGCCATAACTAAGGTTAACCACTTAAAAGTATGGGTAACTAAAAGTAAAGAGGTAAACAGATGAGCTCGTATGTGGCGAGGGTGCCATCATTCACTATCTTGAAAGGTATCGCCGCTCTGGCCTTTGATAGACCGATATCTGTGCAGCTGACAACGCCGCTGGCAATTATGATGAGGCTGAGGTCTTCAAACGACGTTCTGTTTGCGGCCTACACGCAGGCAATAGCGCTGGCTTAACAATTTGCCATATTAACGTAGAAATCTACTTATATTTTCCCTATTAAATAAAAGCTTGGAATGTGCAGCCACAGAGGGCAAAAAAGAGGGTCGAGGTCAAGTCCTCGACCCTAATCAGTTTGGGATACACTAAAACTGGAATAGTGCCGGCTGCTCCGCCTTTCTCCGGGCTGCCTCTTCTTCTCTCTTCTGCCGTCTCTCGGCTCGCTCCCTCTCAAGTCTTGCCTGGGTGCGCTTGCGATAGAGCCACTCTTTGAGGCGATTAAGCTCTCTCATCTGCTCATCGTCCAGCTTGTCCACGGCGATATCGGTGGGCATCTCATTCTTACCCCATCGGCGGTAAGTCTTGGTGGCGATATACAGGTAGATTTGCCCCCAGTCGTGGTCCATCGGCTGAGTCAAGGCAGCGGCAAAGAGATAGGCACAAGCCTCGGCATCCGTCCCGGTCATCTCCTCTCCCTTGAGTGCCCTCATGTTCATCTCAAGCCTCTCCAGGGTGATGGCATTCTTCAGCCATTCAGGTAAGTCTTCCCCCCAGCCCCCGGGAAAGACAATGATAGGGTCGGTGAAGACACCCACGATATCGGAGATGCCTTTCTCAACTGTCTCCGTCTTATTCAATTATTAGCTCCTTTCTTTCTTCTTTTTTGCCCACCACTGCTCCAGGCTTATGATGTCGGTGAGGATATGTATGTCCTCACAGTCCACAGTCACGGCGGGAAAGCCGCTGCAATGACCCGTGTGAAGGTGCACATGCCTACCAGAACCTCCTCGGCGGGCGATTTTGCACAAGGTAGTGCCACACTACAGCCGTATTCTCCGTAACCCCAATGTCCTGAGTTCTGAAGTGTTACCGAAGTATGTTAGGTTCTCATTAATTTGTTTCAGAAGTAGAATTGGATTCAGGACGTGAGGGGTTGCTGCCAGCTCCTGCCGCTTGGTCTCCGTAAGTACGCCTGATTCCAGCAATCGCTGGTAAGGCGTTCGTGCCTTGTCATAGACTCTGTAGACTTTAGCCCCATGCCTCGCCTTGCTCACCAGCTTCATTACCGGCTGGAAGAAGTTCCCATAGAGGCGCAGGAGGTCATAAATGCGATTGAGCGTCTCTAAAGCGGCTCTGGAGCTGTAGCGGTCGTTGACAAATCAGTAATTTCGTTTTATTATTGCTTTAATAAAGTAATAATTCGATATGGCGCCTTTAGACAACTACTTTAATGTGATAGAAGCTGGTCGCCGTCTCAAAGTCCACCCTGAGACGGTAAAACGGCTGTGCCGGCAAGGAGATTTGCCGGCGGTAAAGATTCATAATACCTGGCTAATTACTAAGGACGCTCTTGATAACTTCGCCGGGACCTATATCCCAAAACGTGGCGCTAGGAAAAAGCTTATATAGGGGAACTAAAAAAGAGACGGTTATCAAATGAAGAGTAATCAAATCTTCCGCACTCTGGCTATAGCCGTTATTCTTGCCCTGATGATAATAGCCGTACCAGTTACGCCAGCGTTGGCAGGGACAGTGACTGTATCTCCAGCCTCTGGTCCTGTGGCAACAACAATAGCCATATCTGGTACTAACTTTATCGGTACCACCTACCAGATAACTTTTGCCTATGGTACAGCTTTCTCACAAATTATCGGGGGTGGCACTGTTGTTGGTGAAGCTATAACTCCTACCTCCTTCATAATTCCAGAAATTCCTGGTGGACAATACACTATCCGGATACAAACTTTTGGGGATGAAAACGAAACCAGGATTGCTACCTTCACCTTAACGCCAAAGATTACCCTGGATAAATCTTCCGGTTTCGTCGGCGATGAGGTTATTGCTGATGGTAATGGTTTTGCTGCTAGCTCGAGCACAACCCTCTACTTTGGTACTAAAGATGTGGCAACAACTACGACCAATGCTAATGGCAAATTTACCGACGCTGCCTTTCTTGTCCCCGAGAGCTATAACGGAAGCCATACAGTAGAAGCCCAGGATACCGCTGGTAGTTCTGTCACTGCCAGCTTTTCCACCAGGCAGTCAATAACCATCACCCCGGTAACGGGGGCATCAGGTACTGTAGCAACAGTCAGCGGCACCGGGTTTAGGGCGAAAAATCCGATAACCGTCACCCTTGATGTTCTTGCTGTTACCACCACCCCACCATCAGTTACCACCAATGATTATGGCAGCTTTACTGCCACTTTGCCTGTGCCCGTCATTGTTAACGGTACCTATAAAGTAAATGCCACCGATGGCACCAACAAGGCTAGCACTGACTTCACGGTTATGGCTGGTGCCAGCATTAGCCCGACAACAACTGAAGCTTCGCCTGGTCGTGTCGGGATGGAACTTAAAGTTAACGGCACCGGGTTTACCGTTGGGGCAAAGGTTATTATCACCTATGGTGGCAAAGAGGTGGCTACGGCTACTGTTGAGAGTAATGGAACCTTCTCGGCTACCTTTAGCGTCCCCCCCAGCGAGCATGGCACCCATACTATAGTGGCTGCTGACCCAATTAACCCTGCCAACACAAGACAATTCATCTTTACCATGGAGTCAGACCCACCGCCAATACCAGCACCGGCGCTACCTGAGGAAGGCATCAATGCAGAGGCACAAGCCCACTTTGACTGGGAAGATGTTAGTGACCCCAGTGGCGTAACCTACGCCCTTCAGGTTGCCTCCGATAATAAGTTCACTGAGGCTTCTATCGTCTTAAAGAAGGAGGGGCTC
>Ga0209986_10005763_pt1 | contig 10224 bp, 5 predicted proteins | sample BlataG_FD_183168 | JGI IMG/M metagenome (GOLD analysis project Ga0209986, IMG submission 183168) | Deep subsurface microbial communities from Black Sea to uncover new lineages of life (NeLLi) - Black_00105 metaG (SPAdes) (version 2) | ecosystem: Environmental > Aquatic > Marine > Oceanic >...
ACTGGCAGAGAATGTCTTGCGGACAAAAGAGGTGGGAATGTGTGGATAAAGCTTCCATCCCCATTGCAACTCTCGTAGACCGGTATCTCTCAACGTGCCGCTCGGCGGCAATGAGCCCCAAGAGCATTCGCGGCTACAACGAGAAGCTGAAGAGATATGTCCGCGTGGTAGGTGGCACCCTTGGTGACTTTTCTCTTGAAACTGTGCGCCAGGATTACGGCGGACCCCCTTCGCGATGCAGCTCCGTGCCGTCTTTCTGCAAACGATATCTCGATTGTTTGGGAGACATGTGGGGATTTGCGCCAATAGATCATACTGGCTAACCCATTTGCCAAGTCGGATGCCACCTCTGTAAGTCTACGAAACTGCTTAGGTCCTTAAACCCGTGTGGTTTGGTTTGGCAACGAGAGCACTGACATCTAATCTAATGGAGCAGGGATGATAACACCTTCTCTCGCTTAGAGACTAATCTCCGCAGGAATCAGCGCGGTTTATCGCTTCACGCAGATGAGTCCTAAGTACATCAAAGCCAAAATACCTTTTACCCATCATGATATTGTGGGCAGTGATGCTTTGATAACTCTCGGGAGTCGTCATGATGACTATCATTTCGTGCGCAGCGCGGGAAATGACTTCAGCGGGCAGTTCAGCAAAGTCTGCCGGGTCTCTCTTCTCAAGGATGGTGTCTCCAAGGGATACTACCCTAACGCCTTTTGGAGCGATATCCTCCTTGAAAACCGGGTACTCGAATACCGCTACGGGTAAGCCAGCGGCAAAGGCTTCAAGAAGCTGGTTGCCGAATCCTTCCCAACCAGTGGGGTACAGCACGAAGTCAGCCATGGCATACATGTCCGGGTACAGGGCATAGAATCCTTCGTCCTCCCAGCGTACGGGGCGCACCTCGTTCCCCACGTACACCCAAACGATCCCCAGAGCGTCGAAAAGCTCGAAGAGTCTTTCCCGGTAATCAGCAAAGGCACGCTCGGGCCGCCCTGCCAGGACAAGCACCAGGCGGGTCTCTTCACGGAATACCCCACCGTGGTAGAGCTTCCTACCGACTATCTCTTGGCGGAGACTCTGCAGCATTGCAGCCAAGTTCCCAGCTAGTTCTATCTGCTTGTTGGGCACAATACGTGCACCCACAAAGAGTACGATGTCATTTGGCTTGATACTATACTTTCCACGAAGAGCCGCTCGAATTCTGGTTTGCTCCGCCACGTCAAGCGTTTGGTCAAAGTCCATCGTATCGTGGATGACGTTGGCTTGAATACCTTTCTTCTTGAGAGACCTCTGGTTGCGTGAGTTGATCGTCCAATGTCCAAGGTTGGGCATTGTTGGTGGAAAGTATTTCTTGAGAATCGATTTAGCGAAATCGCATGTGGGCGTGAATTTGTAAGCGCCCTCACTTAAGACATCATGATGGATTGCCGCACAGGGTAGCCGGGTCTCTCTCAGTAGGTTGGCTAGAGCTACGGTGGCGACCGGGTGCACAGGAAGAGACAGTATGTTGTGGACAAATAGTATGCCTGGCGCGGAATCGGTGATCACCCTGCCCAGTTCCTGCTTCAGCTCCAACAAGGCGATATGAAATGCTCTTTTCAGCTCAGCCTCACTGGCAGAGTCCACCACCCCAGGCCCGAACAGATTCTGCATCATCTGCATCACTTCTTCGGAGTCAAACTCCAGAGCAGGCACTGGAAAGTCGGCCCAGTCATAGGCTGAGCAAATCGATACCTCATGGCCCATGGCTTCAAGGAGAGTCCTACGCTTCATCATCTCCAGTGACACGCCATCGGTGCCGGCCGAGTCAACTTCACTTGCCCGTGCACGGTGCCGCAGTTCCTGTGAGCCATGGTTAGGAGCAGAACGAAAATGAAGAATGAGCACCTTCATCAGGCTAACTCCCCACCTCGGGAAACCAACCCCCTTCTTTGTCTTCGCAACGCGTGGTTCACCTTCATACGCTCGTATGTTATATCCCGTGACGTTTGCCGTCAAGCCCGAGCGAATTGACAGCCACCTGAATGCCGCCTATAATCTAGAGTTAGGTAGCAACCTTAATAGTCTTACGAACAATCAGAAGTTGGGTCGGAGGACAGTGAAGATGGAACGCGGGCACTGCGATTGCTTTTGGATGGCGGTCTGTCAGTGCCCTTTCTGGTTTGGAGGCGGATACGAGCGAATTCTGAATCAGGCCACTGCCTTTTGCGCCACATCGCAGGCTTGGCGTACAGGAAAAACCTGGTAGGCTTCGCCGCAGTGCAGACCGGGGAGTATGTAAGAGGAAACGATGGAATGAGATCGATTTACTTCGTGGGACCATACAAGCCCATAATGTGCGGGATAGGCTACTATACGAGCTTTTTGACTCGTGAGAGTCCTTCTGGAAAGTGGGGTGTGATTTCTTTTGATCTGGAGAAGTACGGGGCACCACTCGTTGTTGATGATGTTGAAGCCAAGGATCGAGTTTGGTACGGCATACCTGGCCGTCGTGACATATCCGCCTCAACGATTGTCGAGGGACTCAAGAAACTTGGAGCCAAAAAAGGAGAGACTATCTTGTGGTTTCAGCACGAGTTTGGTATCTGGCAGGACAGTCAGAATTTCATTGATATGCTTAGGAACCTGGATATGCCAAAGATCGTATCTTTGCACAGCCTTCACTATCAAAGCCTCGAGACTCCAACCGGGCTACGTAGTCGAGAATATGACCTACTGCGAGCCTTACTGCCTTATGTTCAGGCCATTACAGTTTTTAGTCACGGGGTTTACCATGCAGTCACCTCAGCTTTTCCTGAGCACGGCAGTAAGGTACATATTATGAAACATGGCATACATTCGTTTCCAGAGATACGCTGCCTGAGCCGGAAAGAAGCTAAAGAGAAACTCAACGATTTCCTAGTACACGAATCGAGCCTCGATCAGGCAACTAAGGAAATCTTGCTTAAACAGGGCACGTTCCTTGATCCAGAAACTGTTGTAGTAGGCCAAACTGGTTTTCTCAGTCCTTTTAAGGGCACGGCGTTACTTTATTCCTTTAGAGATGACTTGCAGAAGATCGTGCCTCACAAGAGAATCGTAGCTGTGCGTATTGGATGCCCGGCAAACGAACTTGAAAGAATCTATACCGAAGAACTACGAAGGGCACGGAACAACAGGGACAAACTTCTCCTCAAAATCTGGCTACCACGGAATGTCCTCCCCCTGGCGCAGCGGGCCATGGATATCAACTTCTACTGGCCTAGTGATTGTACCCAAAGTGGTATTATAGCGCACGCTCTTGGGGCTGGTGCAGCAGTCGCCTGCCGTGATTTGGAGGGAGTTGGCGAGGCTTTGAAGGAGGCTGGAGAACTCGTGGACACAAACCTGGGACATCTGTTGGTGAAGAGCAAGAATCTCATACTCCACCGGCAGCTTAGAGAAAGGCTCGAAGCGACGGTGCTGAAGTACGCCACGGAGTTCTCCTGGGCAAATCAAGCCCGGAGGCATTATGAATTAGCTGAGCACATCATGGCAACCGATGTCGCACAGATGGTAATTGATGCTGCAGCCGTTCCTAGAACTGCCACCCTAAATGACATAATGCCAACCCGAAACTTGAAATCATAACCCGGCTTCTATCGGGAAATAGGTCGGAGGGCTTTCCATAGACAATTCCAGTGCGGCAACCGTATCCAATCTGTCATAGTAATCCGCTGCATACCACTTCAAGTGTGGCTTCTCCAAAGATAATGTTCGCAAACTGAGCAATCAAACTCGGGCCTATGCGAATGGCCCGGTTACTCCCTATGCCTGAACTCCTAATCTCCGCCATTAAGAATCTCCGCTGACAAGTGTGTTGAATCCTTTCATATGACGTCTGGGCTTGTTATAATTCTAGCAGACCAGGGAGTTAGCAGGGAGGATTACAGTAGCTCTAAAGCGAGAACGGAACAAGGGTTGATGCGCCAAGAGCTTGGTGAAGGAAATCGTACGGTCTACAACAACAGCGCCAAGTATCATGAGTTCTGCAGTTTCTGAACAAGGAGAAGAGAATTCAACCATCTCTTGAGGTAGCTATCTAAAGGACATTAGTAATGGTCAATCATCTTGGCGACCTCAGAAATAATCGTATTTCCGCTTCGATCCCGAGGCTTCATGCCGGGCCAAATCATGAGAGAGTAAAGGCAGCCCCTTTTGAAGAAGTAGATGAGTGCTTTAGAGGGGTTACGCGAGAGCCATTAACCCAGGCACAAGAAATGGGCGAAGCTGATGTCGTTGTGGGGATTCCTTTCTACAATGAAGTCGACACTATCGCAACCGTGTTGAATACCGTAAGAAAAGGACTGAGTGACTTTTGTCCAGAACAGAAATGCGTCATTGTAGCGGCTGGCGCGCCGGCAGGCAAGAAAGTCCTCGAGGTGATGAATGACCTGCCCCAAAGTCCCAAGATAAGCCAGATATCGTTCTTACTAAATGATGAGAGGCTAAATGGGAAGGGCTGGGGCATACGGGCAATCATGGAAATATCTAGAATGCTTGGCGCTGACCTACTCATTTTGGAAGCTGACTTAAACAGCCGAAACAGGGATGGTACAATTGACGGATTTGCCCCTGACTGGATTAGACTTCTCCTCGAACCTATCAGAACGAAGGAGATGGACGCAGTTGTCTCCCGTTTTAACCGCCATTACTTCGAATCTCCCATCTCAGATCATTTAGTCTATCCCTTGCTTACGGCTATCTACAATCGTCCCATTCGTGATCTGGTGGGGGCACAATGGGCGATTTCTCACAGCTTGCTTCGGACCTACTTGCAAGACCCTTCTTATCCGTGGAGCACACAGATCAGCGGGTATGGCGTGGATGGGTGGTTGGCTACCGTAGCCATTTCCAGCGGGGCCAGAATCTGTGAAGCTAATCTAGGGATAAAGATTCACAAACCATCGGCAATAAAGAGGGAACTGGTGCTAAGATGGATAACCAGGGCGCTCTTTCAGCAGATTGCAGTTGACAAGGAATGGTGGGGAGAGGGAGGGACAGATCGTAAACGGACCGTACTGCAGTCTTTAGCCGCTTTTGGGGTCAAAAAGGCGCATCAGCCCGATGAGGCACAAATAATCCCCCAGCAGCTGATAGCCAAATACAAACGGGGTTTCAACAACTTCCATTCGCTGTATGAGGAGATTCTCCCCGAAGAAGCTTACCAGCAACTGGAGGGACTGGCAAGAACTGAAATCAGGTCATTTGATTTTCCCGCCAGGCTATGGGCACAAACCGTCTATCACTTCCTGCTGGATTTCACTTTCGGCAAGGAATTTGCCAAGGATGATTTGATAAATTCCTTTGTACCTCTCCATGATGGACGCCTCGCCGGTTTTGCTTTGCAAATAAGGGCTCTAAAAGCCAAATTGGAAGCGTTCCTTCCCGACGAGGCAGAACACTTGGCATCCCTTGAAGCTGAGAAACAAATCGAGATGCTGGCGGATGAGTTTGTCCGCCAAAAGTCAGATTTTCTGTCTGCATGGGAAACGCGCGAGGAGGCCCTCAAACCCCCGGTGCCCAAAGTGACCTACCGCGAGTTCATTCCCGGTATACACCTGGTGGTGCCCCTGGAACTCAGCACCCCTCAAGGTAAGGTGATTACGGCGAATTCTATCTATGATTCTATTTTCCTTAAACACAAGAAGGAGTTCGAACAATTCGTTTATGAAAGGCTCAAAGTCCCTCGAGAGGCTAGCTCCCTGGAGATAGCACAGCGGATACGAGACTTTATGCATCAGGTGGAGGGAGAGATGGACAGGGATCTCCTGCCTGGAGATATCTCTACCGTGGAGGGAACGCAACAAATGGTTGAGACTATATTTCGTCTCTTCCCTCACCATGATACCTTCGCCTTGGTCCCTGAGATGGCCTCCTGGCTTTTATGGCAACATCCTCCCTCCAACTTGCTCACTAAACTTGGCTACAGTAACCTCTACGAGCTGCTCAGAGGACATGAACCTAGTGATGCCCTGGCCCTGGCTAACTGGTCGGAAGAATGGGAATACATAGAACATATATGGAGGCTGGTAGAGGAACATGTCCGCCCGGAACATTTTGGTCCTTGCGCTCTAAAGCCACTGGTGATGAGCCATGATGATTTCCCTTCACTAGCAGATATGAAGGATTTCGCCGCCCTTGACAAACTCACGGGGAGAGTAGTCATAAGTAACCTGCATAAGGGTATGGGTGGGGAGTTCCCCAAGTTGCGCTACTTTACCATGATTGCCAAGAATATTGTCGAAGCTGAGAGGTTTGGCAAGATATGGCGCAAATTCGCCGCTGAAAGGAAGGAGTTCGGCAGAAAGATAATAAACACACTGGAGGGGCATTGGGGGAAGGCGCCATTATCAGCCCACAATATTTTTGAGAACGGCCATCAGCGGGTATTGATAAAGCGGTTAAGGAAAATGGCCCAGCGAATCATCCAGGAAGGGGGTGACAATGCGGCTCGCTTGAGCGCGGCTGAGCATCTCAAGGGCATAGCAGACTCTTATCATCTAGCTTTCACACTTCCTGATGGCGTATTCATCCCCTGCTCTGCTTGGACCTGGGCAAGCTATAGCTTTAAGGGAGGAATAGGATTGCCCACCCCCATGTCTCTGCATGTGGAGCGGGATTGGTCTTCAGACGAATTCCTCAAGGGGTATTTCAAGGCTGCTGGGGGAAAAGAAGAAGCAATAGAACAAAAAATCGTGGAGCTCATGGAACAGGGCAGGGAATGGGAGGACTTGTCCCCCATCCTGCTCGGTGGTGTAAAAGAGGCCGAGGAGGTGATTGAGAGATATGTTGTTACTCCGGAGTATCTTCCTAGTGGGGCTTTGGCCCGTTTCGTGGGGAATCCCATACTGGAGCCCATCAAGGAGCACCCATGGGAATCGAGATATGTTCTGAATCCGGGCGCCATAAAGCTAAATGGCAAGGTTTATCTCATTTATCGAGCTTCTGGAGAAGACAATATCTCCCGCCTTGGGCTGGCCATAAGTGAAGATGGATTCAAATTTACCGAAAGACTAAAAGAGCCGATATTCGAGCCAAAGGGAAAGGGCGAGGAGAGGGGGTGTGAAGACCCGCGGTTAACCCTGATCGGTGATCGAATCTACATGCTTTATACCGCCTATAGTGGCCTGATTGCCCAAATTGCGCTAGCTTCCATCGGTGTCAACGATTTCTTGAACTGTAACTGGAAAGCCTGGCACAGGCACGGGCTGGTTTTCCCCAGGTTTAGCAACAAAGATAGTGCTTTATTACCAGAACAGTTTGAGGGGAAGTTTGCCATGCTTCATCGGGTTGATCCGCACATCTGGATAACCTTTTCATCTCATATGCGTTGTCCTTGGCCCAAGAAGGGACACAAGATACTTGCCGGATCAACCTCTGGAATGGTGTGGGATGGGAAAAAGATCGGTGCTGGCGCTCAACCAATCAAAACTAAGTACGGTTGGTTGCTGATTACACACGGTGTTGATTATGCTCATACCTATCGGCTCGGTGTCATGCTGCTTGATATAGCTGATCCGGCAATCCTCCTCTATCGGTCACCCAATCCTGTTCTGGAGCCAACTGAGAGTTACGAAATAGGAGAGGCCGGCAAATGTTGGGTGCCTAATGTGGTTTTTACCTGCGGAGCCGTGCCGCGGGGAGATAACGAGCAGATACTTGATGCTGACGACGAACTGTTAGTTTATTACGGCGCCTCGGACACGGTAATTGGGGTTGCCACAGCCAAAATTGCCGATCTCGTTCCAAAGGAGTTTCGATAGCAGCGTAACTATTACCTGCTTAGTCGTGTGCTCGGAGCGCAAGTCAAAACGAGCCACCGTTCTCCCATGAGCACCATGGGCCTCAGAGATAATTTCCACCGCCCTCGTCGGCTATCGTTGGGTATGCCAAATGAGCAGTTCTCCTCCCGAAGGACACGCACACTTGTGGAGCAATCAAAGCAGCATAGCAAAGAGCGCTGGCGGGCTGATGGAACGAGGTTACACGGAAATCAGCGCCAGTAGTGACAATAGGACAATCCATGAACATTAAGGAGATCTTTCAACCCAAGCCAAGCCTGTCAGACCAGGAGGTGGCCCGCGGGCTGCGAATGCTGACCTGGGAGGGAATGGTCTCTATGGGGTTCTTCAGTATCACGACCAGTGGCTTCCTCGCTGCCTTTGCCCTGGCCTTAGGAGCCAGCAACCTCCAGATCGGTATCCTTGCGGCTATCCCTTTCATTACTCAACCTATGCAGATACCGGCTGTCTTGCTCCTTGAGCGGCTGAAACAGCGCAAAGTAATCACGGTGGCCACCTGGGGCTTGGCGCAGGGCCTGTGGATTCCCATGGCCCTCATTCCCATCTTTATTGGAGTCCCCAGCGGAGGAGCAATTTCCCTGCTGTTGGTACTAATAGGAGTCCGTGGTATCCTGGCTGCCGTCACTAGCTGCGGGTGGAATTCATGGCTTCGAGACCTGGTTCCTCAGCGAATTCTCGGACGCGTTTTTTCGAGACGGCTGGCCCTGGCAACTATGGTCGCCGTGGCCTTTAGTCTGGCTGCCGCGTTTTTTGTGGACTACTGGCGTGGCCATGTGCCGAGTGAGGACGCAGTTCTGGGCTACACCATCGCATTTCTCTTCGGCGCCCTTTTCCTGGGGCTGGCCAGCCCGGTCTTCATGTCCCTCACGCCAGAACCACAGGTGCGGCCCGTGGTAGAGTCACCACCCCCACTATGGAAAACAATCACTTCACCCTTCCAGGACAAGAACTTCAAGCAGTTAATGAAATTCCTACTCTTCTGGGGTTTTGCCTCAAATATGGCTATTCCCTTCTTTGCAGTCTATATGCTGCAGCGGCTGGGGATGCCTCTTTCAGCAGTGATCGCGCTGGCCGTGTTAAGCCAGTTGTTCAACGTATTATTTCTCCGCGTTTGGGGTCCCCTTGCAGACCGTTTTGGCAGCAAAGTAATCTTGTCACTGTGTGCCTCCCTGTATCTGGTTGTAATCCTCGGATGGACGTTCAGTACCATGCCAGAACGGTATTTCCTAACCGTGCCCCTATTAGTGATACTGCACATCTTCGCTGGGGCAGCTACGGCCGGAGTGACGCTCACGGTAGGCACGATTGGCCTGAAGTTGGCACCTCAAGGTCAGGCGACGCCTTATCTGGCTGGAGCATCTTTGGCCACCAGTCTGGGAGCTGGGTTGGGACCCTTGGTCGGAGGCCTGATGGCCGACTTCTTCAGCGCACGCCAATTCACCATAAGCTTCGCATGGGCAGACCCCACGCGCGCACTGCAAGCGCCAGCACTTAGCTTGGCGGGCCTAGATTTTCTTTTCGCCCTGGCCTTCCTGATAGGGCTCTTTACGCTGAACACCCTAACTCTCCTCCGCGAAGAGGGTGAAGTCGACAAGGAAGTGGTGTTGGGTGAGCTAATGGCGCAAACACAGGCAGTGACTAGAGCTGTGAGCTCAGTCCCAGGCTTGGGCTTTCTGAGCAGGTTCCCATTCAACTATCTGAGGCACGTCCCTCCCGGTATCGATGTCGCCATTGGTGTGACAGCCTACCAGCTTACTGACATGGCCAAGACGACAACCTTAATAGCGGCGCGCGGTTGGAGAACCACGGCCAGAGTTACCAAGATGGTGGAAAGGGGCCTACTACAAATGTGGAGGCCTAAACAAGCGACGCAGGCAAACGGTACTGAGGTTGCTCGGCATGCCGCGCGGGGAGTCATTCACGCCATTGATGAGGGGTCGCTAAACGCAGAGCAGACCATCCGTCCAGCCATAGTAGGGATATTGCGTGCCTTGAAGCACACCATGGTTCGTCCTGAAGATGCCTTCCGCGGAGTTGGTTATGGAATTGTCCAGGGTGCAGTTGAGACTGGAACTGACCTTGTTCAGGCTGTAGCTCATGCCATCGCCGGTGCCAGGGAAGCCGCTCGAACGCTCCATCTAGCGGAAAAAGAGGCTGCAACACAGGCTGCGGAAGGAGCGCTAACGGCTATCGAAGAAATTGCCCCCGAGGCGATGGCTGGGGTAAGAGCAGCTTTGCCTGCTGAGCTAGGAACAATATCTCTTCGCAAGACTAAACAGAAGCATTGTTACAAAGCAGAAAGTGACATAGGTAGGTAGAGAGTTGCCGCTGAGTGTAGAAAGCAGGCTAGAAAATGAGTCTGTGTTAGGATCAGGACAGTGGTCCCTCCCCATCGCAGGTC
>Ga0209986_10005764_pt1 | contig 10221 bp, 5 predicted proteins | sample BlataG_FD_183168 | JGI IMG/M metagenome (GOLD analysis project Ga0209986, IMG submission 183168) | Deep subsurface microbial communities from Black Sea to uncover new lineages of life (NeLLi) - Black_00105 metaG (SPAdes) (version 2) | ecosystem: Environmental > Aquatic > Marine > Oceanic >...
AACAGGGGCTCTCGGCTTCGGACTAGGCGTAGGAGTTGGCGTCGGCGTAGGAGTTGGCGTCGGCGTGGGCGTAGGCGTCGGAATCTCCACCCTGAGGATGTTGCTACGCACGTCAGTTGTGTGCCCACCATCATCTGAAATGGATGCTGCTATCAGGTAGTAGCCTGGATTGTCAGGTGCCTCCCAAACGTACCTGGGCGCAGTAAGCGGCGAGGCTGCCATAGTGGTTTCTTCATTGGAGGGTCCCTGTATCGTCCAGATGACTGTGAACTCACTATGCACGGGTGGGATGAACAAGTTTCTGAAGTGCCTGAGCAGATCCAGGACGCGCTCATCATTCCGCTCATCAAAAAGATTCTCCAGCGTTAAGCCGCGTATGTTATAGTCAGCAACCAGCTGCAACTTGTGAGCAATACTAGTTGCATCTTCCAACCAGATTTGAGCATCCCTGTCCTGTTCATCTTTGTAGGCGATCCAGTATGTTGCCGTGTCCTCATCGTACTGGAGTCCACCGGACTCGCATAGTCTGGGCAATAGCAAAGCTACGTCTTCACCAGGTCCTACCGTTTCCTTGCTGCCTTCAACAGCCAAGTGGCATACTTCGGACAGAGCTTGAAGATAGGGGACCCTGGTTGAAACCCCACCCACGATTCTGTAGCCATACACTGATATAGCAATCTGCAGTTTCGTTCGGTCAACCTCCCCTACAGCCCAGCGTAGTAGTGCTTCCATCTGGCCACCTGGAGCGTAAGCCGACGGCGAGTCCATGGCCGGAATAACCAAGGTATCCACTACCTCGCCTAACGCCTGCCAGTCATAAGCCCCTGTTTCCCAGCGGTCTTCTGCGACCTGGCTCGGCTCTTCCACACGAACGGACAGCATCTTGCCCTGCACATGCAATGAATCGGCCAGTTCCGCCACAAAGGAAACAAACTCGTCACGCAGGCTTGGGTCGAGACCCTGGTAGTACAACTGCACGCCTGCGTACGTCTTCTCCACTGCCAGGTCGGTGAGCGCGGCAATGCTGTTGCTTCGTGCCTCTGGATCCAACAAGACACTGTTGAGCACTTCGGGTCGCACTTTGCCGTCCTCGCGATTGCTGACAACCGGCAAGATGAAATAGCCTTGCGGTACACCGACCCAACCCGTGTTGTGTGCGTAACTCACTGTACCATCAGCGTTCAAGCAAAAGCCATTAGGATTGATCCCCGATAGGAAGCTCGTTCGCGGGCCTGTCACTTCAGCTTCAGCCAACAGCACGCCCCTTGCTGCATCCGGTACGTCATTCTCAGCCGACAGGATGCTCACTGCCCTGTCGGCTATCCCACCATCGTCCTCCAGTACCACAGCTACGGCGGGATTCAAGCGCTTCGTCTGCACCACTGCTGCCATAGACGGAACGGAGGCAAGGTGTGCTTCGAGCACTCCCTCTTCGGGTATCACATGCGCAGGTGCCCATTCCCAGTTCTGTCCGTCCCAGGTATAAAGATCTGCGGTATCAGGATCGATGCCCTCCGGCAGAGGCAGGGTCAAGATGGCTTCCGAGGGCAGTGAGCCGTATGCGTGGAAGCGATAGATGTAGTCATCTTGCACTATCACCGGCTCTGCAGAAATCGCCTTCGCAGCCCTGTCCTCCATCTGGTCTCCTACTCCGGAAAGAAAGTCTAGACAGGACATGGCGAGCATCTTCAAGCGAAGTTGTCTGCTCAAAGCCCCCTCAGGGATCAGAAGCTGGGCGCCATTAAGACTACTGACGGCTCCCCCCGCTTGGGTGATCAGGGGGTAGTCAAGGTGTAAGACCCGCGTCCCGGCGGAGATAGGAGGCAGCCACAGGCTGGAAACCAGAAGAAGCACAGCAATGGCGTATGCTGCGTTCTCCGCGCGTGGATCGTGGACCACTCGCCTCAGAGACTTGAGAAAAGGAGTCTCCTGCATATAGATCCTTTCTGACCAAGGGTTACTGGACGTGCCAGTGCCTTACATAACAGAGGGGCTAGGATGCACGCGAAACAGCACCTAGCCCTAGTACTAGTCTACAATCTCGGGAAGGCGACTCGATTCAGTCGCCGATACAGACTGCTCGTTGCTGCTATGGACACAAGGACGATTGGAGCGACCTCCAACCGTTCTACCATCCACCACCGGCACTGCTGTCCTCCAGTATTCGGAATGCGCGCATTCTATCACAAGAGATGTCTTTTGGCAAATGCGGCTGAGCGGGGTCTTTCAGATTTGGCCAAGTTCTTGGTAGATGAACTCCCATTGCTCGTTCGACCACCGCCCAGGCAACTCAGTCCACAGGAAGAGAATAGCCTGAGCACCTTCGTGGCGGCGTCAAAGATGCGATAGCCCCCGTGTCTAGTCAGTGCGCTTCGTCAGCCGCGTGCCTGGCATAGGACGCGGACTGCCGTCCGCTTAGAGCCTATGCCAGTAGCTTGGGATTGAGCTGGATTTGTGTACAGAGCTTTGACCCTGGCTCCGATACTTGACCAGACGCAAACCGCTTTTGGCCCAAAATCTGTCGTGCATCCACTCGAAGCGTGTCTTTTGACATAGCACGCGCAGCCTCTATAATTGGCTCGAAAGGAGGCAAAACTTTGAAACACGTCATAGGATTCAAGTGCATGCTCTGTGGGGCAGAATATGGTATTGACGAGGTAGACTACGTTTGCCCAAGGCACGGCAATGAGGGCATCCTCGACGTCATCTACGACTATGAATTCATCCGACGTCACATATCTAAAGCCACACTAGCAGAGAGCCGTGACTACTCCATCTGGCGCTATGCCGACTTGTTGCCCATCACGAATCGGCAGTTCATTCCCCCCTTGCAGGTGGGCTGGACCCCGCTGTACCATGCGCTGCGATTAGGAGCGCAGATGGGTCTGGCGCACCTCTATATCAAAGATGATGGACGCAATCCCACCGCTTCGTTCAAGGATCGCGCCAGCGCTGTTGGAATTGTCAAAGCGAGAGAACTGGGAAAGGACATCATCACCGCCGCCTCCACCGGCAACGCTGCCTCATCCCTGGCCGGCCTGGCAGCGAGCGTGGGGCTGACCACCTACATCTTCGTCCCCGAGCGGGCTCCGCAAGCCAAAGTAGCACAACTACTCGTCTTCGGAGCGAACGTGGTCATGGTGCGCGGCACCTATGATCAGGCCTTTGACCTATGCCTGGAAGCATCTGCAGAATACGGATGGTACAGTCGAAACACAGCCTATAACCCCTATCTATCCGAGGGCAAGAAGACAGCAGCTTTCGAAATCTGCGAACAACTGGAGTGGAACCCTCCAGACAAGATCTTTGTCGCCGTGGGTGATGGCTGCATCATCGGGGGATTGTGGAAGGGGCTGAAGGACCTCCACGCTTTGGGTTTCATCAGCCGCTTGCCGCAACTCATCGGGGTACAAGCTGAAGGTGCCGCAGTGCTGGTCAAAGCCTGGCAAGAGGGAACAGAGGTAATCACGCCCATAGTGCCACATACAATCGCCGATAGCATATCCGTAGGTGTGCCTCGTGATGCCATCAAGGCGCTGCGCGCAGTCCGTCAGTCGGGAGGTCAATTTGTCGCCGTAAGCGATGAGGAGATACTCGAGGCCATGCGTATACTGGCACGAAGCGCTGGCGTCTTTGGTGAACCAGCGGGAGTGACCGGATTCGCCGGCCTCCGCAAGTCCCTCGAACAAGGGCGAGTAAATCCAGATGAACACGTCGTCGTGCTAGTCACCGGCAATGGGCTCAAGGATGTGCAAAGCGCCATCCAGGCTGCTGGCAAACCGCACATCATAGAACCCACTATGGATGCTTTGCGCGAGCTCATGACGCACGTGTCGTAGACTTGTGCCAGACCTACTCAAGGCTCTTCTGCAGGATCAAACACTTGTTCGTCGTACCTGCCCGCAGCGTTCCAGAACATCCATCCGCAAGTCCTGGCATCCATTACTGCCTTCCTCTGCAGACGCATTTGTTCGACATCGTACCAGTAGTGCTGCAGCCAGGGACGCACTTTCGTCTTGGTACGCCTGGTCAACTCAACGCAACTGCGATAGACAACCTGATAAGGATACAAACCAGGCTGGTCGTATCCCAGATTTCCAGGCTCAAACGTCGCAGGATAGAGCATGGGGGAAATGTAGTCCATGTAGGGTGCGATGTCAATGACCCGCTGCCCAATGCCCATGTCCTCCTCTGGCGAGACCCAGACGGTTAATCCAAAAATGTCTGCCGACAACAGGACTGAGTAGGGCTCCAGTTCACGGCGCAATCGCGCACAGAACTCGTTCATGGTCTTGCAGCGTGATTCCAGCGTGCTCTCCTGCGCATAACGGGTCTCAAGAACAGCACCATCGGACGGGAAGCGCAGGTAGTCAAACTGCAATTCGTCGAAGCCAAGCATGGCCACCTCTTTGGCAATGGCGATGTTATAATCCTGCACTTCCTTGCGGAAGGGATCGCCCCACGATGATCCCTCAGAGTCCCTCCAGAGTTCGCCGCTTTCTGTGCGCACAGCCCACTCTGGATAAGCAGCGGCTAACGTCGAGTCCTTGAAAACCACCAGGCGTGCAATGATGTAGATGCCTTTCTCGCGGCAAAGCGACACAAACTCACCGATATCCATAACCTCTGGCTTGTATGCCCCAGTCCCCTGAGCCAGGACTGACCCACTGGGATAAGCCAGCCAACCCCGGTCATTTTTCACATCCACCACAATAGCATTAAGCTCCGTACGGTGCACCAGGTCAATCAGCTCGTGCACTCTTCTCTCACTGGCGAGAATGCCAAAGGGCATGTAGATGCCTCTGACCTGGAACTGTTTGAGATAGACGTCCACCTCGGTCATTGGCCCGACTTCAATTTCGGACCTGTCATAGCCCACAGCAGCAATCACGAGGTTGATCGGAGAGGGCAAATCCACAAAAGTGTAGCTCCCATCTGCTCCCGTGATAGAGGAAGTAATCACCCTTCCTGCAGAAGCTACTGTCGCAATAGCACCCTTCAGGGGCTCGCCATTGCTGCTGTCCCTGACCACACCTCGGAGCGTGTTGGGACGTATAGCGACAGAAACCGTGTCGCCTCCATGCCACACCAGCTCTGTCGCGGCATAACCGACAGCCTGGACTGATACCACTGAGCCCGTGAGAAGACGTTTTATGATCACCGTGCCACGCGCGTCCGTAGTGAGACGCGCGGAACCGTAGACTACTACCGAATCCGGAACAGGCTGCCAGGAGTAGATGTCCAAGACCACGACTCTGATCTCCGTAGGTCGAAGTACAAAGTCCTGCACCTCCTGTCCACTGAGGACAACGCTGCTCATTTCGTAGCCCGGCATTGATGCGCTCAAGGGCGTCCCTGTTTTCACACGACGCAGGGTGTAATGCCCCTGCTCATCCGCAGTGGCATGTAGGTGCCCAGCAGTGATGAAGCTTCCTGGCAGTGGGGCTCCCGTCTCAGCATCACGCACAGTTCCCGACAAAGTGTTGGGAGTCAAGGCGATGTGCAAGGGCACTAGCTGACCAGGGAACTCGCCGTTAGGGACTTGTGCTTCCGCAGGTAGGTAGCCATCCAGCAGCACAGTCAGCGTCAGGGTCCCGCGTATCCAGCCAAGGCTGTAGCTCCCTGTCTGATCAGAACAAGCGCTATCCTCGCCAGCCAGGATGACGGCGCCAGTAATGAGCTCGCCGTTGAGTCCGTCAGCGACCGTACCATAGACCTGACGAGGGCATAAGACGAAAAGCAACACCACAGTCAGCAGTATGAGTAGAAGAACAATGGGAAGTACTAATCGGCGCATTGGTGCCCTTGTGGAACAAGAATGACGAAGCGACATCTGGAACCGGCAACATGATTGTAGCACACATCGTGCCACAAACAAATCTCAGGCCGCTGGAAGCCGCCTAAACCCTCTAGTGTTTACGATAAGAATCCTTAAAACTAAGGTATCTATCTGTGCCACAATAAGTAACACCGAGAACCCTATTCCTAGGGTATTCTCGACATCGGGGTACTACATATTGTGCTGTTGAACTAGCTACGGAAGAGCAGAACACGCCGACAGCGATTTGCCCGTCTTGTCAAAAATCTCCTCTCGGGTAGAATACTGTTGCGTTGGTGAAGCGGGGGGGGCATTGCTGCCATTCCAACTGCATTACAACATAGACGCTCCAACACAGCCAAGCTGTTCCTCCTCTGGCTTCATTTCTATTGTCACTGACGATAGGCAAATCTTCAGAAGACCGAGCCCCGGCGTCCCCACGCCCGCTTTCGGCCCATCGCAATGGCACGTGGCTTTTTTCGCACAAACAAGGAATGTGCCGTTTTTACTCCGGCGCTCACTCGACAACAAGACTGGCAATCAGACGCCTCGAATCACTTCTTCTAGTTACCGTTGCACGTTGTTGGTGGGGGGATGGTATGAATCCTAAGCAGGCGTGGCAGGCAGCACTTGGGGAATTGCAACTGCAACTGACCAGGGCCACATTTGACACCTGGGTAAAGAACACTCACGTAATCAGCTACGAGGACGGCACCTTCTTGATCGGAGTCCACAGTGGCTACGCCAAGGACTGGCTCGAGAATCGCCTGCTAACCACAATCAAGCGTACCCTCACAGGTATTGTAAGCCATACTGTAGATGTCAAGTTTATCGTTCATCCAAAGCGCAATCGTAAAGCCGTGCAAGAACAGGCGCTGTTGACCGACGTCGCTGAAGAACCGCTGGTCTTGCTACAAGCAAGGCGTACGCAGCGCTCGTCCTTCAATACAGGCCTGAACCCGAAGTATACTTTTGAGGCGTTCATTGTCGGCAACTTCAATCGCCTGGCAAATGCGGCTGCAAGAGCGGTAGCCGAAAACCCTGGCAAGGCTTACAATCCTCTGTTTGTCTACGGAGGTGTAGGACTGGGCAAGACCCACCTGCTGCAGGCCATTGGCAATATGGCGCTCACTCGTACACCTCACGTGTTGTACGTTTCTTCGGAGACTTTCACTAACGAGTTAATCAACTCGATTCGCAGACAGAGCACACAAGAATTTCGCACCAAATATCGAAACAACATAGACGTTCTGCTGATTGATGATATTCAGTTCATTGGCGGCAAAGAAAGCACACAGGAAGAATTCTTTCATACTTTCAATACGCTCCATGAAGCGAGCAAGCAGATTGTGATGTCCAGCGACCGACCGCCGCGAGCAATCAGCACGCTGGAGGAGCGTCTCAGCTCTCGGTTCGAGTGGGGTCTCATCGCCGACATACAACCTCCGGATCTGGAAACGCGCATCGCTATCCTTCGCTCCAAAGCCGAATTGCAGCCTCTAGCAGTCCCGTCCGAGGTCATTGATTTCATCGCTGGGAAGATCCAAAGCAACATTCGCGAACTGGAGGGGGCACTGAACCGAGTTGTCGCGCTCACTCGTTTGACGAATGCCGAACTCACAGTGGACATGGCAGCTTTAGCACTGGAGGGCATCCTGACTCGTTCTGACTCTGTCACTATTGAACAGATCATCGAGGTTGTGTGCGAGCACTATGGTCTGGAAGTGCCTGTGCTGAAGAGCCGACAACGTCGTCACGAGGTTGCCCTTGCTCGCCAGGTAGCAATGTACCTGTTGAGAGAAGAGTTGCATCACTCATTGCCACAGATCGGTGAGATCCTTGGAGGACGCGATCACACGACCGTGCTATACGGTTGTAACAAAATCGCGGCCGGGATAGAAGAGAACGACCAACTGCGGCGTGACGTGCTCGCTATTAAGGAGCAACTGTACAAGGAACGCGTCAGCGTTCGTTCAGGCCATCAGCCTCGAATTCGACTATGATCTGTGGATAAGTGCCCAATAACTGTGGATAACTATGGTTAATTGGGGATAACTTGGCCCCCAAATCCCTCCCCGGCACCTGCCAGGTTGCTCCCCAGGTGCCTCTATCCCCTAGCCATAGGCTCTCGTCGGCTACGCTTCTCAAGTCCTAGTATCCGGGCTCCCAGATTGATATGTTGCTCTTCTACCACGCTGTATCCCTTGCTTATCCACAATGCCTGTATACAGCGTACGCGGAATGAAGATCACCCTCTGCCCATTCCTAGGAGAAACAGCCCCGAGCGGCACTAGGTGTTGTAGCCTGCCGGGAGCATCGCTCTCGGTTGCATTTCTCTCCCCGCTTTCCACAGGGCCTACTACTACTACTATTATTATATACTAAGATGAAGAGTACTGAATCAAAACATTATCAAAAGAACCCAACGAGATTGAACGCAATGACACATCCTCTCTATCTAGAGCCACTTGTCGAAGAATGCCAATACCCTGGACATGTACTCGTCCGCGCAGATTTGGTCTACACGGCGGTGACCGGCTCCGGCCACAACCCATAACTCCTTAGGCTCGCCAGCTGCCTCATACAGACGATGTGCTTCGGTTACGGGAACATCGCAGTCTTGCTCGCCATGGATGATCAAGAATGGCCGAGGAGCGAGGCGACCGACCCAGCGCAGTGGGTCGCTGTCCGTCAGGCGGCAGCTCAGGCGATGGCCGGCTGCCCAGACCACCAAGGTGGTCAGGCCCAAAGCTATCAGCGGTGGAATCCCTCGCTTCCGCATGCCGTTGCTCACGATGGTTCTCAACTCAGCGAATCCACTGTCGGCGATGACGGCACGCACAGCCTCACTTACAGCTGCAGTGGCGATAGCGACCGCAGCTCCCATGGAGAAGCCCATTAGTCCTACTTGATTGATGCCGCGCTGCTGCAGGAAGGCTATGGCAGCCAGCAGGTCTCTGCGTTCGTAATAGACCAGCGAGCTTTTATCGCCACTGCTTTCGCCATGTGCGCGAAAGTCAAAGAGCAAGACGCTGTATCCGCGTTCGCGAAACCAGGGCACGTATTGCAGATCGGGCGCTTTGCTGCCTGCGTAGCCGTGGCAGAAAATCACGCTCCCGCGAGAATTTGTGGCTTGCACAAACCAGCCCCGCAGAGTGGTTCCATCCGCACTTTGAAAGGACACCTTCTCGTAGGGTAGGCCATAATCGGAGGGTATACCTCCAACAAGGCTACGCTTCGGGTAGATGAGATGGGTTACGGCGTGTATCACAGTCAAGCTTGTAGCCACGACGACAACGATTATCACACCTAGCAATGCTATGCTGGCCATCAACATACCCCCATTATACTTTCAACACGGTGTTTCTCACAGCCTCCGACTCTCACTTGTGTAAGAGAACCAATCTGTGGTAACATTAGTCCAATCGTTCAGCTCGCTGTTTTACAGGGTACTGCGTCAAGCGGTAAACTCAAGGTGCCCTTTTTACGATAATCTGAGCAGCGACGTTTAGCAATCCCGTCAAGCGCCGTTCGTCGCCTCTGTCTCACCTTTGTCTTTACGCCACCTCTGGTCTTTACGCCAGAGGCGTAAACGGAAGGCGTAAACGGGGAACGACAGAGACTGAGGCGAGCGACGCCGCCAAAGGGCCCCGCAGGGGGGCGACCTCTCGTCTTCGACGTCTTTGTCAGACGTGACAAAGGTGTCGAGAGACAAAGGAGACACCCTGACGGGGAAGATGCTACGCGAGCACGAACCGTTGGTGCACGAAGCAGTAGAGAGGAAGAGTGTGCGTCATCTGGTACTGTCTGACATCCACAGTAATCTTGCCGCTTTTGAAGCCGTTCTTGCCGACGCGGGTCAATTTGATATGATCTGGTGCCTGGGCGATGTCATTGGCTATGGGCCACAGCCTAACGAGTGCATTGAGAGGCTGAAAGCGTTGCCTCACATCTGTGTTGCGGGCAACCATGACTGGGCCGCAATTGATAAGTTGGACATTGCCGCATTCAATCCGGATGCATTGCGCGCTTGCCTTTGGACCAGGAAGCAGCTTACGCCGAGCAACAGGGAATTCATAGAAAGCCTGCCCGAGACACTCATCGAGGATAACTTTACCATCGTTCATGGCAGTCCTCGTTATCCTATTTGGGAGTACATCACAGACTCCTCTGTGGCAGCGGCTAATTTTGCCTATTTCGACACCGCGTTCTGCCTGTTCGGTCACACGCACGTGCCAGGCATCTACTGTTTCACTGGTTCGTTTAGCACATGTGACGGCTTTGTGCTGCCATTGACCGAGCCTGTGCCCATTGATGAAGAACGGTTGCTTATCAATCCAGGTGGAGTGGGACAGCCACGCGATGGCGATCCTCGTGCCAGCTACGTCATCCTGGATATGGAG
>Ga0209986_10005765_pt1 | contig 10220 bp, 7 predicted proteins | sample BlataG_FD_183168 | JGI IMG/M metagenome (GOLD analysis project Ga0209986, IMG submission 183168) | Deep subsurface microbial communities from Black Sea to uncover new lineages of life (NeLLi) - Black_00105 metaG (SPAdes) (version 2) | ecosystem: Environmental > Aquatic > Marine > Oceanic >...
GAATTGCGAAGGACCTGACGGTAGCGGTGCTACACCAGTTAAGTACATCAGGGTCAGTAGAGGTCTACGGAGAGAGGATTGGGCGATTGTACCGGGTTGTGTTGAAAGAGGTGGAACTGGGTCGAATTGAAGTGCTAACAGGTCGGGGCGTGGCATCGCGTTTCCTTGGTAGTGAGTCCAGCGAGATGGGTCAAGAGGAGTAATGGAGACAGACATATTAAGAAAACAGTGTCCATAAAACCCCCCGAATAGTACCTAAATTAGACCTTCAAAAATGACGCTCTCAAATCAAAATCTAAGCCCCTAAAAATCTTTTTGAATGGTAAACTACCTCTGGAATACCAATATAAAAATCAGCCCCGGAATTTTGCCCCTCATTTCCTCTTTTCTCCGGCGGGATTTTGGGGGGAGATACCGGGACAAAGAGACAGGTTATAACTTAACATAACACTTTATGATAAAAATGTGGTATAATGGTGGTACGACTAAGAATATGGGTAAAACTAAAAACAACTGGAAAACTAATCTAATAATTGCATGTATTTTTGCTATCTTTATAGGTTTTTATTTTTATATTGATTGGATATGGGACACACAAGGTCAGAGTTTGGCTTTATCACAGATTTCGTTGTTTATAGCTATCATTGTCGCTATTGTAGCTCTAGGGTCGTTAAAAATAACAGGAAATTCATTAGAATTAACGCGAGCTACGCAAAGACCATTTCTAAATGTACTTGGAATCACTGTAATCTGGTCTAGAAATGACGGAAGTCCAACTCCGGTTAACTACTTTGTTATTCACATTAGTAACAAAGGCATTTTCCCGGCAAACCAAGTATCAGTTGTTTTGAATGTGAGCAAGACTGATAGCGATAACCAAACACACATATTTGTGGTTGACAGAGAAATACCTTCAATCTGTTTTCCAAGTGAAGATATAATAAATCTAATCTTTAGGGAAGCAGAGGAAAAGGAAAAACTAACGGTAGCTCTTAAAGGTAAACTGAAAGTACAAATAGAAATAAGTTATCAGAATAAACTAACGCAGAGAATCCATAAGACAAATCGGTCATACTTAGTTCAATATTTTCCGACAGCACAAAGTGAACCAACCCCACTTCGCGAAGAAGATTTTTGGGACTGAAAAGCTAATTTATTATGTAAACCCCTCTATATGCCATTATTTGGGACGCACTATATATGTTATGTCAGATAAATAGGCTTTTATACCTGGTTTTGCTCTAAGTGCTCCCCTGCTATTTACAAAACTTTTTCTAATATAAATAGGTAAAAAATTAAAGTGAGAAAAGATGACGGCAAGACACCACCCTAAGGAGGTGAAGGAATGAGATATGGTAAAATGCCAACAGCTTTAAAGAGACTCGTACCTTGACAGCTACTGATAAGGAGGGTGGCTATGTATAGCGTATGGAAGAGATTATTTATAGTGGCGATAATTTTATTGGTTAGCTCCTCTGCTTTTGGGGGTTACTTCTGGTATCAAGTGAATGTTACAAAGGACCAATTAGCTGACACTAAAGTACAGTTAGATAGTACGTTGATTGAATTAGATAATACCGAAGCACAACTCACTGATACTAAAACCTTGTTAGATACTACCGAGGCACAACTTGATGATACTAAGAACTTATTAGATACTACCAAAGAACAACTTGCTGATAATAAGACCTTGTTAGATACTACCCAGACGCAGTTAGTTGACGCTAAAACACAGTTAGATGTCACTAAGACTCAACTAGATATGACTGCGACTCAATTGGAGGAAGCAAAGAATGAAAATAACAAGATGCTGAATCAATATGGTGATCTAAAGCAGCAAGTGAATGTTAGGTCAGGCGATACACCAGAAGATAAGCAGAGTTTCATAACCCCAAATAATTCATCAGTATCGGCTAAAGTACTGGAAGTTACTGGGGGTTATTCTGGGGACGTAAACGAGTATTGGAGGGACTGTGAACGATTGTATCGCTGGGTAATTAGCAATATATCCTACTCTTCTGATAGCTATATGCCGATTCTTCCAGAAAGCATATCGGGTGGGTTGATATGGCGGCAGGAATGCTGGCGAACGCCTGAGGAGACTCTTGGAGATGAAACTGGTGACTGTGAGGACATGGCGGTGCTACTCGCAAGCATGCTACGGAGTTATAACGAAGGAGAGTATAGAATTTGGGTATTAGCAATCCGTTCCAGCGTCCCTGAAGTTAAAGGACATATGGCAGTCGCTTTCCCAGTTCAGGGTGGTAAGCTTACTATTCTTGACCCAGCAGGTAATTATTATACCGGTCAGTACGGGTCGCTCGGCAGTAGTAATGTCTCCACCGCTGTCAACAACTGGCTATCTCACTGGCAGAGCGAGATGCCGGGTGCAGAAATCGTCGAGGTGTTCTCAGAGGATGTTTACGAGGAGTTTTCTAGCACAGCCGAATTCATAACATGGGCACAAGAATAAGTACTATGCAAAGTTAAGCTTATATTTTACTCCCCTCTTCGTAAATAATAAAGCGGCCATATGGAATGGGTAACTTGAAGATTAGTGGAAACTTCAGAGACCACTGCTGTATAATAATTATTACTATAGTGTAAGGGGGTAGTTATGGCGCAGAATAAGGGAGACATTAAGATTCGAAGAATGGTCGAAGACGACCTACCAAGAGTAAATGAAATAGATCGTTCGCTATTTAGCAAAGGGCGAGTGACCACTTGGCCGTTTCCTATTGACGCTTATTTGGAAATCTATCGTCCTAAGCTAAGATTTGTTGCTGAACTAAAGGGTGAAGTGGTTGGCTTTCTGGTGGGTATTATAGGGAAAGAAGAACGAAGCCGGTCCATCTTTAGTCACACATTCAGAGTAGGCCCTCTCTATCGGGGTAACCAGGTCGGCTGGATAGACATGATTGGTATCCGCGAAGATTGTTGGCATAGAGGGATAGGCCGAGCCCTGGTCGAAGCGTTTCAGAATGAGTGTAAGCGTAAAAATGCCAGGATGAGAATCAACGTTAGAGATAACGATAAGGAACTCAAGAAATTCTTGGTAGGATGTGGCTTCGTAAAGTCAGAAATAGCTACATACCGGAAGCAACCATAATAACCTATCAAGACCATTGGGTATTCAATTATGAAACTAGCTATACGTTATGTCAGACAAGTGGGCTTTTATACCTGGTTTTGCTCTAGGTGCTCCCCTACATATAACGAAACGAGAAAGTAGAACCAATCATCAATCAGTTCTACTTAAAAATTAAGTGGGCTCGGCAGGATTCGAACCTGCGACCGGACGGTTATGAGCCGCCTGCTCTGCCGCTGAGCTACGAGCCCTTAGAACTTACAACACCCTACTTAAAAGGCAGGGACTCTATTAACTGAGTTACCCCAACTTTATGTCAAGTAATCCCCTAAGCAAGTAAAAGGTAAGACCCGCTTGCCTCCCTTCAAGATAAATTATATTGTCTTCAGAGTTTGGAGTCAAGAAGATGCTCTTATTCCAATCTTCTAAGAGCAGTGGAGGGAAAATCAAGTAATAGTGGAAATGTGTCACTAATCACCTAAACGAGTGCACCTGATTGACTGCTATTATTCTCAGATGCTATAATTCCTGACGCCTCACTTAAGTAAGCCGAAGTGGCGGAATAGGTAGACGCGGCAGTCTCAAAAACTGCTGAAGGGCAACCTTCATGTCGGTTCGAGCCCGACCTTCGGCACTAAATTATTATCTACCTTTTAAGCGGCTTTATAAATAAAATCTAAGAGGTAGTAACATGCTAACCAACGAGGAGCGTATACAGCGGGTCAAGAGAAAAGCACTTGAGAATGATTTCCACTCTGGTTGCTCACAAAGTGTTCTGGGGGCTCTTCAAGAAGAATTTGGGATTGGGAATAAGGAATCGTTCAAAGCGGCTACCGTGCTCTCTGGGGGAGTTGTCCGCCAGGGAGAGACCTGTGGTGCCATCATTGGTGCTCTCTTGGCGCTAGGATTAGTGATTGGCCGGGAGAGAATGGAGAATGAAGGAGCCTATCAAGCAATGATGGAGCCTTCCGTAGAATTGCGTACTAGGTTTAAAGAAGAACTAAAGAAACAATTTGGCTTCGAGGAAGAGTTAAAAAGCACCCTGTGCCGGGATATTCAAGAGAAGGTTTTGGGCAGGTTCTTTTATCTAGCGGATGAAGAGGAACGCCAGACCTTTTTAGATACTGGAGGTCATAGTGAGACAAAGTGTCCTAAGGTGTGTGGGATAGCTGCTCAAGTTGCTGCTGAGAAAATACTGGAGCTTATTTAAAAACTGAGCGTCTCGGTAACTCCAGCTAATCTATTAGGTAAAGAAGGACACCGAGAGTGTAAAAGCTAATATTTTAGGTTACTCATGATACTATAAAAAACTTGAGGAGAGCTGCTATTGCTCTCCTGTAGTTTTTACTATGCTAGCAATGATTCTTTACTCATGGTAGCATCTCCAGTCGGTTAGAATCCAAAGACGAATAGATGTGGGTATTGTTTCATAGTCTGTTCCATTGGAGCAGGGAATTCTTCTCCCAAAATCAAGTCGAGCACATCACCGACTGATGATGCCAATCTTTGTATTACTTCTATTTCTTCTCACCTCCTTTCATCTTTATTGTTTCTTACATGACAATGATGCCACAGCTAATCTAATCATAGATATAGAGCTAATCATTGAATGTAACTATAGCAACATTAGAGGCGGCTATATGAAGCCATTTTGGCGGAGAGACTAATTAAGTGGAATTTGAGAGGAGTATTGAGCTCTAGTCTTCCGTAGTTACTCTAATAGGTTACAACCCACAAAAAGCCCCCTCACATATAGAGGGAGCTCCTGAACCAATATTATTAATAAGCTCTTACACTGATAATATATTAGCATATCTAAATAAAAAAATGCAACACCAATTGCGAATCCGTTGTGCTTGTCTGTAATGGCAAGCAGTGGTAAGCAAGTTGCTTTTGACACATATGGAACTAATAGCTATACTTCTAGTAAGATGCCGAGTTGTGTAGCGGTAGCACGGGGGACTTTGGATCCCCTAGCCCTGGTTCGAATCCAGGCTCGGCAGCCACAGTGTTCCTCGGTAGCTCAATGGTAGAGTGGGCGGCTGTTAACCGCTAGGTTGTAGGTTCGAGTCCTACCCGGGGAGCCAACTCTTCTTGGTCTTCTGCTCGCTTCTTTCAATTGCTGGAATCCAGCCGGCTCTAATGCCGGGAACTCTACCTGTGAAAGTGGTACAAAAGCAATTCTAAGGGCTCAGAATAGTTTCACACTTATTGACGTAGAGCTAAGGATAATGTGCTATTATAATAAAAAATGATTGGGAGGTTAGATGATGAAAAAAGCCAAGGCAGTGCAATTTGGGTGTGGCCCTATTGGATGTAGTGTGGTCAGGTATGCATGGCAAAGGCCGGACATTGAGTTGGTTGGTGCCGTTGATATCGACGAGAGCTTGGTAGGGCGCGATTTGGGTGAAGTTGCTGGCACTAATAATAAAATTGGGGTCAGTATCTCTGCTGACGCTGATGCTGTTCTATCTCAGGCCAAGCCTGATGTTGTGTTTCTTACCACGAGCTCTTCTCTGAAAGTCGTTTACCCTCAGGTGGAAAAGTGCGTTGCGGCTGGTGCCAATGTCGTATCAACTTGTGAGGAGCTATCTTACCCGTATAGGAAAGACTCCCAACTTTCGGCTGAGATCGATAAGATAGCCAAAACAAACAATGTTACTGTTCTGGCTACAGGGGTAAATCCTGGTTTCCTTATGGATGCCTGGCCATTATTTATGACTGGAGTTTGTCAGCAAGTTAAGCGAGTCAAGGTAGTTAGGGTTCAGGATGCCTCTCCGCGTCGTGGTCCTTTCCAAAAGAAGATAGGGGCAGGGCGCACGCTTGAGGAGTTTAAGAAACTGGTAGCTACCGGGGCTTTAAAACATGTTGGCTTGCCGGAATCCATAGCCATGATTGCTAGCGGGCTAGAGTGGAAGCTAGATGAGATTACCGAGAGTATCGAACCTGTAGTTGCCAAGGCTCAGGTGAAGACTGATTTCGTAACTGTAGAGCCTGGGCAGACAGCTGGTGTCAGGCAGGTAGGTAGAGGAAGCCGTGCTGGCGAAGAGCTAGTAACGCTGGAGTTTGAGGCATCTGTGGGTGCTCCCGAATCCTATGATGCTGTATACATTACCGGGACTCCCAACCTAGAGGTAGTTATAAAAGGGGGTACCCATGGTGATATAGCTACTGCAGCCATGGTGGTTAACTCCGTTCACCGGGTTATAGACGCCCCATCGGGATTAGTGACTATGAAGGATCTGCCGATGGTTTCTGCTCTGGGATTGAGCGCCTAGGTAGAGTTAATAAACTAGGTTGAGACATATCTAGGTTTCCCCAGAAGGAACGGAATGTAGACAGAATAGTTGAGGAATAAATTAGAATAGGAGGAAAAGAGTAATGGCTGTAGATAAATTAGTTGAGGAATACATTAGAGCTCATCCAGGCTCGCAGAAATTACATGAACGGGCAGTGAAGGTTTTTGCTGCCAATGGTGCTACCCATGGTACTCGTATCCTTGACCCTTTTAGGCCTTACATAACTCATGCCAAGGGTTCACGAAAGCGGGACGTAGATGGTAACGAATACATAGATTATGTGATGAGTCACGGAGCCCTGATACTGGGTCACTGTCAACCTACTGTGGTACGGGCAGTACAGGAGCAAGTAGCCAAGGGAACTCACTATGGTGAAAACCACGAACTGGAAATTGAATGGGCTGAACTGATAAAGAGCATGATGCCAGCAATGGAGAGGGTCGAGTTTTTCGCCTGTGGGCAGGAAGCCAATATGATGGCGATAAGGCTTGCCCGGGCTTTTACTGGTAGGAGAAAGGTACTCAGGTTCGTGGAGAACTTTCATGGTTGGGCCGATGAAGTGGTACTCTCTACTCTAGGCGTTGTTGCTGATGAGGTTAAGGTAATACCTATGCACGACCTTGAGCGTTTAGAAGAGGAGTTGACTAAGAAAGAATATGCTATCCTCATACTTGAAGGCGGTGGTGCCCACATGGGTGGTCAGATTCCATGGGATGCTGATTTTGTTCGTGCTCTGCCTGGCCTCACCCAAGAGTATGGTACTGTTTGGCTCATTGATGAGGTAGTTACTGGCTTCCGCGATTCACCTGGAGGTTGGCAAGCTACGATAGGGGTAACACCCGATTTAACTACCTTGGGTAAGTGCGTAGGTGGAGGACTGGGTGTCGGAGCCCTGGGGGGTCGAGCTGATATCCTTGATATGTTAAGGCCTAAGGCTCCCCCTCAACAGTTCGTTTACCACTCAGGCACCTGGAATGGTAACCCCCTCTTATGTTCCGCTGGTATTGCCGCTTGCAAGCTCTATCTGAATGGTGAACCACAAAAAAGGGCTAATCAACTTGGCGCTTACCTTCGAAAAAGAGGTAACCAGGCTCTAAAGGAACGTGGTATCAACGGCCGTCTCTACGGCAGGTCTATTGTCCATTTATACCTTGGTCCGATTGATTACGAACCATCTAATGATACTTTGCCACCTACTAAGGACGTTAGCAAGCTAATGGCAGGAACCCCAACGAAGACACGACTGTGTCTTCACTTGCTTCAGCGTGGCGTTGCTACCATGGGAGCAAGAATGTTTATCCTGTCAGCAGCCCACACCGAAGAGGATATTGACCAGACAATCAAGACTTTTGGCGATTCTCTCGACGCCATGATTGCTGAGGGCACCCTAAACCAAGCAACCTAAGGGGATAGAACAGGCTATTTCAGTATGATTAGGGTAATCAGGTTACCCAAAGAATTTGGGTTCTGTCGAGACCAAACATTAACACCTGAAAAAGGAGCCGCGTAGCCCTGAAAGAAACCACTCCTACAATCGACACGAGGCTTGAAAATTACATCGACCAGACCTAGAGTGCAACTCTGGACAATCTCCAAATCTTATAAGGTAAAAGGGGGCAGCAATGGCAAGTAGCTTCGACTTAGTGATAAAGGGAGGATTGGTGGTGGATGGAACCGGTAATCCCTGGCTCAGAAAGGATATTGGGATAGCTAACGGGAAAATCACAGGGCTGGGTCATATCACCGAGGACAGCGGCGAAACAATGGATGTTACAGAAATGATTGTCTCTCCCGGTTTCATTGACCTGCACAATCATTCCGACTTGACTATCTTGGCGTATCCAAGTGCCGAAAGCCATATAATGCAGGGAGTGACAACAGCAGTTGTGGGTAATTGTGGGTTGTCTTTGGCGCCGGTAAACCCTAATAACTTGGCTCTGCTGAAGAGATATCTTTCGCCTTTCTTGAGGGCCGGTTTCGATTATGGCTGGGAGTGGAGAACACTGGCCGAATTCTACCAGAAGGTAGAAAAGCAGGGCATCTCCCTGAATTTGGCTTCTCTGGTTGGACAGGGAACCATCCGTTTGGCTGTCAAAGGATTCGATTCAACCGAGTCCTCAGCAGAAGAAATGAATCAAATGAAGAAGCTTTTGGCCCAAAGCCTCGAGGACGGTGCCTTCGGCATGTCCACCGGTCTTATCTACCCCCCTGGATGCTATTCGAGCACTGAAGAGCTTATCGAACTGGCCAGTGTTCTGAGGGAATATGGAGCGATATACACCACCCACATAAGGAACGAAAGGGATAGACTTATCGAATCCCTTGAAGAGGCTATCGAAATAGCCGAGGCAAATGGTATCCCGCTTGAGGTTTCGCATCATAAGGCAGCCGAGAGGTCAAATTGGGGTAAAGTGAATGCTACCCTGAGGCTAATGGAGCAGGCAAGACAAAGAGGCGTTGAAGTCAACTGCGATGTCTATCCCTACATAGCCGGGAGTACTACAATAACTGCCCTGTTACCCACCTGGATCTTAGCGGGCGGCGTCGAAAAAATGCTGGACCGACTGAAAGACGAACGAACCACACAATCAATCAAGTTGGAGGGTATCAGACTTTCCAAATGGGATCGCATCGTTGTTGCTGAATGCCCATCAAAGAAAGAGTATCAAGGAAAATCTCTGGAAGATATTCTGAAAGAGACGGATAGGTTCGATGATCCCTATGAGGGCCTGTCTGATTTGCTTCTAGAGATAGAAGGAAATGCCACCATTATCGTATTTATGCTGGATGAGGATGATGTACGGACCGTCATGTCCAATCCGCTATCATCCTTTATTTCAGATTCATGGGTGACCGCTCCGGACGCTGGCGGGAAACCCCATCCCAGGGCATATGGTACATTCCCAAGAGTGCTCGGTAAATATGTACGGGAAGAAAAGCTGTTGACATTGGAACAGGCCATAAGAAAAATGACATCACTGCCTGCTGCGAAAATAGGTCTGAAGAGCAGGGGTATCTTAAGAGAAGGGTTCTGGGCCGATGTTGTTATCTTTGACCAGGCAGTTATCAAGGATCAAGCCACGTTTGACGACCCTCATCAATATCCTGAAGGAATAGAATATGTCATTGTAAACGGACAGGTGGTTGTCGACCATGGCAGACTAACCGGTGTCAGGCCTGGCAAGATTCTGAGAAGATAGGTCAAAGTCACGTGCAGGAGCTATGGCAGCAAGGGGTGGACTGCCACCACAACAAAGTGCACTAAATGTAGGCGTGAAACATGTTATAATTCGTCAATACCTGCTAAATATGGGGCGGAGAATGAAATCCTAGGCACGGTTATAACGGCGAGTAAGTCAATGCCTATTCCTAGACTTAGGCGCCAATCACCTCAGTCTAGTCTTGCCCCAGGAGCCCCGCACCGCGAAACTGAGCCCGCCGAACCTCTTCTGAGTAGCAAACGCCTCAGGAATTGACCTTCCCGCCTTTCCCTATTCGGCGGAGTAACCCGTTGAGAAAATAGGCTTGCTCCAATAGAAATCTCTTAATCTCCTCACCCCTGAGCCACCAGACCAAAAAGATAAAACACTACAACTACAATTAAAGCGGCTAGAAGAGCACCAGTAATCACCTGGGCTAGTGAGTGATGCTTCAATTCTATCCTTGACCAGGCTATTAAGGGAACTAGCACTATAGTAGCCGCAACTATAGAACCATACAAAATAATCAATACTGTTACTGAAGCAGTTACAAAAGCGGTATGAAGGCTTATCTTCCACAAGAGATTTACACACATAAATACGACTACCGCCGAAAGTCCAGCTACAAATGTG
>Ga0209986_10005767_pt1 | contig 10219 bp, 9 predicted proteins | sample BlataG_FD_183168 | JGI IMG/M metagenome (GOLD analysis project Ga0209986, IMG submission 183168) | Deep subsurface microbial communities from Black Sea to uncover new lineages of life (NeLLi) - Black_00105 metaG (SPAdes) (version 2) | ecosystem: Environmental > Aquatic > Marine > Oceanic >...
GCCCCGGCCGCAAAAAAAATCCCCAACGCAAAGCCTTTCATAGTGTGTCCTTCGCCAAAATAGTGGTCTCTTTTCGTTCTCAATCCGAAACTAATGCTTCAATAGGTATATTCTACACTAAAATCGGCTGACAAACAAGGATATTTTAGCGTTTTTTGGCTTTGATTTTTCGCACCCTCAGCGGCTGTTTATCGGGCTTGCTTTACTTGCCGCTAACCCGGAACAAAAAACCATTGCCTAATGGGGCGGATTGAGTTATTTTATCCCCCAATCGCGCAAATTGGATTTTTAATCACGGAAGGGTATCAAGTGGCGGACGAACAGAAACAACTATCCCAGCAGATATTATTACAGCAGATTGAGCTCTTACTCGAGGCCGGTGAGACATCCGAGCTGCGGCAATTGCTCAGCGACCAGCGAACCAGCAATATTGCTGAGGTCGTAGAGCTGCTCGACGATGAGCAAAGACGCATTATCTTTGATGTGTTGGACAAACCAACGGCTGCTGAGGTTTTGGAAAAGGTTGACGAAGCCACTCGCGGCAGCCTCTTCGAACTCCTCACGGCAAACGAGATAAAAACCATCATCTCAGAGCTCGACCATGACGACGCCGCCGACCTTCTTGCAGAGTTTCCCGAGGCCAGGCGCGACGGGCTGCTGAAAAGTCTGGAGCCGGCAGATTCTGTCCTGATTAAAAAACTGATGAGCTACTCGGAGGACTCGGCTGGCGGCATTATGGACCCTGTCTTAATAAGTGTCTCGGAGGACGCCACCGTCGCCGAAGCCGTCAATAAAATCCGTGCCGCTGAAATTGATGAAGATTTTTATTCGGTCTATGTCACTGACAAAACCGGCCGATTCCTCGGTGACGTTCGTATCCGCCTGCTGCTCACTTCTCCGGAAAGTACGACGATAAGCAATCTTATAGACCCCGATACTATTTACGTTACCGCCTATGCAGACCAGGAGGAAGTGCGAAACATATTCAGCAAAAACGACCTCATTGTTGCCCCGGTTCTCGACAAAAATCAGAAGCTCATCGGCAGAATCACTGCCGACCGCATCGTCGAGGTCGCCCAGGAGGAAGCCGCTGAGGATATCTACACAATGGCTGGTACCGACCCCGCTGAGCTTGAAAAGGAGTCGATTTTTTGGGCCGCCGGTGTTCGAATGACATGGCTTCTGCCGTGCCTGATAGGGACCGGTATTACCGCTTTGGTCCTGATGTTCTTCGACAGCTATAACCATCTGACTTATGTCGCCGCCGTCGCTTTTGTCCCTATGATTGCCGCAATCAGCGGTAACGCCGGCCTGCAGACATCAGCCATTGTAGTCTCCGGGCTCGCCACAGGACACCTTGCCGCTCTCAGGCTCAGCCAGGTCGTCACACGCGAAGTCAGAATTGCCTTACTGGTGGCGCTTAGCTGCGGAGTAATTGGCGGTATCGCCTGTGCCTTTTTGCTCCAGACAAAAGGTTCAACTGAAGCCGTAGAGCCCCTAAGACTTATCTTCGCGTTCGGCACCGCTATGTTTTCGGCCATAATGGTGGCAACGACCCTCGGTCTGTTTCTGCCGTTCCTGTTTAGGGGTATCGGCATAGACCCGGCCATTAGCTCCGGCCCGCTGGTCACGACCGCAAACGACTCCATAAGCGTCGCTATCTATATGACCCTGACTCTGCTGCTTGTACAGTAAGGAGATAAAATAATGCAGGATTTTAATTACACCTGTCCCAAATGCAGGAACACTCAATGTGATGTCGGCGAATTTCGTGCTACAGGCGGATTTTTGAGCAAAATCTTCGATGTGCAGTCGAAACGCTTTTCGACCGTAACATGCACAAGATGCCAGTACACTGAAATCTACAGAACCTCGTCCAGCATGCTCGGAAACGTCTTCGATTTCTTTACTAACTAATCATCGCAATTTGGCAGGTTTTATGGTAAAGTTTGGCTGTCAATTGCTGAATGTTTAATTGAACCCCGCCAAATCTGTTTGGAGGTCTATTATGAGAAAGGAAAAAGTCAAAGAATTAACTCTCGAAAGTTTTGCCAAATACGGGTCATTCGCGAATATGGTAAATCCACAGGCCGAAAAGCTCGGCGACGTGCCTGTCGAGTTCTACCGCGATATGGCCCAGCTCGACCTCGGTACTAGGACCATCGCCTCGTTTTCAACCTGCCGCGTTTGCAAACGCCCGCCCGTCGTCGACGTCACCGAGTTTCATAACAGCACCGGCGAAGGAATCCTACCTCTCGACGCCGATATTCTCATCCACGTCGGCCCGGCAACCCCAGTCGGAGACGTCCCGCTCGATAAAATTGAAATCTTACGCGTGCCCAAAGGGACTTTCGTTTCGCTGCATCCCGGCGTATGGCATCACGCACCCTTTGCCTACAACGCCGATGTGGCCAATGTCCTGATTGTCCTGCCCGAAAGAACCTACGCCATTGATTGCCACGTTACCGAAATCCCCGAAAAGGACCGCGTAGAAATTGGATAAAAACAGATGTTGTAGGCGCGAAAATTGATTATCGATTATTTTCGGCCTCTCGCGGCGCGGCTGGCCGAGAATAACGGCTTTTTGCCGCCATTCTTGTGTTAGATTGCTGGCAGTTCCGCATAGCCAACCGGCCGCATCCGAGCTAAAATAAGCTAAAGCGGCGCGTATAGGGCGGTTACTTTGGGCGATTTGGGCTAAAAATCACACCTTGTTCAAGGAACAAGGTTGACAATTTGCCACAAACCCTTATAATTAAATTATGTAAGGGTCTATTTTTGCAAATCTTATAGTAAAAATATGTTCCCGTAACCGGAGCTAAATGGCAGGACCAGCCAGCGGAAAGGTAGTTTATTTGTAAAGTTTGGAGTTACTAATTATGGTAAGCGGACAGCCTATTGGTATGCACAAAGATACCGATCATGAGCCGGAGTTGGACAAGTATTTCAAGGCCGCAATCAAAACTCAGGCAAGCGACCTGCACCTCAAGGTCGGACAGCTCCCGAAATTGCGCACCTATGGAGACCTGAAAAACACCACCGGCGAAATAATGACCGAAGAAAGAATAGAAGAGCTGGTCTTTGAGATACTCACGCCCGAGCAGAAAGACTTCTTTATGAAAAACGGAACCCTCGATTTTGCCTATGAAATCAAGCATCAGGACCGCTTCCGAATAAACATATTCCGCCAGCGAGGCGCGGTTAGCCTTTCGGCAAGACGCGTAAGCTCGCAGGTTCCTGCCTTTGAAAGTCTGCACCTTCCTCCGGTAGTCCAAAAGATAGCTGAGGCCGGCCAAGGGTTAGTGCTCGTTGTAGGCCCTACCGGCTGTGGCAAAAGTACAACAATCGCATCAATGATAGACTACATAAACCGGACCCGCTCCTGCCACATAATTACCATTGAGGACCCTATCGAATATCTCTTTGAGGATAATAAAGCAATCATATCACAAAGGGCGATCGGAATTGACGTAAAGGATTTTGAGCAGGCCTTAAAGTATCTGATGCGCCAGGACCCTGACGTGGTATTAATCGGCGAAATGCGAGATGCCGAGACCGTCACGGCGGGAATGAGGGCCGCAGAAACCGGCCATCTCGTCTTCGGAACACTCCACTCAGCGAATGCATCTCAATCTATTCAGCGACTTTTAGACCTGTTCCCACCGAACGAAAGAGACCTGGTAAGACAAACTTTAAGTTTGACAATTAAAGCAATCGTCAGCCAGGTATTACTGCCCTGCATCAAGGAAGGTGTGAACAGGATACCTGCTGTCGAGGTCCTTCTTGCAAATCCAATCGCCAGGAGGCTGATCGCCGAAGAGCGCGAAGCTGATTTGCCCAACGTTATAAGAAGCTGTCAAGACGAAGGTATGCAGGACTTTACATATAGCTTATGTGAACTGATAAAAGACGGAAGCATAGACCCTAAGGATGCATATCAATACGCGCCAAATGCGGAAGAATTAAAAATGGCGCTCAAGGGGGTCAGAACCACCACCAGTCGTATCTTGTGAGGTTTCATTGACTTTCGTTGTGGAGTACTTTATGCCGGATTTACTGCTAAGTTTTGTCCAATATGCCGGTTACATATCCATTATTAAATTTGTCATCTTTTTGGCCTTGTTTTTTCTATGGTTACTGTTAGTTAGCTGGGTATATCACGATGCCCAGACCGTCGAGACCCAGGAGGACCTCTGGACGGGTATTGTTTTCGGCACAGGAGCCGCAGCGACAATAATCTGGCTGGTTGTGCCTCATTTCATTATTGGCGTATTGTTTTATCTGATAGCTGTGGGAGCAGTCTCCATCGTTTATGTGACGCACCGCAACGCCAGAGTTATGGATTATGACCGTATTCTGACCGCCGAACACATCAAAGGTTTGTTCGTCAGCAAAGAGAAGAGGCTTGCTGCCCTGAAAAGTTTTGTTTTTATAACGGCCAACAAAAATGAAGTTCCCGTGCCCCAGGGCAAAACGCCGGACTTTTACGGCTATAAGGTGGCCTATGAGCTTTTTAATGATGCTACCTGGCGAAGGGCCAGCGACATTATGTTTTTACCGATGCCACACGAGTATAAAGTAGCTTATTACATCGACGGTGCCGCCGTAAAGCAGCCCAGTATGGTCAGAGACCAAGTGGAGTATTTTATTCACTTCATAAAGAGTCTTGCAGATTTGGACGCAAATGAAAAGCGAAAACCGCAAAAGGGAAAATTCAAAATCCGCCAGGGCGAAGACAGTACCGAGTGGGAAGTAACCACTGCCGGCTCAACTGCGGGTGAGCAAATCATACTCAGACAAACAACCCAACAGGAAGTAACAAAGTTGGCCGATATCGGTTTGATGCCTGAGCAACTCGAACAGCTAAATAGGATTCACGGCGTAAAAGAGGGGCTCTTTATCATAAGCGGGCCTAAAAAAAGCGGTGTAACAACCATGTTTTATGCACTGCTCAGAAGTCATGACGCGTTTACCAATAGTATAAACACGCTTGAAAGGCAGCCTTCTGTCGAGCTGCCGAATATAACTCAAAACGTTTTTGCCCTCAGTGATACCGGCACGACTACATACGGCAAGAGGTTGCAGGCAATGGTGAGAATGGGACCGGATATAGTCGGTGTTGCCGGCTGCCAGGATGCTGAAAGTGCCCGAGTCGCTTGTAGAGCCGCTAAGGACGGCAAAATCGTATATGTTACGCTCGAAGAGGATAGTGTAATAAAAGCACTTGGCAAATGGATGAAATTGGTCGGCGACAAAGCTCTGGCCGTCGAGCCCCTTTTGGGTATAAGCAACCAGCGGCTTCTCAGAAAACTCTGTGAAGAGTGCAAGCAGGCGTATGGGCCGAATAGAGAGCTTCTCAGAAAATTCAGTATGCCCGCTGAAAAGGCCAAAGTACTCTACCGCGCCGGCAAGGTCCAGTATGACAAACGCGGAAAAGCCGTAATCTGCGAAAATTGCCAGGGAACAGGTTTTGTCGGCAGAACCGGCATATTCGAGATGATCACATTAGATGACCAGTTAAGGAGGACCATAGAACAATCAGGGTCACTGTCGGAAATCGGTTCGCAATTTAGAGGCGCTAAAATGCTTTATCTACAGGAGCAGGCGCTGAGAAAGGTCATTAGCGGAGCTACAGCAATAAACGAAATGGTCAGAGTACTTTCAAAATCCAGAAGACAGGAAACAAAAAAACCGAAACAAAACAATAAAACCGCAAGACCCGGACAGGAACGCTTAACTTGACAAAAGGTCAATTGGAGATATTGTAATGGCCAGCTTGCTTGTAATGTTGATTATTTTAGGTTGTGCTGCTTATCAATATGTAAAAGGTACACTTGTTAAATCATTTGCTGCGTTAATAATTGCTATTTGTGCGAGCGTAGTTGCGTTCGGCTACTTCGAGCTTTTAGCAGATGTTTTTGTAAGCCGCAGCGATAAAAGCCGTTTCCTTTCTCTCGTACCCTGGGCGCAGCCGCTCTCTTTCCTGCTGCTGTTTGTTTTGACTTTTGCCGTTCTGCAAACAATCTTCGCCCAGTTACTTCGCAAGCCGATTGATTTGGGGCTTCTCCCTGAGCGTATCGGACGCATTGTCTGCGGAATTTTCTTGGGCCTTATCTTATCCGGCCTCTTGCTTACAACCCTTGCGATGGCTCCTTTACCAAACAAGTACCCTTACCAGCGTTTTGACGCGGACAGACCCAATGCAGACAGGCCCAATAAGGTATTGTTGAATGCCGATGGCTTCGTGACAGGATGGTTCAGTATGTTAAGTAACAGCAGCTTCAGCGGCAGAAGAAGTTTCGCCGCTTTGCACCCGGCCTTTGTGGACCAGGCCTTTTTGAATCGACTTCAAGCGACTGACGGCGTCTCAATTATCACCAGCTCTCAGGCGATAGAAGTGCCGACGAGAAAGAAAAAAGCTGCCTGGCTGGCTCCTGATGGCCTCAAAGATTCGGTCGGCAAACCACTGCCGCAAAAGACCGGACATAATCTTACAATCGTGCGAGTGGGAATGAGGAAAAAGGCACTAAAAGATGACGGCAAATTTACACTTTCCCAATTAAGACTGATTTGCAAGGAAAGAAGCGGTGCTAAAGACCCGTTTGTTGGAAAAGCAAAAAACATTTATCCCGCCGGATACCTGAAAGCAGCAGACCGGTTACAAATAAATAAATTAAGTGACCAGATAGAAATGAGCGCCGCTGATTTCGAGGGTGCGGTTCGATGGGTCGACTTCGCTTTTTATGTACCGAATGATTTTGTGCCTGTCTTGCTCGCGTTCAAGCAAAACAGCATTGTGCAGTTGCCGCCGCCTGTCCCTGCCGAACAGGCACCTGCGGCGGCTCCTTTCGTTGGACTATCGAGTTGCGCAGAAGATGTTGCGGAACTTCAACCTGTCAAGTCGGCCAAGGTCTATGGCATTAGATTAGCGACAGGGTCCGGATTCCTGGGCGATTTAACACTTCAAATAAACGACCCGAACCACTGGCGAAGTTCCCAAACGCCTCGTACTATTAAGCCGGCCCAATTTGACAATGGTAAAATCAGCTACGTCAGAGCCGAGTTGAGTGTAGAAAAATTGGCTGAGAAGAAAACGGAAAAAGCAAAGCCTAAATCTTTCAAACGCCCGAAAAAGAGACCGAAAAAGAGGCCGAAAAAGTATCTCGAGGAAAGCAAAGGAATTTCGCGAATGTTAAAACCTTTAGATGACTATAAATTACTTTCGCTAAAGTGCAACAACCCTTCTACCGGTGCGCCATTAAGTGGAGAACGGTTACCGGTCCTTATCGAGCTCTCCGGCCTAATTCACCATCCTGTCGGTGTTATTGCTTCAGGCAAAGTTGACGACCAGGACATTTATGAGGTTGATTACTGCTCGCTCACTGCTGAGCAGGTATCTGATGGCCTTACAATCGCCGAAGATGGCTCCGTTGCCCAGCCGTTCCCCGATACTGTCTTGCTGACCGAGCACGCCGAGAGCATAAAAGCCTTCTATGTGCTGTATTTGGTTAAGTCGGGCAGGAATGCAATTATTACTGCGGTTCAGCCGGCCGGCTCACAAACCCCCGCTCGCTTTAAGCAGTACGAAGGTTTCCTCATCAAGTAGCCCAGCTTCGTATCTCGCGAATTGAAGCAGCTCTTACGAACTTAGCAGCAAACGGTCAATTGCTCCAGGTCTAAATCCATCAGATGCTCGAGATAAGCACTCAAATCCTCTTCAGAGAAACTGGCAAGAAATTCCGGCTTGGCAGTCTTGTTGATTTCACAAATGCAGTCTATCAACTCCCTTTTACTCATGGCACACATCCTTTACGCCCCCATGAAGGTCACCCCTTAACCTACGCCAATATCGACAGGGCGAACGTTTTTTCTTTAACCGGCCGGGCACTTCCCAACCTAACGCCCTATAACCTAAACCACTATATAGCAGAATCGGTTTTGCTTCGACCACAATATATAGCTCAAGCGAGTGGAGCGCTTTCGTCCCATATCTCAGTGTCCAATAAAATCAGCCTTGCCGTCAGCCAAACCAAACCAAAAAAATCATCAAATTTTTTTTATTTTCTTCCTCTACCTTGGTGTTTACAATCATCCACAGACAGATTTAGATTATGGCGTCACTGGCTGAGCGACTGTTATGAAGATTGAGGCATTTGTGAAAAAATGCGGATTCAATGCAGGAGACAATAAAATGAAAACCCTTTTAATAGCCTCTTTAGGTGTCGTAGTGACGCTCAGCGGCTGTGCCGGTTACAGTTCGAGAACCTTACAGCCTAAACAGCAGCGCGTATATGTTTCTCACGTAAGGATAGAAGATATTAAGATTCAAAAGGCTGCAGAAACAGTAAGACACGTATTAGAAGAAAGCGGCTATTCTGTCACCCACTGTAAATGCGAGTCAAATAATTACGCTTGTGTGCAGGGATCGAAGGTCGAAGAAAGAGGCTTTATTTTTCCTGACAAGCGCATATACAAGACTGAAGTCAGGATTACAAGACTGCCTCGTGGCTACAAATATGAGGTTTGCAGGAGCGACAAGAAACAAGAACAAAAAATTCTTGATCGTATAGAGGAAAAAACCGCAATAGCGCAGCTTAAAAAGCAGCGGGTAGACAAGTCTCCGGTGAGAACAGAGGAGATTAAAATTCAAAAGGCCGCAGAAACAGCAAGACAGGTACTAAAAGAAAATCGGTATTCTATCACCCACTATGAGTGCAAGTCAGACCGTTATGCTTGCGTAAGGGCCAGCAAATCGGTTCCTATCGAGGATGTGCCTTTGTTCTCGGATACCCACGAATATCGAACTGAAATTAAAATCACAAGAAAGCACCAAAGGCCCATGTATAATGTGTCCTCCTATTGGAAGTTAGAAGAATTTATGGATTTTTCACCTTTAAGGTTTTCAGACGCTCTCACAGAGACAAACACGAAGAACAAAGGATTCTTGACCGCATACAGGAAAAGACCGCTGTGATTATTTTATCACGCGCCAGGCAGCCACAGAAACAACCGGTCAAAGAACTAGACCGTGCCTGGTGGAAAAGAGAAAACATCAAAATTAAAAAGGCTGCGGAAATAGCAAAAGAGGCGTTAGAAGCAAACAGGTATTCTATCACCCATCTTGAATGCAAGTCAAATCGTTACGCTTCGGTAAGGGCAAACAAGTCTGTCCCGGATCCAAAAGGATTCCTTTTCCCCGACTACCACAAGTATCGAAGTGCAATTAAAATCACAGGAAAAGACCTGGGCCACCAGTATGAGGTGTCCTCATATCGGAAGATAGAAGAATTTTTGGATTTCTCCCCTCTCAGTTTCTTCAGGCGGTATCACAGAGACGAGAACCAAGAACAAAAGATTCTTGATGACATAGAGCAGAGGTATAACCCGCCTGCAATGATTATCTTATTCAGCAGCGAGACAGCCACAGAAACAACCCCTTGACCTTCGCCTGGGTAGAAGGCGTCCTCCGAGGCGTCCTGGAAGTTCAGGTCGCCATCTGGCCATCACGTTTCTACGCCAAGGATGCCCTCGTATTCGGCGCCGGATTCGCTGTGTACGCTGAAAAACCAGTTATGCTTGTCAGGCATCGTCTCCGGATTGGCCCAGTTCACCCACACCGAAATCGTTATTTGGTTCGTGATATGGTTGTTAAACGCGGCATTCGGCATTTCTATACAATAGACCTTTTCTCCGTACTTCTCGAACCTGATGCAGCCGCCGTACTTGCCGCCGGTCACTGTATTTTACTGCATGAGCGGAGATGTCAGGTTGCATAGCTGTGCAGACCCGAGAAGAGTCGGGATAGGTTTACCCAGAGCAGCGTTATCACGATGACCACCATACCAGCGATGGCCCACGTGCTGTTAATACGCGCGTGCTTTTTGCCAAACATATAGCGAAAATGGAAATATCCGACATAAACCAGCCACGAGGCAAGCGACCAAAGTTCCTTCGGGTCCCAGCCCCAGTAATCGCCCCAGGCCAGTTTACCCCAGTAACTGCCGAGAACAAGCCCGAGTGTCAGTAATGGAAAGCCCGCACAAATCATCCGATACGTTGCCTCTTCGGGTGGTAGGAACTTTTCGTCATAGTAGGAAGGTTCGCCTGCGAGTTGGTAAATGGCTTGGAAGGTGGCTTTTGCCATAAAGATGTAAGAAAGCACATAGACGGCCACGTGTGGCGCAAAGACCCAGCTCTGCAGTGCCGGCGGCAGTTGACG
>Ga0209986_10005768_pt1 | contig 10218 bp, 9 predicted proteins | sample BlataG_FD_183168 | JGI IMG/M metagenome (GOLD analysis project Ga0209986, IMG submission 183168) | Deep subsurface microbial communities from Black Sea to uncover new lineages of life (NeLLi) - Black_00105 metaG (SPAdes) (version 2) | ecosystem: Environmental > Aquatic > Marine > Oceanic >...
CAAACCAGGCAAGATTTCAATTCTACCTTAGTACGATTTTAACAGGGGGTTATTCTTTCTCAGTTTTGTTTTTGAAGGGTGAAATTTAACTCTTTTCAAGCCCTTGAAAAGTGAGCCTTTGATGATGTGTTGCATTTATAAATGTTGACTATATTATGGTTGTTATTTCGCTTTTCTCTATACCTAGTATTTCTTTTGTGATCCATTTTTTGTTATGTGTCTTGTAGAGTATTATTGAGTCTTTGTCTTTCTTTATGATCTTTCTCAACCCTATCTTTATTTTTTCGATTTCTCCTTTTTTCAGTTCTCCTTCAAAGGCTGAGTTTTGAACCCAGTTTAGGTACTGTCTTAGATATTGGCGAACTTTGTTGATTCTTTCAACTGATATGTCATACACGAGTATTACGTACATTATTTTACCACCAGGCTTTGAATCCTTCGTATCTCTTCTCGCCGATTAGGTGTTTGACTAGCTTGTAACATTCCAAGCGGATCAGCCTTTGGTATGAAATTTTCCTTTTGAGGGTTTTATGCATAACTGTTGTCTTCAGCTTCTTCTCATACTCCTTGACGAAGACCTTTCTACCATCCTCCTTTAGGTAGCAGTAGTTTAACTCTTGGAGGAAGTGTGTCGGCTTTATTAATCTGTTGTTTATAAGAGTGAAGATTGTTCTGTCAACTATCATCGGTTTGAAGATTTCGCTCAGGTCTAGGCTTAGAGAGAAACGTCTCTCGCCTGGCTCATGTAGGTAACTGATTGTTGGGTTCAGCTGAGTGTTGTAAATTTCAGATAGGGTTGTCATGTACATCAAAGAGTTGCCAAAGGATATTAAACAGTTCGTCATGTTATCTGGCGGTCGTCTGACTCTCTTCTCCATTTTGAAACCTTTTCTCAGAATCTCGTTAAAACAGGGGTAGTATTGACTGCGAATTCTCCCTTCTACACTCATCAGTTCCGAGATTCTACCGATTTCACTGATTTCCTTCTTCATTTTCTTGATTCTTTCGATGCGTTTCGTTATGTTCTTTCCTCGTTTCTTATAGTACAAGAGATTCTTTAGTATGTTGTAGCTTGCCGAGCTGACGATTTCCCTTGCGATCTCAAGCCTTTTCTTTTTAGCAGAGTAATGGTTAACCTGTTTGACGAGGAGAAAACCTGAATGTAAATATTTTCTAGGATAATATGACCCTGAGTAGAAGCCATAATAGTTGAAGAAGTGCACTGGTATCCTCTTCTGAGTGAGGAAGTTGAGGAGTTTCGTGTTAATGTCTAGTTCTCCATAAGCATATATCGAGTATATGTCATTTACTGGGATTGCTTTCTTAACATTCACATTCTCGAAGTAGACAGTGTTCTTTTCCCGTCTAAGCCTGCCACTGCTGAGTATGTAATAGTTTCTGCTCACGTGTTCACCCTCTAACACCAGCACAGCTCATAATAGCTGCATCTCCTGCAGTAAGGTTTCCTCTCAACTGGAGGAGGCTCGTCTCCTGAGATAATCTCCCTCATCTCTCTCAAGACTACTTCCAACTCTTTTTCTATTCCACACGTTAACTCAACATTCCTCGTTCGCTTTAGAAGTGGATAGTGGAGAACACCTTTGATGTCGACTCCAAACTTTTTCAAATAGTAAATGTAGTATAAAAGCTGGAAAAGGTGAGCCTTCTCCATCCGCCTAGATCTTTTAACCTCATGGATCACGCCCCGTCGCTCGAGGAAGTCGATCTTAATTCTTCCGATATTTACCTCCTTAAACCTACGGGCATACCTGGTCTCGTGGAGGAGCTTGCCCAACAAGACGAGGTCGGAGTTATCCTCAAGAGTCAGATAATGCGAGAAGAACCACAACTTTCGTTTGCAAACGAAAAAGTAGTTAACTTGGGTGCCCGTAAAAGCCAAGCCTCGCTGTAAGGTCTCGGTCTCCGTTTCTTCGTTTTTCAAGAATCGCCCGCCATAGGTGTTCTCATATTATCTTAGCCTCCTCTTCAGGAATGTAGAAGCCCGTGTCCAGTTTGTACCAATTATCTAATTCATCTCTTGGAACGTACCTGAAGAATTCGCTTTCAAGAATTGGTAAACATTCTATATCTTTAGTCTTGGCAGAGTATCTTACAGAAATAGTGTTTTCATTTATTCCTTTCCTTATCTCCCGTAATCTTTCCTTTTTCTTAAATCCTCTTTCAAACTCGAATATCTGTTCCACTTCCCTTCTAATCTTTTCTGCCTTTTCATCAGTTTCAATAAAGACAGAAATTGTAGGAATCTTTTCAATTAGCTTGAATTCTGACACATCACCAAAGTTTAGCTTTCTAATACTATCTAATATCCCTCTAGAAACGTCATTAGACATTCTATCCTTTAACAATTTGTAATACTTCGCTGTTGCCTTGGCAGTGAAGTCCTTCTCAGAAACTATCTTCCTATAAAATCCGCCAATTATTTTCTTTGTTATCTCTGTCAACAAGGTATCGTAAATATACGAGTAAAATTTCTTTCCTTTCTGATCCTTCAAAAGAACAACATAAACCTTGCCTTTGTCTGTCTCATTGTTTCTGTTACATCGACCAGCCGCTTGAATTACGCAATCTAAAGGAGCCATATCCCTATAGATGACATCGACGCTGATGTCTACACCCGCTTCAACAAGTTGAGTAGTAATGATAATTCTTCTTCCTCTCTTCTCTTTTATTCTATCAATCTTTTTCAATCTGAAGGATGGTAAAATGTTTGTTGAAAGATTTATGAGATCCAAATCTGGAAAAACACAAACTCCATCCTCATCAACCTCAGGATCTGAATTACACCGCTCAGCCAACTTTTCCTTCAAAAACTCATAAAGTTCCTTACAGGAACTGATAGTGTTCAATACAACCATTAAGCTTGATTGCGTATTTTCTGAGACTTCATTAAGAATCCTTTGCTTGAATAAACTAAATTCTGTTTCATTCCATCTTCCATTTTCATCAAGATCAAAAATAAAATCAACCCTATCATAAACTTTGAAATATTTCTCCCTATTCTGAACTAGTTGTTTGATTTCCTTTGTTTCATCGAAAATTAGAGGTTGAGTTGCTGTCATTAAAATTATCCAACAACCAAACTCCTCAGCCAAATGAGCTAGAGACCTCTTAAGTAATAGCCAATATTTATGAGGAATAGACTGGATCTCGTCTAGAATTATGATAGAATTTGTTATATTATGGAACTTTCTGGCAGCTCTGTTTCTATTTGTGATTAAGCTGTGAAAGAATTGGATGAATGTTGTAATAACAATTTCCGAGTTCCATCCTTCCATTAGAATAAGAGATTTGTTAATATCTTTAATGAGGTTTAATTCACCATCTTTTTCTGTCTTAAATATTACGTCAGCAAGATGGTGATGCTTCAAGAACAGGTTAGAAGGGATATAGTTACGTTTCCCTCCAATTTTGAACAGATCCTCTATTACTCTGCTGTTCTGATCTATAATGCTTAGAAAAGGTAAACAGTACAAGATCCTCGGCGTAAAACTAAGTTCCTGCTCAATCTTTTCTCTTAAACCAAATGAGAACGCTAACCCTGTAAGCGTTTTACCCATTCCTGTAGGAAGGTTAATAGCTAAAATTCTCTCTTCGTCTATTTTTATCTCTTCAAGGTAATTATTCACTTCTTCATATGCTTCTTCCCTAACTTTGTCAACAAACCTTCTACTAATGCCAAACTTTCTTTTTTTATATTGGTCAACCATGATTTTGCCAAAGTCTTTAATTCTCAACGGTATTTCTGTTTCGGAAGCATCTGTCTTGTCTGCATCTAGGAGAACCGAGTAGAAGAACAGAATGTTGAAGAAATTCTTTGTTTTCTTTTCTCTGCAAATTTTTTTTGCATCTTTCTTTATTTCTCTGACGAAATTGTCCCAGTCTATAATCTTTTCAATACATTCCTCAATGTCAAAATCCTCTAAAAGCTTTCCATAGACAGCCTTAATACCATTCAAACCATGTTGCATGATATCTTTGGCTTGCATCTGTACAAGATTTTTATTCTTCTCGTCTAATGCATATATTTCAGCTTTCAGTCCATTCCATCTAACGTTTTGAATGTTCCCATGATGTCTCTTTATCACAACCCATGATATAATTGGGAGATATTGAAAATCCTGGATCTTACCATTTTTACAGAGATGCTTTTTAACTATGTAGTATCCTACCAGTGAAGACAACAGACTGTGTCTAGCTTTTTCTGTTCGCTCTTCACGATTACTCAACCATTTTTGAAAGAAAGTAGTCGCTTTCCCAAAATCATGGGAAACTCCGATCAAGTAAGCTATTTCAGATAGAATGGCTTTGTCCTTTAGGTGTTTTGAATCAACAATACTCTTTGATAAATTCCCTACATTTTCCAAGTGACTAAATAGTAGTTTGTCAGGATGAGATTTTAGATTAGACAAAAAAGACATGGTCATATCCTATTTCATAATATTCACTGTCTACAACATTTAATGTTTGACCATTTACCTCAAAGAAAACATCAGCGTATTCTTGTACAACTCTATTCTTATTCATGTAGAGGGGAATCCTTTCAAAACCGTATCTTTTCTTTTCTTCCACGATCAATTTCGCCATGTCTTTCCTTATCAAGGTGTGAATTTCGGTTTTTTCTTCAGCTTTTTTCGGGTCCTCAATTTGTGATTCAGCGACATACTCAAAACCTGCTATTAACTCAGATATACCTAAGTAAGGTGTGTAGAAACAAAGATGATTCTCCAAGAACCCTTTAAGCTTCTTATAGAGTTTCTTATGACTTGTCCAAAAGTATATTCTGTATTTTGGCTGTTTTAAAAACTCGAAAGGTATCCGAGTCCTAGGGTTTGTGACTCCTCGGAGAGAGAAGCTTACTTTTGTGTTGATCAAGTTTTGATTTATCCTTATCTTGCGAATGGGATTGAGTATTCTTATTGCGAACCTAGCTGTTTCTGGGGAGAATAATTCATTGTATGAATCTCTTTCTAAACCAATGATTGCTGAGATCAATCCTAGTAATGATGTGCCTGTAGGGATTGGATAGGTTAATGGAGAAGTTGTTGTTTCTATCCTTTTGAAATGAGCGTAATCTCCCCAGATATCGAAAATTAACACTCTGTCCATCTGTGGCAAAGGATCCACCCAGTAAGCTGCTGCAGAGTTACATTTTCTCAAACTGTAAATGTTCAATTGGCACTTCTATTTTCTTTAAGACTTCTTTGAATTTGTTCGCTTTCACTTCTTTCTCATTCACAATAAACACTGTGTCGTTTTGCACTTCATACGCTACTTTCTCTATTTTCTCTTTATGTGTTTGAAGAGTTTCAATCAGTTTTGAAATGTCCAGTCTAACTTCGGAAATATCCCTGATTTCTAGCGGATTCTTTTCGGAATGTAATGCTATCTTCTTGTCTAAATCACCTATATGATAGTTCTTTTCTTTGTAAATTATCCTTAGCAACAATCTTGGGATCTGCCCAATTTTAGATCGGGATATAAGATTTTTCGTTCCATTCCATATTCCATCTAAAAGTAAAGCTACATCTGATTCTTGAAGTTTCGTTGATTTCGCAGCATTTTCGTTTATTATGCCGTAAAAGCTGATCAGCGAGTATGGAAGAATGTATTCTTCTCTGAATGTTTTCTGTTCTTTCCCTTTCTCAGAGGCAAAGGCTCCTGTGCCTTTGATGTGGACAATTTCTACTTTGTGTAGAGATCTTCCAAACCTAAATTGAACTGGTCCTGTGAGTGTTATTGAACTTTTTTCTTTTGGTGATTTTTCAATGGGAATGGTTGCACCGAACAGTCTTAGATCAATGCATTTTTGGACAGTGTTTTCATATATGATGTCTTTCATTTCTTCCAGTGATTTCAGTTTTTTATCTAATTTTTCTTCATTTTTGGTTAGGAAGTCTTCAGCCCTCAGTTTTGCGTCCTGAATTTTTCCAGTTTCATACTCAATTTCTCTGATAAAAATTTCTTGATTCCTAAAGTTGTAGAGGTAGTCACGGATAGTTCTTTTTAGTCTGACATCAGTTACAATGTTAATTCCTGTTTCTTCATCTATGCGTGGCTTGTTCTCATCCATAGGATCCCCATTTGGATTCGCATCTTTTATGTCATATAAGAACACAATCTCAGATCGGTTGTTCACGATTTTCATTTAAAAACTCCTCCTAAATTAACCCCTAAAGCAAAATAATAACTTATCTCGTCATTTGACAATTTCCATCCATCATCCTCAGCCTTAACCAAGATTTCCGAAATATACTCTCGCAGTCTGGGATAAAAAACATCATATTCCTCAAGCTTCACTACAATTTCAGGAAATATTCTCTTCAATCTTCTCTCGTTAAGCTTTAAACTATATAACTTTGATCTGAATGGAGTGGATTTTCGATTTGCATATTGCACATCCAAAAGCATCTTAGCGAGAACTCCTATCAGGAATGTTGCTTTCTTGTCTGCAGAGTTAAAAGCCATTTTGTACTCTTTTAGAAAATCTTTTGCCTTCTTGACTTTCCCCACCACCTCTTTTTCATCACTCATTTCATGACTTCCTGAAGAAACATATCTGATTAGCTCCAGTTCAGATAAAACTAAAAGTAGTATAAATGATTTTAGACAAAGAAACCTTTCTGTCATTCCTTTCTTATTAACATGCATTTTGCGAATTTCTTTTATGAAAGCTTTGATCAACAAGTCTTTATTGATTTTCATTTGTGATAAGATATTCCCAACAACGTCAATGAAGTGTTTATCATAGTCTGGATGAGGAAAAAAGGAACGTACTAATCCACCTATCGTGAGATCTACTAGACCGCCAACCTTCTGTCTGCCTAAGATTTTCTTCAGTGAGTCTTCCTTGAACAAGGAAAGATTTTCAACCTTTTTCATAGCATCATAGATTTTCTTTATCCATGATGGAGGAACATCTTCAACATATTTGATAATGTCAAAGAAATCCTTCTGTTTAGGTTGAATGAACATAAAGACGAGACTGAAAGCATTTTTCTTTTCTTTCATAAGATCAAGAATATCATCCTCCACGCATAGTATGCTTTCAGCGTAATTTCGTTTATTAGCATCCTTGATGTCTTCTATCATATCCTCAGGTACATCTACAAGAAAGGATTTAGGTATAACATAGAACTTGAAACCGTAGAAGTTTTTCAGGAGATACTTGTTTAGAAATTGCTTTCCAGCTTCAAGAGCAACAGCACACTCAACACATACTGGTAAGCGTTTCCAAGCGTCTTCTCTTATGAAGTTAGGTGCAAATCCTCTTTTGTCAAAAGTATAAAAGGAAAAAGGGGAAGCAAACCCGAATACTTCCTTGTTTTTCCCACAAAGATGACAAATAGCTACTCCTTTTGATTCAACTTTATATTTGGCAAAAAGCGTTCCCAATGATTCTTCCTTGAAAATCCTTCTAAAAATCTCATACTCCCCAAGATATTTTTCTTCTTCTCCATCCTTCATCTTAATTGTAAACATCAAGTTTCTTCTTTCTTCCCTATCCAACTCGTTGTATTTCTTTGAGACATCAGAGAAGATATTGTCGCCTTTTCTGTCTATTTCATCTTTTAAAGCTTGAATTAGCCAATCACTATACCTGCTAGTGAATATCTTGAACCACAAAACTGTTCTCTTCTTTGTTCTCTCTGTGGAAAGAAATCGTGTTGTTGGAGTCACATCGTAACGCCCATGCCCGAAAGTTTTATACAAATATTTTCTCCATCTTGCAGAGCGGTATTCTTCTCCGTGAATTTCACTAAAAACAACATCCTTGTCACCTAGTTTAAAAACAGCACACAAAAACCTGGCACCTGTCATTTTCGTTTTTTCGATAAAAACTTCTTCTTCACCTAATTTTTCTTTTTCTATGATGAAACTGCCAATTTTTTTTATAGCATTAAACATTCTATTTATTCCCCATAATACTCATGAACCCAAATCCTAGGCTGTTCAATTCACCAAACCCTGCGTCTAACCCGAACTGTATTATCTTCCTTTTGTCTCCGCTTATAAGATTAAAGTTGAAACTCCACAGAGTCCCAAATACTTTAATCTCTCTTCCCCTTATTACAACATGATTGCAGACCTGTTTTTTGAAACTAAACTGTTCAAACAGTGGAAAAGACTCGATGGAGGTTCTATAAAACATATTGTATTTCTTGAACAAGTTGTCTTCAAGCTGTTTAATAAACGCATCAAAAGGGTACTGTTTCCGCCAATAAACATAAGGGTAATCCTTAGGTGGTTCGATCCCATACTTTGCATAGTTGGCTTTTGGAACTCTGATAGTGATGGGAGTCCCAGTAACTAGGACACAAAAACCGTGAACTCTGGGGGTCAAGGCAGAAACATACTTCACTCTGAAAGACATCTCGCCGATGTTGACCTTTCTCGTATCATCCAGTTGTTTCCTAAAAACATTGACGAGGTTCGGATCAGGAGAAGCAATTAACAACCGTCTTACATCATGAACATGCATGTCGACAGATGGGAAAATATTCGAGAAAGAAAAAAACTTGTAACCACGTCTATTATGCAACTTGTGGTAGGTTGAGTTCTTCAAAAGACTATAAAGAAAACCCTGCAGTTTATGATAATACTTCAAGTCGTACATGCATTCAGAAAGAGCTTCAAGTTCAATGATAAGTCTCATACGTAAACGTTTACATCAGCAAAAATAAAGGCTTTCTACAGAGTCATGAAATTGAAGGTTTTTAGTTTAGATATTGAAGATAGAAGAGAAAAGACATGATGAAGTCATTAAACTGTTTCATCAGATCCAGTTCTAGCAGACCACAACAGGAAAGAAGCCTAAGTTCTTTTCTGTGCTGTCGATAGTATCTGTAACAGGATTTCAGCCAGAGCAATGATTAAACATTACAGATTTCAACGATAAATCAGTTTTTAACAATTTCAACTTTAACCGTTTGGGAATTTTTAAGCATTTTAAGTACTTTAAGTATTTTTAAGTTGGCAAGATTTATTGCGTTACATTATCTGAATCTAGAATAACAGTATTAACCATTTCATTTTTAAAACAGCCGCGAAATCAGATTCAAAAATTGCCTTCCAAATCCTAAACATCGAAATGAAAAAAAGATGCCCAAGAAATTTAGCAAGTACTGAAAGTCTTTGTTAACAAAGTTCGTTAACATCAGCATATGATTACTTTAGTGATAAACCGTGAGAGTCACAAGCCCTTGGAAAGCATCGGTCTGAGGAGCCACCGCCACCATTTTTCTAACAATATGCCTACTACCATAAAGAAACTTTGTGAAGGCTGAAATGTTCTTGTAGCTGTGAGCTTCCTCCACTATAATTATCCATTTAGCCATTTCGTTTCTTTTCATGTCAAGATGCGAAAAGATGGCACGCGCGTTTCATTCATCAAAACTGGATTCGAGTTTGTCAGGTGTGACCATGCTAACAGAGAAGCTATTTGCAAAAAACTCAAGTAGAACCAAATGCTAATACGTAAAACAAAAGTCTAATAAACATATGCTGTGAGTTTAATGCGAAATGATCCCGAAATACTTCTTTCTAACAAAAGGTGTGGGCAAACATAAAGAGTATCTGCAATCTCTAGAGTTAGCCTTGAGAAACGCTGGCATACACCACTTCAACATCGTAACTGTTTCAAGCATAATACCGCCAAGCTGCAAACTTGTTTCAAGAGAAAAGGGTTTAACAATGTTGAAGCCTGGGGAAATAACATTCGTTGTTCTTGCTAAGGCTTCAACTAATGAGCCGCACAGATTAATTGCAGCATCAATAGGTGTGGCAATTCCAGCGGGCAAGAGTAACTACGGCTATCTTTCCGAGCATCATTCTGTTGGAAAAGCAGGTGAAGTAGCGGGAGATTACGCTGAAGATTTAGCTGCAACAATGCTGGCCACAGCCATGGGGCTTAAGTTCGATCCAGAAATAACTTGGGATGAGAGAAAACAATTGTTCAAAACCAGCGGATTAATCATCAAAACAACTAATTCAACACAATCTGCAACTGGAGACAAAAACGGTTTATGGACCACAGTCATTGCTGCAGCTGTTCTTGTACTGTAAGACAACAAGCTGAACATTTGCATTTCAAGGTTTTATTCCAAAACGATATTAACAATGAACGTTAACGCTAAATTGGTGAAAGATCCATTGGTGGAAAAGCTTCAACCCCCTCTGATAATTATCAACTTTAAAACT
>Ga0209986_10005769_pt1 | contig 10217 bp, 8 predicted proteins | sample BlataG_FD_183168 | JGI IMG/M metagenome (GOLD analysis project Ga0209986, IMG submission 183168) | Deep subsurface microbial communities from Black Sea to uncover new lineages of life (NeLLi) - Black_00105 metaG (SPAdes) (version 2) | ecosystem: Environmental > Aquatic > Marine > Oceanic >...
CTATTTGGACATTTTTCTGATAAAACAAGAACTAAATGGGGCAGAAGAATTCCTTATATTGCATTTAGCATAATTCCATTAGCAATCTGTTTTGCTCTTATCTGGTCCCCACCTTTTAGAGTAGAGCGTGGTCAGACAATTCAGCTTTTCATTTATTATTTAATTTTAGTTTTTCTCTTCGACACATTTTATACCCTAATATTTTTAAACACATCAGCACTTTTTCCAGAAATGTTTACTAATTTAAAAGAAAGAACTGAGGTTGCTGGATACAGGAATTATCTACTATTTATTGGATTAATAGCAGGATCAGCCCTCTCCCCTCTTGTCTATACAAGAATTGGTTGGAGTGGTATGGGAATTCTATATGGAACAATTTTTATCATTGTTATGAGTATATCTTTATGGGGAAGTAAAGAGAAAAAAGAATTTAGTGTAGAAAAAGCACTTCCTTTCACTCAAGCATTAAAATGTTCCCTTAAAAATCGTTCTTTTATAACCTATGTTTTAGCTAGTTTTTTAGTTCAACTTAGTTTTACAATACTCATAGCTTGCTTACCCTTCTACACAAAATATGTCTTAAAAGGTACAGAACAAGACAATACAAAAATGTTATTACCTATATTCTTAGTTGCTTTTGCCACAATACTTATATGGAAAAAAATAACTGATAAATTCGGAGCTAAAAAAGCATTCAGGATAGCAATAATAATTTTTTCTATAGCAATAATTCCTCTATTTTTTATAAACAATATAAAAACTGGAATGATTGTCTCTGCATTTCTTGGTATAGGTTTAGCTGGTTTAAATTTTCTTTTTGATGTCTTACTTTCAGACGTTATTGATGAGGATGAACTTAAAACTGGTGTTAGAAGAGAGGGAATATATTTTGGAATGCAAGGATTTATAGTAAGAATATCACTTTCAATTCAAGCAATAATGATTTCATCCGTTCTCACTTCAACTGGATATAATGCAGAACTTAAAGTGCAACCCTCATCAGTAGAATTAGGAATTCGTTCCCTAATATCTATCATTCCTATTATTTCTCTGGCTTTAGCTTTCATCTCAATATCATTCTATCCACTATATGGAAAGAAGCTTACAGAAATTAAAGCCAGTTTAGAGAAGCTTCATAAAATAAAAATGGAAAAACTTGAGTAGTTATAGTCTAAAAATCTTAATTTAAAATAACAAAATATAAGGATCTTCATTTCCAATAATAATTCAAAACGAGTTTAATACTGTGTCATTGCGAGTAGCGTAAGCGACGAAGCAATCTCATTGAAGTATGAGAAGGTCTTTAGAAGGACAAAAATTATTGAAATCACAATTTAAACAATCAGGCTTTTTTGATTTACATATGTAACGACCATGTAGAATTAAGGAATTTGAAAAGAATATCCACTCATCCTTTGGAATAATCTTCATTAATTCAAACTCTATTTTATCTGCTTTTTCTTCTGAAGTAAGTCCTAAACGTCTTGAAACTCTATTTACATGTGTATCAACAGCAATTGATGGTATATTGAAATAGTTCCCCAAGACAACACTTGCAGTCTTTCTACCCACCCCAGGAAGGGAAACTAAATCTTCCATATTATCAGGAACTTTCCCTTCAAAATCTTCTAATAGTTTTTTACAACATGCAATAATGTTTTTTGCTTTATTTCTAAAAAATCCTGTCGTTCTTATATCTTCTTCTAAATCTATTGGATTTACATAAGCATATTCATAAGGTGAAGGATATTTTTTAACAAGATTTTCCATCACCTTATTTACCTGCTTATCTGTACATTGAGCAGAAAGTATTGTGGCAATCAAAAGCTCAAATGCATTACTACATTTTAGAGCTGTCTTAGCTTCAGGAAAATTTTTATGCAATATTCTTAAAATTTCACTTACTCTCTCTTTATCACTTTTAGATTTCATATTTTCAAGATTCCTTTAATTATTTCTTAGGTATAGTGTTTTCAAATTTTAAATCTTAATTAAAAATAGTTTTTTTATCAGATTTTATTAATTATAAAACATTTATATTATAATAGTAATTAAAAAATTAAAGTTATAAGACAGGAAACTAATAGTGGATGAAAAAGAATCAAAAAGAGCAATAAGGATATTTGGTCTGGCTTCATTTTTAAATGATATGGGCTCAGATATGATATATCCTATATGGCCATTGTTTGTAACAAATGTTCTAAAAGCAAATATGTCAACCTTAGGGTTCATTGATGGTTTGGGTGAAGCTATTGTTTCATTATCCCAGATAGTCTCTGGTTACATTTCTGACAGGATAAGAAAAAGAAAGATTTTTATCTGGCCAGGATACTTAATGAGTTCTATCTCCAGAGTCGGATATGCCATATCATCAATATGGCAACATCTCATACCATTTAAAATTTTAGATAGAGCAGGTAAGATAAGAGGTGCACCTAGAGATGCTGAAATAGCTGACCTTTCTACCGATGAGAATCGTGGAAAAAATTTTGGTTTTTTAAGAACAATGGATAATTTAGGAGCAGTGTGTGGAACACTATTATGCCTTCTTCTTTTTAATAAACTTGGATATAAAAACCTTTTCCTAATTGCTGCCATACCCTCTTTTATTGGAGCAATTATCATCTTAATGTTTATAAAAGAAAGACGAGCAGGCATAACAAAGGTATTTAGATCATTAACTCTAAAAGATTTTAATAAGAACCTTATATTATTTCTAATTCTTAGTACAATTTTTGCTTTAGGTGCTTTTAGCTATTCATTTTTATTAATATTTGCAAAAGAACTTGGATTCCAAATTAAATTTATTCCTGTACTTTATTTAATATTTTCAGTTGTAGCAACTTTAACTGCTCTTCCATTTGGTGGATTATCCGATAAATTAGGAAGGAAACCAATTCTTATTCTCTCCTACATTTTCTGGATTTTATTATGTATTTGTTTTGCTTTTATAAAAAGCTATTGGATAATCTTTTTGGTGTTTGTTTTATATGGTCTACATAAAGGTTCTTTAGAGCCTGTACAAAGGACTTTAGTTTCTGAACTCTCTCCTGAAAAATACAGAGCAAGTATTTTAGGAACTTATCAAATGGTAATTGGACTTTCTGCTCTACCAGCATCTTTTATTGCTGGAATATTGTGGGATAAGATTGGTATGTCAACCCCATTTATCTTCTCACTTATTTTAACTGTCTTAGCTATATTCATGTTATTTTTCGTAAAAGAAAAGGTACAATCTTTATAAACTATAATCTTTTGAATATATCAACTAAAATTCTTTGAAGATCTTTCTTTACTACTTCAAAATCTGGCACACTTTTTAGCTGTTTTCTAAGAGAACTCTCAAAATGTTTAGTTAACCCTATTACTTTTGATGATTGAAAAAACTCTGACCAATCGATAACTTCAACACTTTTATGTTTACACTTTTTAAAAAAAATGCTTACTATTTTTTTCTTATCAACCCATACATCTTTCTGGGTTAAGATAAACCAAACATCATAGAAATCACGTGGCTGAGTTCTCTGAAGAAGTGTTCTTAATTTTTCTGCTAAAATTTCCTCAAGTTGATAAGCGAAAATTTTACCTTTGCAATTGTCAGAATAGGGATGGATTATTGGTAATTTCTTCGGTGGTAATATTATTTTTTCAAAAAGAGTAAAATCAAGCTTAATCCTTTGGGGAACTGTTCTTTGACCCCGGGGACCAACAAAGGAAACTCTTCCATCAAAAGCCTCTTCTCCCCTTACCTCTCTTGTTTTCTTTAACTTCACCAGGGAAAATTCAATACCAGAATCTAAATAAGACTGATCACAAACAGAGTTTAGATTCTTCTTTAATACTGCTTCTTCTATGGGTTTTTTAAGTGTGAAGTCAAGATCGACAGAGAACCGAGTTTTAAGAAAGTATATTTTATGAATAGCAGTTCCATCTTTAAATACAAGAATTTTTTTTAGAATCTCATTTTTAAACAGTCCTGCTAAAAACCAACTAAGAGCATAATCACGCTCAATATAAGCAAGATCTACTCCATATTTATCTGCATATACTTTTAATTCTCCTAAAGAAATCATTTAATACCTTCTAAATGAAGTTAATTCATTTTCAGCAATATTTATTTTTAAATTCCATTTAGAATTATGTTTTCCTTTTCTTCCAGCAGCTGGAAATAGAAGCGAGTAGCCTTTTGAGACATTCTTTTTCCACTTATCAATATATTTTTCCTGAACTGGTAGATTTAACACCTCTACAAGATAACCGAGTCTCTTAAATATTGTTTTATTCCTCATTTGCATAGCATAGTCTGTAATCTTTTCTAAATCTATTCCTTCTTCAAAAGCATTAGATAAACCCTTTGCAACTTCAACTATTCCTCCACAATACTCTGGATGGTCAAAGCAGTCAATAATTGTTTTTTCTCTATCAGTAATATTTACCTTTTTTCCACCAATCCAGACCTTATTAATACCAAAAAATTTATGCTTTTTTAGAGTAATAAATTTATAAGGAACACCAAATATTTCAATTTTAGACTTAAATTTCCTTTTAGTAGTAGCAACAAAAATAGTTCTTGTGATTTGTTCCGTATAGCCATAATAGCTTAAAGCTGTCCAATAAGAGATAACATATGGATAAATCAAATTGGAAGCTACAATAAAAGCCTCCTCTGACCAATAACCCTCAAGCCCTGCTTCTAAAGGGACAATCAAATATTTCCCTTTTTCAATTTGTTTAAGCCAACCCTTTCTGGCAAGATTATGAATAAATTTTCGAGAATAAGGTTCTTTTAGTTTTAAAAATTCAACTGCTTCTTTAAAAGTAAATATATTTTTACCTTTAGAACTTAAAAAAGATAGCAGTTGAAATTCCTTCTTACTCAAATTTTTTATATTTTGTGTCATGATTGTTACCTCATTTAGTAACTATTATAACATAAATTATAATTTTTTTATTTAATTTTATTTTACAATTTCAATAAAATCAAGCAAAAAAGAAATTTATTTGGAAAAATTGGAGAGTGTTAAATTATTTTTATAAAAAATCTATTAAATGAATTTTAAGCTACCCCTACTCCTCTCATATAGAAGGGTATAAAGCAGAAATAACCCCAACTCTTCACTTGCCTTTTAATCTAAATAATATCTTAATTATTTCTTCACAATTTCTAAACATTTTTTTGTTATTCTAAAGTTGGTTAATTTGATTAACATTTCTTAATAAAAATGAAGAAAAAAGGAGGCATTTATGTCTACAAAACGAAAAATTCTTATAGGATTACTTATTTTATTTGCTATTGTTATTATGGTTGGTGGTGGATATGTTCTTTACTATGCTGGATATCGAGTAGGATCTTTAAGTGTAGCTAATTTTGGAGAACGTATTCATGATATCTTTCCCTTCCATCGCGGTTTCCCTGCTTCAAGAATGTTAAAAAGACCTTATGGTCATTTTGGAAGAGGAAATATATATGGAGTTGTTAGTTTCTTTCCTTTCAAGATTATATTGGGAATTGTAGCTATTATAGGAATTACCACTCTTATTGTTGGTGCTGTTATTTATCATAAAAAGATGTTGAAATTGTTTCATATGAAATTGGGAGAACATCCTGTAGATAAAACACTACAATCAACAAACTTAAAAAACAATAAGTAATAATTAAGCTGATAATAATATAACATTAAATAATTAGGTAAAAGAGGTGGGAACATATCAAAATATTTGTTAGTTTCCACCTCTTTTTGCATATTGATAGCAAAATAAAATATTCACAAAAGTACTGCAAATTTGTATTGTTTTACTTGAAAGAAGAAGTGAAATAATAAATATTTTACAGTGGAAGTGAAATTTTAAAAGTAGTGCCTTTACCGAGTGTACTTTTAACTGATATTGTTCCACCGTGTGCTTCTACAATTGATTTTGCAATTGCAAGTCCCAAGCCTGTTTCACCTTCTTTTTGTTTACGAGATTTATCACCTCTGTAGAAGCGTTCAAAAATGTGTGGCAAATCCTTTGGATCAATACCAACTCCATTATCGTGGATTTTTAGGTGAATTGTATTATTTTTTCCTTTAACTGATACAGGGTAATATTTAGCTGATAATATTATCTGTCCTCCCTTTTGTGTATAACGCAATGCATTATTTGCCAAATTTCCTAATACCTGTGTCATCCTATCTGGATCTATTTCTATCTTTGGCAAATCCTCTGATGCTTTTACTTCTAAAATAATATCTTGCTTTTTGGTTTGTGTCATATATGCTGATGCAGTTCGTTTTAACAACTTATATGGTGAAACATATCTACGATTCAATGACAATTCTCCAGCATCAGCGAGAGATAATGTTCGCAAATCATCAATCAGGTAGCCAAGATGTTGAGCCTCTCTATGTATAACATCATATACTTCTGATTTGCCTTCTAACTTGCCATCACTCAATGCTTCAGTATAACCTAAAATTACACTCAATGGTGTTCGCAAATCATGGGCAATGTTAGTTGTCATCTGGTGACGCAATTTGTTTGATTGTTCCAAATCAGAACTCATTTTATTAAATGAAGAAGCCAATTCCCCTAACTCATCCTTTGTTCGAACTGGTACCTGGTGCCCTAATTCTCCTTTTGCAATGATTTTTGTTGCAGCAGTAAGTTCACGAACTGGACGAGAAATGTTACGTGCTAACAAAACACCTAATAATAATGCAGTTAATGCAGCAATCAATGCACTAAAAACAATTACTCCATTTATGCGCTTTAAGAAATTCATCTCTGGTAATTCCAATATGGGGTGGCTACTATTTTCAATTAAATCAAATAACAACCAACCAACTGTTTTTCCATCTATCTCTATTGGTACCCCATTTTTAATATCACTTTGAGTAATCTGCTCTCCTACCTTGTAGTACTGACCACTATATACAACTACTCTACTTGCATCAATAAGTGTTACTGGTACCCAAATGCGTCCCCAATGTCTCCAATGTCCTGTTTTATCACGTACTAAAATTACACTTATACCTTCCCAACTGTTACTTCCCTTATAGTATTCAGTTAATGTACTAATTAGATCAATTTTATAACGGTTTAAAACAAATTTACCAAATTCAGGTCGCATCCGTTGACCAATGAATAAAGCAACAATCATAACTACAGTTAGACTAATAATGAGAAAGGCTAGTATAAGTTTAATTGATAAAGAACGCATCTTAATCACCTAATTCCCTTAGTTATTTGAGTAGTAAGACGATAACCAATTCCATAAACAGTCTCTATATAACTTGGATCGCTGGGATTTGGCTCGATTTTAGCACGCAAATTCCGTATATGAACATCAATGTTACGTTCATATCCTTCAAAAGCACTACCATGTATATTGTTAAGCAACTCAAGACGTGAAAAAACCTGACCTGGTTTTGACATTAAGGTAGCTAACAGGTCAAATTCAGAAGGTGTTAAGTCAACATGTTTCTCTCCTATTGTTACAATACGACTTTTACGATTCATTATTATATCTGCTGCACGTAATATTTCTTGTTTAAATGGTTTTTTACCTGTACGACGCAATACAGCACGAATTCTTGCTGTAAGTTCACGCATACTAAATGGTTTTGTAATATAATCATCTGCACCCATTTCAAGTCCTAAAATTTTATCACTTTCTTCCAATTTAGCAGTTAAGATGATAATAGGAATATCTGATTCCTTACTGTAAACTCGAATAAATTCATATCCGCTCATTTCTGGCATCATTAGATCTAAAATTACAAGATCTGGTTTTTCATTGCGTGCTATAAATAGAGCTTCCTGTCCACTTGTAGCTGTTACTATACGGAAGCCCTCTTTTGTTAAATAATCTTCTAACAATGTTCGTAATTCTTCTTTATCATCCACTACCAAAATTGTATTAATCATTGAAGCCTCTATTTTTCATTACTTAGATACAGTAATAAATTAAATTTATAATATAGTATCTTTATTTACACTGTCAACGACTGAATTAAGCCTTAAAAAAACGGATCATTTTATATCTTTTTATCTTTTATTGCTTAAAGGAAACTTGTAAATTATAAATGTAAGATACTTGCTAATTTTTATAATTAATAGTTCATAGTCTTGGTTATTGGGTAAATATACCACCAAGAAACATCGTACTAATTGAAGAAGTTGTTATCACAACAATGATATTTAATATATAAACTACTAAAACTATTAATATGGATTTCCAGACTTTCATTTTGCAGACAATAGCAATACCTATAATTAAAAGAATTAGACCCCAGAGGATAAATATATCCACTCTTGAGAGAATCATATAAAGAAGATTTGACCTATAAGCAAAAACATCTCCAGATGCTACCAAACCACTTAAACCAGTGTGCATTATCATTTTTCCTGTAAATAAAGTATAAAACAGATTTACAAGTGTAGAAATTAATATAGGAACTGAGGATATTACAACTACTGTAAGAATCTTACTGTATTCTGTTTTGTTCCTAAATATATAAACAAGTCCCCAATATACAAGTGCTATAAAAAGCCAGCTTATAATTTGTACTAAAGGAGATGCTAATATTGAGATAAATTGCATTGCATTTCCAGAAGAACCAATATTAGAAAATTGCCCTAATTGACGTAATAGCTGTCCCCCTGGAGCTTTTGCTTTTCCTAGAGAAGCTGCTCTTTTTTTTACAACTTGTGAATCCTGTGTATCATCAGAAAATTTTATTGCTCTGGGTGTAGCTGTAAAAGAGTAAATTACTATAGTTAGCAAGATGAGCAGTGCAGTAAACCAGTATATTTTAAATCCCCATTTTTTCTTTATTATTCTAAATGCTTTAAAAGGATTAAGAATTGAAAATATAAAAACTTTTAGCGCTTCCATTATTTCCCCCCCCTGCGACTCTTTCTTGTATTTTATACTTATTATTTTAATTATTCATGTCTTAATGCATCAATAGGATCAAGTCTTGCAGCTCTTCTTGCTGGATAAACCCCTGCAATAATTCCAAGCAAAATAGCAAATATAATGGCTCCAAAAAACAGCCAAAATGGAACTTCAAAAAGATTTAAACCAGAGAAAGTAGTAAGTCCTTCTGATGTAGATGTTTGTATAAAATATGAAGCTATGACATTTAGTCCTTTGCCAAATATATATCCTGTAATTACACCAAACACTCCACCCATAAAACCAATGGCTCCTGCTTCATAAAGAAATATTTTATTAATATCACTATTTGATGCTCCAACGGCTTTCATTATCCCTATTTCTCTAAATCTTTCATAAATAGACATAACCAATGTATTAACTATTCCAATTGCAGCAACAAAAAGTGCAACTGCTCCTAAGGCTCCCAGTACTCCTGTTAATATAGTAAATATTGTAGATATAGTTCCTAAAATCTGTTCCATGGACATGACATTAAATCCCATTTCATTTATCTTTTCAACTATACTATCCACTTTTTCCACAGATTCTGAAAATACCTGTATTGCTGTATACTCTCCTTCCCTTAGAGCAAAGGATTTACCTTTTGATGCTTTTAGTAGACGCTCTGCAAGTTCAATGGGAACAAATATAGATAAATCATAATCCGGATAAGATTGCTCAAGAATTCCAACCACTATAACTGGAAATTTAGTAATTGAAGTTCCTCCTTCGCTACTATATTGTTCAACTATAATCCTGCCTTTTTGTCCAAGAAGTTCTATTTCATCAACACTCTTTTCCGTATTTATATCATAGAAAGTTTTATTTATATCACTCCCTACTATTATGTATCTTAGATCTGTCTCTTTAAACTTTTCTCCAAACTCAATATCAAGCTGTTTTAACATATCATCATTTGCACCAACTGTGCTTGCCTGTGAAATATAATTGCTAACCTGTAGTTTTGCACCTGTTAAAGTTATTAGTGGACATATACCTTCAACACCTTCAATTTCGCTTATTTCTTTGATAACCTTATCATCTAAGGGTACTTCTTCAGCTTCCGTAGGTTTTGTTCCATGGATTGGACCCATTGCCCTAGCTAATTTTTGTGGATATACCTGTATGCTTTTTACTAATCCCACACTCTCAAATTGACCTGTTATACTTTTTTGAAAACCTGTTCCAATACCAACCAAAGTTACAATTGCTGCAGTTCCAACAATAACACCTATAACCGTTAGAGCAGTTCTAAGCTTCATTCTCTTTAAATTTTTTATAACTATTCTAATTA
>Ga0209986_10005770_pt1 | contig 10213 bp, 6 predicted proteins | sample BlataG_FD_183168 | JGI IMG/M metagenome (GOLD analysis project Ga0209986, IMG submission 183168) | Deep subsurface microbial communities from Black Sea to uncover new lineages of life (NeLLi) - Black_00105 metaG (SPAdes) (version 2) | ecosystem: Environmental > Aquatic > Marine > Oceanic >...
CTAAGACCCCTACCGTGTCTTCTGGCGTCTTCAACGAAACCAATTTCGGTAAGATCCAGAACGGCATGACCTTGGCTCAAGTCGAGAGTCTGATCGGTCCTGGTGACAAGAGCATGACCATGAACACTGGTTTCGGTAACATGGTTAGCTACACCTGGGGCAACGTCTTCAGTCTGTACGGTCAGGTTTCCTTCATCGATGGTGAGGTTTCCACTTCCTTCCTGTCTGATAACGGTTGATGACCTACGTATTCATCGCGGTTGTCGTTTTACCGATAGCCGCTTTCGTCGCTTCCTTCTTCGAAGACGATCAAGACAATTCATACTGAACACTAGCTCTCCTTCGGGAGGGCTTTTTTCATATCTGGGTAAAATCCATCGAAAGGCCCGTGTCGGTAAATGCCCAGGCATCGCAATTACATCCACAATCCGGAAGAGCCTACGGCTACCCCGGCCATTAAAGGTCAAAAGGGAGCAGCAGGTGCCCGCGGCATTGATGGTCGTAAAGGCGACCGCGGTCCTCAAGGTACTCCAGGTCTCAATGGCCGTACATCCATCATCGTCGGTTCTTTCTCAACCAACAGCGGAAATAACCTGCCAAAGAATGGTACACTCCCTGTCGGTTGGGATGATGGGCTTAATCCTCCCACACCGTTCACTCTTGAAGTCGGTGAGTCACTGATCGACACTCGCACAGGCGAGCTGTGGTGCTTCACTCCAGCTTCGAACATATACAATTGGACCAAGATCGGCAAGATCTCTGGGCCTCCTGGCGTAAACGGACAAGACGGCGCTCGCGGTCACAAGGGCGAAACTGGGACTCCTGGTGTTGATGGACACGATGGAGTCAAGGGAGCCAAAGGAAATCGCGGTCCCAAGGGTGAGCACGGGACTCTCGGAACTAAAGGTCAAAAGGGACAACGTGGAACTCCCGGTCGTGATGGCACCAATGGCTCCAATGGGGTTAAGGGCCAGAAGGGCTCTCAGGGACCCTCTGGACGGCCTGGACTAAACGCTTCTAAAGGAGACCTAGGTCCCAAAGGCGACAAAGGAATCATTGGGCTCACAGGCTCTCCAGGCCCTCGTGGAGTGGCCGGACCTCGTGGACAGAAAGGAGACTCGGCTCCTGACTACCTGCTTCCACGTCTTGGAGCTACCATCAACATGTCCAATGGCGGTCTTCTCGATCGTCACAATGTGTCTAAAACCGAGGTCGTCCGGAAAGGACTAGTTCGTGTGTTCTTCGCTACTCCGCAGCCGGACACATACTACACTCCAATTTTGACCACCCAGTCGGGCATGGCCGAGGAAGACCTGGGCACTTACCTGACTGCAAAAACAACTACTTACTTAGACATCGCGGTCAAGGATCGCAAAACCGATGAATTCTCTGACCACGGGATTGTCTCGCTGGTCCTTTTCAGGTTCCACTCCTGAAGTTAAAGTAAATTTCCATTCTCAAGAAAAATGGCCAGGAACAAAAAGAATTGGGACTACCTCGTTGATAACCGAGGTCAGTATCAAAACGTACTTGGAAGTGGGGCCAAGGGTGGCTCCGGAATCCAGGGAGCCAAAGGACAAAAAGGTGCTCCCGGTGCCCAAGGTCTTCAGGGTATTCAAGGTGTTGGTGTCAAGGGCAACAAAGGCAACGTTGGTCAGAAAGGTCAACCCTCCACAAACACCTTCGCCTTCCAAGGCAATGTAGCTAACCAAGGCTCACTCCCCACAACTGGCAATAGCCAAGGTGACGTCTATCAGACTCTGGATACCAATGACCTCTACGTTTATGACGGGTCGACTTTTGTTCTGTTGAGCGGTGGTGGAGCTGCTGTTGTCAAAGGACAGAAAGGAGAAGTTGGTCAAAAGGGACAGAAAGGTCAAGGTGGACTCAAGGGCGAGAAAGGTGGTCCCGGTGTGGACGGAACTAAGGGTAGTGAAGGCGACAAAGGACAGAAAGGCAGCTTGCCGTTGATCAGCTCCCTCCCAACTCTCCCCTGATATAGATAACCAATAACCCCGACTCGCTCTTCAAGCTATGGCACTCCAAGATACCGACCTTCTCTACGTTGATCGTGGAGGTACGTCCTACCAAGTTACCTGGTTACAAATCAGGACACGGTCGGGCGTTCTTGCTACTGACGAGCTTCTTATCCAACGTGGTTCCATAATGTACCAGGTCCCCATCGGGGACTTCTGGACTTGTACTGAAACCTCGCAGCCCAACGACTTCTTTCTTGTTGAGCGTGGTGGCGCACTGTACCACGAAGAAATTCTGTTCCCTTGCCAGGTTCAGTTTAGTGTAAGTGCGGGAACTTCAACTACGCTGTTTATGTCGGCAATCCCCGACGCATTTGGCAATAATCCCAGCATCGTTGCTCCTGACGGAACCGTCACTCCGCTTACATCCACAGGGACAAGCTATACCTTCACTCAGAACGGGACTTATACACTTAGCGGCGACTTCACCAACTTCAAGTTCACTGGCTCTGACGGCGTAGTAGATGCTAGTCTGACCGACGGAGCTGTGTGGAATGGAGTCTTCGGTAATGTCCCGAACTTCGGTGAGGAACTGTTCAGCAATATCAATGAGCTTTCTGGACTGCCAACTGGGTTGGCTCTGAGCTCACTGGATCGTACCTTCACCAGCACCAGCCCGAGCGGTGACATGAGTGTCATCGATGTTTCTGCCGCCACTTCCGCCAAAGGAACTTTCCTCAACTCCGACATCGATCCGACTGACGATATCACCGCATGGGATGTGTCCAATGTGACCGATATGGGTCGCATGTTTGAAGGAGCAAGCGTATTCAATGTTGACATCAGTGCATGGGACGTGAGCAATGTGACCAACATGGCTCGGATGTTCCAAGGTGCGTCTGTCTTTGATGTTGACATCAGCGCATGGGACACTGGCGCTGTCACTGAGATGCAGTCGATGCTTGCTGGCGCAGCCACCTTCAACCAAGACTTGGGAACCTGGAACGTTGCTGCTGTAAGCAATATGAACGCCATGTTCGATGGCGCTTCTTCCTTCAACCAGGACATCGGTGACTGGGACGTGGAAGATTCTGTGGACATGACATCCATGTTCAAGGACGCGAACCAGTTTGACCAAGACTTGACAGAGTGGTGTGTTCGCACAATTCCCACCGAGCCGACTGACTTTTCAACCGGTTCTTCTCTTCTCCCGGTCAACAAGCCCGTTTGGGGAACCTGCCCGGTTGATGCCAACGGTGACGTGATCCTGAACTCCGGAACTCTTCGGATTCGTGGAACGATCCCTGTTGCTGGACAGATCGTTTCCCCCACCGGACTCGTAACCAACATTGGACCCGGAAACTGGATTTACACCACTACAACCACTGGAAGACACACTCTTCCAATGAACGACATGGAGTGGCTGGCATTCAACCAGAACACTTCTACAAACTTTGATTTTGATCCTGGTTTCTACACCGGTAACCTGACGAACATGTTCAACATGTTCAACAATGCTCGTGTCTTCAACGGCGATATCTCTAACTGGGATACATCACGAGTGACGAACATGACCAATATGTTCAGAGATGCTCGTGACTTTGACAGGGATATCGGAAGCTGGACCACTGGTTCGGTGACTGGCGCCACAGACATGTTCTTCAACGCAGATGCGTTCAACCAGGACCTCAGTGGATGGAACACCGGGAACATTAGCAACTTCTCCAATTTCTTCGCCGGTGCCGACTCCTTCAACGGAGACATCAGCACATGGAACGTTGCTAGCGCCACCACCTTCTACCGTATGTTCGACGCTGCATATGCGTTCAACAACGACATTGGAAGCTGGAACGTTTCTAATGCGACGAACATGTTTGGTATGCTCCGGAATACTCATGCTTTCAACCAGGATCTGTCCGCTTGGGATACGTCCAATGTGACAAACATGAGCCGGTTGTTTAGTGCAAGTGCAATCAACTCGCCGATCTTCTCCAACACGGCAAACGTCGAGAACATGGCTTACATGTTTGAAGATGCGAGCAACTTCAATCAGGACATCAACAGCTGGGACGTCCGTAACGTCGAATCTATGATTCAGATGTTCTCCCGTGCCACTAGTTTCAACCAGAGTCTGCCTGATTGGGTTCCTAATAATCCTGCCATGAGCAGGATTGACATGACTAACATGTTCACGGGTGCCGCATCAATGCAGGGAGACCTATCTAACTGGTGTATACCACAAGTCACAAGTATACCAAGTAATTTTGACACTGGCGCAGCATTCCAAGGAAACACGGCTATTCAGCCTCAGTGGGGTACCTGTCCAGTCGACGGAACTGGTCTAACTGTCACCAATCTGAATGGCGATAAGCTATACGTCTCTTTCGAATTTTCCAACAGCCTGACACAGGAAATCATTTTCCCCGACGGATCCGTTGTTCCTGTCACAATATACGACAACATTGACCTAGATCAGATTGGTACCTATCAGTTGCCGATGGGCGTTGTCAGAAAGATGCAATTTGGCGGTAGCACCAGCTCGGTCCCGGGTGCCACAAATGCAGAATTCACATTCGACCCTGATTTCTACACAGGCGGAATCACCAACATGTCCCGCATGTTCTACAACTGCCGTGCTTTCAACGGGGACATCTCGAATTGGGATACCTCTGGTGTGACATGCATGATCTCACTGTTCGATAATAACTTTGCGTTCAACGGGGACATCAGTGGTTGGAATACCTCCAGGGTGGGGAACTTTTTTGGTGCCTTTGAAAACACACTTGCTTTCGACACAAGCATCTCTGAGTGGGATACGTCTTCAGCCACGAACATGGGTGAGATGTTCAAAAACGCACAAGCTTATAACCAGGATATGTCTCTGTGGGATGTTGGAAATGTCACCAACATGGCCCGGATGTTCCAGAACACTCAGGCATTCAACCAGTACCTGAACCCCTGGGACGTTGCCGCAGTCACGAACATGCGGAATATGTTCAATATGGCAACAGCCATGAGTGGAGACATCAGCAACTGGTGCGTTCCCCAATTCTCTTCGAAGCCCAATGGCTTTGACCGTAATGCTGCTTTCGAGAACGACCTTACATTGCTGCCTGACTGGGGAACTTGCACATCTTTCAACGGCATCTATCTCAAGGAACTCGTTGGTGGAACCGGTGACTTCGTCATTGGTGGCGTTGCTGCGGACAACACGGTTCAAATCCGTCAGCCCGACGGAACCATCACGAACCCTGGAACCGGAACCTTCGCTAACAAGTACACTCAACTCGGCTGGTACGAAATCCAGAACATGGGGAGCCTCACGGGTCTTCGTTTCTTTGACAATGACATCCTTTTCGATGACACATCTGAGACCGCTAAGTTCTACTTCTCAAGCTCTTTCGACACCTCGAACCTGAACGAATTCCGTCAGATGTTCCGTGAAGCTGAGCAGTTCGATGGCGACATCTCGATGTTCGACACGAGCAACGCGACCAACATGGCTGCGATGTTCCGGAACAATGCTGCGTTTGATGGAGACATCTCTTTCTTCGACACCGAGAATGTCGATAACATGTCCAACATGTTCCGTGGCGCCACGTCGTTCACAGGAGACATCAGTGGATGGAGCGTCTTCAACGTGACGGACATGGACAACATGTTCCGCAACGCTGCTGCTTTCGGCGTCAACCTGAGTGATTGGTGTGTTCCGGGTATTGGTTCTGCTCCTAACGACTTCGACACAGATTCCGGTTTTGAAGGCAACACGGCAATCCAGCCTGGATGGGGAACCTGCCCTCTGGCAATCACATTCTCTTCTGCTCCGGTTATCGTCCAAGAAAACGGAACAGTTCCCGCACCTTACGGAGAGCTCCTCGAAATTGGAACTGCGGCTAATGTCACTCCGGCAGGTGCCACTATTGTTGGATATCAATGGCAGCGTAGTGCTGACGGCTCTACTGGTTGGACTGATGTTCCAGCAGGCGAAGGCAATAGCACCTCTGCAACTCGCCAGGTCAACGGCTACGACCGTAACCAGTATATGCGATTGGTGATTACTTACTCGGCTGACATGGTTCCGGATGTGTCTATCGAATCCAATGCCATTCAGGTGGAAAACGGTAATCCCCCGACTTTCCCTCTTTACACTGAAAACAAGTTCACAGATTTCCCTCTCGGTCAACAGGTATACGATGAGGCAACTCAGGCGTACTTCCCCGTTCAGCTGCTTGGAACAGATGGGCTCCTGTACAACTACGCTGCAAACTCGCCCATTATCGGACGAATCGATCCCAACATCGGTGTATGGATTGACTTCCGAGAGGTAGACTACACTGGAATTGTTGCGGTCAGTAATAGGAACTATTGGATGGGCGGAACTGCTGTTCCAAGCTCCAATAAGCACATCATCATGGGCGCGAACTACCGGGGAGCCATGGTCTATGACTACGTTGCGGACACGGTTGAAACAATCACATTTGATACTCAACCGCAGTACCAGGGAAGCCGTGGACTTGTCTACTCGAGCGTGACTGACAAGTTCTACAGTGTTCCTTTTGAACCAGTCTATAATTCCACTTACACGACGAACGTCAGTTCGGACAACATTTACGAAATCGACGCTACGGCTTTGACAGGGACAACGGTATTCACTAACCGTTTCGCCTCAGAGCCTAATGTTGGTCGAGTCTATAGTGGTGCTTGCGAAGGTCCGGATGGCAAGCTCTACTTCTTCCCGAACTACGTGAACACCTTTGGTGCGCCCCATCTGGGACAGTTTGATCCTCAAACCTACACCATGGTGGACATGACTTGCCCTATCCCGCTCAGCGGACTGTGGAACGGGAACAAGTACGTTTCGTTCGGTACTCCAATCTACTCGCCAGAAGCCAACGCCATCTACGCATGCCCTTACAACGCCAATAGTTTCATCAAGTTGGACTTCAACAACATGGTAGGCGGTGTTCCGACAGCATCCGAGGTTACACAAACTGTTGACCCACGCACTGAAGTTGATGGAAGAACACGAGGTAAGTGGAGCGGCATGGTGAGGCGTGAAGACGGATTGCTACAGTGTCTACCTGTTGTTGTACAGGCTCCGAACGCAGCTCTCGATCCGTCTACGGACTCCGTTCTCGACCTCGGCGACAACAATTTGGGTCAAAGCGCTAACTCCACATTTGGTGGAGCCATCATGTGCCCCAACGGAAAAGCTTCCTCTGCCCTTGTAATGGCGACGAAGAATACCGGCGGAGCCTCCAACAAAATCGAACAGTCTCCTTTCTGGGAAACCTTTGCAGGAGCCATCACGATATACGATCCAATGGATCCGGCTTACAACAAGATCTTCGGTGTTGGAAACAACGGTTGATCTCCCTAAGTTCACTAATTGCCCTGGCTCCTATAATGGTGTCAGGGCTTTTTTGCTATGGACCAACCTTCGTTCCAAGATACACCTAAGATTTCTCTGAAGATCTTGACCCCAGCTTACATGGGTCAGGTGACTACCAAATACTTCCACTCTATTCTTAACCTCGGCGGATACCTGATGCAAATGGGTGTCCCGTTCACCGTAGAGACGCTGCCAAATTGTTCCCTAATCTCTCTGGGTCGGAACATTATGATCAAGCGAGCTCTGGAAGATCCGAACTGGACTCACGTCATCTGGATCGACAGTGACATTGAGTTTGATCCACGTTGTGTCCACTCGATGCTTGCAGACGATAAGGACATCGTCGGTGGTTTCTATCCTAAGAAAGGACTGCCTATTGACTTTGCCTCATCTCCTATGCCCGGTGGAGAGGAGACGGAAGGTCTGTTCGAGACGGACTACGTCGCAACAGGGTTCATGCTCGTTAAGCGTGAAGTGATCGAAGGAATGATCAAGTTCTATCCTGAAAGTAAGTTCTTCTACCAAGGCTCCGACGAGTATTACGACCTGTTCCCGTCTTACATCGACGAGGAGTCGGCTAATCGCCTGTATCTGACAGAAGACTATGCGTTCTGTAAGCTGGCGAGGAAAGCTGGTTACAAAGCATTCATGTCTAAGCGATTCACTCTTGGTCATCACGGGGTCTTCACCTTCAGCAAGCAAAACGAGGAACTTATCCTGCAAGAGTATGAGCGGATGGGATATATCGAGATCAAGCAAATGACACCGGACTGGGACAAAATCAAACGAGAGGAAGATGAAGGAAAACTGGGCTAGAGATATGATGGAGGCTCAGATTACGCACTCCAACATTGTTTATCTGGAAGGCGTGATTGAAGACAAGAGGAGCCGTGGCGAGCCGCACGCTCAAGAGTCACAAGACTTGTTTAGTGCCATCACTCGCTTGAACGACCTGGTGGCTGGAATTTGAGAGGGTAAAATCGTAATCGTAGACCTCCTCAGACTGCATAATGTCCAGGAACAAAAAGAATTGGGATTTCCTAGTAGATAGCCGGGGGCAATATAACCCAATTAGTGGCGGTGGCGGAAGCGGAAGCGGAGCCAAGGGACAAAAGGGATCTGTCGGCTCGAAAGGCGAAGTCGGTGGTCCTGGTCCCAAGGGTCAAAAAGGACAGACTGGTTCTGCTGGAACCAAAGGTGATGTTGGACCGACTGCTGAGAAAGGACAGAAAGGTGAAGACGGTCAAACTGGAGGCAAGGGACAGAAAGGTCTTCAGGGCGGTGCCGGAATCAAGGGCAACGTCGGTCCCGACGGTGAGAAGGGACAGAAAGGAGAAGACGGACAGACTGGTCAGAAGGGACAGAAGGGACAGATCGGTTCAGCCGGTATCAAGGGTCAGAAAGGTAGTACCGGCGGTCGCGGTGCCCAAGGTCCTAAAGGAGCCAAGGGTACTGAAGGTGTTGGCACCAAGGGTATCAAGGGTTCTGACGGACCCAAGGGATCTGCTGGTTTTGGAATCACAATCATCGGCAACGTGCCCAATGGTACGGACCCGAACACAGATCCGGGAACCTATCCCTGTGCAACTGAAGGCAATGCCCTGATTGACTCGGGAGACGGAACTCTCTGGATTTGCGACGGTAACGGAACCTGGGTCGAAGCTCCTCCGCTGCAAGGCGCTAAGGGCGATGAGGGTGATGCAGGAGACAAGGGACAGAAAGGTCAGACTGGGCAAAAGGGTGAAAAAGGCGACCAAGGATCCAAAGGTCAAAAGGGTTCTTCAGGCGCTGATGGAAACAAAGGACAGAAAGGACAGAACGGCGAGAAAGGGCAGAAAGGGCAGGAAGGAGCTGGTGGAGATAAGGGACAGAAAGGCGAAGAAGGTGAAAAGGGCAATGTAGGAGAGAAGGGACAGAAAGGTCAAAACGGAGAGAAGGGACAGAAAGGTCAAGACGGAGTTGGCGAAAAGGGACAGAAAGGTGAAGGTGAAAAAGGATCTACCGGAGGTAAGGGCGAGAAAGGCGGTGTTGGTGACAAAGGTGAAAAGGGACTTGATGGTGTGTTCCCTGAGCCTCCCGCTGACGATGTCCTCTATGGTCGAACCGTTGACTCGGTTACTTCTGCGGCTAACTGGGAAGAAGCCGCACGGAAGACTTATGTTGACGTCCGTGAGACTCTCGTTGCCACAGGCACGTCGCTTCCTACCACACGTCCGGACGGATCTGCTTTGACTGAAGGATCCATGTTCTTCCTGACCAATCTCCTTAGGATGTATATTTTCACTGGTGGCGCTTGGCTCCAGATCACTCCCTGAACATAATCTATTCACACTTCCATTCTAGAGAACAATGACTTTTCCTTCTGGCGTGCCCGACGGCTACGAATACACCAACCCCGACAACAACCTGGTATATCGGTGGGATGATCCTCCGGGTTCTTGGACTCTAATTGGCACCAGTGATGGTGGTGGTGGGACACCTACCCCTCCCGGCGAGGGATTGACTGAAGGAACTGATAATAGAGTTCAGTGTTTCCGGTACCAAGGAAATATGTGCGCACAGTATAGCACGGATGAGATTTCTGTAAGAGCGGATGTTGGACTAACTCCCCACATTAGTCCTCTAGACTTCTCGAGGGTATTTTTCTCTTACTCCTATGACCAGGTGAACTGGTACCCCTGCACTGAAACAGGTGGCGCAAAACAAGGTCAAATTCCTTCAATCCATAAAGTAGTAAAATCTAACGGAGATACTTTTTGGTTCGCGGTGGAAGCATCTTTCACTTCCCTAAGTAGGATATGGAAATCTCCTGATGGAATAAACTGGTCTACTCAGAGTGCTACGA
>Ga0209986_10005772_pt1 | contig 10212 bp, 8 predicted proteins | sample BlataG_FD_183168 | JGI IMG/M metagenome (GOLD analysis project Ga0209986, IMG submission 183168) | Deep subsurface microbial communities from Black Sea to uncover new lineages of life (NeLLi) - Black_00105 metaG (SPAdes) (version 2) | ecosystem: Environmental > Aquatic > Marine > Oceanic >...
TCTCGACCTCGAGACCGGCTACCGGGTGCACGGTGATCCCTCCCTATCGAAGATACAATGGTTCATCGTCGGGGTGACGGTAGCGGACAGCACCACAAGATCCTTAACCGGAGAGGTGTGGTTGAACGAACTGCGGGTGACCGACGTCAGGGATAACGCCGATTGGGCTGGGAGAGTATCAATCTCTGCAAGTCTTGCCGATCTGGGAAGCGTCTCCGCAAGCTACCAGAGGGTGGGGGCCGACTTCCACGGCCTTTTGAGCAAGAAGGGTACTGGCTCGATCACCACCTCCAGGCAGCTGCGGGCCAGCCTCAATCTTCACAAGTTCCTGCCCCCAAGTTGGGGAGTGAGCCTACCGGTGTCGGGCTCGTGGTCGAACACCCTGCAGCTGCCGCGGCTCAAGCCCGGGTCGGACATCGTCCTGCCGGAGGAGCTACGCCTCTCGGAGAGGACCGAGAACACCACTTATACCTTCAACATCTCCGAAAGCATGAGCAGAAAGGGCGCCTACTGGTTGACGGACCTGACTCTGAACCGCATCAGCACCAGCTACTCCTGGTCGCAATCGAAGAGCCGGAATCCGACCATACCCTCTTCCAAGCTGTTTAGGTACACCCTCACCGGCAACTACGATCTGTCTCCTCGCAAGGAGAAGTCGCTCTCGATTTTCGGCTGGACCAAATCGATCTTCCTGGTGAAGAAATTGTCAGATCAAGAACTGTCGTATTTCCCCTCCAGCTTGAAATTCGGTGGGACCGTCAGCTCCACCAAGAACCGTTCCTTGAGCAGAGCCGGCACCGAGACGTACAGTTACAATCGGGATCTTACCCTAAACTTAAGCAGCACTTACTCCCCGGCGAAGTCCATCCGCACCACCTACACCGCCAAAAGCCAGAGAGACATCCGTCCCGGTCCCGACTTCCAGCTCTCCTGGGATCCCAAAAAGCTGAAATTGGGGCGGGAGTTCGACTTCACCCAGTCGGCGGATCTGTCCTATCAGCCGAAACTGATCACCCTCTTCGACACCCGCTTCAACTATTCGGCCAGCTACCACGAGAACTCCGATCTGAGGCAATATCCCGACAGCACCCGCTCCATCGACAACAGCACCACCAGAAGCGTAGATGTCTCCTTCAACTGGCAGAATATCCTCAGGGGAGCTCGCCCCACCAGCAGAGGCCAAAAGGCTGAAGAGGAACAGCCCCAGAAAAAACACCTTATTGGGAGCCCGGCATGGATCTGGGAGAGGTTGAAATATATCGCCAAAAACGTCGACCCCATAAGGGGTACCTTCAGCCGCCAGAAAAGCTTCGCCTATTCCGGACTGACGGAGCGACCCGGCTTGGCGTATCAGTTGGGCTTCAAGGAGGACCCGGGAGTTCCCCGGAAGCTGGTGGAACAAAGGGGGCAGAGAGATTCTCGCTCGTTCACCGACAGCTACAGTCTCCGCTCTGGCTTTTCGCCCTTCAGCTCTATGGACGTGGATCTCAGCTACTCCCGGCGCGACAACACCACCAGGTCGACCACGGAGCCGACCCGGACCGTCAGCACCACCTTCCCGGATCTGAACATAAGTCTGACCGGGATGGAGAAAATCGGCTTTCTCCAGAAAATCGCCTCCAGCTCCTCCATCTCAAGCGGATACTCGAAGAAGGTGGATGAGACCTCCAATCCCGACACCGAACAACTGAACAAAAAGGATGTCTCCACCCGCTTTTCTCCCTTGTTCTCGTGGTCCTTGAACTGGAAGAACGGTGTTAGGACCTCACTCAGGATGGAGAAGAGCAAGAGCAAAAGCGAGGATTTGCGCCCCGGTTCTTCCGGGGTGACGACCCAAAACTCCAACAATTCGGTCAACTTCGGTCTCTCATACAGTTTCAAATCTCCCAAGGGGATAAAGCTGCCCCTCTTCGGCAGAATCAGATTTCAGAGCACCCTGACCTTGAACCTGGATGCTTCCCGTTCTCACAGCGTCTCCGAGACCGCTCGCCCGGGCCAGCCCTTCAACACTGAAAGTGATAGGATCGAGTTCTCTCTGCGGCCCCAGGCGAGCTACAGTTTCTCCAACTCCGTCACCGGAGGGATGAGCATGCGCTGGACCGACACCAACGACAAGAAAAAGGGCACCAAACACCACGTCCGGGAGCTGGGCATCTGGATGGAGCTGAGATTCTGATCGGAGATCACTTAGCTCAAACTGAAAGCCACAATCGACCTGGGAGACGGCAGGTAACCTCCGCCTAAAAAGTTATCAGTCCAGCCCGGCGTGATATCTCGTCAATAGACTGGGTGCCGTAACTGAGTGGGGTTTTTAAAAAAGGGCTTCGATCTAACCTGTCTGCACTTCTCTTAGAGTTTGTTGCAAGGCTTTAGTCGGTAGCCGCCAGGGCGGAAAGTCGGAGCTCGGTTCGAGGCAGCTCTTCGTTCACTTCGAAGCCGTCCCTTCTGACAATCCGAGCGGGGGTACCCACAACGGTGCAGTCGGAGGGGACATCGTGCATTATTATAAAAGAGTTGGCGCCAATTCTGACGTTATCACCAATCTCTACGGGTCCAAGCAGAATCGCGCCGGTGCCGACCAGGACGTTATTGCCTAGAGTGGGATGTCGCTTGCCGTGATGTTTACCGGTTCCGCCTAAGGTGACATTGTGGAAGAGGACACAGCCATCACCGATCTCTGCGGTTTCGCCAATGACGACGCCGGCGCCGTGGTCGATGAAAAAACCCTTGCCGATCTGAGCGCCGGGATGAATCTCTATGCCGGTGAAGAAACGGTTCAACTGTGAGATCAAGCGGGGAAGGAAGGGGAGGCCCACTTTCCAAAGGAAGTGGGTCAAACGGTGAAGAGCTATGGCATGAAAGCTGGGGTAGAGCAGAAACTCCAAGGCTCTGGCGGCGGGATCGTTACGATAAATGGCTTTGATGTCCTCACCTATGGTCAACATATAAGCTCAATCTTCAAACAGCGGTGTGGAGAGATATCTTTCAGCGGTATCGGGAAGGATGGCGACTACGACAGCGCCCACGCCCAGCTTCTTGCAGACGGAAAGTGCCACGCTGGTGGCGGCACCGGAGGAAATACCGGCCAGGATTCCCTCCTGTTTTGCCAGAGCTTTGGCCATCTCAAAGGCCTCCTCACTGCTCACCTTGACGATCTCGTCCACAACCGTAGCATCGTAGATCTCCGGGACGAAGCCGGCGCCGATTCCCTGTATCGGATGGGGCCCAGGAGCACCTCCGGAAAGGACCGGCGAGTCTTCCGGCTCCACGGCGATGACCTTACAACCGTACCTCTCCTTCAAAACTGCACCGGCGCCGCTGAGGGTGCCACCGGTGCCGACGCCGGCAACGAAAGCGTCTAAATTCAGATCACCGAGATCGGCAATGATCTCTGGCGCCGTCGTCAGCTTGTGAATCAAGGGATTGGCGAGATTCTTGAACTGCTGCGGCTGGAAATACCCCTCTTGGGAAGCCAACTCCTCTGCCTTCTCGACCGCGCCTCTCATCCCCTTCTCGGCGGGAGTTAAGATTAGCTCAGCTCCGAGGTGTTTCAAAAGAGAGCGTCGCTCCTTGCTCATACTCTCCGGCATCGTGAAAACCGTCCTGTAACCTTTGACTGCGGCCACCATAGCCAAAGCAACGCCGGTGTTGCCGGAGGTGGGCTCGACAATGGTCATGCCAGCTTTGAGCTTCCCTTCTCTTTCGGCAATCTCTATCATCGAGACCCCGATTCGGTCCTTGACTGAACCGCAAGGGTTGAATGCCTCCAGTTTCGCATACAAGGTGGCATCCTCAGGGGAGGTCAACCTGTTTATCTTGACCAGCGGAGTACCACCTATCGACTCTAATATGTTCGCAAGAAGCATACCCTCTCCTTTCAGAGAGTATCGGTTTCGCTGTAGGCAAGTTTATTGGAAAGCTAGCTCAGCTGGTCTTCTCCCGCTCTGTCATGCTCGCAGACCGAGCCAGGTCGGCTTCTCTCGGAAATTGTTGGAGACAGAAGTGGAATTGACTAGAGCCTGAGCAGTGTTGAGGGCTCAGTTATGAGGTCTTCTTGATTTCGAAAAGAGGAAACTGGGTCTATCCCGGCTTTTTGCGGATCTTTCGACGGCGGTTCAATACCGAGGCAATGAATCAATCGCGGCGCAAGGAGGCAGACTAGCTCTGAAGTGCCAGCGTTGTCAACTCCTTTCAGCCGGCTCCAATTCGATGATAACATCCCCCAAATTGACGAGGTCGCCGGCGGAGAAGTTCACCTTTTTGACGGTGGCCTCGATTGTGGATTTGATTTCGTGTTCCATTTTCATCGCCTCCACAATCACCAGGCCCTGTCCGACCTCCACCCTGTCCCCCTCGTTGACCAAAAGCTTCACGACTTTACCCGGCATGGGCGGACCGATCTCGGTCTCCGCCGACTGAGCCGCCGCTCCCCCAATGGCTCCGAAAGCCTCCTCCTCCGGCTCCTCGAAGAGATACTGCTCCTCCCCAATCTGGACAAACCTCTTGTTGTCCTCTCTGGCGACGTAGGCGGTGTAAGCTACACCATCGATCAACAGAGATAGACAGTTATCGGAGATATTCTCAAGGTCCACTTCGTAGGTTTTCTCCCCGATGGTGGCCCGCAGCTTACCCCCTTTACCTTCAGTCGTTACTTTGAAGCACTCTTGGCCAAATCTCAGTTCGTGTTCCATATCTGTTCAGATCGCAGGATCGATGACGTCACCCAACCCGCCAACTGCCCAGAGTCTGCCAGGGTGTGATGAATTCCTCTTTCTTCCCAACGGCGTTAGAGACCGCTTTCCGGCTTGGAATCAGACTGGCAGCCACCAGAGCCTGCGACAGGAACTTCCTCTTGTCGCTATCGGTCCGATATCCGGAGAAGTGGTCATCCAGAAAGCTGGTATAAGTCTTTCCGGAGGCAAACTCCGGATGGACAATGATGTCATGCAGAAAAGCGATGTTGGTCTTTATTCCCAAGACGATATAATCCGACAGGGCGATCTCCATTCTCTTTATGGCCTCATTGCGGTCTCCGGCCCACACCAGAAGCTTCGAGAGGATGGGGTCGTAGTAAACCGGGACCGCGAAGCCGGAATAGATGCCGCTGTCATTTCTTATCCCGGGGCCGAAGGGCTCTCTCATAAAGAGAATCTTCCCGGCAGAGGGCAAAAAGCCATTCTCCGGATCCTCGGCGTAAATACGGCATTCGATGGCGTGCCCCTGCTGCCTCAAATCCTCCGGCTTAATCCAGAGTTTTTCACCGCTCGCGATTCTTATCTGGGCTTTCACGAGGTCCACTCCGGTGGTCAGCTCCGTCACTGGATGCTCCACCTGGACACGAGTGTTGACCTCTAAGAAGTAATAATTCTCCTCTTGGTCCATGAGGAACTCCACCGTCCCGGCGTTCGAATATCCGGCCGCTTCTGCCACTCTGATGGCATCCTCCCCCATCTTTTTCCTTAGTTCGGGCGAAAGAGCGGTGGAGGGAGTCTCCTCTATGATCTTCTGATGTCGCCGCTGGATGGAGCATTCTCTCTCGAAGAGGTGGATGGTGTTGCCGTGGTTATCGGCCAGGATCTGAAACTCGATGTGCCGGGGTTTGTCCAGGAATTTTTCTAAATAGAGGGTGTCGTCGGCGAAGGCAGAGAGAGCTTCTCTCTTAGAGGATTCGATTGCGGACTCTAAGTCCTTCTCATCACCGATGACCTTCATCGCTTTCCCGCCACCGCCTAACGAAGCCTTTATAAGAACCGGGTAACCGATCTCCCTGGCAGCTTTCTTGAAGCCCCGCATGTCCTCACTGGTTGCCTCCATTCCCGGTATTATGGGAACCGCAGCCTTCTTCATCAGTATTCGAGATTCAATCTTGTTGCCCAGAAGCTGGATGGTCTCCCCTCTGGGCCCGATGAAGACTATTCCCTCCTTTTCACATCTCTTTGCGAACTGCGGGTTCTCCGCCAGAAAACCATAGCCGGGATGGATAGCGTCGCAGCCACGCTCTTTAACACTGGAGATGATATTGTCGATGTTGAGATAGCTTTCAAGCGGAGAGGCAGGCCCGATGCAGACGGCCTCGTCGGCCTGTTGAACGTGGAGGGCGGCTCGATCCGCTTCGGAATAGACCGCCACCGTGGGGATGCCTAAATCTCTGCAAGCTTTGATGACCCGAACCGAGATCTCGCCTCTGTTTGCGACCAGGATTTTCTTGAACATGCTTTACGGCTCTATCTGATGACTGAAATTCTCAGATTTCTCACAGCAGCCTGAGTCAACTCCACTCTAAAATCAAATAATACATCAAACCGCGCCCAAAAGCAACAACTTGTCTCTGCTGAATGAGCAAGAGATGACCTAAAAGAGGGCGGGCTTTTCAATTGACAAAAACGTAAAACAGTCCCTTAGTGTATTAGGATTCAATGACTTGTCAAACATAATGGTCGAACAAAGGTCTGGATAACAGAAGATAAGGTCTGAGGACAAGAAAAAAGATATTGACATTTTCTGCAATAGCGTTTAAGGTTATTGCAAAAAAGTGGTGATTTCTGCAATAAGCCCGGCCCAATTGGAAAGATTCTCAATATGGTTCAACGTCTGCGCAACAGTTGAGCTTCTTACACCATGAAACCTGACGACTTCGTGAACAGCAATGCAGGCAGGTGCCTAAGAGCCCCCGGTGGGTATTGGACGTTTGTCCCTGATCCCTTGCCTCCACCGATAGAATACGACAACAACCTAGTGCTGTTGCTATCTAGAGCAGATCAAAGCGTAGGTCAACTTGCAGGGACTGGTCGAATACTGCCCAATCCCCATCTGCTTGTGGGTCCGTATGTTCGGCGCGAGGCTGTTCTGAGTTCACGTATTGAGGGCACACAAGCATCTCTCAACGACTTGTTCCTATTTGAGGCCGCTTCAAAACCCCGCTCTGCAACCTCTGATGTACGTGAGGTGTTCAACTATGTGCAAGCTTTAGAATATGGTTTATCGCGCCTGAAAGAACTGCCATTGAGCCTTCGTTTGGTAACGGAAACCCACAAGCTTTTGATGAGGGGGGTCCGAGGAAGTAGAGCTAGGCCAGGTGAATTCAGACGTAGTCAGAATTGGATTGGTTCACCAGGATGCAAACTCGAAGAGGCAACATATATTCCTCCAGACATAATTCAGATGAATAGCGTCTTAAGCGACTGGGAGAGGTATCTGCACTCGCCAAGCAAAGAGCCTCCACTTATTCAATGCGCTCTAATGCACTATCATTTTGAAGCAATTCATCCATTTCTCGATGGCAATGGGCGCATCGGGAGACTGTTAATAACTCTGTTCTTATGCGAACGTGGAATCTTACCGCAACCGCTTCTGTATTTGAGTGCCTTCTTTGAGCGTTTTAGAGACGAGTACTATCGTTCTCTGCTGAACGTGAGTCAAAAGGGTGCTTGGACAGAATGGATCTCCTTCTTTCTGCGAGGCGTTGACCATCAAGCTACTGATGCTTTTAAAACCGCAGAGCAGATTCTTGACCTTCAGGCAAGATACCGCCAGAAGCTCCAACGGAAGAAAGCTCCCAAGGCAGCACTTGCGATTTTGGAGGATCTGTTCAGGAATCCTTTCGTCTACGCAGTCGGTGCCAGTAAGAAATGGAATGTCAATTACCGCACCGCAGTAACCGCCATCATGCGAATGGTTGAGGCTGGGATTCTTCAAGAAGTCACGGGGAGGAAGCGAAATCGTCTATTTTGCTGCACTGAACTTCTTAACCTCATTGAGCCTAGAGAATCCTCCTGAAATCCCAGCAACTGAGGCTGAGAATACCTACTCTAAACCCTTTGCTTTCGACGTTCGTCTGCCAAAACAGCTACGCGTAGCGCCAACCTGGAATTCTGCCCCCGCGGAAGTGTGTTTTGACCCGTCAGGAATAATCCTGATATCGTTGTCGACAATCAACCCCGGGCAAACAGAAACCTGAAGGTCATATCCATGCGGATCCGTATCGGACAACTCTATGAGCTTCAGCCTTCCATCGCATCTTGACAACTCCAGCTGCTCCGTTATTCCTTGAACATCATCTTTTCGCGGTTCATGTCCAAGAACAACCGCTCGTACTGCTGGTTTCTGAATTTGATGCGACCGAATCTCAGCGTCGCTGGCTTGTGCTTGCCCAGGGGAGTGAGATTCAATATGAAGGAAAGAGCGATGAGTCCCAGAAAGTAAAGCCAGAAGTAAACGGCCACCGTGAACTGCCAGGGGCCAATCGGGTTTGTAATCGCAAAAAGGACATAAAGCAAGCTATAGATCAAGAATACAGTATAATAACTCTGACCCCGCCTCTTGATTCTTTGATGACAGTTCTTGCAGACCGGCACCTCGATGCTGTAAAAGGTCCCGAAACCCCAGCCTTTTATCTTGATCCTTCTGCTTATGTCCTCACTCAGGCAACGGCAGCATCTCTTGGGGAGGGAATAGGTTTTATTGGACATCTTCTTCTCTTTCCTGAGCCGGAGTAACAGGTTCCTTCCGTCTTGAAAAAAGAGGTAGAAACTGCAGTTCCAATCCCATTACCGCGAAGGCACAGAACATCCCCAGAATGGCTCCACCCGCCAGATCCAGAGGATAATGTATCCCCACATATGTTCTTGAATAGCTGACCAGAACCGCGATCGTGAAAAGATAGGGAGTGGCCCTACGATACTTGCTGGAGAAAAACACCGCGGCGGCGAAGTTGTTGGTGGCATGCGAGGAGGGAAAGGAAAACGAATTGCTGCAGTTGACCAATAATCGGAGTTCCTCCACCACGTGACAGGGTCTGATGCGGTGGAAGATCGGCTTTAAGATATGGCTGGAGGTTTGGTCCGAAAGCAAGATCAGAATCCCCCCGAAAAGGACCGCCAGCCGTCCCCTTTTGCCTCCGAAGATGAATAGGAGCAAGACCGCAAAACCGATCGGATACCTCCAGATGACTCCGTTGGTGATGATCGGCATCAGGAAATCGAAAACCGGGTTCGCCAGTTTGCTGTTTATGAGGACGAACAGGTAATGGTCGATTTGATAGACAAATGTCGTCATCGGAGTAAAAAGCTTCCGTCAGATGTGAAGATCCAACGGCACAAGTAAACGAAACTACACCATGGCAGTTGATTCTGCAAAGAAATATTATCGCTGGGAAAATTCAAGCTGAATCTCGTAGGGAAGTGGAATTATGCGGATATCAGACGGGTCTTTTCAATATCTGAAATTTGTCTTTCTGCTCCGCAAGAATTTCAGTGCCTTTCTGTAGGTGGGGATACCGGTCCTGCCGCCGAGGGCGGTGCATTTCATGGCCGCGCAGGCGCAGGCAAACTCCACCGCCTTGGCCACCTCCCACTGTCTTGTCAAAGCGTAGACGAAGGCTCCGTGGAAGACGTCTCCAGCTCCGGTGGTATCGACCACCTGCACTTTGAAACCGCTCTGTTTGAAGATCGAACCATCCGTGGTCCCAACAGCACCCCTCTCTCCCAGAGTAATCACAACCGCTCGAGGCTTATATCTTCGATAAAGCTCCACCAGCGCCCTTTCAACCTTTTTAGTCCCGGTGAACTCTAAAGAGAATTCCTCCCCGATCACGAGATAATCGGTGAAAGGTAGAAGAGGTTTGACCTCCGGCCGATAACTGCCGACATCGATAACGATCCCGCAGCCGTATCTTTTTGCGAGCCTGGAGGTCCGAAGATTCGCCTCCCGGTCCCGTCCATCCAGAAGGACATATTTTGCTTTCCTGAAGAGGCTTGCCTTTATCTGCTCTGGTTTGATTTCAGAGCTTTCAGTGTTGTTCAGTACGACCGTCCGTTTTCCGCTTTGTCGATCGACCCAGACGAAGGCTTGCAGACTGCGGCCTCGTTTGTCCACCAGAAGACAGTCGGTACCCACCCCCTCGGATTCGAGTTCCTTTCTGATCAACTGCCCCTCGTGATCGTTTCCGATCTTGCCGATTAGAGCCGTCTTTCCTCCAAGACGTGCTATGGCCACCAGGGCAGTGGGCACTGGTCCACCGCCCTGGATCTTGAAGTCCACTAAGTCGACCTTCTGGTTGAGTTTTGGGTAGGTGGAAACCACCCCTAGATAGTCCAGCGGACAGATTCCCAGCCCCAGGCAATCGTAAACTCTATTCCGGTTTCGCTGAACTGTTTGCCTTCGGAGGGAAGGTGACCTGGCCATTGGTGGCGTCCAAAAGCTTCTCTCTGAGCG
>Ga0209986_10005773_pt1 | contig 10211 bp, 9 predicted proteins | sample BlataG_FD_183168 | JGI IMG/M metagenome (GOLD analysis project Ga0209986, IMG submission 183168) | Deep subsurface microbial communities from Black Sea to uncover new lineages of life (NeLLi) - Black_00105 metaG (SPAdes) (version 2) | ecosystem: Environmental > Aquatic > Marine > Oceanic >...
GCAATCCGAAACAGGTGATCTTTCTTCAAGGGAGCCTGGTTTTCCCAGTCTACATAACCCCTGATGTCAAAATACTCAAACTCAGGGGCCCTAACCAGGAGAGCAACCCCGATCCTCTCGTCATCCAGCACCTCATCAATGATCTTTTGATAGTCAGGCGGTCCGGTTTTGGCTTCAGATGCCACCACATCCCTATCACTCCCCCAGGATGCAAATGAGAGAACAAGTATCACTGTAATGAGCGGTAGTCCCCACCTATTTTTCAGTTTCATGAGGTTCCCTCCTTTTCCAGGTCTTGCTCCTCTTGAGTACCCTCTCCCTACACGACCTTTTTCTCAAAGATAGCGTAGGGCTTAGCGCCTGTCAACCTCTTACCTAACAGGAGTTTCCCTGAATTCTATCCAGAATACCGAGCTCTGTCATACAGACAGTCCGTTTCCCACTTTGTCATCTTTGGGATCCCCTTCAATTCACTATTTCGTCAAAAACCACATGAAATTTTTGGGGAATCTCCAGATTCTTTGTTCTATTGACGTAAATTTTGGAGTACAGTATCATTGCAGAGAAAACAGCATATATTTGAGATATTTTTGGATGGAAGAGATTGATTATCCTCTATTCTTCCTGAAAATGGTGATTTCGTGAGTACTTCCACCAAACTGAATATCAATTCATTATATCAATAAAAACAGGAGGTTTAGACCTTTTGTTTAGCAGAGCGAGGTGATTGGAAGCCAGAGGCTAAGAAGCTCTGGATTTCCGAAATCAAAAAGGCTGCAGGGCTGAGATCACGTCGCATTAAAGGAGGTGGAATGAATTAGCAAATCTTCTCACTGAGGAAGAATAGGGAGGAAAAAGATGAAAAAGTTAGTCATGATTATTCCTTTGGTCATTGTGCTTTGTTTTGCTCTTAGCTTCCAGGGTAAGGAAGCAATAGCAGGGACTGAGGAGCAGAATAAGGCACTTGTGGAGCAATATGTTGAAGTATGGAACGAAGGAGACTTTGAAACTTTGAAGGAGATGCTAGCTCCAGACTATCAATACTACCTTCTACCCTCTACCTCTCCCATGTTGAATCGAGACGGGATGGTGGAATTTGCGATGATGATGTCTTCAGCTTTCCCTGACTTAAACGTAAGCATTGAACAAACAGTAGCTGAGGATGACATAGTAGTGTTCAGGGGAATTCTCACTGGCACTCATAAGGGAGGAGATCACGCGGGAATCCCACCGACAGGTAACAAGATAGAAGTTACCTCGATAATCACATTCCGATTTGAAAATGGAAAGATTGTAGAGGAAAAGGAATTGCCAGATACGATGAGTTTCATGCAACAACTCGGTGTGCTGCCTAACCCGGAGGAACAGGCAGACATAAACACAATTGAAATGACCACCATCAACAATACGCCGACAGTTCTTTTCATCTCGCACCTCCTAGATTAATTTTGATAAGGTGCCCTCGCTCACGTTTGCTGTTCAAGCTGGGGTTACCCCGTTAGAGCAACTGTAACATCTCAGACTAGGTCTGTCAATGCCTCAATTGGCTCATACCTAGTGCTACCGAAAGTGGTATTCTTGCCCCAAAAATATGCTACTGCAGGTTCCCCGGACTGGACTATGTTGATAACAAATCCAACGTGTTCGAAAAGTTGTATAGACTGGCTCCAGAGCGGGGCAGGACGCTGTTAGAACTTCTTTTGAGAGTTCGGAAGATGATATTTACATTCGCACATACTAAATCTCAACCTGATCAGGAACTGTAATAGGTTAAAGACGGGAAACCGTTATGCCCGGGAGCTCTCTAACCCCGTAGCCCAATTGGATCGGGGAGTTGACGAATCACATGTACGTGATATAGTGTAATTGCCCCGATAACAGAGCCGCGGTAGGCCGAGATAAATGGCGATCGATACCTGCATTACTGAAACCTGCTCCGAGCGTTGGTGTTAAGCGCAGATAGTCTCATTTTGGACTATAGTGAAAAAAACTTGCCAACAGATACTGCAAAGCTTAGAAATATTCCAAGACTAAATACTGAGTCATCAAGATCTCGTTACGTATTCAGAGCTGATCGCCTTTCCGGCGCCAGAAAGAGCATGCCAATGATACGAGCAGTCTGCGTGGCAACAATGAGAAACAGAATAGGTGCGCCAAGATAAGATTGGGTCAAACATAAACAGAAATGGTTTGTTCGCCAACCACCGTGACGGGCTAGAACTCAGAAGACCAAGTATGAAGCCGACAAATCCTTTGGCATGGGACAGCACACCAATAAATAGCTTGAGCTTTCCGAGGCAAGAAGCGGCGAAGCTGGAAATAAAGAAAGTGAAAAGGAGGTGATTAAATGAACTGAACCAGTTTGGGAAGGCAGCCTTAAATGATGAGGCATCAATTCGCAAAAGCTTATTTCAGAACCATGAGGAGGTAAGAGTTATGAAGACAAGAATGTGGCGATTACTGGGTTTGGTCTTGGTAGTGACCTTTATCATAACATCTACAGTGAGCGTGGCCTGGGCAATAAGAATCGACTTCGTCGGTAATGGGCGAGCGGTGGGTGCGTGGTGGGCCGAAGCAAAAAGGGGCTGGGACGAAATAGCCGGTAAACTCGGGTTCGATAATCCACTGCATTATGGAGAAGAGGATCCTGCCAACGAAAGGGCAGATTTCGAAGCGGCCATTGCATCCAAGCCGGACGCGATACTACTATCGAATGTATTCTTTGACGCACTCTCACCCTTGATCCCCGAGGCGATAGCAGCAGGAATCCCTGTATATCAAATATTCATCGTAGATCCGGCATACGAAGGCATGGCTCCCGGTTGCGGAGTTGATTGGCCCCTGGCATACCAATCCATGGCTACCAATGTCGTGATCCCGAAACTGAAGGAGAAAGGCAAACTTAGTGAGAAGATCAACGTGGTCTTCACGGCAATGGCCATAGACACAACCTATGCTCAAATGGGAGTTGACGGATTCAAGGCGGGGTTGGACAAGTCAGGAATAGACTATGACTGGGACGTGCTAGATACGGCCGACGATCCAGCGGGAGTGATTGCTGACCTGACAGGGTACCTACTGGGACATCCAGAGCTTGACGTCCTGGTTGGAGCAGATGGTGAGACCACCAACCGGATTACGCTTGCGCTGAAGGAATTGGGATATAATCCAGGCCAGATAGTCATTGTGGGCTCTGATATCATGGAATACTCCGCACAGGGCATTGCAGAAGGATACCTCGAAGGCGCTTTCACGCAGGGACAGTTTGAGCAAGTGCAGCTTGCCGCTGTGCAACTCTACAACAAAGTGAAATTCGATTTCCCGATGTTCTCGATGAAGTTCCCGGGAATATTCGTGACCGCCGACAGCGTGGACATATTCAGACCGAAATAGGTCTAACAGCTTATTTGGCAGATTGGGATAGAGTCGGATTTTTCCCAAAGAACAGGGAAATTCCGCTGGCTGCAGAGGTTGGGGGGATTTCCCTGATTTCTTTCCGAGCTCCAGAAGAGATTGGTGAGATGTTTGGAGGCAGGTGAGACGTCGGAGAACTCAAGGCGCAGGCACTCGGCTTGGGTGGAAAATAAGGTTAAAACTCAATGAATCTTTCTTGTCTAAGGCTAAGGAAAGTCATCCGGTACAGAGCATTCGGAATTTTTGCGGTGCTAGTCGGGCTGTTGTTGGTATTCTATTTCGTCACTCCTGAAAAGAGATTCTTCGATCCCAGGGCTATTAGAACCATATTAACCCGTGCCTCGGAGTACGGAATCATAGCCATCGGCATAACTTTCCTGATGATTTCTCGGGAGTTGGATATTTCGGTGGGGTCGGTCTTCACACTGTGTTCCCTGCTCTTTGCTTTTCTCTATTTGAAACTCGGCTGGGACCCGATTTTTGCTTTACTTTGCACGTTAGCCGTCGGGGCTATGATGGGCAGCCTAAACGGCCTCGTATCCCTCAAGTTCGGCATCCCCTCGATCATAACCACATTAGGAACGATGTACCTGTGGCGCGGTGCAGCGCTTGTCGCTGGTCGGGGACAGCCTATTTACTATCGTGGAGCTAACCCTTTCGGGTTTATCTTTACAGCGAGATTGGGGGGCTTTCTTCCCATGGGGTTCGTCTGGTTCATAGTACTGACCATATTCTTCGAGATAATCCTTCACTATCATCGGTTTGGCAATAGAGTCCGTGCGTCTGGAGGAAACACCAAGGCAGCCAGGGAGATGGGAATCAACACAGACCGTACGAAGTTGATCTGCTTTGCCTTAGTGGGACTGCTTGTCGCATTTGCTTCAATCATAGAATCTACCCGAATTGGGGAAGGATCTGGCAGGTTGGGGATCGGATACGAGTTTTACGCTATTGCCGCAACGGTAATCGGGGGAACTTCTCTTTTTGGTGGTATCGGTACCGTAATTGGGACTTTCCTTGGGGCAATAATTCTCGAAATGATAAGAACCGGCCTCGCCGTAATGGGTGTATCGGGATGGTGGTTCAACGTTTTCATAGGTACAATTATAATCGTGGTTATGGTCCTCAATGTTTTCATTATGAAAAGAGTCAGGAGATAGCCTAGAAGCAACCGTTGAGAGGAGATCTCGAGATGTCGAGAGACGGGGCAAAACCCTTTTTAGAAATGAAAAATATCCACAAGAGTTTCGGAAAGATTGTCGCCGTAGATGGCGTCAATATTACTGCATGCTATGGGGAGGTCGTAGGGCTAATAGGAGACAACGGTGCAGGAAAATCAACGTTGATCAAGATTCTTGCTGGTATCGAAAAGGCGGACAAGGGAGAGATATATCTGGCGGGAAAGAAAGTGAAGATTCATTCTCCTCGGCATGCTCAGATGCTAGGAATTGAAACTCTCTTCCAAGATCAGGCCCTGGTTAACTGCATGGACGTGGCCAGGAACGTCTTTATGGGAAGGGAGCCCACTGGATTATTGAGGTTTCTCAAACTGAAAGAGATGAAGGAAGAAAGCGCCGTCATTTTGAAGAGCATGGGACTATCAATTGGGTCGGTGGACATGGATGTCGGCCTGCTATCTGGCGGAGAAAGGCAAGGCGTGGCAATCGCCAGAGCCCTGCATTTCCAAGCTAGCCTGTTAACTATGGATGAGCCGACCATCGCCTTGTCCGTTGCCGGAGTCCAGAGGGTGGTAGAATACGTCAAAGAGCTTCGGGGAAGGGGAATTACGGTAATCTTCGTCACCCATAACCTCTATCACGTTTTCCCAGTCGCCGATAAATTCATCATTATGAAGCGAGGAAGAGTGGTACGAGAGATCAAGAAGGAAGATGTCTCGCTGGACCAACTGGCCGACTTGATCGTATCGGGATGAATTTGGCCAGGTGTGGTGCGGGGTGCGAGGCAGATCCAGGTAGGTGGCGATCAGTTTTCAATTCTTTTATTAGACGATATTGAGGAAGGAGGCTCGAATGAACTCACTAACGCCCAGGGAGAGGGTGAGGAAAGCTCTCAATCACCAAGAGCCGGACCGGGTTCCCGTTGACTTTGGCGGCTACGTGTGCGGAATACATGAAAAGGCCTATCGGGATCTCGCGGACTATCTCAAAATGAAGGTAAAGGTTTCAATTTACGACTACATGCAAAGACTGAGCTCGGTAGATGAGCGGATTCTCAAGATATTCAACGTGGATACCCGCTATGTCTACGCCAGGCCCGCCTCTAATTGGGAGTTCAAAGAAGATGCTGACCACGGCTGGGTGGATGAATGGGGAGTGAGAAGAAGAAGGTGTGGTTACTATGCCGATGTGGTACACTATCCCCTTGGCGAGGCAGACATCCATGACGTGGAAAGATACCCTTTTCCTGATCCTTCAGACCCCGCAAGATTCAAAGAACTGGGAGAAGAGGCGGCAAGATTATATGAGCAAACAGATTACGCCCTACTCGCAGCCACATCTGGCTCAATTCAATACCTACCGGCTGAACTGCGAGGATGGGAGCAATATTTGACCGATCTGGCACTGCACCCAGACATAACGGCAAAACTCACAGATCGATTCCTGGACTGGAACATAAGGTACTTCGATAAGCTGCTCGACGCGTGTGGAAAGTACGTCGAGATGATCTGGATTGGTGATGATTGGGGTTACCAAGCTGGCCCAGTCATGAATCCTATGATGTTTAGAAACATTTTTAAACCGAGATACAAAGAGCTGGTCGACTTCATTAAGAGCAAAGCCAACGTAAAGGTGTGCTTGCACTCTTGTGGCTCGGTAAGCTGGGCAATTCAAGATTTCATCGACGTAGGAATAGACGTCCTCAATCCGGTGCAGGTCGCTGCCAAGGATATGGATACCAAGAGAATGAAAGAAGAGTTTGGCGAAAGAATCGTTTTCTGGGGTGGAGGATGCGACACCCAAAGAGTTCTGCCTTTTGGCACTCCCGGAGAAGTCAGAAGGGAAGTCAATAAGAGGATAAATGATTTGGCCCCGGGAGGCGGCTTCGTCTTTACGCCGGTGCATAACATTCAGGCTACGGTCCCTCCGGAGAATATCATTTCGATGTACGAAGCGGTTGGCCGGTACGGCTGGTATCCGATTTGGCCAATTACATCACAGGGGAAACAATAGAGGTCAATGGTGGTGTATTGATGGATTAAGTAAGTACGGAACGGATTCTACAGATTGAATCGATGTTTAATTTTTTCCAGAAGGATATCCAATGACATCCCGTGAACGTGTCCTCACCGCTCTCGATCACAGAGAACCGGACAGGGTTCCCATTCAGGCAGATTTCACGCCGGAAGTGGCGAGAAAGCTCTCTTTGCGTTTGAAGACAGGTGACGCGACAACTGAGGCCTACAGCGGAAAGATATCCGAACTTCCGATCGCGCTCGGTCATGACCTGCTGGTCGCATGGCACGGAATCGCCACGAGCTACTATCAGCATGAGGATAAGAAGGAATACAGCTGTGAATGGGGAATAAAGTGGAGGTGGGTCGAGTATCCCGGGGGAAGATATACAGAAATGGCCCAGCCGCCTCTGAAAGACGAAGCACGGTTGTCTTCCTATAGATGCCCGGACGCGAGCGAGCCCTGGCGGTACGATGCGGTGCGGACACTGCTACAGGAACGCGGCTCCACCTATGCGATAGTGGGTGCGATGCCCTGCACGCTGTTTGAGGCCGCCTGGTATCTGCGGGGCATGGACCTCTTTCTTTCGGATCTGATTACGAATAAGGACTTTGTGAATGAGCTTTTGGATAAACTGTTCCTATTTCAGCTTGTAACGGGAACGACGCTCGCAGGGCTTGGAGTCGACATCATATGGATAGGCGACGATTTTGGCACCCAGGATTCGCTAATAATTTCCCCGGCTCTCTGGAGGGAGTTCTTCAAGCCGCGGTATGCTCGATTGATCGAGGCGTTCAAGGGCGAGAATAAGAACGTGAAAGTTGCCTATCATAGTGACGGTAATATTGAATCACTTCTTCCTGAGTACATTGATATCGGCGTTGATATACTGAATGCGGTACAGCCAAAATCAATGGATCCTGCACGCCTCAAAAAAAAGTTTGGGAAAAACTTGAGTTTTTGGGGCACAATCGATATACAGGAAACACTCCCTTATGGTACCCCTGAAGATGTCCAAAATGAAGTAAAATTAAGAATAAATACTGTTGGCAAAGACGGTGGATTAATTTTGGGGCCTTCTCATAATATTCAACCAGATGTGCCACTTGAAAATGTCCTTTCATTTTACCAAGCTGTTGAAAAATATGGATATTGTCGCAAACATTAGAATGGGGATGGGCGTAGTTATGGGTTCAAAGAACCTCAAAGTAGTAGCTGTGAGGAAGAACATACGATTATTCACTTGCCTCTCAAAACCCTAGATCCTTCTCGATTCAGTTGTTGTTCTAAAGATTGATTGATAGGCTTGACGCCCCATCTTGAATAACCTACACTCACCTTAGATTCGCATTTGTGACCCAAAGACGAAATACTTTGCTAAAAATGCCTCCTGGGATCCCTATAAAATTGTGAGGTTAACCTATTTTCTCTTTTGTCCTCTTCTGTATAAAAATGCGACATTGACGATTTTCCTTTAGACTAAAATCCTCATTTTTCTCTTCCAATTTTTTAGCTCAACAAATCTTAGTTTTTGAAGAAATTTAGGTTGCTTTAAGATAGGCACCAAAGGTAAGATTTTTAAGGTGCATGCCTCTGTAATGTAGAATTATAAAGGGTTAGAGAGGATTTTGCAAATAAGCACTTGACGGGGATGCCCGCGGACCGGATTTCGACCTTTACTCAGGTCGTGTGTGTCCGTCGGGCTCGCTGGAACTGGGCAGTCATGAGCTAACAGCTGGTAAGCACAGCTTGCGTGTTACGGCAGTGGGAAAGAACGCCATGTCGGCGAATTACTTCATCGGCCTCGATGCGATTGATCTGATTGCGGCAGAGTGAGGTATCACGCAAGAATATGAAGAACGTCAAGTCGAGTACCGAACCAAACGCTGCACCTGACCGCGGCGGCATTTCGCGTTTTCAGGGTTCAACGTCTCATCGGCCGCCGCGGTCAGGTGAGCTGTGTCGTTAGGCATAATATCAAGGACAGAAATTTGCCTTATGAATGACAAAAGATTACGGCAAGTTATCGTTATCACGGTAATTTTCATCTTCAATGTAGGTTCTTTAGCTGAACCTGATACTGTGAATCCGTCCCCGAACTGGACGATGTTGATAACAAATCCGCCGTGTTTTGAAAGTCGCATAGAATGGCTCCTGGCGGGGTGATGTTGGAGATTCTTTCGAGAATATGGGGCAGAAGATTCGGCTTCCAGCCTATAGTTTTCCAGTCTAGCTACAACTGAAGACCTCCCGAAGATTGAAAGCCATCCTTATTTTGCAAGAGAAGTCGTAAGCAAAATGAAAAATCTGGTCTTGACAGAGTACGCTGTTTTGAGTACAATTGTACTCAAAAAGGAGTTCAATTTATGTTAGAGAGCTTATACATTACAAAATCAAAAATCAGGCAAGATATACTCACTCTTTTCTTCACTAATATATCTCAAAAATACTATTTGAGGGAACTTCAGCGTATATTAGGTCACTCTGCTGGTAGTATACGTAGAGAACTTTTGAAATTTCAAAAAGATAACTTATTTAATACGGAGAGGGTCGGAAACTTACTTTACTACACCTTGAATACCAAGCATCCTCTGTTTAAAGAACTGAGAGCTATTGTCTGTAAAACCGTGGGGATTGACGCAAGTTTGAGAAACGCTTTATCATCCGTTAAGAAAATAAGAATAGCTTTCATATACGGCTCTTTCGCTAAAAGGAACGAAAAGGGCACTAGTGATATAGACCTTATGACGATAGGTAATCCTGACACATCTTTATTAAATGAGAAAGTTGCGGACCTGGAAAGAAGATTACAAAGGGAAATAAACATCACAGTGTATTCATGGGAAGAATATATACAAAAGAAACTAGCAAAAAGTGGTTTTATTATGGATTTATTAAAGAATCCAAAAATAATGTTGATAGGTAAAGAAGATGATCTATAAAGAATCAAAAGAAAATCTTTTAAGACAGGGTTTGATTAAGAAATGTCTGTTAGACTGGAAAAGTATAAACAATCTGATAAAACGGGCCTATACTGACCTGAAGACAGCTAAAAGAAATATCGACGATGACGAAGAATGTACCTACAACTATGCCTATAATGCCATGTTGCGCTCAGGGCTGGCTTTAATGTTCAGCGAAGGATTCAGGCCTGAGATTAAAGATAAACATCTGACCATTGTAAAGTTTGCAAGCTCAGTATTGGGCAATAAGTTCAAAAAAGTTATCAATGACTATGATTTTATGAGAAGAAAAAGGCATCGCTTTATTTATGAGCCTGATATCCCCTGTTCAAGAAAAGAAGCAGAAGATGCTTTAAAAACTGCTGGAGAATTCATAGACATAATTGACAAACTGATAAAAGAGAAGAATCCTCAGGCAGAATTTGACTTTTGAAGATATTACTATGCGCTGTGCAATTCATGCAGGATAATCAAGGGGAAATCCTTTCCAGGATCTTTGTGAGCGAATATGGCTCCGGGGGCAGGACTCGAACCAAATGCGCGACATAACTCCGCTTTGACGCATTACGCCGGACTCTCAGGCGCCGTCATTCTGTCGGTAGAGACTATAGATAATCGAGCACTGTGTCCATATGTGAAC
>Ga0209986_10005775_pt1 | contig 10208 bp, 9 predicted proteins | sample BlataG_FD_183168 | JGI IMG/M metagenome (GOLD analysis project Ga0209986, IMG submission 183168) | Deep subsurface microbial communities from Black Sea to uncover new lineages of life (NeLLi) - Black_00105 metaG (SPAdes) (version 2) | ecosystem: Environmental > Aquatic > Marine > Oceanic >...
CCATCAGTCTTGCCGCGAATCTGCCAGGTGCTGCTGTTTATGCGACGGAAGCTTCTGCTGTGGCACTGGAAGTCGCAGCGTTGAACGCTGCGCGCCATGGTGTGTCCAGCCGTGTGCATCTGCTGTCCGGAGACCTGCTCGACCCTTTGCACGAGCCAGTGCACATAATCGTTGCTAACTTGCCATACGTGCCAACGGAGCATCTCGCTTACTCAGCACCAGATGTTGTTGCCTATGAACCACTGGCTGCTCTGGACGGGGGAGTGGATGGCTTGATGCACATCCGGCGCCTGCTGGCTCAAGCCAGACACTGGCTCTTGCCAGGGGGGATTATGCTGCTGGAGATAGGTGCAGGTCAGGGGCAGGAGGTTCTGACGCTCTCAGCGCAGCATTATCCGACGGCGAAGGCTGAGCTATTCCAGGACTATGCTGGTCTGGACCGTGTTGTGCGGGTCAGCACGTAAGATTGGCTTCTGCGTTGTCCTGTCATAGGCAGATGGTTGCCTGATGAAACAGCGGAGGGGAATCTTGCCTTTTCGATTGCTGGCTCTCGATCTTGACGATACCATTGTTGATACCCGGATGCAGGTGTCGCCACGTGTGCGACGCGCAGTGCGCGCCGCTGTGGATGCCGGTGTTCACGTTACATTGGCCTCAGGCCGCCCCTTTCACCACGCGCGCCTCTTCGCCAATGACCTGGGCATCCGCGAGCCTCTGATATGCTGTCAGGGAGCCATAGTCCAAGATCCCGCTAGCGCTGAAGTCTACTTTCATTCTGGCGTGCCACTCCATCTGGCACAGGAGTTCATTGATTTCGTGCGTGCCCATGGCTGGGATCTATGCCTCTTCCTTGACGACCGACTCTACGCGGACCGCATCACGCCGTTTGTGCGCTTTTACGCGGAGTACTCGCCGATTGAGGAAGGGCTGTATCCGGTTGACGATCTAAAATCCTTTCTGTGCCGTGAACCCACGAAAGTAGTCGTTGTTACCGAGGCTGACCAGGCGACAGTGGTAAATCACTTGCTGCGAGAGCGTTTTGCCGGACGTTTGCGCATTGTGCGTTCTTTCTCCCAGTTTGTGGAGGGCACGAGTCTAGCAGCCTCGAAGGGGCAGGCGCTCTCCTTCCTGGCACGGAGGCTGGGTGTGTCACAGGCCGAGACGATGGCTATCGGTGACAATGACAATGACGCTGACATGGTCGCCTGGGCGGGCCTGGGTGTGGCGATGGGCAACGCCAGCGCTGCGGTCAAGGCTGCTGCGGACTATGTTGCGCAGTCCGTCGAAGAAGATGGAGCTGCTGAGGCTATTGAGCGTTTCATTCTGGAGCGGTGCCATGGCTGATGTCTGTATCTTGCCTGCTTCTCGATCAGGCAGCATAGAACGAGCTGTGGTTGTGCTGCGTGGAGGTGGGGTGGTGGCGTTTCCTACGGATACGGTTTATGGCCTGGGCGCACATAGCTTCATCGCCTCAGCGATCGAGAAGCTCTACGAGGTCAAGGAGCGCGGGCGTCAGAAGGCCATTCCTTTGCTGATAGCGCGCGTTGAGGACGTGGTGACGGTCGCTGTTCAGGTGCCTGAGATGGCGTGGCGCTTGGCCGAGCATTTCTGGCCTGGGCCAGTGACGCTTGTGCTGCCCCAGGCAGACGCGGTTTTGGACGTGCTTACTGGTGGCGCGAATTCTGTGGCTGTGCGGGTTCCGGCACATGCCACAGCCTTGAGGCTCATCTCGGCACTCGGCGTGCCGTTAGCGGCGACTAGTGCGAATCTCTCAGGACAGCCAGAGGCGGTGACAGCGGAGGAAGTGCGAGAGGTGTTGGGGGAACGTGTGGAACTGATACTCGATGGGGGGCGCTGTCCGGGCGGAGTGCCCTCCACTGTGGTGGATGTTACGACGGTTCCCCCCATCATCCGCCGTCGTGGCGCGCTAGTGACCGAGGTCGAGGCCTTTCTCTCAGAGGCTTTGTAGAATGGGTGTCTCGCTTCTAGCCCTGGCTTTTCTACTCTTCGCTCTTTTTCTTTTTCTCTGTTTCTTCGTCCGGTCTGGACAGTTCCTTGCGGAAGTCACGAATGGCTTTGCCCAATGCTCCGCCCAGTTCGCCTAGCCGTCCTATGCCGAAAATCACGAGGACGATGACCAACAGGATGAGCAATTCGAGCGGGCCGATATTGCGTAACATGTTCCCTCCCTGGGAATGCAGCTCAGATCACTTGATAGTATAGCATACATCAGGCGAGGCACCAAAGACTGGTTGTCTCCGGGCACGCGTTGGTTCTGGGCAAGCAGACCCTCCCCGGGGTTGCCGAATCCTATTGGGACCTCCGGGAGAGTCCGCAAAAAGTGAATTGCATCGTTGTCTCAGATTGGCTTGCATTAATCGCGCATCAGTGCTAAACTATGGTCAGTACGGAAGGGGGTGGATGATGGCAACGCAGGCATTATACCGCAGATGGCGCTCACAGACTTTTGCGGAGATCATCGGGCAGGATCACGTAACACATACCTTGCTCAACGCCTTGCGTGCAGGCCGTATTGGTCATGCTTACCTGTTCTCCGGGCCTCGGGGCACCGGGAAGACCACCACGGCACGGGTGCTGGCCAAAGCGGTCAACTGCCTCGATCCACAAGATGGGGAGCCATGCAACCGCTGCGCCATCTGCCGTAGCATGAACGAGGGCCGCTCTCTGGATTTGATCGAGATTGATGCCGCCTCCAACCGTGGTATAGATGAGATTCGTGATCTTCGTGAAAAGATTGCTTTCTCCCCTAGCGAGTGCCGCTACAAGGTCTACGTAGTAGACGAAGTGCACATGCTGACCGATCCAGCCTTCAATGCGCTCCTGAAGACCCTGGAGGAACCGCCACCACACGCCATCTTTGTGTTGGCCACTACAGCACCTCACAAAATCCCGCTCACCGTGCTCTCGCGTTGCCAGCGCTTTGATTTCCGGCGCGTCTCGTTGCGCCATCTCAAGCAAAAGTTAGAGCTTATCTGTGCACAAGAAAGCATTCGAATCGAGCCAGCAGCGCTGGACGCTATTGCGCGCTATGCTACTGGCAGCTTCCGTGATGCGGAGAGCCTGCTGGATCAGTTGATCTCCTTCGGTGCGGAAGAAATTACACTGGACGATGTGCGTCGGGTGCTTGGTGCGGCTCCAGAGGAGGTCATGTCCGGTATCGTCACGGCGCTCGCTGGACGTGATGCAGGCTCGGGGTTGAGGCTTATCAACGAGGCCTTGAATAGCGGGGTTGATCCACGTCAGCTCACACGTGAGGTATTGGAGTATCTACGGGGGCTGCTTCTAGTGAAGAATGGCGGTGCGTCGTTGCTCAGCGTGACCCCTGAGATGCTGAAGGAGATGACAGCGCAGGCCGAAGGCTTTCCTTTGCGCCGCTTGCTGCAGACGGCCAAGCTCTTCAATCAGGCAGCCAACAGTTTGAGGACTGGCATACATGGCCAGCTACCGCTGGAACTGGCCCTTGTTGAAGCCACCCTGTGGGGTGAGCAAATGGTTCTCTCAGGCGAAAAGCGAGGAGAGGCAAGCCGAGCGCGGCCTACACCATCAGCACAACCACAATCTGCTGCTGAAGGAAGGGGTCCCAAAGCAGCGGCCGGAAGCGGGCCGCGCCCCCCTTCGCTTTCCCCCCCGGTTGCAGGGCCAGAACCCGTGGGGGAGGAGCCGCCGAGGCCGGCTGTGGCTCCTTCCGATGTGAGCACTGAGTCCGATTCGTCGTCCGCTGGCGTACCAGGAATGACTCTGGCCTGGCTGAATGAGAATTGGGGCAGAGTGCTGCAAGCGATCAGGCCCCGCAGCCGTGGCGTCGAGGCTCTTCTCAAGTCCTGTGAGCCCTTGTCAGTGCAGGGCGATCTGGTGACACTAGGCTTCTACCATAGCTTCCACAAAGAGAGGGCGGACGAAGAGAAGCATAGAAGTATAGTCGAAGAGGCATTGGCTGAGGTTGCAGGGCGAGCCTGTCGAGTGAAATGCGCTCTCTATAAGGGGGACCGCGAGCCCAAAGAGCCGAAGAATGAGGCGCGTCGTCGCGAGAAGCTGCTCGACAATCCTATGGTTAGTGAAGCTGTCAAGCGCTACGGGGCCAGAATCGTAGACGTACAGTAGGGGTGTAGAGGAGGGTAGGCCATGGGCAGCAAGGGCAAGGGAGGGCGGACGCGCTTTCAGCCCGGCGCCAGTGCCATGATGAAGCAGGTACAGCAATTGCAAGCTCGCATGCTGCAGGCCCAGGAGGAACTTGCTGGAGAAACCGTCACGGTCTCTGTGGGGGGCGAAGTAGTGACGGTAGTCATGAATGGTCAGCAGGAAGTGCGTTCAGTGGCCATTGATCCTGACGCTGTGAATCCCGAAGAGGTGGATATGTTGCAAGACCTGATCATAGCGGCCATGAATGAGGCTTTGAGAAAGTCCCGTGAGTTGGCAGAGAAGAAGCTGGCGCCCATAACAGGAGCGCTAAGCATGCCAGGACTAATGTGATGTCTGCAACGCCCAAACCTGTAATGCGACTGATTGAAGAACTCAGTCGTCTGCCGGGCGTCGGTCCCAAGACGGCTTCTCGCCTGACCTATTTTCTCCTGCGTTCACCCGCAGAGCAGGTTCTGTCTCTGTCCGAGGCTATCCGGCAAGTCAAGGAGCGCACTGTCCTGTGTAGCGTTTGCTTCAACATAGCCGAAACCAGCCCTTGTTTCATTTGCAGTGATCAGACTCGCGATCATACGCAGATTTGCGTGGTGGAGGAGCCTCTGGACGTGCTGGCTATTGAGCGGACGCGTCAGTATCATGGGCTGTATCACGTCCTGCACGGAGCCATTTCGCCAGTAGAGGGCATTGGCCCCGAGGAACTCAAGATACGGGAGTTGCTGCTACGCGCCAAGAACAGCACGGTGCATGAAGTTCTCCTGGCCACGAATCCTAACCTCGAAGGAGAGGCCACGGCCATGTACATCGCCCGACAGATTCTCCCTCTGGGCATTCGGGTGACACGGCTGGCGCGGGGGTTACCCGTAGGAGGTGACCTGGAATACGCTGATGTGGTGACGCTTACCCAGGCCCTGGAAGGGCGGCGAGACATCTAAGAGCTCAGCCGCGAATAGCAGGCTGAGCTTCCACGCCGTTCATGCTCTGCATGCCCTCGCTTTGCATGCCCTACGGGCGACGGGCGACGGGCGACCGCTTGACGGGGCCCGGCTGTCCGGCCGCCTGCCCACTCCGCTTTGTTTCGTAGGTGCTGCCCTTGGGCTACGCCAAGGACATGGCGCGAGGAGCCGCCTCTGCTGACTTTCCGGATCTAAGGGTAAGCTGACAGGATTTCCTTCAGTCGTAGCGCGTTCTGCACTGCATAGCCATGAGCATCGTTGTTGAAGTAGGCGTACACATCTCTTCCATCCCCCAGGAAGCCGAGAATTTGCTCGGCCCACCACTGCAACTCGCGTTCGCTGTAGCAGCTGCCATACGCGGCTTGCGCTCCGTGCAGACGGATGTAGACAAAAGGTGCCGTGGTGCGCAAGAGGCATGGAAAGTCGGGCAGGCTGACAATGCACAATGCTGCGCGGTGTTCTGCCAGCATGGTGAGCACTGCCTCGCTAAGCCACGAAGCGTGGCGAAACTCAAAAGCATGTCTCAAGTCGGCAGGAAGCATGCTCAAGAAATCCCGCAGCCTGTCTGAATTGCACTTCCAGTAGGGTGGTAGTTGGTACAGAATAGGGCCCAGTCGCTCCCCAAGCAGGCGGCTTCGCTGCAAAAAGCGTGGCAAAGCTTCTTCCACGCCGCCAAGTTTCTTCATGTGCGTGATATAGCGACTCGCCTTCACTGCATACTTGAAACCTTCTGGCGTGTCTTCTTTCCACTTTCTGACAGCCTGCTCTGAGGGCAACCGGTAGAAGGTATTGTTGATTTCCACAGTGTCAAAACGAGTGACATAGTGCTTCAGCCAGTGCTTGCTGGGCAGGTCCCAGGGATACAATATCCCCCGCCAATGAGGGTAGACCCACCCCGAAGTGCCTATCTGACAGACCGGTTTCACAGTATTGCCAGCCATACATCCTCTTCCTGTTGACCCACGTTGCCCACAGCAATTGTATCATGGGCCAACTGCTGTGACAACTTTTGCTTCTGCCGCCGAAAGTTGCTGGCTGTCTCGACGGGTGGGATAGTACTGCGGCTTCTCCCAAGTTCGACTAGGGGTGATAACGCTCCGCATAAGCATGTGTCAGTCCAGTAACTATAGACTACTGAAGAAGTCGAACCTTGTTAACCCTAACTACAAGATATAGCAGCACTGATCATAGTGGCCACAATATGTTGTGGTCTAGGTTAACGAAGCCGGGCTTTTTTCAACACATTCGTAACCATGCACTTGCGGTTGGGTGTCAGTTGTGATATAATTGGCTGCAAACAGCGACCATCTGCTGCGGAAAACCGGCCCGGTCGGGCGTATCCGGACGAGGTTCTAGTCGTCATCAGTTTCGGTACCATGCAAACACACCAGGTTGGAGGGCATGGGCATCTTCTTGAAGCCTCTGCCGCGCCTCACCGAACGGGCGGAACATAAGCCCTTCGGCTTTTCTATGCCGACCTTTAGGTTGTCAGTGTTGGAAGTTTTCTGCAGGAACACTGCATAGATGTCAAAATCGCTCACTCGCGCAAGGATGGGCTGTTCGCGATAGCTCCTGGAGCCGATGATGACATATATTGTGCTTGGATTGTGCGCATTCCCGGCGCTTGCCTTGTTTGAGTACGCTTCGCTGAAGAAGATAGCTGTCCTCAAGCAGGTCATGGGAGTGCTGGCTTTCGCTCTGCTTGGCTTTTCTTTAGCAGTCGTGTGCCTGGACTCCAGAAAGTTCGCTCTGCCGAGGTATCTCTCCTGGGCGGGCTGGGTTGTAGTCGGGGTCTTTGGGTTTATGCTGGTCTACTCGATCTTTTGCGAGATTCCTCTTGCCAAAACGTACGTGCACTCGGGTTACGGCGACCAGTTGATCACCAGTGGTACTTATGCTTTGTGCCGGCATCCTGGGGTAGTATGGTTTGCGCTCTTTCTGTTGGGTTTGCTGCTGGCGACGCGCTCCAGGTTACTGCTGCTGGCCGCACCCACCTGGCTGGCAGCAGATGTGCTGTACGTTTGGGCTGAGGAAAAGTTCTATCTGGAGAAAGTGTTTACTCACTACAAGGAGTATCAGCAGGAAACACCCATGCTCTTGCCCACGCTGCGCAGCATCAGGCGTTGCCTGAGAACTATGAGGGATGATGAATAAAAGACATTTCGGGGGGGAAAAATGGCTACTGCAGTCGAGTTGCTCCGTCAAGGCAGGACTGAAGAACTATGGCGCAAGTATTGTGGATTCGTAGACTTGAGTCTGGAAGAGTTCATGCACATCCAGAAGCGGCTTCTCTTGGAGCAGCTCAAACTCCTGAAGGAGATGCCATTAGGGCGCAAGATTATGAGGGGCAAGACTCCTACCAGCGTAGAAGAGTTTCGCCGCACGATTCCCTTGACTACGTACGAGGATTACACGCCATATCTTCTGAAGCGGGATGAGTCTATGCTGCTCGAAAAGCCGGTTACTTGGGTGCGAACGTCGGGCCGCTCAGGGGAGTACGGCTGCAAGTGGGTGCCGTACTCGGCACAAATGTACGAGGCCGCTAACCGGCAGGCCTTTGGTGGCCTTCTCCTGGCCGCAGCCACCAAGCATGGCGAGGTGTTGTTGGAAGAAGATGATGTCGTTTTCAACACCCTGGCTCCAGCGCCGTACCTTTCAGGGGCCGTCTATACCAAGGGACTCTTGACGCAGTTTCCTTTTCGCTTCATCCCGCCATTGGCCGAGTCCGCCAAGATGGAGTTCGGCGAGAGGATCCAGGCGGGATTCAAACTGGCCATGAAGACGGGCATTGACGTCATCTATGGTATGGCCAGTATCCTCGTACGAGTTGGTGACCAGTTCGAGTCGGGTGGCGGGGGCTTTAAACTGTCTTCTTTCTACTTGCACCCCGCGGTGCTCTCGCGCCTCAGTCAAGGCATGGTGAGAGCACGGCTTGCCGGTCGGAATATGCTACCCAAAGACATCTGGAAACTCAAGGTCATCGGTCTTGGGGGTATGGACGTCTCTATCTTCCGGGACAAGATCCATAGGCAGTGGGGCAAGGACCCCAGCGAGGGCTACAGCGGTTCTGAGATCATGGTGGTGGCATGCCAGCTATGGAACCACAAGGGGATGACCTTCTTCCCAGACACGAGCTTCCTGGAATTCATTCCTGAGCACGAGCACATCAACGGCAAGCAGGACCCGAACTATGAGCCCAAGACCGTGCTGCTGGATGACGTGCAGGCTGGCCAGAAGTACGAGTTAGTTGTAACCAATTTCCACGGGGGCGTCTTTGTACGTTACCGTCCTGGCGACCTCATTGAGATCATCGCCCGTCGAGATGAGGAGATTGACGTGGACACCCCGCAGATGGTTTTCCATTCGCGGGCTGATGAGATCATTGACATCGCCGGTTTTACCCGACTGACGGAGAAGACAATCTGGAGAGCCATTCAGGCCACTGGCGTGGCATTCACTGATTGGACAGTACGCAAGGAAGTTGAAGAAGGGAAACCAGTGCTGCACCTGTATATTGAGCTCAAGCATGAGGAGAACCTGGCCGAGCTGCGTGCGGAGATCCACGACAATCTCAACGAGTTGGACGAAGACTATCGCAACCTGGGCAGGATATTGGAGTTGGATCCCCTGCAGCTCACACGGCTGTCTGCCGGCAGTTTTGACCGCTACTACGTGTTGAAGAGGGAGGGCGGGGCTGAGCTGGCTCACCTGAAGCCGCCACATGTCAGTCCCTCAGCACAGAGCGTTGGCGAGTTGTTGGAGGTCAGCGAGCAAGGATAGATCCATATTGGTTGAGGAAGTGACCCATGTTTTCGCTATCCGCGATTGTACCTCTGGCTGCATTTGCACTTTACCTGGGCCTGCTGATCGTCACTCTTGGAGCAAGTCACAAGAGGCCCATTAACCGCAAATTTGCCATCTATCTACTCTGCATGATGGTTTGGAGTGCCGCCTCGCTTGAAGCACGCGTAGGCTGGATTGTTGACGACCCGCTCTTCTGGGGCAAGGTGCTCGCCTCGGCAGGCAGTGGGCTGCCTATCTTCTTCTATCACTTTGTGCATGTGTTTCTTGGTCTGAAGCGGGGCGCCTGGCATTTGTACGTGGGGTACGCGCTTTACATCGTCTCCGTGCTGATCACGATCTTCACTGACTGGGCAATCACGAACGCGTACGTGGTGGGGGCAGAGTACTATGTGGAGCAAGGGAAGGCGATGGACTTTGTCAGCGGGTGGGGCGCTGTCTTCATGGCGCTGGCCATCTATGGGCTTGTGCGGCGCTACTCGGAGAGCAAAGACGCCACGTATCGCAACAGGATCCGCTATCCCCTGATTGGCGTCTGCTTAATTATCCTGGGTGCTATACTCAACCGGATTCCTGCGCTGCGGGTGTATCCGCTGGACATTGCGGCCAATGCCCTCAACGCTGTTATCCTCGGTTATTCCATTCTTCGTTATCAATTGATTGACCTGACCCCCATGCTGAGGCAGGGCGTGACTTATTCCCTGTTGACGATCCTAATAGGTGGGGGGTACCTGCTCAGTGTCTTTGTCGTGGATTACTTGAGTGAGCAATTCGGAGCGCTGGTGGTGCCGCTGACTTTCCTGGTTGTGGTACTGCTTGCTCTGGCCTTTCCCCCGCTTCGAAACAGGGTTCAGTTGCTGGTGGACCGACTCCTCTTCCGTCGTCGGTATGCTGTGCAGCGCATGCTGCAGCGGCTCAGTTCAACGGCAGCAGCCATCATCGACCTGCAAGCTCTTACGCAACTGATTCTCGACGAAGTCACGACGACTATGAAGATTGATAGTGCCTGCATCTTCTTGCGCGATGCGTCTTCGGGAAGGTTCTACATAGCGGCGGCCCAAGGGGTTGACGAGGCCGCTATAGAGAGCCGTTGGCGGCCCGACCATCCTGTCTTGCACTGGCTGGGCAGAGAGCAGGAGGTCTTGACGCGAGCAGAGGTGGATCTCAAGCCAGAATTCCGTAGTCTGTGGGGCCAGGAACGGGCGGATCTTGACAGGCTAGCTGTCGAGTTGTTCATCCCTCTGCGCATAAAAGACAATCTGGTTGGTGTGTTTGCAGTTGGCCCCAAGTCTTCGC
>Ga0209986_10005776_pt1 | contig 10208 bp, 8 predicted proteins | sample BlataG_FD_183168 | JGI IMG/M metagenome (GOLD analysis project Ga0209986, IMG submission 183168) | Deep subsurface microbial communities from Black Sea to uncover new lineages of life (NeLLi) - Black_00105 metaG (SPAdes) (version 2) | ecosystem: Environmental > Aquatic > Marine > Oceanic >...
AGCGGTGCTGGAACGAGACCGCACCAAGCCGAGGGCGGGCCTGCCCGGCAACGCCGCCGTCGCGTCTACCACCTGCAGCGTCGCAAAGCAGCCGTTCGCGGGGGTGGCAACATCACGATGGTGCCGCAGCAGGCGATCACGGTCGGACCCGTGCAGACCTGGCAGGCAGAAAAAGTCTCGATGTGGCAGGCGGGTGTCCACGACAACCCGCTCGGCCAGCGGCTGACCGCCCTCATGATCGCCAAGGGCCTGGCCGATGCGAGCGTGCCGATGTCGCTGCTGGCCGATCACCCCAACGTTCAGTTCAACTACTACCGCGGTGGCCTCGGCACCTGCGCCGTTGAGATGCACTAGGCTCTGCCTGAAAAGGCTCCCGTTGGCCCGCGAGCCAGTTGATTTGGGCTCTGGCAAGGGTGGCGAAGCGGCCAGGCAGATCTGGCAGTGAAGCCGGGCATAACATTTTCAGACCGAGCCTTGCCCGTCCCCTGCCCCCGGCACCGGGATTCCTTCCTGAACGAGCAGCGTGACAAAGGGATCACCTCCGGCCTGCCGCCGCCGCCACTCTGTTTCGGTCCAGCCCACCGGGTCGATCTCACCGAGGCCATCGCGATGATCGCCCAACAGATCGATGCGGTCGCGGATCTCCGGAGGGAGTTCGTCGCTGATGACGAGCAGGTCGGTATCACTGCCAATCGAACAGGCGTGCCGCGCGACCGATCCGAACACGATGCCCCTCACGCGGGCCAACGGCAGCCTCGCAAGATACTCACGGACACGGGCCAACCGCCACTCGATCGACAGCCTGGGATCGAGCCGCCATTCGGGATCAGTCGCCAACCGATTCACCGGGCACCTCCCGCTCAAGATAATCTACGATTGTGGCGGCACACTCGACATGGGCCGTCGCGTCGCGATGATCGAAGTATTCGTGCGGGCTGCCGGCATCGTACGCATCCGGATAGCGTGTCGGAATGTAGACCTTGTCGAGTTCCCGGGCACAGTGAGCGAGTCCATCGGGCACGACATCGACCGCAGCCTGAAGAAGCGAAACGACCGAATGGCCGGTCGCGAGGCCACCACAGCCGCGAATGAGCCCCTTCGCGGCCATCTCCGCCGCCTGTTGCGACTTGAAGCATGCCCAGGCATAGTCGCCGTCTTCAACGTCTCGCCGCGCCGAGGCGAGCGTGTGCCGCGCCTGCGACAGGTATCGCCTCCACTCAGCGTGATTGAACATGTCCTGTTCCTGAAAGCGAGGCTCCGACAAACTGGCTGCACCGTCGCTCACTCGTGATGATGTGGCCTTCTCTGTTCGCAATCACGGTCAGTCTGGTGTTCGCGCTACCCCATCGGTCTGAAGGGCGTTCTCCTCACAGGATGGTTTTCGCCGCAGCCGCAAGGATACGACGGTCAACGGCGGCTTCGCAACGGTCGGTCCGTCTGGTCACCGACGTTTTGCTCGCCGGCTCCAGTGGCTGGCCCCATCTCAATCAGCAGCCAGCCCTCCGGAGCCAGCCCCCCGCAGTACGCCCGACAGGTTGAGCGAGGAGGGGCGAAGATCTGTCGCGCGTTTCCCCAAAGGCCGTCAAGCCTGTTTCTTCCAGAATAGATCACTCTTGACAATCTCGATGATGAGCTCACGAATCGGGTAGTCGTCTGCCGCGACAGCCTCCATGATTACGTCAACGGCACCGCGTTCATCAGGCTCGATCCTGCGGCCCAGGGCGTGGGAAAGCAGTTTGGTCGTGAGATTGCGGATGAAAAACTTCTTTTGCCTTAGCAGTTGCTGCCGGAATTGTCGAAAGTTTTTGAAACTACTTCCCCAGGGCAGGGTCCCACTGCTATCGATGAGGGTTCGGCGGTTGCCGGTTGGATAGCCTCTCCGATGCCGACCAATTGGATCAAACTCTTCCCAGGCAAACCCGAGTGGATCGATTTTGTCATGACACTCGCTGCACGCTTCCGAGCTTCGGTGCCGCTCGAGGAGGTCACGGATACTTTTCGCATTGCGGACATCGGGGTCGAGAGCCGGCACATCGTCCGGCGGCGGTGGCGAGGGAATCCCCATGATTTTGTCGAGCAGCCAGACTCCCCGAACCACGGGCGAGGTCTCGATGCCGTTGGCCGAAACGGTCAGGACGCTCGCCTGCCCAAGCAGCCCGCCCCTGATGCCGTCAGAGAAGCTGACCCGGCTGAACGCAGAAGCTTTCACCGGGGGGAGTCCATGCTCGACGCCATAGAGCATGGCTAATCCACGGTTCACGAACGAATGCTTCGCCGAGAGGAGTTCAATCGCCGGGGCATTGCGAGCAAGCATGTCAGCAAAGAACAGCCGGGTCTCTTCGCGCATGGCCGACTCCAGGCTGCGCTGGTAATAAATCCGATACGCATGCGTGTCTGGTGGCATCGAACCGAGCGACCGCAGACCAAGCCAGTTGTCGAGAAAGTCTGCAACAAACTGACTGTTGAGGGGACTCTGTAAGAGCCGGCGGGCTTCCTCCGCCCGGACGGACGGATCGCGGAGCCGGCCTTGGGCAGCCTGCGCGAGTAAATGATCATCTGCCATCGTCGAAGTGAGAAAGTAGGCGAGCCGCTCGGCGATGGCGTAGTCGGCGGCTGTTTCTGATGTGCCGTTTTCCGCACCGAAATACAGAAACTGGGGACGGCAGAGAATGTTTTTCAGGGTCGCCTTGTAAGCCGCCAAGGAGGAGTCACCCTCCGCCTGCCGACGATTATAGAAAGACTTGAGCGCGACAAACTCCTGCTCACTGACGGGGCGACGAAAGGCAGCGGTCGCAAAATCTCGAATGAGTTGGCTGCTTTGTCGCGGATCAAATGATTGCAGGGAACCAAAAAGCCGACGGCGAACGGCGATACGTTTCTGTTGATCAGCATCCGGAAGTGGGCCGCGCAGGCGAACTTCAGCAATGCGGATTTGTGGGATTTGACCATTTCGCATCGACCACAGGAACCGCTCAGCGAAATCTTTTGAGTCCCGAATTTCGTCCGGCACCGTCTCGGGGTTGCGGTTCCGAATTCTCTCAACCAATGCCCCGCGGACCCCGTGCTGCCCGTTTTCAAAGGTGAAACGTGGCGCGAACCCCGCGGTCAGCGGAATTTTGAATGAGTACCACTGCAGTTGATTGTCCTCCAGCGGTTGCTCTGCGAGCAGCGGTTGCATGGGGAGCGAGTGGTAGAGATCTTCGCTCGATGTGTCTCCAGGCCGGATACCCAGCCGAAAAGGTTCGTCCAGATCGATGAAAAAAGTTCGGGTGTCACCGAATGGGGTGTCACGATGGAGGGCCGTTGCGCGGACCCGCACTTCGTAGAGCCCGTCAGCTGGAACCCCCTCTGGGAATGTGTCGAGTACGCCGTAAGCTGCAAACGAGGGCTCGCTGTTGGGGTTGTCATAGAGGATCATTTCCGGCCGAGGCCCGTAGGCCTTTCGAAACCGATGATCGAGATCACTCTGCGCACGGAACGGCGGCCGAAACGCCCATTCCTGCGGCTCGGCTTGTGACAGGTTTGCAAAAGCCTTCTCCACGCATTCATCAGCAGCCTGCAGGTATTTTTCCAACAGAAATCCCGAGGTCACCAACGCGTCACCGTTATTGTCAAACCCCTCGTCGAGCCGGTCCGCCGGAAACTCAGTCGTTGGGTCAAACATTGTCATGTCGATCCCCAACAAGTCGCGGATCGTGTTGCGATATTCGCGTCGCGACAGTCTGCGGAGCGTCGCCGACACTGCCGTCGGAGGTCCGCGTTCCCGCCGCTTGCTGGTCAATACGTTTGACAGCAGCTTCCCCTGGTGCTGCCGTTGAGAAGCAGACGGCCGTATGGCGTCGAGGGGGGGCATCACACCGAGTTCGAGTTGGTCGGCGATCTCCTGAAGGCTGATGCGAACGGCAAGCGTATTCGCCTCGATGTCGAGTGATTCAAAGTCACGGCCACCGCTGGGGTCGTCAGCTGAATGACAATCGACACAGAAGCGGTCGATGAACTGTCGAGTTGCCACCGTCGGAGCCGAACCAAATGCCTCGGGACTCGTCGTCGCCGCAAGCAGGATCAGTCCTGCGCACGCCTCCCACGCTCCTCTCATGCGGTCAGCCCTCGCAGCGTGCCCGTGCTTTTCCCAAACCGATCGACCGCGATTCCCAATTGCTGGAGGATTGACACAAAAAGATTACAGAGTGGCGGACTGTCGCTCCCGTTCTGCTTGAAGGCCAGTAGGGAGCCGTGCTGAAAGCCTCCACCTGCAAGCACCACTGGCAAATTTTTGTTGGTGTGGGTGTTTGCATCTCCCATGCCGCTACCCATCAGGACAACGGTGGTATCGAGGAAAGAATTCCCTTCAGCGTCCGTCATGCTGGCGAGTTTTTCGAGGAACCGAGCGAAATGCTCAATCTGATAGGCATCGAGCGTGATCAGTGATTCAACATGACCTGCCCGCTTTCCATGGTGCGAGAGGGCGTGGTAGTCGCCCTGGATACCCAAGTGCGTTGGCCTGAAGGCCCCACCGATTTCAAGTGTGACGACATTGGTTGACTCGGTCTGCAGCGCCAGGGCAATCAGGTCATAAAGAAGCGGCAAATCCTCAACCAGATTGGTGTTTCGTGGCGGTGGGAACGGTGGCCGCGGTTTTGGGACATCGATCCACCTCCGCCGCAACTGCACCCGCTGCTCAACGTCCCTGACGGCGGTCAGATACTCCTCGAATTTGTGCTGATCAGCACTGCTCAAGCGTTTGCGGAACTGGCCCGCATCATCCCGAACGGAGTCGAGAATTGACGTTTCATTCGCCAGCCGCCTTGCGACAGCCGCGCGGTCTCCTCCGTCCATTTTTTCGAATAACAGTCGATAGACTGAGGAGGGGCCCTCAATCGGAGGAACCCGGGTGCCAGTTCTTGTCCAGGATAATTGGCAGCCGCCGTGCAACCCGGTGGAGTCGCCAATTGCCAACGATGGGAACCTGGTTGTCGCCCCAATATGTTCCGCGACGAATTGGTCGAGCGTGATGTTGCCATCCGGCATCGACACCGCTTCCGATCGGACAACGCCAGACAGAAACGAGTGAACGGCAAAGTGACCGCCTTTCACGCTATGATCCAGGCCCGCCAAAAGTGTTATGTTGCCGCGGAGTTTATCGAGGGCTTTCGAAGATTGCCCAAAGCGATAGTTCTCAACGCGAAATGTATCCGCCGGTATAGCCGCTGGCCAAAAAGCTCCGGGGTAAAAGCCCAAGAGATTTCCAACACAGACGAGTCGCTTAACGTCGGCACGAGCTACGGGCTGATTGTCAGCAAGCGATTCGAATTGCGGAAGGAGAAGTAACCCGCCGGTGCCACGGAGCCATTTCCGTCGGTTCAAACGCATACGATTTTTTCCAACTTGATGCGGACCGCATCCATCATATTTTAGTTGTTAGCAAAGGCCGAGAACAGACAATTCCTCCGAACACGGACTCCTACGATCTGGTCAATACGACGCCAGTGTCCAACCAGCAACCGATCGTGCAATGAATCGACTGCCGCTGCCCTATGCGGCAGTTTGACGCACCGTGGATCAGTGGACCTTTTCACGAGGATCCCCCGATCAGCTCACCCATCCGGGCAACGGTCCGCAATGACCACAGACAAGCGTTGAAGGAAAGGGCTAGAGGCCATAGGCTTCTTGATACTTTTCAGGCAGAGGAACCAACCGGCTCATTTCTCTGGTAATCGAATCAATGGCAGCCCTACTTTTCCGCTGTTTCCACAGCTCCTCACTCTGTTGCAGCAGTTGCTGCTTGATCGACTCATCAACGATTGCCTTTTCAACGTAAGCATTCACGCTCTGCAAGGAGGACTTTGTGACTTTTTTGAGCTGACTGATTTCCCCCAGGCAACTCACCAGATGAATGCGGGCTTGGAGGTTCTTTTGGGAATCTGTCGATGCCGCTGGCTCACACCCCAAGACCATGCTGGTCGTAAGCAGCAAAAGCGGGATCAAACTTTTCATGAGTCTCAACATGGCCCCGCTCTCCGGTTGCTGCTTTTCCCGAGCGCCCCAGCCTCCACCATTCGCTGAAGCAACGAACAGCTAGAGAGAACCACCGGAGACGACTTCCCCGCCAGCCCGCGTAAGGACTGCCTCCAGTGCAGTAACGTCAGCGGCATACTGAATGAATCGAACGGAACCATCGGCAAACGTCGTCCCAAACACGCCGCCAGCATGCCCGGAACTGAGCGAGTACATATTCCTGTTCCACTCGTCATTGAGGGGGTTACAAGTGCCCGGTTGACGATTCGTGAGTCCCTCGTACGCAGCGTAGTGTGCGCCGTTGGTTCTCCACCACCTCTGCGCGGAGGCGTTTTCTGTGATGAGCACCGTGTTGGCCAAACCATCAGTGAATTTGGCCATTCCAGTCTCTCCAGCATTCACACTGAGAGAATTGATCGCCATTGCGTTAAAGGCGCCGAGATTTGGTTTGTTCCACGACGCGGAGTAATTCGCATTACCAACGCACGCCGGCCCCCAGTACGTCTTGCCGAGGCTCGCCCGGTAGTGCGAACTGCCCTCACGGATCACGTTCCCACGGGTCTCTGTCGTGAACTCAACCCCGCTAATGTCTTTGAGGGCTGCGTCCCAAGACGGACAGAGGAAAGCACTCACCAAAGAGTCATCTCCGACACCCGCGTCAACTGCTCCCTTGTACGCACCGCGAAAACCCGGTGTACCTTCGTCATAAAAGGCCTCATAGAGCGAATTTTCTTCTAACTGCGGCAGGATTTTGAGGGCCCACGACCAACCCGTGTCCTGAACCCGCGTCAGCAGCGTTGTGTCATCGCTTGCGCTCTGGCGTTCGTAGCACGTCGGGAAAAAGTTGTCGCCTCCGCGCTGATTTGTGTCAGCATAGTTGTGCAGGGCGAGCCCGATTTGTTTCAGGTTGTTTCCACAGGAATTTCGTCTGGCTGCCTCTCGCGCCTGCTGAACAGCCGGCAGCAGCAACCCGACAAGCACCCCGATGATCGCTATCACAACGAGAAGTTCAATAAGCGTAAAACCACGACGGTTTGGTGTAGCTGACATACGTCCCCTCCGAAGAAAAACACGAGAAATGGATTTGGTAACCGTCTTTTTCTAATCGCAGGTTAGCAAGACTCGTTTCAGACGTCAAGAAAAAATTTTGAGCTATTGTCAAGAGTTGTGTACGGGGATCTGAATCAGGCGGCGTTCTGCAGGACTCCATCGGTGAACACTTTTCCTTCGAGAACGAGAACGATCTGGTGATGGCCGTTGAGTCGTCGCCAGCGTCGGCTGGCTGACTGAGCGAGCTTGAACATCATCGTCAGGCTGGCCTTCCTCGAGCCGCTGCCCTTCGTGCGGCGATGCCGCAGGCGGATCGTGGAAAAGGTGCTTTCAATGGGGTTGGTCGTCCGTAGGTGACCCCAGTGCTCCGCCGGGAAGTCGTAGAAGGCAAGCAGGACGTCCCGATCCTTCGAGAGGCAGGTGCACGCCGCCTCGTACTTGGCCCCGTACTTCTCCAGGAAGTGGTCGAAGGCCTTTGTCGCCGCTTCCCTGGTCTCCGCCAGCCAGATCTGATGCAGGTCGCTCTTCGCCTTGGCCTGGAGAGCCTTGGGCATCTTGTTGAGCACATTGGCCGTCTTGTGAACCCAGCACCGCTGCTCGTTCGTCGTCGGGTAGACCTCCCGGAGAGCGGCCCAGAAGCCAAGTGCTCCGTCACCGACGGCGAGCTTCGGCGGCTTCGTGAGTCCCCGCTGCTTGAGATCGAGGAGGACCTCCTGCCAGCTTTGCTTGCTCTCACGGACGCCGTCGATGACGGCGATCAGTTCCTTACGGCCTTCGGCCGTGGCTCCCATGAGGACGAGGAGGCATTGCTTCTGGTTTCCCTCGTCTTCCAGCCGGACGTTCACGTGAATGCCATCGGCCCAGACGTAGACGTACTCCTCATTCGAGAGCTCAAGACGGCTCCACTCTTCGTACTCCTGGCCCCATTTCTCCTTGAGGCGGACGACGACATTCGGACTGAAGCCCTTGGCGTCTTGGCCGATCAGCGCCTGCAGAGCCTCGCTGTAGTCCCCCGTCGAGATGCCCTTGAGGTAGAGCCACGGAATCAACTCCTCGATCGACCGGCTCTTCCGCAAGTAGGGTGGCAGGATCGCGGAGCCGAAGACGACCCGCTCATCGGCCCGGGGAGACCTATCCCGCACTCGCGGCTGCTCGATCTCAAGCGGCCCGGCTCCCGTCATGATGCTCCGGGCCGGCAGGTAGCCGTTCCGCACGACTTGCTTCCGACCTCTCTCATCGGTCCTGTCCGCGTGCTCCGCCAGGAAGGCCTCCACTTCGCACTCCAAGGCTCTCTGAAGCATCTGCCTGGCTCCCTCGCGAACATAGGCGTCCAGGGCACTCCGGCTCTCGTCGGCGATCGCCTGGCCCAAGAGCTCACCCTGAGCCATCTCGATGGCCTCCTGCCGAGCCCGCCTCCGGGATCGCTTCCGATCTGATGGACAACTCGAACCGCGAACCGTAAAACCTCGCATGGTGGCGTATCCTTTCTGCCCGTCGTGGGCTGCTGTTGGTGAACAATTCACAGCAGGATACGCCGCCTTTTTCTTTTCCCTCTACGGAACACAACTTTCGGTCATAGCTCAAAATTTTCTAGTAGCTAACGTACCTAACAAAGCGAGAATGATGGCCTGATCGAGGAATTGCAGCAGATTTTCGCAACCGTCGCTCAGTCGCACCTCCTCCCGCCACGCGTTTGTACCGAGTTTTCAGTTGCCAGCCGCTTCCGCCCGGCGGGCCTGGATGATGCGGGGCAGGCCGGCGGCATCGGGCAGTGTCGGTTCGGCAATCAGGCCGGCGGTCTCAGCCACCAGCTGCTCGGCCATCGCCGCAGTGGCCGGTCCGACCTCGATTAGCAGCCAGCCCCCCGGGGCCAGCCGCTCGGTAGCCTGGGGCAGCAGCCGGGCAATCAGCTCACAGCCGGTCGGCCCGGCCACGAGGGCCTCCCGCGGTTCATGCAGCCGCACGTCGGGCGGCAGACCCTCGAACTCGTCCTCGCGGACATAGGGCGGGTTGCTGACGATGAAGTCCCAGGGGCCAGCCGCCGCCGGATGATCAAGCAGATCGCCCGCGGCCAATTCAACCCGGTCGGCCACGCCGTGCCGCTGGGCATTGGCGTTAGCCACCGCCACCGCTGCCTCTGATCGGTCGGTTGCCAGCACCGTCGCCCCCGGCAGCCGCGTCGCCAGGGTCACGCCGATCGCCCCGGAGCCGGTGCCGACATCAACGATGCGAGGCCCCGCCACCGCCCCCCGCTGCTTCCAGAGATCGAGCACGCGAATCACCAGGCCTTCAGTCTCTGGCCGCGGGATCAGTGTCGCCGGTGTCACCGCAAATGAGAGCGAGAAAAATTCCCGACTGCCGACAAGATAGGCCACCGGCTCACCGCCACCCCGGCGGCGGACCAGCTCACGAAACCGGCTCCGCTGCTCGTCATCAACCGGCTCATCAAAGGCAGTGTAGAGCAGGATTCGCGGGCAGCCCCGCACCGCGGCCAGCAGCACCTCGGCATCGAGCCGCGGCGAGTCACTGCCGCGGCCAGCCAGCCAATCAGTAGTCCAGGTCAACAGCCGGCCGACCGTCCAGACCTCGGGCTGATCGGCGGCGGGTGAAGCAGGGGAGGGGGCATCTGCCATCGGTGCGAGACCTTTCTGACGACCGCCGCTACGGGCCGGGGGCGAAGGGGTCAGCCAGCGACGAGTCCGCCCCGCCGTTCCTGCCGCACCCGTTCCTCGAGGGCATCGAGCACGAGGTTGAGCCGGCCGGCCAGAATCTGATCGAGGTTGAAGTTCTGGTTGATGCGATGGTCGCTGAGCCGATTCTGGGGAAAGTTGTAGGTGCGGATTCGCTGGCTGCGGTCACCCGAGCCGACCAGCCCCCGCCGCTCGCTGGCCCGCTTGTCGTGCTCGATCTGCCGCTGCCGCTCATAGAGCCGGGTCTTGAGCACCCGCAGGGCCTTGGCCAGGTTCTTATGCTGGCTTTTTTCATCCTGGCACTGCACAACGATGCCGGTCTCGAGGTGGGTCAGCCGCACCGCCGAGGTGGTCTTGTTGACATGCTGCCCGCCGGGACCGCTGGCACAGAACAGATCTGTGAACGCCGGTCGAAAAGTGCAGCGCGGGGCGGGGTAGCCCGGCCGGCCTTCA
>Ga0209986_10005777_pt1 | contig 10206 bp, 10 predicted proteins | sample BlataG_FD_183168 | JGI IMG/M metagenome (GOLD analysis project Ga0209986, IMG submission 183168) | Deep subsurface microbial communities from Black Sea to uncover new lineages of life (NeLLi) - Black_00105 metaG (SPAdes) (version 2) | ecosystem: Environmental > Aquatic > Marine > Oceanic >...
CTCATCCCATCCCTGGATCTTCTTATGTACGATCCACCTTCTCCGCTTCAGTTCTCGTTCCATGATTCCACCATATGTGTGTTTTCATTTACCATTATAAATGGGACACATGTGGGGGGATAGAACAGAGAAGAACACGACTGTAGAGTACGGAAATTATTTCGCCAAGATCTAACACTTAGTATGACTAAACTTAACAACAAAAAGATCAGATATATCATAAATCAAGTTACAAAAAAGAATCAGAATACAAAAACAATGGCAGAGATATATGATATCACAAGAAGGAGAGTACAGCAGCTAATAAAAGAATACAAAAAGACAGGAGAGGTACCCAAATTGAAGAAGAATAGAAGACCGAGAACATATCTTACAAAGGAAGAAAAAGAGATGATAGATAAGGTATGGAACGAAACGAAAAGAGGATCCAGGCTTCTCTATCATGAACTGAGAACAAGAGGGTACAAGATCCCTCACAACAAGATCCATGCATACCTAAAACAAACAGGAAGAACGATACCAAATCCAAGAAAACAGAAGAAAAGGAAGAGATGCAGATACGAAAGAGAACATTCAGGAAGCTTACTCCACGGAGACTGGCATAGGACAACAGAGAATCATCCTTACGCTATAGTCTGGCTCGATGATGCCTCAAGGAAAATACTCTCAGGAGGGGAGTTTGGCAGAGCTACAGCAGAGTACAGTATTGAAACGTTCAGGAACGCACAGTTAGAAGCTTTGGGATACAATGTTGAGATTAGAGAGGTGAATACGGATAGAGGAACACAGTTCTTCTCCAATAAGAAAGAAGGAACAAGTTTGTTCCAGAAATACCTAAAATCTCAGGATATAAAGCATATTCCTTCAAGAGCACACAATCCCCAGACCAATGGAAAGATTGAAAGATTCTGGTATGAGTATGATAAGCACAGATGGAGATTTGATTCCTTAAATGAGTTCATAGACTGGTACAATAATCTAATACACGGAGCTTTATGGATTGAAATAGGAGAGAATCCAAGAGGTGCTTTTGAAAGAAAAATGCCGCCAAAACAACACTATCGAAGATAGTGTTTCTGAAACACTAACCGAGTTAGTGTTGTATCCATCCTTGGATTGTTCTTGAAAATGTATGGTGATCATGATGTGTCCACAAGATTTAAGTAAACGAAAAAATAATCGTACTCAACACTGTAGAAGAATACGAGGAATATAAAAAGAAAGTCTCCATGTTTTTGCCCATCAGGAAAGGGTTATAAAGCCTGCATCCTTAAAAGATAGATAAAAAGGTGAGATTATGAATGATAAGGAAGAGAATTACTTCTGCCATATTGTAATACCTTCGAAGAACTACCAGAAATCGAGGATTTTCTTTGAGAAAGTTTTTGGATGGAAAGTGCAAGAAGTGCCTGGAACGAACACCTTAGATATTCTGCCACCATCGGAAAAAGGACCAAGTGCGGAACTGAACTCAGAAGAGGATGTCATAGTACCGTCAATCAATGCATTGGATATTGATGCAAAACTTAAACTGATCGCAGAGTTTGGCGGTAAAATATTAAAGGAAAAGACACCCATTGGCGAAGATGCAGAGTATGGACATTTCGCACTGTTTGAGGATCCTCAGGGGAACAAAATGTGTCTTTATTCTAAGAAGTAAAAGGTGAACCGATTCATGGACAATAGAATCAAAAAAGAAATGACATCTTACTATAATGAAAGAGCAGAAGAGTATGATGACTTATACATGGGAAAAAGTCATTTTACTCTCGATCCCAGTATTTATCTAAAAGATGTAATCAAAGTTTCTGAGATGGCTTCAGGGTTTGGTAACGGACATTTAATTGATATAGCCTGTGGATCTGGCTTCTGGCTACCCAGCTATGCACGAAATTGTAGCAGAATAACACTGCTCGATCAATCAGAAAAAATGCTCAAAGAAAGCAAAAAAAGAGTTGAAAAAATAAGATTAATAAATCTAGTTAATTTTATTCAGGGAGATTTTTTAGAAGTCATGCTAGAGGATTCAACGTTTGATAGTGCATTGGTCGGGTTTCTTTTGAGTCATCTTACCGTAAGACAAGAGAAGGTCTTCTTTCTAAAACTTAAAAGGATCCTAAAGTCAAATGGCAACTTATTGATTATTGATAGTGCCTGGAACGATGAACGACAAAAATATACAAAAAAGGAAGGAACTCAAGAGAGAGTTCTGAATGATGGTCGAAGATTCAAAATATATAAACGATATTTTGAAAAATCAGACCTTGAAGGAATGGCTCATAGACACAATTTCAAAATTAAATCGTGCTATGTAGGAACGGCGTTTATTGCTGCTATATTGGAAAGAGGAACACATGCCAGAGATGTATAGAGTCACGAGGACGAAGGAAAAAGCCAAAACCAGTTATGACAGGATGTGTAAATGGTACGATGTATTCGGTTACTTCGAGAAGAGCTATAGAAACACCGGTCTGCAAAAGCTGGATGCTAAGGAAGGCGAGATAGTTCTCGAGATCGGATTTGGAACCGGACATTGTATTCTGGCTCTGGCTCGATCGGTTGGCGACTCAGGTAAGGTTTACGGAATTGATATTTCAGAGGGAATGTGCGGCGTCACCCAATCGAGAGTTAAGAAAGCAGGATTATCAAAAAGAGTGAGTTTGACGTGTAGTGATGTTGCTAGACTTCCCTACGAATCAAATTTTTTTGATGCAGTTTTTATGAGTTTCACATTAGATCTTTTTGATACGTCTGAAATTCCGATTCTCTTGCGAGAGTGTAAAAGAGTTCTTCACAGTGACGGACGCATTTGTGTCGTGGCACTCTCCAAAAAGGACAAGGTAAGCGTGATAACGAAGATTTATGAATTTTTACATAAAAAATTTCCAACTTATATCGATTGCAGACCTATATTTGTTCAAAAAATATTAGAAGAAGCTGGTTTTCGTATTTGCGATGTGAAAGAAATGTTCATGTGGGGATTACCTGTGGAGATCGTTGCGGCGAAGAAAATATAGAGTACGTTTCTATACAATAATGATCATCTCGTATCCCCTACAGTTTTATTTTTATCTCTCTAGCGCCATGTAATCTTTGCAAAGCGCTTCTCTATTTTTCCCTTCCTATAGAAGTGATTGCCTTTACCAACTCCGGATCATCAGGGAGCAACCCAGCCTTGGGCAGCCTTACCACAAACTCTCGCCAGCGGGGGTCTTTGAGAAATACATCAGCAAAAATTGGTTGTGCTTCCTCAAATTTGCCTGCGGCAGTAAGTGCAATCGCATGCCAAAATGGAAGTTCTAGGATCTCGGGTGCCAGCGCTGCTGCCGCTGCGTATTCTTCCTTTGCTTCTGGTAGTTTTTCCTCTGCGGCAAGTTCATCTCCCCTGTCCGCATGCTCATATGCCCGGCTCAGTCGGAGCAAACGGCGTAACTCCACAAGGGGATCCAAGTGATCCTCAATCCGCAGATCGACACGCCTATCTGCCCAAGGTTTTCCTGTAGACGATCCGTGAACAACAAGAAGTGCTGCGGACTGCTTCCCACGGGCATCACCTCCTATCGCCTCCGCAGCTTCGAGTGCTGTTAATAGCCGGTCAGCGAGATCACTTTCTGTGTTTTCGAATGCTTCCTTCATGGCGGGCCATACTCGTTCGTTACTCATCATATTTGCCTGAACAGAAAAATTCTTTCCTATGGCATGTCCTGCTGCAGCGATGCAGCGGGACCCGGTGTGTACCGCAACTCTCCCCTGAGCATCTATCATGGCTACCTGCCGTGTCTTACGGTTTGAATCATCTGCAAGAAGAGCAGCTAATGCTTCTGGTGCCGATTTTCCCGTTCGCATTAGGGTGAGACCGAGGAGTCCGTATGAAGGTTCTACAAAAGACTGTGTCGCTACTGCACCGATTCCTGCTTCGGCCCATGGTACGATACTACCAACAGAAAACCAGTGTGATTGTACTCCAACACCACATTCTCCGGTCTCGGGATCGTATGCAACAATGGAGTATGTGGCAACAGGACGCTGAATAAGAAGTTCTCTCTTTTTTGACATGGTAATCCCATTTTTTCTATCTGGCTTTCTGTATATATATCTTTTTCTATTTCCCCAGAAAAAATAAAAAAATTAAGAAATAAATTCTTCTGTCCATTTCGGGAGTTCAGGTTTTTCCATTTCCTGCCATTTCTCGTCTGTTAATCTGTCACTCATGGGCCATTTAAACTCGTAGTACGAGAATACTGCTCCTTCCGTTATGTACGTTTTTCCTTCTACATTCACGATTACAAGTATTGTAAATGCATTTCCAACTCCTTCTTCTAATACTTGTGACGTGTTTGTATCTGTGTGTACGTCAGCTATTATCTCTATCGATTCATCTGCTTCTGATTCCACAGCAGTTTCAAAGGTGCATAATTGTTCCAGTGTTTCTCCGACGTTCCATATTAACTCATATTCCTCGTCGCTAAGAGTTTTGTTCTCAAGCTCTTTTTCAGATATAGTTTTCAGTTTTAAAAGCAGATTTTCCAGTTCTTCAAGTTTTGTCTTGTATTCATCCAAGAGCAATCCTCTCTTTTCAAGTCCTTCTCTCGTCATTTTTGTGAGAGATGCAAGTCGTGCATATACGTAAGGCTGAGGCTCGACGTACCCTTTTGTCATTTTTGGTGGCGTGGGCATCGCTGTTGCTTTTAGTGTATAACTCTGTTTTGCATAAAGTATAGTATCATGTCTCAGTTCTGTCCATGAGCCTAACGCGGTAAACAGTTCCTTTCGAGTCCAAGCTTTATTCTGCATGAACTCTGGATAACCTTCTTTTCCCTCATCTGTTAACGGAAGCAAACTGTAGAGCCAGTTCCAGTATAGATTTTGTGTCCAGTCATTCTCGTTTAAAGAAGAAAATTCATCTCTCAATTTTTCCATCTGTTCGTCGTATTTTATGTAATTCGTGTCCCCCTCTTCTTCCAGAATATTCAAAGCTTCCTCAGATCCTAAAACAGCTAAAACATCCAATCCTCTTGGAAATCCTCTTATAGGCCCTGCTTGTGAATATACCATAGTAAAGGGTCTATCATTCCCCTGATACTGCAAGACTTTGTTATACACTAACTGCTGGAACATATACGAGTCTGGAATAAATCTCTGCCCCATGAATCTGAATCCTTTTGTAACATCTTCAGGTTTTTCTACGTCATATACGAAAGACGAGTTTATTTTAGGGTCTCTGTATTTTTTTGCTTCTTCTATGAATTCATCTAATTTTTCTTCTATATCGTCTATAGAGTCTCCATAAACTTTTTTTATTATCGCTTTATACTCATATACATTCAGATCATCAGTTTTCCCGACAAAAAATACTGTAGGCTCATAGATCCTGTCCCAAAGTTCCAGTTCTTGATTTTTCAATGAAAGTACGATAAGTATCGCCTGTCTAGTCTCTTCTCTTCCCTTTTCTATCATTTCTGAAGTTTTTCCAGGCTCAAGTCTGAACATGATCCTTCCATACCACATCATTGCTTTGAAGTATCTTTCTAAATCCTCGGATCGCGTGTAATGACCTCGTGGAACATACTGTGAATAATCTTCCAAGTATCCAAAGATAGGCGAAAAAGAGAAGCCCTTATGCTTTTTTATCAAGGAAAGTTCCTCATCTACTTCTTTCTTGACCAAATCTGAAACTTTATAATTTTCATTTAAAATCTTCATGGCAACAGAGAAGTACGCTATATTCTTTCTTGCAGCCTCTTTTATTTTTCCTTCTGATGAATTATATTGTTCTGTCGATGCATCGAGCATTGATTGAGTAAGAGTTTCCAGATCTTCGAGGAATTTTTTAACTTCGAGGATTCTCAGTGTGTAATCATACATTATATGGTACGTATGAAGCATTGAGTCTGTCGTAACAAATATAGGAATATTATTTTCTCTGCATCCTTTATAAACCTCATAGAACTGTTCAGAGTATCCGGGAATAACAACAAATCCATTCTCTTCCAGAATTTTCTTTTGAGTCTCTGCCAGATAGAAATTTTCTATGTTTTCTGGTGTAAAATCGTATGCTTTTGCATTAGGAATAATATCCACAGGGTACGAGCTGTAAGAAGCAAACTTTTGTTCTATAGTTATTTCTCCTGGTTCTGGAGGCTCTGTTTTTATTGGTGTCTCTGTCTCCTCCGGCTTTTCTTTTTCCACAGAAATGCATCCTGATACCAATATCCCAAATATTAATAACAAAGCTATTTTTTTCATAAGAACTCTATCTAAATCCGTATATAAAAGGTTTTCTATAAGCTTCAAGATATATTGAAGTTAAAATTCATGACTTTTGATATACAGCCTCGTATTCATTCCATAGTATTGATTTTGACAGTAAAGCCTGAATCGTAGAAAACTTATTTTTTTCAATGAATGAATTTAAATCCCTCATTGTTATTATACCATAATTCTGTGACACTGCCCTTCCAATTTTTGCTGTCAGTTCATGATATACAAGATCCATATAGATGAAATACCCTTTAGGTCTTAAAACTTTTTTTATTTCTTCCATGGCCTCCAGCCAGTTAGATATATGGTGCATGACCCCAAACGATAAGACAATATCAAAGCTGTTATCTTCAAAAGCTAAATGTGTAGCATCTGCCACTAAAAAACGAAGATTGGGTATGTTAGTATTCTTTTTTGCAAGCTCAATCTGTTCTGGATCTACATCTACTCCTGTGACATTGAGCTGGTACCTTTCAGCAATGTATTTAGATACCGCCCCGCTACCGCATCCTACCTCAAGAAAATCTTGGTTTTCTTTCAGTTCTATAAACTCCAATAAGGTTTGGGCACGGTTTATAACATGCTCAGTATGCTTTTGTGTATTCATGAAATATTTTTCAATTCTACCTAATTTCATGGGTACACTTCTTTGATTTCTTCATTTCGGTCATTTTCTTTCCTCATGAACTTTTTTATACATTTCATTACTCCTTCCTCCAACAAAGTTTTGAATAGAGAGTTAAGCCTAACGCGAAAAGCAAACAGGATAGTACTATAGTTAAACCTATCTGTCCGAGACTCAGTGGATTGTAATAAGCAAACTCTTCTCCTTCAAGAAGATATACGATCGAAGCGTTGGCTGAAGGGATAGGATAGATTCTGGCAAAAACTTGCAAAAACGATGGCAGCATCGAATAAGGAGCAAACATTCCACCGAGAAAAGCTGTTAATAATGTAATCGCAACACCGGCATGGGTGGCGGCTGACTCTCCTTTAACGAGAGATGCTATGATCAAGCCTATGCCTGTGGATGCCAAAGCTATAAGCAAGAAAAATCCCAAAGCTTTTAATATATTCACAAAATCACAATCAAATTTTGCTCCGTATATTAAACCGACTATTAAAAGTAAGATCGATCCTATCAATGAGAAAGTTAATATACCGAAAATCCTGCCGAGTCCTTCCTTCCAAGGTTTTACAGGCATCGAAGCTATTTTTAAATACAATCCTCTTTCACCATCAGAAGCTATTGATCCCGCTAAATCTGACTGTCCAGCTATCATAATTAAGAAAGTAATCATAGCTAGACTCAAACTTCCCTTTAAGTTAGGTATAAACTCTTTTGAAACATCTCCCCACATGATGGGCATTACGAGCAGGAAAAATATTGGCACGGCAAAGGTGAAGAACAATACCACTCTATCCCTCAAAAATTCTTTAAGGTTTTTTTCCATAACAGCTGTAATCATGATATCACCGATTTTTCTGTGAGTTTGAAAAAAACGTCCTCGAGAGAAGGTTTTTCCGCATCTATTCTCGTAGTTTTACATCCGATTTTATCAAGCGATCTAACTATATCAGGTATCACCTTTTCGGGATCCTCACAATATACTCTATATCCTTTCTCAGTTTCCAGTACCTTTTTATTCTCACTGAATTTCCTGAGTGTATTGGCAACTTTCTCACTTTTTATCATTGTCTCTGCATTTACGACATTTTTAAGACCACTTCTCTTTTTCAGTTTTTCTGGATTATCTTCTATTATAATTCTTCCTTCATCTATGAATCCCACTCGTGAAGCTAATTCAGCATCTTCTCCTATATGTGTGATGAGAAGAATAGTTTTGCCTTCTTCGTTTATCTCATTTATCAAGCCAAAAAACTCTCTCCTGGCCGATGGATCCAAACCTGTAGTCGGCTCGTCGAGAATTAAAATTTTTGTTCCGGGAAAGAAACCTGTCGCTACTTCCAATCTTTTTCTCATTCCTCCTGAGTAGTTTGAGACTCTCATCTCTGATACTTCTGAAAGTCCGATTTTTTTCAATATATTTTCTGCTAACTTTTTAGCTTCGTTTTTTGAGAAGCCGTAAAGTCTTCCAAAGTAAATGAGATTTTCCTTTCCTGTCAAAAAGGGAGAAGAAAAATTCTCCTGAGGAACGTAACTTATAAGTTCTTTTGCTTCTCTGTGTTCATAAATCCTCACAATACCACTATCTAGTGAAGTTACCGATGCTATGATAGAAACGAGTGTGGTCTTTCCAGATCCGTTCGGTCCCATTAACGCATAGAACTCCCCTTCTTCTATCTTTAAATTTACTTTTTTGAGAACTTCATTATCTCCATATCTTTTAACCAAGTTTTCCACGCATATCGCATACATAGTTAACCTTTTAAATTTCCGTATATAAAGCATGTAGAAACTCTGTATTACAAAGTGCATAAAATGAAGGATGAAGAACTTTTGGAAGCGTTTGAACGAGTGGAAAGATTTATAGATTATAAATATAGAAAGAGTCATGGTAATCTTTTCCTTATTTTAGGGGTCTACTTTTTTATTGCAATAATCTTTTCAGGTTATGGTTCGGAGATATCTGCAGCTATAAACGTACCTCTAAATATTTTGGGTATCAGTATGTTTATAATATTTATCTTCTTCTATCTCTTTTTTGTTGGAAGAGGATTCCATCTCGCTCATAAAACGGGATTGGACAAACTTAAAAAAGAAGAAAAGACTTCATTTAAAAAGAAAGAGAGAATTTCGTATATCGTAATCTTTCTCATACTTTTCTTTCTTTTCGCTTTAATTTATTATGTAATATCATCTTTTGATATATCTTTTTGTGTTATATGGTGTATCGGTGTAGGATTTGCAAATATCGCTATTTACGTATCGATGAAAAAGATCTATGGTAAAAAACATTATCATGAAGAAAATCTATGGATAGGGTTATCACTCTTATTCTCTATTCCTGTAGTTTTTTTGCTACCGAGTAGATACTCCATCTTCTTCACTGCCTTTGTTTTTCTCGGATCGCATTTCACAGTCTCATTTTATATATACTCTGATGCTGAAAAAATCTTGAGGGAAAGCTTAACTGGAGGTCTCGGAAAACTTCTCTCTTCAGAATCAAAACTATCGAGCCCTGTACGTTTGGGTATAATGATCTTATTGAAAACGAAAAGTAAGATGATATTCAGTGAGATCCAGAAAGCTTTGAGATTGACGTCAGGGAATTTAGACAGCCATCTCAAACATTTAGAAAAAAGCGGCTATGTTCATATAAAAAAAGGATTGAGTCTGAAAGGCCCAAGAACTATCGTAGAGATAACTTCAGAAGGAGAAGAAGAGCTCAAAAGATACGTATCAAAATTGAAGGTAGCTCTTTCGTATAAAGAAAAATAAAAGTTATATGTATTTTCTTTCATTGTACTCTACTAAGGTCTTCCATATCCCTAATCACTCCTTCTAACTGCTCTATATCCGGCTGGATTTCTAAAGGTTTTTGTGCAAGTTCTATTGCTACTTTTTGATCTTTTAAACCGGCACCCGTGATCTCGATAACTACTGTGTCTCCTCGATCTATGACGCCAGTTTCAACAAGCTTTTTCAATCCCGCAACGCCAGCGACACCTGAAGGTTCTGCAAATATACCCTCTGTTTTTCCAAGAAGCTTCTCAGCGAAAAGGATACCATCGTCAGTGACTTCTTCAACTGCTCCCCTAGTTTTTTTAATCGCTGGGATCGCGGTATCAGCATCCCATGGATATGGATCAATAAGACCTCCAGCAACAGAATGTGGATTTCCCCAGATAGGAATATCATACGGATTTATGTCCTCTTTAAATCCTTTGACTATGGGTGCGCATCCTTCAGCTTGTATACCTGCCAATCTAGGCAAAGTATCGATAAAACCAAGGTCTTTGAACTCGAAATATCCCTTTGCA
>Ga0209986_10005778_pt1 | contig 10201 bp, 11 predicted proteins | sample BlataG_FD_183168 | JGI IMG/M metagenome (GOLD analysis project Ga0209986, IMG submission 183168) | Deep subsurface microbial communities from Black Sea to uncover new lineages of life (NeLLi) - Black_00105 metaG (SPAdes) (version 2) | ecosystem: Environmental > Aquatic > Marine > Oceanic >...
GGAAAGGAGACGCGCCATGAAATGGACACTGCTACTGGTCCCGCTGCTGATCGGCTGCGGGCAACCGGAAGAAGTCACGACGCCAGCAGAGGAGCCGCTGCTCGGCTTCGAACACTGCGAGGACCACGGCGTCGGCATCGACGATAGCATCGGACCCTACCCACCAGGGGAGCCAGGCATAGATGGTCCCGCAGGTGGTGGCGGCGGCGGAGCTGAGTGAGTAAACTATGTTGCTCCGAGCTATACTTCTCGGTATTCCGGGTGTGCTGTTTCTCAGTTTGGCTAATAGGCTTATCCATGCAGGCCTAACAGGAGGACCCTTTATTAGCATTGTCCTTGGAATTATCAATCTTTGTATTGGTGTTATGTTCACCATCGGTGCGCTCACTGTTGGAGCTCGTGCGCTGAAGGATCTGTAGAGAGGTTTGAATGTCAGACTAATACTCGTCTTGCATAAGAATATACTCTAAGAACTTTCTCAATCCAGAGATTTGTCCGGAGAGAGTAGAGATTCCCTCAACCAAGTTGGTGATTGAACACTGAGAGATCCTATCAAACCACGCACAATGAGGCCCCAAGCAAGGCTCACCATGCAGAGGACAGATCATCTCAGGAGGAGAGTCAAGTTGTTCCCTCTTGATGGGCTCATTAGGAGATAGAGGAGTAGGCTGCCCCAACCGTGCAGACGGTGCCTCTTCCTCTTCTCTAAAAGGCCGGGGGCCAGCTTCGCAGGCTGGCCCCGGCCTTGTAGGCCCAAAGAAGAGAGGGAACTCGGGCATAGGGGAAGCCGGGGGATCCGCATGAGCAACAGGGAAGGACAAGTTGGCTGGGTATTCCTGCCTTTGCTGTCCTCGCTTACGGATCCCCCTCTTAAACTGACGCAGGTATTTATCTCCTGGTCGCTCCGGCTTCTTGTATTTCTTTCTACGAGCCACCATTGACCTTGCGGATCTCAAAAAGAATCATCTCGGTGTTCTTCTTCGTGTCTTCCTTGATCTCTCGAAGATCTTCTCGAACACGATCAAAGGCCCCTTCTACAGCCTTATGTTGCATTTTACATATATCTTTTCTTACGAAATCACTCTGCTTACGGATGATACCTATACTTGTTAGTAGTCCCATAACCAATCCTGCTAAACCACCTGCCCCAACCGTCTCGGGATTCATTTCCCACTCCTCCTAGTAGCTCCATATTCGTGGTCGTAATGTATCCGAATGTAACCAATCTAAATGGATAAACCTCTTCTCCCAATCTCCTCTTTGTTGTACCCCGACCCCTGGAAATCCTAGTTGAAGTGCCAAGCGGACCAGGGCATAAGCATCTTTACTATGAATCGTGATGTCGGCGGCCTTTCCTAGAGTATGCGCACTTCCAGAGGTTCCCCCAATGGCATTGTTGTGCTCGATACAACGAAACCCCGAGCTAACAAATATTGGCTTGGCATACCATAATCTAAGTTGGCTTAGACGATCCATAAAGTCCAAGTCCATATCAACACGGCCACAGTCACATATACAAAGAAACTCCCATCGGTGGAAGTGCGGCCAACGATCATTGTTCCAATCACTCAAAGGTAAATCCCCTTCCCTTTAGTTTCTTCTTCCGCTGACGAAGGTACTCTTCAACTAGTCTGTTCGTTGCTTCTTTATCCCCGGCAAAGGCTGCCGAGCGCACCGACTTACGCATACTCGTTTCCAACATATCCAGGTCCTTGCGAAGCTGGTAAGCTGCACGACCTGAATCCAAAGGGTAGACCCGACCGGCAATGGTCCGCATGATCTGAGCCACAACCTCCATCTCTTGAGGATTGTCCAGGAGCTGATGCGCTGTACTAGACAACCGAATCGACTTGATGATATGCGCCAGTCTATTAGGAACCGCGGCCCCCTTCCAGGAGAGGCCTACACCCTTGCCAGTGCCAAAGCGAGTCCGTTCACCCTTGATGATATTATTGAGGTGATCGATCTTCCTACCGGTGAACCAATTGAGGTTCATCATTTGTTCAATGGGCACACGCGCCCAAGGAGTCAGTCCCTGGGTCAACCATTCCCAACCATGAAAGATATCCTGGATGTCTGCTATAGGCAGCCAGTTCTTGAAGGCGAAGTACTCATGCTGACCACTCTTGTTCCTTCTGATGCGAACAGAGAAGTTCTTCTTCATCCAATTGTTTAGATACTTCTCTTCACTTGGAACTTCTTCACTACCTTCCCAGGCCTGCAAGCCTCCATGAAAACGAGCTATCCGATCCGGACGCTTAATGAGCATCTCCAACTGATATGGGATATTCTTGCGTGACCAGCCATAGAAGGGTATAGCCTCCCTTGCCCAGGTACGCTCCATGGGTGAGAGTTGATGATAATCAAAGAAGTGCTTTTTGGTTGAGCGGATGGCATCCATCATCGGGTCGCCTTGTCGCAAGCGACCCAACAGGTGCGCCATGCGGATACGATCATCCATGTACGAACCAATACGAAAACCCTGTTCTACGATCCCGCTCTCACCCTGGAGCCCCAGCTTCAATCTCTCCGCATAAGAAGGCTTGGGAGGACCAACGAAGGGTTTGCCTTCCCTTCCGGTATCCTTCCAGTGCTGCTTCATTCCCCGTAACAGCTCCCGTTCAGGATCGTCGATCCCCCACTTCTTGACGTAACGAATATATCTATCCAGCGTAGGGCTGCCCTCAGGAGCCACGAAGCCTACTCCCCAGCCATGATTCTTCTCGACCTCACGCCAGATCTCTCCTGCCGTCCAGTCCTTACCAGTGGTAGGGTTCTTTGCGCCTCGCAGGGTCCAACGTGAGGCCGAGGCTTTGCCTCCACGAATCGCTTTCCAGGCTCCTTGGGAACGCTGGAGATCCTTGGCTGCGTGTACTACATCATCCATACCTAGGTAGTAGTTCCACATCAGCCCAAAGTAATTTCGAGTGTGGTACGCCGGAAAAGGGGCCAGCGTCCAGGATTTGAAAGCCGTGTTGGCAACATGCAGAAGCTGCAGCGCCTTGCGTAGATTGGGTCCGAGATTCAGATCGGCCTCGTACAACCTGGAGAGAAACTTGGCCTCGTCCGGGGCCATGTACTGTCCATGCAGCTCAGGAATACCGCGAATCTCAACCCAATCCGCAGGGATCTGGGGATCCTCGGCAGGGCGAATGAGTCTGCCCTCCCAGGGCTTCGACGGATCAGTGCCTCTTTTCTTTACCGCATCGAACCATTGCTTGGACAGCATGGCTCTGTCAGATGCCATACCCCGAGCAGCATCGATAACGGTTGGATCCTCATTGAAGAACTTCTTTATTGTCTTAGGAGGGATGCGCCCCCAACCATTCTCCCAGATGTAACGGTTCTTATCCAACGTAGGAATCGAAGGGATCAACTCCCCAGCCTGTTTGGCGGTTAGCTGCTTTCTGGCAATAAGCTCATCAACCAGTCTCCGAACAGTACGGTTCGTTGGCTGGTTGGCATGCTTCGTCAGAAACTTGTGTGGATCAATCCAGCGTTGGGTTCCTTTGCGCTTGGAGAACAATTGGAACTTCTCCAACAAGCCCATTTCCTTGAACTTCTGTAAGGCCACCGGATCAACCATGCGCATCGTGCGGGCTATCTCAAAAGCATGGTGCTCGGATGGGGGACCGTGATAAGGTCGTCCAGTCTTACCCTTTCCCCCAACAAGCATCTGCCGCATCGACTTCCAATCTGCTGTACTGAACCAATCCTTGGCCTCCTTGGACATGATCCCAGCCGAATACCCTGCATCCGGATGAGTGTGCAGCGCAAGACTCCGGCCTAGACGGGCCTCGTCTTGCGCCAGCACATTGGAAGCCATCCGCTTACGATGGACAACAATGCTCCTAACCTGACGGATTAAATTAGTGTCCACCGGGCTGGCAGGTCCACCCCAGGTAGGCAAGGTGCCGAAGTTGTTCTGGATTGCTTGACGAGCCTTCTCAAACTCATTATGCTTAGGAACAACTTTAAAGCGAGCTGCATCCATTGCAGCATCTCTGGCAACAGAGATATAAGGGTGCATGTCAGTAGCTTCGGTAACAGCCGACTTGAGCTTGGTGTAGGCCTCAGTCGGATCTATGTCCAATCGAGTAGCAAACCTCTTGGCAGCCTCCTCGATCATCGGCTCCAAATCATCCACCACCTGCCCCATACGGAGAGACCCATGTCCGGTAATCTTGGAGAAGAGCTCTTGATGAGTCCGCATCAACCAGGGGTCGGCCCCAATGTTGAAGCCAAACTTCTGGGCCGTGGTAGTTGTAAAGTCATCATAGAACTTGGCTACCTTGGGCAGCCCCACAGCCTCTAAGACAGGTAGTTTGTTAGCAAGAGCCTGTACTGCAGTCTGGGCTCCCTTACCACGCTGAAGCACCTCAGCCGCCTGGAAGGCCTTAACACTTACCCCTCGCGGGACCAGAGGAACAGCCCCGGCTCCTGGTATCTTTGCAGCCAGGAGGGTCCTTTGCCCTGCAGCAGCTTGGCGGGCCACAGTCGGAGCCAGTCTTCCAGCCTTAGCTGCTGCACGACCGGCTCCGGTAAGGACTCCGGCTGCTCCTCCCGAGGCTGCAGTGAGTAAATAGGTAAGCGGATCCACTGCAGCTCCCGCAACCGCTCCTCCCAGAAACCGTCCTGCCTTCTCCAAAGGAGATGGGAATTGCTGTGTTGGAGGAAAGAGGGCATTGAGGACATCTCCGGCATATACATCTCCTCCTAGAGGCGCGAGCCTTTCTGCTACTTGTGGATCAATCGCTTCAGCAATAGGTCGATAAATTGCTGCTGTACCCAGACGCTCTCCAGTACCGATAGTACGCAGGATTTTGCCTAGTGGAGTACGTTCCCACTGTCCTTTTTGCTCCTCAGGCATCTACTTTCCCTTTGATTTGGGAGGGATCTTACCTCGACCACCCTTGAACATCTTCTCAAAGGCTGCCAGAGCTTCCTTAGGAGCATGCCCTAGCTCAGGAGCCATAGCTGACTTTGCAGACATCCCCGAACCCATCTGGAATGGTTCTATTTCTCCCATAGATTTATGGAAAGTAGAGAACGCCTTAGTCAAATTAGAATGGGGGGTGTAACCCATCCTCAAGAATTCCAAAAACCAACGAGTAATCTTATGCTCGTCCACTCTGGTCCAACGAGTCCCAGGGCTCTTATTGAGAGCTGCCGAAAAAGCAGGTCGCATATCCTCCGGCATCCACTTAAGATATACATGCATCATCTCATGCAGAATAGTCTGCATCCTTTGTCCTCTGCCTTCCTCTCCGGAGATAGTCTTCTTCGAAATACCTATGAGGGCTTTTCCATCAGCTAGGTAATCAACGATACCTCGTCGGCCTTGGACCTGTCTTACTCCAGGAATAGCCACATTCCATTGATCCTCCGGCAAGATCCCACGGAACATTCGTCTAATCATCGTATCCGGAGTCTCTCCATAGGCCTGAGCCATTGACTGCTGAACCCTTAGAATGGCATGCAGATCCTCCTTAGGAAGATTCATATTGTCTCTCAATGACATAGCCCAATCTCGCCAAGCAAAGTCCGGCTTACTAGCAGCTTCTTGAACAACTTTTTTAGCCCCAACGGAAGACACCCCAGGAACAGCCTTGGGCACACCCACCTTCCCAAAGCTTGTCTCAAAGGGTATCTCAACCTGTCTACCCACGTTAGTATAACGAGGGAGTCTTAAGGCCGTCTGTCTAACTGCTACGGCTTCTCCGTCCTTTATCGTTGCTCCAACTGGGAGCTGGGAGATCGTTGAAAGATCTTCAGGTTCAGGCGGGAGCTCCTTAAGAACAGTTTGCAAGTTGCGTCGAGAGGGTTGGGCAGCAACAGCCTCCTCTACTGCTCTCCCTGGAAGAGGCAGTACACCTTGCCGACCCTGAGCAGCCGGAAGCCTCAGGGCCAACTGCTTGCCAGGAACCCCCGCCATATCCGTAATTCTCTTAGCAGCCGCTTCCCTGACCTTCACTCCTTGAGGACCAAGTTGCCGTAGGGCTCGATTGGTCCATCTCGGAAGGCCATAGTTCTTGGCAGCCGGTCCCACCATTGGATCCAAGGCCTTCTCGGCCCAATCGATCACCCTTGCCGCCACAGGATGAGCGGACTTGTCCAGTATGCCTTTTGAAGCAAGTGCAGGTTGCAATGCTTTCCGGTAAGCCATGGCGGCTCCAGTTCCAAGAAGGCGACCTCCGGTTACCCCCGCGATATCCCACCATAAATTCCTCCCGGCAAGCTCAGGGTTGGTAAGGTTCGCCATCGTGCGACCCGCTCCAAGGCCAGCCGCACGTCCAGCTAAGCCTCCCGCAGCCATCCCTATAGGTCCAGCAACACTGCCTGCCTTGCCACCCAGCACGGAGCCAGCGGCAGACAAAGGGTACTCAGCCATCTGCCAACCCATACCCAGAGCCTTCTCAGCCCCACTAGGCTCAGCCGACCAACCAGCGGTCCTACGAATGTCCTTGTAGAATTCTGAAGCCGGGGCTTGCTCACGACCCGTAAGTTGATTCTCCAGCATCTGACGCTCATAGAGACGGTAAAGAGCAGGATCCCCCGTACCGAGGATTGTTCTTCCCACGGTCTTGTCAAACCAAGGACCTATCTTTCCTACAAGATCAATAGCCTTCTTAGCAGTTGCGGCCAAGCCTCCCCGAGGCTCCTCCACGGGAGCCTCGGGTCGAGGCGGGGGCCGGTAAGTTTCCCAAGGAGGTTTAGTTGGCATCAACCTGCTCCTCCCCCTCCACCTGCCTGGCCTCCTCCTCCACGAGACTTCTCTTGCTTATTGACCCGCTCTCCTTGAATCATCTCTTGTCTTCCTTGGGCAGACTCCCATTCCTCAAAGAGCTGCTCCATTGTAGGTTCAGGCTGTCCCATGAGTCTCGCCACAGCGACAGCTCTGGAAACGAATTCAGCAAATGACCTTCCAGACTCTAACCCCGGCATCCCAACCTTCGTAGGATCCTGCCACTGAGGAAGGTTCCCCATGCCAGGCATATTGTGAAGTCCTCCAGCTCCCAGAGAGTCTTGCAGCGTACCAGCAGACTGCCCGATCAGACCCTCCATCAATTGCTCTGGAGGAAGAGCAAACTCAGGAGGCATCCCAGTACCCAATCCCTCAACCGGCCCACCTCCACCAGGAGGAATAGGTGTTCCAGGACCCATGCCAAAAGCAGCTCCTGCTCCAACACCCTGCTCGAATGACATCTGAGCAAAATCAGAAGACATTCCCATGGCCTCTTGCATCTCCCCAGGAGAGAGCACGGACAGATAATCCGATGTCTCCGGAGGGCGACCTATCATAAGAGCATTTTCTTGTACAGTTCGAATCCGCTCATCAAGCTCAGGATTTGAGGCCCTCATGGTAGAGATCGCCATAGGTAGATAGAAGTCCATCGCCTGACGGTAGTTGGTCTGGAATCTCAAAGCATCCTCTGGCCCCCAAGCAGGAGCCTGTCCTCCTCCAGCAGCAGCCGCCTCGATACCTGCCTTCCTACCTTGGAGACCAGCAAAGGGACTTGCTCCCCCCATGGCTACAAGCTGCTCATAGGTCGTCCCTCCGGGGATTCCAAGGATATCACCAAGAGGCCCTCCCAAAGGAGCCTGACCCCTCTCAAGGGCACCCCGCTGCTCCTGTTGTCCTCTGAGAGTAGAGGCTAGATCTGCTACCCCTGCCACAGGACCAATATTCTGGATGGGTATGCCTCCCAAACCCCCCATAGACTCCAGGAGAGCACCTCCCTGGCCTTCCAGGAGCTGCTCGGGGGTCATTCCAGCCCTCTCCTGGCCTTCCTGTTCCCAACCCCACCTTTGAGCCTCCCTGGAGGCCTCCTCACCCTTTCGGCGCTCCCCCCGTTTAGCCCTCCGCTCTGTTCCTCTACCGAGGAGCTCCTGCAATGCCCCTTCCCGCTCCCTGAGGGACATCTCCCTCTCTGCAAAGCCCTGGGCAGCCTTGGCTCGTTTTTGCTCCTGAAGCCAACTGGCCAGATTCTGGACCTGTTGAGCCGCAAACCTGACAGATTCCCGCTTTGCCATAGCTAACCCCTTCTCTGCTACTTAGATAGGAGACCAAACAAGCCCGAGAGAGCACCCACACCTGCTCCGATTCCAGGAATCATCCCTATACCAGCACCTAGGTAGTCCCAGAAGCCAGCCTCATTCTGCTTCTCCTGCCATCGAGCCTGCCATTGAGCCATCTCTCGCTGCTGTAACTGCTGACGACGAAGCATCTCCAGCATCATCCGGGAATCCAATCCTGCCAAATTGGCCTGGAGACCTCCCATACCGGCCTGCATTCCACCCCCGAAGATGTCTCCAGCCATCCCCATCGCCCCACCATAACGGGCCATGGCTGCTTGCTGGAGAAGGTCACCTCCCATACCCATGCCCTGCAAACCAGCTTGAGCTCCAGGAGCCATAGCTCCCTGGGAGATCTGAGTCATAGCTCCTGCTCTAGCAGCAGGATTCATTCCTCCCATACCCTGCATCATGTGTCCAGCCTGAAGAGCTCCAGAGCGTGAGGCCAAGTCAGACGCCATCTGACCATACTGGCCCAAGGCTCCCGGCGTTGGAGCGCCGGGAGCTTGGGGGGCCGTTTCCCGGTATTGATCCATGAGCCCCTGGTAAGTGCTCCAAAGATCCTGGCCCGCTCCCTGGGCAATATCCATCGCCCCCTCTTTTTCCGTCTCCCAACCCTGCCGTCCGCCGTCTTCGCTGCCCGCGCGCCGCTCCAATCTATATCCAGACGGGAGCATCGAGTTTTGCTCGTTGACAATATCCTGCAGTAAATTAGGCACCACTCACCTCCTAGATATACTCGTAGCCAACCGTGATATAGAGATCCTCGCTCCCGTCATCACTGACCACCGCAGAAAACTTCTTACCCGAAGCTCCCATTGGCATTCCATAAACGAAGTTTTGGACAACCACACTCTCAGCCGCGATGAACTTTTTGAAATAGGTTTCGGAATCTCCATCAAACAAGAAGTGAACAATCTTGCCAACAACATCCGGGTTGCTCACTTCGATATAGGCAACGGCTGTCTGCTGACCACCCCGCGCTGCAACGATCTCCGTGGTGGCATTGATAGCACAATCCTCTTCATTGTATTTCACATTTGGCCTGGGATAGACATAAGGACAAGTCACTTCAATCACATCCGTTTCCTCCCAGGTTATGCCCTCTGAAGCGACTGGGTAAACCTGCTTATATTCGCCCCCAATAACAATAAAGAGTCTGCTCCCATCGAACATAAACTCCCCATCCTCGGGGTCAACCGAGGGCTCACGAGTGGGGAGCACAACATCTTCACTGCTCAAAACCTCGTAGGCATGATTCAAATAGTCCTGGACATTATCCCGAAACTGGGAGTCCGTCAGATCCCTGAAACTCGCTTGAGGGCGATTGGGTCTTTTCTTTCTTGTTAGAGACATCAGAGCTCCTGGATACAAACAATGTAATCAAAGGAAACTGTTCCCGCTGCAGTTGTAGCACAAACAAGTAGCACCCAATGTCCGGTGGTTGTGCCACGCCATTGATATTGCACAACCTGTTTTCCAGCCGTGTCATTAGTTAGGGCACGCACAGGAGTCAGCCAGAAACCCACTATCGTCCAATTTGTAGTAAAGTTCGTATCATCATAAGCACCTAATGCCCGAATATCGAGCTGGCAAGGCTGCGTAGTGGCCCAAGTAGTATCATAGGGATTATAATCAAAATAGATTGATCCATAGGCTGTGCTATAGGATGAGGTTGCTACTGTGGCCGTGCCATGACCTCCCAACAAGGCATAATTCTCTGTGAACTTGGCGAAGTAATCCAACCAAGCCACCGGGCAAGCCTGGAGATTCAGATTCTTCTTCTCAACCGAGGTATCAGTAATAGCTGTTCCGGCAGTGCCATTATGCGAATGGCCATCCTCGACAAACTTGATCTGGGACTCCCGAATCTTGGCCCCGGTGGAGAAGTCCGCCGTACCCATCTTCCCAGATAGATAGCCCCAAGCCTCATTAGCCATCTTCCAAATGCCGTGGCGCGTCGGAGGGCTATCGGCTGTTAGAGTACGCATCGTCATACCGCTTCCCCCTCTGGTCTTGCTAGGAATCCAGGTGCGATTCCAATTGCAAGGAAATGAATATAAGTACCGCCACCACCTTGAGCCCCCCCTACAGCATCTTCCCGAAGATGCTTAGTCCGCTAAGA
>Ga0209986_10005779_pt1 | contig 10200 bp, 13 predicted proteins | sample BlataG_FD_183168 | JGI IMG/M metagenome (GOLD analysis project Ga0209986, IMG submission 183168) | Deep subsurface microbial communities from Black Sea to uncover new lineages of life (NeLLi) - Black_00105 metaG (SPAdes) (version 2) | ecosystem: Environmental > Aquatic > Marine > Oceanic >...
TATGGCCATGAAGAAGAAGTAAAAGTAAGCTCGAGGGGTCATGCCCACCCGCTCCCAAGTCAAGACGGTCAACCGCAAGAAGACGGTGAAGAAGCGCGCGCCCAAGAAGAAGGCGTCGTCGCGCCGAGGTCGCCGTCTCGTTCGGAACGCGACAAAGTACAAAGAGATGGGGGTAGATTTTGATCCTTATGCATTGCTATATGAGCACGCGGATGACCCCTATGCCTTTGTCCACTACTCGGACATCGAGAAACTCGGCCTCAACCCCTCCAGCGAGTTTGATACACCGCTGGGGATTTATTCATACCCGCTCAACCAGTTCTCGGTGGATGACATCATCACGGGGAGGGTGCCGTTTGCGGGCGATCGGAAATACATCCACCTGTTCACGGCCGATCCAGATGGCATCGTCTTTGTGAACGATACGACGTCTAAGCAGGAAGCTCATTTCGAATCAAAGGCAGAAAAGTACGCGAATCATCTCGGCCTCCGATTGGATGACGCGAGGGTTCAGACGCCGCTCGGTCGGTATTGGTACGCTTCGATGAAGGGTTCGGAAGGAAGCTCGTTGGAATGGCGATACATTCTGGTGGAAGACGGCATCAAGGGTGTCGTGGACTACGGCGCAGGCATTATTCATCCCAACGAATCCACTCAGGCAGTCTTCTTTTCCAAAAGCTCGCTGAACCACATCGGAACCTTTCATGTAAAAGCTCCGATGGAGCCGGAGGAAATCCAGAGGATTGCGAGGCGAAAGGACCCGTCTTTTGATGCTAGAGAGTTTTTGGATCGCCAAAAATTCAAAACCCTCGATGCGATCGATTTTGTCGCGGATCTGAACCACGATCAGCTGCCTAAATTCATCGATCATCCTGAACCAGGAGTTCGTGAGATCGTCGCCAAGCGCATCGACCCAGAATACCTCCCGCAGATGATGGCGGATAAGACATTTTGGGTTCGATTCAGCGTCGCCGAGCGCATCGACCCCGAATACCTCCCGCAGATGATAGCGGATAAGGATTATGGGGTTCGTGATGTCGTCGCAAACCGAATTGATCCAGAGCATCTTCCGCAGATGATGGCGGATAAGGACTACAAGGTCCGCGCGATTGTTGCTCGTCGCATCGACCCTGAATACCTTCCGGAGATGGTGTCGGACGAAAGAACTGAGGTCCGCGAAGTCGTCGCCGAGCGCATCGACCCTGAGCACCTTCTCCAGATGGCAGACGACAATGATTGGTCGGTTCGCGTCATCGTCGCCGAGCGTATCGACCCCGAATACCTCTCGAATATGACGGAAGATCCGGCCCCGGCGGTACGACGCATCGTCGCCGAGCGGATCGACGACAAGGGAATCTTCAAGATGATGGGCGATGAAGATATCATTGTCGCTGATATTGTGAATTCGAGAATGGTCGATATCCAGGATGATCGCGACGGGGATCTTGAAGACAACCCAAAGAAGAAGCGCGCGAAGAAATCCCCTTCCCGCAAGCTCATCGACAACTGTCGAAAGCACTGGGACGCCTATTGCGAGCGCCCCACGAAGACCAACCTGAAAAGGGTGTTCAAGCACCTCGACAAGATGGCCGAATCCAAAGTGAAGTCCGTGAAGGACGAGCGCCGCAAGTGCATGCGTGCCGCCAAAATCGAGGCCAAGGAACTAGGATTGAAGGTATGAAGGCAAGAAGGAAGCCCAGAAAGCACCACTACGGTGCTCACGACGTCTCAAGCTCGCAGCTAATCGTGAACCTTGGCATTCCCCTGGTCATTACCGGCGCGATCTTCTACTATAGCGCTCGCGCCGTGGTAAAACGGACGAAGTGAACATGACCGATGCCCTCGCGCAAAAAAACAGTCGCCAAGCCGCGCAACTGGCTTGCCGTGCACGCGCACCTTCGCGGCGGCGCGGGCGTTCACTCGTCTAGAAAACGGCCACGCCACACAAAAAAGCAGCTCCTCGACGACTGGGACGAGGAGCTGCTGGTTTTCGACAAGGAGGATGAGCGCGTCCTGACCAAGGGACCGCTCAAGGGTTACTCTAGTTCGGCTTCTTCTTCGCGTCAAGGATCGTCCGGCCACGACGGGCCAGGAGCTTGATCCCCGCGACGTGATCGAGAAGCTTACTGACGTCGCCTTCGCCCTCCATCTTGGACATTTGGTCCAGGATTTCGTTCATGTCGTGGTTGGCGAAGGTGCGGATCCACATCTCCACGCACTCGGTGGCGATTTCGCAGCCATCCATTGCATTGGCGAAGGCCTGCTCGTCCTTCCCTTTGTAGATGTCTTCAGACAGCGCGATGAGTAGCACGCACATGTGGCCGAGAATAGTCGCGGGGTCGCTCACGATCGCACCCTCGCGGATGCTTTCAATGATTTGTTCTTTCGTGATCGTACCCACCACTATATTGTACCGCGTTTACGCGACGGCCGCTAGGCTGCCCCTTGATCGATCTTCGAGAGGAACTCTTCGTTGTTGTAGGGCGCGCCGTTTTCCATGTAGTCCTCCCAGTCCTCGGACTGCTTGGAGAGCGAGCCGGTCAGGACCCGGCCGATGTTCATGGCCATCTGAGGGGTGTATTCGAGCTCAAGAAATTCAAGTACGTCGCAGATGTGGGCGCAGCACTCGGTCGCAGCATGCTGGATGAGCGGATGGTCGAAGTTCTTGCGAAGCTTCATCTTCCCCTTTTCGATATCCATGCAACGGAGGACGAGATCTTTGTTGTCAGCCATGAGTGTCGTTCCTTTTCACTTCTTCTTCTTCTTCTTCATGCGATGACGAAGTGCCTTCATCGCGGGCTCCATGTTTGGGTTGGAGCGGCCGATAACATGCATCTCTTCCTCGAGGTCGTCAAATAGCTTCTTGTAGGCCTCGCTGGAGGTCACTGCCGCCGTGCTAGAGGTGCTTTTTTGCTGCAAACCCGCCTGCAGGCCTCTGTGGTAGGCGGACTGCTGCGCGCTGCGCAATGCACGCTCCATATCCACACGGGCATCGGCCGCCCCTCGCGCTCGAGCTTCAGCGAGCATGGACTGCTGGTTGCGCATGTACTGCTGGGCGCAATGCTGGTACCCTTCATTGAAGATCTCGTCCCGAACATCATCAGGAAGGCCTTTATGAGCGGCTCCCGCAAAATACGCCTGCTTCGCAGCATCCAGCGCCACCTGAATTCGAGTTTGCATGTCCTCCCAGGAGATCGCGCCTCTTTGATAAAGTTCGATTTCGCGAGCTTCAATCTCTCGCGCAACCTCTTCAAAGTGCTGTCGTCTAGTCCTCTTGAGCCGCCTTCTTCTTGGCATAATCCCTCCAGGTCTTCTGGGCCATCCGGCTACCTCGGCGCACACCGATGTCTTTCGCGGCCTCCCATACCATGGTGGCCTCATGCATGTTCAAGCCATTTTTCATGAGGCTACGCACGCGATAACCCGCGTACCTTGCCCGGTTCGCCTTGATGCCGAAATCACGGACGCCCCTGGCATAATCCTCATACCCTTCGATCTGGCGTCTGGCACCTCGCACAACACGCCGGATCTTGAGCGCTGTAACAATCGACTTCACCCTGATGATTGTACCATGGAAATGGAGTAGAATGGATTCGTGTCGTACGACAAATGCAGGACGGCAGGATGCAATAGCGATCGGTACGAGGGGTCGGCCGGAAAATTAGCGTATTGCAAGGAATGCCTCAAGAAAAAAGGGGTCGTGCTCGATGGCAAGCCGAAGGCGGACCCCGAAAAAGATGAGATCTGGCCACTCTCTTATCGGAACTCGATCTTCGCGCCTTCAAGCAAGAAGCCTTAACTCCGAATAGACCGACATCCGTTGCGAATGGCCTCGGCGCAGGCCATTACGTCGTCCATCGTAGTACCCCTGCCGAATGAGATGCGGATGGCGTTGTGCTCGAGTTCAGGTCGAACGTCGATGGACTTGAGGACATGACTGGCGTCGTCGGAAACGGCGCAGGCAGAGGATCGCGACACGAAGAATCCGAATTCGCCCAGGTAGTCCCGAAGTTTGCCACCATCGACCCCATAAAAAGAGATGTTGTTGATCCACGGCACCTTTTGCTGAAGGTTCCCTTGCACGTAGCACATGGGCACGTTTCGTCGGAGGTATTCGATCAATGCGCCCTCAAGCTTCTCGGCGTGCTCCCACGATGATTCGATTTGGGGACAGGCGATTTCGAGCGCGCTCGCCATGCCAACGATGCCTGGGGTATTGGTGGTCCCCCCGCGAAGCCCGCTCTCTTGACTTCCGCCAGAAAGCTGGCAGCGGAGAGGGACGTCCTCGGCGCAGAAAAGGAACCCTACACCCTTCGGGCCGTAGAACTTGTGGGAAGAGGCCGAGAGCATATCGATCTCCTCACCGATGTGCATGGGCATCTTGCCAAAAGACTGGGTGGCATCCGTATGAAAGATGACGCCGTCTTCATGGCAGATCTCACCAATCGCTTGAATAGGCTGGATGGTGCCGATTTCGTTGTTCACGTGGTGGATGCTGCAGAAAACGGTGTTATCCCGCATGGCACCCGACACATCGTTGGGGTCGATGATGCCATCAGGCATCGGCTCAATGACAGTAACCTCATGCCCCCACTCCCGAAGGCAACGCATGGCTTCCAGGACGGCCTTGTGCTCAAGGGAGCTCGTAATGAAGTGCATCGGCTCGTCATGGCACTCCGCAACCCCCTTGATCGCCAGGTTGTTGGCTTCAGTTGCGCCTGAGGTAAAGATGATCTCCTCGGGCTTTTGGCCGATGTGACCAGCGATGTTTTCCCGAGCGCCCTCAACCGCATCTCTGGCCTGCTGGCCGGCAGCATGTTTCGAGTTGGGATTCCCGAAATGCTGCGTGAAGTAAGGCAACATGGCCTCCACGACCCTGGGATCGCAAGGCGTTGTTGCGGCGTAGTCAAGGTACTTCATTATGGTAGAATGATACCACGAATGGGATGTTAGATCGAAATACCAAATTCTCTGGCGATTTTACGCTGCCTACGTTTCGAGGCGCCCGTCAGCCGCCAGACCTCATAAGGTTCTCGTCCGGAGGTGAGAAGTTGGATTACTTGCTGCTTTTGCTCTGGAGTCCAATGGCTGCGTCGCTTATGGCGAGCAGCAGGGTCTTTGACTGGGTTTCGGCGTCGCCGCCCCCCGAGCTTCGGCGCGAACTGATTGGACTTTTGATCGATATACTCTTCAGCTTCCTGTAGGCTCATTTCGGATTGAGCCCTAGCGATCATGGCCGCAGAAATGGATCGCGAAAACGCTTTGTTGATGATGTCGTCGTCCGACATGCCGGTCGAGCTCAAAGTGACAATCCTGGCCATGTTGAGCTTGGAAAGCCGAGCGCGCCGCCGCCGCCGATAGCCGGTGCGCAGGAACCAGTTTCGGACGGTTTCAGGGGACACGCCGAATTCGTCGGCGAGCTCCTCGTCGGTCGCGCCTTCGATGACCTTCTGCTCCACCATCCCGTTGGGGGTGAAGAATACGGAAAGGAAAATCTCTCTCGATTCAGCGCTCATTTTTGTTTGCGCGGACACCATCGCCGCGTTCTCTTTTTATCACAACTGATGAGGTACTTCCTCGCTGCCACGATCGCCGATACCAGGGGGATGTCGAACCACTCGGGCTTGTAGCACGGCGGCATGTATTTCCAGTGCGCGCCGGCCGAGAGGCCGAAGGCCCCCCGGGTGGCCCACGCATCTTTTTTGTAAGGTTGGCACTCGGGGTTGAGGTGTCCCCAGGATACCTGACCAAAGTACTCCTTGGGTGAAATGTGAGCATCGCGCTCATGCACGGAAATTCGCTTGCAACGCGACTCACGTTGGCATATCCTGATGAGAGAGCTGGCGATGTCGGCTCGCTGAACAACAACCGCAGCCACGTAGGCCGATGGCTTGGGCGGTAGCATGATCAGGATCATGAACATGATTCTGGCGAATGCCATCCGTCGATTGTAACCTCGGATTCGAGGGTAAGGCAATCTCGTGCAACGCGGAGGATTATGGTACAATCCGACCGGGGCATGTCTCGGATCAGCGCCATCAACCGACCGAATCCGCCGATTACGGTCAATTCAAATACCACGCTTGACGTATCGACGGGAACGGTCGTCGCGGACACTTCGCTGCTTTCGTTTTCGATTCAGCTTCCAGACGCAGCGGCGTTCCCCAACAACGTCATTTACGTCAAGGCGCCATCGGCAAACATCAACGCACTGACACTGGACGCCGCGTCCGGCCAGACGATCGATGGGATGACCAGCGTGCAGCTGGTTCGGGAAAACGACTTCGTCATCGTCTATTCGGATGGTGTGAATTGGAACATCCAGGCCTCCGGCGGATCGGTTTCGCTGTCTGCGGGCGGCATCGTGGGCGTGAACCTCGTGACGCCGTCGAGCACGACGGCGCATCCCACCATCGCTTCAGCCCTTGCTTCCGCTTCGCCGGGTGACGCTGTGGTTGTTGGTCCGGGCACTTACGCGGAGTCGGTTACGGTTCCCGCTGGAGTATCGCTGGATAACCAGCCGGCACATACGGCCACCATCACAGGTTCTCTTGCCACGGGGGATCGCGTCACTCTTTTAGATGGCGCGCTGTTCAGCGGGTTCACTGTCGCATTGCCGACAGATGCATCGGCGGCGATCGTTTATGCTGGGGCCTCATCAGCGCACTGCACCAACATCTATCTTTCTGGTAACGGCGGGTCGGGGGTGGGTATTCGATGCGCATCCGGCCGACTTCTTGTTCGCGGCGGCGGCTACAACGACGGGGTTGCTGATTCGGCAATCCTTGTCGACGGCGGCGAGCTGATCTGCGAGAACTTTAATTTCTATGACGGGGTCTTGTTCGCCGCGTTTGAGGTCAACGCAGGCTCGCTGGTCACCGCGCAGAACATCCAGTTCTCGACAAATAACGCGACCAACGGATTTTTGGTCAATGGCGGCTCGGTGGACAGTGAGGATGTTCGGTATTTCAACACCGGCAACGGTCTGCATATTACGGCCGACGGCGTGAATGTGAACCTTCGAACGCCCAAATTCGAGTCGACGATCAACAACCTTTTGGTCGATCCAGGGGTGACCTCCGGTGTGCTCAAGGTTGTTTCTGCGCAAGGAGATCGAAGCCTCATCACGGCCGATCCAGCGTATCTTTCTCAGGAAACGGTCACGATTACTTTCCAGGATGAGCGGCTCGGGGACGAGGCGTTTTTATTCTTCTCGGAAGTTTCGGTGGGCTCGCCGGGTTTCGGGCGGGAGCTATCGGTGGGCGAGGGAGACAGTTTTACCCGCGGCATGGTGGCGTTTTCGGCGTCCACGCCCAGCTCCGGGTTCACGGACATCACCAACGACCTGCTGTTGCCAGACGGGGACAGCGTTGCGCTCATGCCTGGAACGGGCGTGGGAAACACGTTCTACATTGGCTCGGATCTCCCGATTGCTGGGATCAAGGTATTGTTGACGACGGGGATGAGCCTTGGAGCGACGGGGGCGGTGTCGGTGGAATACAGCAATGCGACTGGGGGATTTACGGCGTTCGATACGATGTCGACTCAGGCGAACTTCCCCTATGGCGCTTATGGCAACGCGATTTTCGAGCGCCCTCAGTCTGAGCAGGTGCGCTACGATGATATTCAGTCACTCAATGTACCCGCGACCGTCAACGGCGTCACAAAATACTGGCAGCGAGTGACGGTCACCTCGGCGATTACGGCGGTGCCGGTGGCCGATCAGGTAAAGCTTTCGCCGAACCGTACTGAAATCAACTCAGACGGATTCCTCGAGTATTTTGGCCGCGCAGAGCCGACCCGATTGCTCAACTGGCACCGAAGGCTTGAGGATGATCTCGCGGGCGCCAGCCCCCTCAATGATGCGCTCCAACTCGCTCAGCAAATCACCATCACACCGATTGACAACGAGTTCGCAGCTGGGGCATTGGATGGTAATGGCGGGATCATTCCCCTCCCCACCGGCTTAGACACATCTCGAGAGCTGGTCTATCGGTTTGGCTGGTCGCCGATCGGCAACCTGACCGGAGACGTGGAGCTTGAGCTTCGGTATGCAGTCATCCGTCAGGGTGATGTACTTGATGGCACTGTCCCATCGACACTTACGAACGTGGTGGTTCCGATCAGCAATCAAAACCAAGAGCTGATTGTCGATGAGTTACGAATTCGCGTTCCAGAGGCTGCTCCTGGCGACTTCATTGCCATTGGGTTCTTTCGGGACGCGACGGCAGGAAACCCTGATGACACGTACCCAGGCAACATCGAAATGGTGTCCGTTGAAATTGAAGGGTTCTTTTGGAGGTAGCCATGCCGAATCGTGCGTTCCTTAATGATCAAAATGAGGTCGTAGCCCTCTCCGGCCATGGTGTCACTTTGGTTCAGTTACAGGCAACTCGGCCGGGTTTGGGCGCGACGTCGTTTATCGATGATGCACCTCAGGCTTTGATTCACAAGCAACTGGTCAACCCTAATCAGAGCCATTACCATCGACTCGATTCGGGCGACGGCACTGACATCTCGCACTACGTGCTTGAAACGGCGGACTTGGGCCCGGCGCCTGTCTCGGATATGCTGCTTGAGCAGTTGGGAACTGAAGAGCTCGACTCCAACTATGTGCCGGTTCCAGATGGCAGTGGAGGTGTGATGTGGTCGCCTTCGATCGCTTCACCGATCGGTTTTTACGCATTCAATACTACAGCACAGTCGTTCAACGCGGCGACGTATGCGGCTATTTCATATGACACTGTCACCGTGAACACGGGGGATTTCACACATGTACCAGGGACACCGGACGTGGTGTATACCGGCCCCGACGGGCTCGTGTTCGTGTCCGCAAAGGCTTCCATCATGACGACGGACGGAAACTCGCGTACCAACGCGGACATCGATCTGTTTGTCGATTCGGGTTCGGGTTTTGTGAAATTTGGTGGCACACTGGGATACACTTACAACCGCCAAGACAACTTCGGCACGACGTACATGTCGACCGGACTGATTCAGGTGACCACCGGAACGGTATTTCGTCAGTCGGCACGCCGATCGACGGGGGGATCGGGGATTCAGATCCTTCCAGACGGAGCTTCGATTACCCTGTTTGCACTTCAGGGGGCTCGAGGGCCTGCGGGACCTGCGGGCTCGGGATCGACGGTGCTGGCTCAAAACAGCGGCGCCCCTCTTTCGGCCCCCGTCACCACGTTCGATTATTTGGGAGGGATTGATATTGTTGAAGTCGGCGCAGGCGTGGCGAGTGTGTCTCCCCGCGAGCGCGGTCGAAGCATTTCTCTGTACCGTGCTGTCGATACTCGCATCCCTGCCTCTGGAGTAACGCTGCTCAATCCAGATGCTTCGCATTCTCCCCCCGATAGCGATGCGTTCAACTGGACCTCCGGAAACGGAGTGACCATCGAGCAGTCGGGTCGGTATTCGGTCACCGCGACCTCAAGCTTTGACATCGACACCTCGGTGGCCGCGAGAGGAACGACTCGTGTCGAGCTTCAGATTTTTGCCAATGGCATAGCTATTCCCGGCAGCGGTCAGTGGCAAGATCACGAGCCCCTCGGCTATACGCCGGGGGCGAGCATTTCCACTTCGGTGGTAGTAGACTTGAACGTTGGTGATGTCATTCAACCAGGCGCGCAGATTGTCAGCGGTGGATCGAGCATCATCGCTTCGGGCGGTCGCCAATCGCTCATGATCATTCAGCTGAGGAGAGATTAATGCCGTACCTGTACCCCATTGATATTTCGGAGTTCCCAGGGGTCATCGACCTTCGGACGTTCCGAGCTGAGATCGAAGCCGACCCCCTCATCACGCGCGCGCTCGATAGTACGCCGACGTACATCTCGACCACGCAGGTGGGCGTCCGCTTTCGAGCGGAATTGCCGGAGGCCGAGCAGGACCAGCTGTTGATTCGGGCTCAGTCCCACAGTGGCACCCCGTTTGTACCGGCGCGCCCCGTCGCGAGCACGGGCGCGCCCATCATCATTCAGGGGATCGACACCCACCAGGACGCGCCCACCCTCGTTTCATATAACTGGTGCAACAAAGGGACTTGGTACGAGCTGTCTACGCCCGTGTCCAATGACGTCCTGACGACATCGGATCAACTGACATACACCGCCTCGAACTCGGATTGGATTGACTTACGAGAGGGGGCCCTGACGCGTGTGGAGCACGTAGCGCCGAACTACGCATTCACCG
>Ga0209986_10005780_pt1 | contig 10198 bp, 11 predicted proteins | sample BlataG_FD_183168 | JGI IMG/M metagenome (GOLD analysis project Ga0209986, IMG submission 183168) | Deep subsurface microbial communities from Black Sea to uncover new lineages of life (NeLLi) - Black_00105 metaG (SPAdes) (version 2) | ecosystem: Environmental > Aquatic > Marine > Oceanic >...
CGAGATTATAGCGATACTTTCAGTTTGACATTCGACAAAATCTAAAGTCTCGGCTGGTTTTTTTGATTAGAAACCGCTGCAATTTTTTCATAAGTTATGTTCAAAGCCTGCCCTGTGAAGCTTGGTTACTTCACCGGGGTAAAGATCTGACCCCATTTTACCCACATTATCTTTGATACCCATAAATCTATTTTACCTTCTTTTCTTAAGTTCATTACTGCCAATGTTGATTCCATTTTGTCTTTAGGGTAATCTCTTTTTACCAAACCGAGTATTATGTTCGTATCTACATAAACTTTCACTTTCATTATAGCACCTAATAGGGGCTCAACTCTTTGGTATGTGAGAAATATTGTCGATAATTCCTAAACCAATCAGGATTGAGTTTGCACTCTGGATAACACAAAGAATTATGATAAATGCTGAAATGGTAACTTTGTTTATCAATCATTTTGATTTGTTTATCAACCTCAATGATTTTATCAAGAAAAACATTCAATTTAAGAATACAAATTGCGCTTAACCCATTTCTTTTATTTTTCTGAAATAATCCGTCCTGCGTTATAACCCCACCTATAGGTTTAAGAGAACCATTTTTTGGTCCTTCTAAACCTATTCCTATTCTTCCATACAAAACATCTTTTAATTCTCGATTATTAAAGGCAGGAGAGATATTAAGGGCATCTGTTATGAATACAATAAAAGGCATTCTCCTCAATGGCTTGTGCTCGTGTCCTTCAATAACTTTATCTTTTAACGTATTAAAATGACTATAAAAGTAAGTTCCAATTCTCCTTTCTTCCCACGGTGACTTCACTTCAATAAACACTTCCTGGTTTTCCTTTTGATATAACCATTCACCACGCTTCCCTGTTCCAGCGGAGGGTTGAGGTAATTTAAATTGAAGATTTAGCATATTGTCAAGGAAATATGCAACCATTAACTCGTTTAGAGTGCTCCACAATCGTATATAATCTACACCGCCACTTAGACATTTCTTATAGTAATCTTCAGCATTATATTTGTATATAACACCAAGCCATTTATTAATTTCTTCCTGAAAAACACGATGCGTCGTAGATTTTAAATAAATACATACTCCTTCATCTTTGTCAGTACCCGTAATTGTTAGAGATTTGAAGAATGACAAATCCTTAAAAAATCTCTCAAAATATTGTATAATTCCCCCTACGAAGAGCTTCCTTCGGAAAATTTTTTCATCTGCGAAGCAATCGTTTCTCCCTTTCTCCTTGTCTCCGTTTCACCAAGTCTCCGATTCTTAGGAAAGGTTTGACCCCACATACTGCTTGTCTCCGGTTGCTTTTTAAATGATAGAGAAGATGGTATTCGAATTCACGTTGGTATATATGTGATAATCATCATATTAGATTTTCTTCTCTCAGGTATTTATCAATTCTTTGTAAGATTAGTTCCGCTCTTTTTTTTCTGAATTCTTCAAATCTACTCAATTTCCACAGAGATGGATCGGCAGGAATTATTTGTTTTTCCAGGATATCTTTTCCATTTGGTTTTTGCAGTATTTCTGATAGATATTTAGCAGGCTCTTTGTCTCCAATACTTTGGTTAGTTGCTGGTGTGAGAAAAGCAAGATTAGCAATCGAGCTTACCACATTATTCAGTTTGCTTAATTCTGCTTCAAGTCGTTTCACATCTTCTTCGGTACCGTTTTCTTCAGCCACCTCGATTTTATCCTTTATCTGCTGCCTCTTGCCATCAAAATTTGCATCGGGGAAAATATGATGAAATTGCCATGCTTGATCAGACGACAGGACATCACCCACTTTAATTTTTGTATCAAAGAAATCGATTGCTTCGCTCTTACGCATCAAAATGTATAACAATGTGGAATATGATGATTTAAAACTTGCATCGAGTATATTAGTTTTTTGCAGAGTGAAAGTTGTTGGATTCAGTGCTTCATACTTGTGTGTGAATAACTCATGTAGATTTTTACTTGCGTTTGTTGCCTTTATGTCTTCTCTGAATTTCGTTATTGCTCTGACCGCATATCTGCTAGAAATTATGCTTTGGATAAACCATTTGCATAGAAGACTAAGTTCATTATCACCAATTTTATCGTGATTTGCAAAATAATTGACCAAGACGATGATAGGATAGTAACCACGGATAAATTGAAGGTTTGCAAGATCAAATTTTGACTTCATCAAATCAATGATTTTTTCAAAAGCCTTTTCAACTTTTGCCCATGAGTCTTCAAACTTCGTTTGGGTCACCAGTTTGAAATATTTTGATCGTTCAGATTCTGGCGCAATATATTTTATTAAGTGTTGTCCAGTATGTACGCAAGTCCATGCTTGTACAACCAGATCTGGATCTTCATCTTCATTCTTGCTGTAGCTAAATTCTGTATATATTTTTTTCATGAGATTAGACGACCGTTTAAATACCCCGCGCCAAATTTTCGAAATTGAAGCGAGAGCTATCTGACTATCGGTAAGTTTAACGCCCTGCTGATTTAACTTGTTAAAAATGGAAACAACTGTATTATAGTCTGCATTTGTAACAGTTTGAAAGGGCAAGAGTGTATTTGAAAACATGCTATTTAAACCATGAAGCTCACTTGCAAACTTTTGTTGCTGAATTGGAGTAGCGTTCGCGAAGAAAAAATTAATTTTTTCGGCATCATCATAGCTTCGACTATTCAATATATCAAGCTTTAGAATATTCTCACCTCGACTGTCAAACGTAAATTTATTCGTTTCAAGATTGAAATAGAGCTTTATCTTACCAGTGAGCACAAGCCAAATTGCAGTTAGCCTCTGCTGACCATCGATTATTATCTTCTCAATGTTCTTAATTTCATCCAGTTCTTCTTGTATCAGACCTAATGCACGTACAGGAAACTCTTCTTTCACTTCTCCCCAAAACATTAGTTGACCTATTGGATATCCGTCATAGAGACTATCCCATAAAGCTTTAATCTGATTATTACTCCACACAAATGTCCGTTGAAATTCAGGTAAAACGTATTTGCCCAAAGATAATTCCTGAACATGTTTATTTATGGTTTTTGTATTAGGATCAACACTAATTGACATCTTTCCTCCTTTCTTTTATTTTTCTCAAAGCAAAAAGGTATGCCACCCAAAGGTGCTTTCGCACCCAAGGCACTCATACCTTCAGCAAGATAAAGTCTATACACAATTCGCTCCTTGTCAAGAAACCTGTACTGACGCAGATCCCGAAGAACTGAGGGGAGTTCATCGAAGTGCAATCTTTTCATAGGTGATCCCAGTTGTTCTTCTCACTACGCATTACCCCTTACTCTCTACTGTCCTTTACGGTTTGACCCCAATTGTCAATTAATTCAGGTGTAATAATAATAGAGGTTATATCATTGCCCAGACTGAGCGCTTGCCCATCTAAATAATATATTCCCAAATGACGCTCCAATACCATGTTCATCACCGTTAATTATCAACCCAAACCACATTATCGACATGACTGCCATTGTTGCTATTATGCAGTACCACTTAATTACCGTTGATATATGTTTTAGAAACGTAAAGACTCTATCGTCAACTGTCGTGGTCAATTTATGCAGGGAAAAGAACAGCCCGACAGCCACTAGTATTAACGGTGTAAGTGCAATACGTAAATTGGTTGTATCCCCAATCGCCAGTGTGGCAGCCCAAATTCTAAATGCATAATCCCATATAGACTCAAAAACGAAATTAGCGAGAAAAGGATATGGGAAAACCACTGCCACGATGCAGATTAAACTAACAATTACATTTAGCAAAATTCTATTCAGTGCAGAGATTGATTTCATGACTAAAATCCTTCCTTTTTTAGTATTATTGTTAGTTTTATTAACCAACCCCTGATTTTCATTTCTATTTCAGCATGAAACTATACGGCTTTTCAATAACTTCACCGTTTTTCTTTACTAAAAATACTCTTAATTTCAGTAGACGCCAACCATATTTCATTTTCCTTATTTTATTCCTAAAAACACGTAGCCATTTGTAGGGTATGCCAATTGCATAAATTCGTCCCTTCTTAGGATGATTGCCTTGAATATCCATTCGTGATATGATCTGTCCTAAAACATTATTAAATGAATCATGTATTTTTTGAGCCTCATACTCACCACTGCCACCTTTTGCTTCAATGTATAATAATCTACGCCATTTCGGATGCCAGGCATGAATGTCTACCCCATGCTCACCAGCTCGCTTTGGCGTTTTTTTTATTCTCCAATTTTTGTCTAGAAGATATTTTCGAATATATCGTTCAACTGTTGTCTCTCGCATCTGATTACTTCCAGTTTCCAAATTCTACACTAAAAGGGAAAACCTTTCTCCTGCAGTTCATCTCTTGAATATACTTTTATTCCGGGCATATTTTTGATACAATAAACATGAACCTGATAATCATCCATATTTGCTGTATACTTGTAGCTTTTTTTTGTCTTATTCAGCTTGACTTTTCGACCGCTTGAAGGTACGTCCCAGCAGATAACCTTAGGATATTGTGCAGGTTTATGGCCATGAGGCCTGTAATTATAAAAATTGAGTTCTATTTCGACGACTGTTGCTCTCTGGGGTTCACTTCCCTTTTCTTCTAAAAAACTAACTAATAAATCTGGCCCTTTGCCGCCTCCGATGTATGCAAGTGACTGAAAAGTCTCAAAAGGCAGCGCATTCATTGCTTCTAATTTCCAAATCAAAGCATCTACTTCGTGTTCATATTTCGGTTCTCTAATAAGAATAATAGGAGGATTACTCGAATCACCCGATTCAAAAACTACCCAATTCTGATCCTTCGACTCAATTTGCAATTTCTCTTGTGCAAGCACTTCACTCTGGTCTTCAATTTTCGTTTTCTCAGGTAAACTCCTGAAAGTGAGAAATTCTTGTGAAGTCTCAATCCTCTGAAACATTTCAGCAACAATGTTTCTTAGCTCAACGGTTTTGGGAGAATCTACAAGACCACTGCGTGAAATATTCATTTCATCTTGGATCCAATCACATTCTAGAATTAGACATGTTTTCTTCTCACCTGGACGTGCCGTTCTAATTGATGTTACTCCATACTCTTCCATATCAAGCTTAAAGTACGGAATACCCTTTACTGATATTATTAGCCCCGTGTTAAGATTATCTGAAGAGAGATCATATCGTTTGGTATCCCATGTGATAAAACCTTTAATTACGACAGGTTTCTGTTTTGAACTTTTCGGTTTCATGTTTATATAGAGTGTCTTGATCGATTCATCAAATTTTAATCCGCTATGCTCGAACGATTTGAAGTCAATATCATGGAATTCCGGAAAACCAAACTGAAGATCTTCAGTTCGACCAAGAACTGATAATGTTACCTTTGGTGCATTTTGGCGTTCCCTTGTAAAACCCATAAATGTGCGATGTAAAAGAAATTTCTTTATTTCATCTGCGGTGAAGGATATTTCTTTCGTATGTGGCGGATGTCCCACAACCTTAATGGAGGTTCCTGTTTTACGTTCGGTTCCAGGGTCATATGTAAATACTTTTGGCTTCGGAATGAGTTTCCTGTCGATAGAACTCCACGGTTCGTTTATTTCGACCTTAATAGCAGAGCCGGATTTACAACAAGTATCTATTTCTATTCTTCTTGATTGGTAAGCCAATTTGGAACCTAATCCCTTCCACGAAAACTCATCGGCTTTAATTCCAACAATAGTTGATAATCCTAATCCAAAAAACTTATCCAACCTTCCTGGAAGCATTTTATTGTCTGAAAAATCCATACCGCATCCGTTATCTACAATTTCGAATATGTGCCCCTCTTCATCAACAGTATATTTAATCCTAATTTCAGCTGCTTCAACTTCCTTAGCACCTGAATTTGAAAGCAGTTCTCGTAGTAGATCCAATGAGTGTACTCGTTCTTTTATTAATTGCTTCATTAATGATAATTCATTAATTATTGGATCAACATCCTTTCCTTGACTTCTAATTATTTCACCAAATTTAGGCATAATTCACCTCCTCTAACTACCCAAACAGCCATTCCTCACCTCCATAAAATTAGTTTCAGTATTTCTTGTATGCCACAATTTAACTATTTTTCACAACCCGGATACGTTCTAATATTTGTTTTATCTCATTAGGTGTAGTTTCCATTTTTTCGGCGATTTGAACAGCCTTCTCTTTTGTATAGGGACCGATACCCAAATCTACCATTATTTTATCCATTTGTTCCTTGGGTTTATCGTTATTTTCGATTTGCTCAAATAGACTATTTAATTTATCTTTTGAAATTCCTAACTGTGGGAAGGTTTTGAACCAAGCATCAGCATCTAATAAATAGCACTCAATCTCTTTTTTCGTCAACGTAATAATGTTCTCTTTACGTACGTGCATACGATGTAACATTCTGTTTTTCTCATGTCTGTTTTGTTCGGTATCACCGTCAAATATAGCAATGATTTTAGGGCACACATTTCTTTTTTCAAGTACACTTGCATTAGCATGATAGTCCATATTTTTCCATCCGTCTGTCGGGATATAGCATATATCTTCTGAATTGAAGTTAGTTTTTTTAGCAAAGGTTTTGTATATTTCAACATCATATTCACCTTCGACAAAAACAATCAGTGCATGATCAAGAAAATCAGAAGGACAAATACCAAGCTCTTCAATTATTTTCTGAGCATCATCTGATGTTACCTTTGAAACCGTTGAATTCCCATCCCTATCCCTCTTGCACAGATATATATTGTCAATACTAAATCCTAATAATGCTGTTGGCGAATGAGTTGTAATCAGAATTTGTTTGTTTTTGGATTGCCCCCTAATTATATTACATAATAATCGCAAAGCCCTGGCGTGCAGGTTATTCTCAGGTTCCTCTATAAACAAAACCGATGCCTCCTCACTAGTGTATAAAAATGCGAGTAAAGATAGAAGATTTTTTGTACCAGCACTGATATTTCGTAGATCATAAATTATAGACGATTCCTGTCCTTTTTCATGTAATCCTATTGTTGTCTTACCCTGAGATACTGGTGTAAGCAAATGCTCAATATTAGGTATTAACTCAGAGATATATTTTTCCAATGTATCAAATTGTGTCAACTCATTATTCCTAATTGTATTTAACACCTCGGACAAGTTACTAGCATCGATGTTGATATTTCTTGAACCAGATATTTCAGAGAAATCTTTTACCTTTCGGCTAGGCCCGAGCCACTTAAATTTCTTAAAGAAATCACCCGCCATGTTGATTATTTCCTCATCAAGCGAAGCAGGGCTATAAGACCTTTCGTGGTCAAAAAATAACCGAAGCTGAGGGAAAGTATACGGATTTCCTTTTGTGCTTAAATTATTATTAAAAGCTTGACCTTGCAAAACACTGCTTAAACTGTTTTGGATATTGTTAACTCGTGTTAACACTTTTCGCGTCTGCTCCTGTAGTATTTTGGATATAAAAATCACCTGTCTATCAATATCATCTACATTATCAGTTTTAAGAACCTCTGTATATTTAGGATTATCACTCATATTTATTACCAATTCATAGTATAAACACTGAAGAAAATAGGAATCATAAATTCTCTCTTGTCTGTCATCCTTTTTATCACCGATTGCTTTCTTTAATAATTCATCCCGTCGATTTTCATCAAGCTCAATTTGGATCATAAATAGAATATTCTCATTTAGCATTTTCCGCCATACGATATCGCAAAAACTAATCTTTTCACGAAATAAATCTTCCAATAGCTTATCAGCAGCATCGTGCAAAAATTTCATTGCTTCAAAGACATTTGATTTCCCACTCATATTTTGACCGATTATAATCCCAAAATTTCTCAAGTCTTGCAATTCAATATCTTTCAGTGTTTTATAATTCTGAATTCGTATACTCTTTATCCTCATAATTCTCCCCTAAATGCTTTTTGCATCAAGGAATTGAAGAGGTTGGTGATTTCTTTGTCATTTGTCATTTCTTCTTCACGCTTTTACGTATTTTAGTCTTCCTTTTGTGTTCCGGTACAAAATTCACTGTTGGAAGCAGAATCGGACCCCATGGTCCCTTGCTTGTAGTTTGGGCGATGATTTCGCGAGCAGCACCATAAAGTACTGCTGGGCCATTTATTTTGACTATTTCTTCAATGTTTGCCTTAGGCATTTTCAGATGGACTTCAAAGAAACCTATAATCTGCAGGCTATATGCATAAGGAAGATTCTCTTTTGGCTTGGGAGTATGTCTCATCGTAAGACTAACCTGGAATAAAGTAGGCTGTTTCCTACTCTTGGAGACATTCACGTTGCTTTGAAGATCTTTGAAGTCATATGTATGTGGTTGTTTATGGTTGAACTGTTTTGATGCAACTACATTCAGGTGAGTTATGAAATATCTTTTAAGCTGTATCGGTGCGAGTTTCACGTCTACCCCCGTAAGACATATGTTCTTCATGCACAGTACTGCTGTATGTTATTGGTCGTTCAATTGGTTCAGTACTCATTTTAGTTTTTTGGAACCATTCAATCTTAGATTCAGGCAAGCAAAAATTTACTGTCAATTCAGCCCCTAAAGCTTTTGCGATTCGAATAAGACTCATTAATGTGAAGTTAACATTTGCACGTAGCATTCTTGTAATATATGCCCTTGAAGTATTTAATCTTCGTGCTAGTTCGGCACGGCTGATTCTTTTGTTTTTCATAATCATAACAATATCTTCGAGGATAGCGATCTTCAATCCCTCGAAGATGAATTCTACGTCATCTTCCAATCCTTCAAGAAGATTATATTTCTTAAGATCTATGAACATCACGTACTCCTTTTTTATAGCACTGCCTCTTTTGCATTGCCTTCTGAATTTCAATCTTTAATTGTCGTTTGCCTGGTTTGTCTTTGCCATGCGTACAGATTACTAGATATCCATCAAAGAAACAAAAAACACGTGCTGCACGAGGTCTATGGACTTTGAATTCGTATATGTGATTACCTACATGACGGAAAAGTTCTGTATTAGAAATAATTCCTGTACCAGCCATATATTTCATTAACTGTTTCATTTTTTTCTTAGTTCTGTCATCTAAGCACTCTAAATATTCAATTGCTGGTGAATAGTCATCTTCCATCAATGCAACCACCGTTTTCTTAACTCCTTTATAAAGTTTCTTTAACGATACCATGTTAACCTATAAGTTAACGTTTGTCAAGGGGCAATTTCCTTTGAAATTTCGAGTATTTTTCATCAATTAGTTGCCCGTCTGAAGTCTATGTATACAAAAATAATTAAAAGACATTAACTCCTCCTTATAGTACAAACGATATTCTATAGCACTCTTATTATAATTCTCCTCTAAATGCTCTTTGCATAAGGGAATTGAAGAGGTTGGTGAGTTCGATTTCGGATTCGCGTTGTTTTTGTTTTAGTTTTTCCACTTTCTGAACAATGTCGGCGAATTTTTGCTGTTCGGACAGAGATGGCGATGGCACTAATAACTCAGTACCATACTGTTTAGCATTAATATTTGGTTGCGCGACTACTTTCTTCTTCGATTCTATCCATGCTCTAAATGCAATGGTTCTCGTAAAGTAGAATAAGTAGTCAGGAAGAACGATCTTGGTGTTTGGTTTGAATCTGATTAAGTATCCTGCAAAAACACAGAAACCGTCTGCCTTTCTGTAGCGAAAAGTTTTTCCTACAGTAGCACCGGAACGAGCAAACAGGATATCTCCTTCGTCCAGAATGTATTCATTCCATTCTGAAGCGTCTGTACTGGGAGAAACAACGTCACTATTCAAAGTTCCATCCTCATTTATGTCGGTTATTCTAATATACCTTGGTTTCGCTGGATCGAAAACAACAGCAGCAGCTCCAGAACCATACTGCCCTTTGAATAGAGAAATTTCATTTAGCGGTATCATCGACCACCCCTTCTGATTCTCTAACGGATCACCGAACATTTCAAAGAAGGTGGATTTGAGGAATTCATCGCTGAGACGGTTGGCTTGTTTGCGTTTTTGGATAGCAGCCTCGCAGGTTTCGAGGATGGAGGCGATGCGACGCTGAGCGGGTAGATTCGGAAGTGGGATGTCCAATCCTTCCAAAAAATATTTGTTCAAATGTGGGATTGCTGCACCATGTGTATTTTGGTTCAGCCTTTCGTATTTTGAACTAATAAATTGATACAGATATTTCGGATATACTTCGTTCTTG
>Ga0209986_10005781_pt1 | contig 10197 bp, 9 predicted proteins | sample BlataG_FD_183168 | JGI IMG/M metagenome (GOLD analysis project Ga0209986, IMG submission 183168) | Deep subsurface microbial communities from Black Sea to uncover new lineages of life (NeLLi) - Black_00105 metaG (SPAdes) (version 2) | ecosystem: Environmental > Aquatic > Marine > Oceanic >...
TCCACCCAGGTCGATTACTACCGAGATGGGGTTGGAGAGCGAAGCAGTGGCGCCGGGTGTCCCTTGATAGATGACATTGCGCCCGAAGTCAATTATGAGCAGCGAGCTGCCGGCGTCATATTCCATCCAACCCGAGATTGACGCGCGAAGAGAGGAAAACAGCTTGGGCGGGGGAATCTTCTCGGTCTTATAAACCGGCGAGAATATGGCAATCTTTCCGAAAGGCGTTTCTAACTCAAATTGAAAGTCCTTGGGGATTTCGCCAATAAAGGGGCCTAAGAACGCCTCTGCTTTCTCTGCGGCAGCGGCTACCTTCAAAGCGGCATAATGCAGCGAGGCCCAGTCGATTGCGGTAGCAATGTCGTCCAGCTCCGGGTAGTACACCATCCCGTCCGACTGCGTGTTGGCCAGGTCGCGGATGTCAAAGGCTCTTTGCATATCTTCACGGTCACAGTTGCGGAAAGCAAGATTACGCCACTTGATAGCTTCGCCTAAGTTAACAATCAATTCGGCCAGTATTGTTTTGACCGAGTCGGGCAGCCGGTTGGTCTTTTCCCTGATTTCCTTTTTGATGTCTGGCCAGTCGGAGCGCGAGCCGAAGGTGTAAAATTCGGTTTGTCTGTCGGCCAGGGCGAACAGCTTTTCGATTGCTACAAGCAGCGGTTCCTCTCCCTCAGGTGCGGGCAGCAGGTTGGCCGAATAGGACCGGAAACCACCCCGTTTCTTGTCCACGCCCAGGTTGTACACCAGCTTGTAGAGGCCGTCATGGGCGCTGTCGGCGTAGGCCGGGTCAAGATAGAGATCGACGGCATTAGCCATCACAGTTGCATAGTCGTACAGCTTGAGCGGTTCGGCAAAAAGGGCGTCAAAGGAAGTTAGCTTGTGGGGAATGTCAAGCGGGAAGCGGTTCCAGTACCCGGCCGGTTTGTAGCCTAAGTCCTCTCTGTTGAATCCCACCTCGCTGAGGATACTTTCAAGGACGTCTTCACTGTCTTCGGCCACAATTGCAGTAGCAACAAATATGCACAACCCGAAAATAAGTGCCATGATTCGCGTCATTCTATTGCCTCCTACTTTTTTTGATTTACAAAGCTAATAAAGCATTCAATTATATAATTGTTTAGTTGTTGTAGCACAAAAAAACCATGTGATATGACAACCGGTAGCTACAAATATGGCATTATATCACTTTCTAATTGTGATATAACAAATTGTAGAGTAGGAGCCTCTAACGGTTCCGTCTCATGATACCGTACAACCTCTGACTCCTGCTCTACATCTACCGTGGTTTGAAAGCAGATCCGTCTCCGTCCACGAAGCTCCGCTCGGAAGGCGACCTGCAGCTTAACGGTTGACTACTTGTTATAGAAGGACTCTTCTTCTCTAGGATAGTCGCCCCGTCTGACATCGTCAATGTACTTCTTAACGGCCTCAGCAATTATCGGGGGAAGATCGGCGTACTGACGCAGGAACTTGGGACTGAAGCCCTCTTTGCGTAAGCCGAGGATGTCATTTATAACCAACACCTGCCCGTCGCAGTGGGGGCCGGCGCCGATGCCGATCGTTGCCGCTCTCTTTAGGGCAGCGGTGATTTCGCTGGCGGTATCGGCATTGATCAATTCCAGCACCATCGCAAAACAGCCCGCCTCCTCCAAAGCCAGGGCTGATTCCATCAAGTAGGCGCGAGATTTTTCTTCCCTTCCCTGCACTTTCGGGCCGCCCAAACGGTGAATGGACTGCGGCGTGAGACCGATATGCCCCATCACCGGTATGCCGCACTCGACCACCCGCTTTACAGTCGCTGCCATCTCAATACCCCCCTCCATTTTCACCACCTCGGCCCAACCTTCTTTGAGAAAGCGTCCGGCATTGGCAATGGCGGTCTCGGTTGAGGGTTGAAAGGATAAAAAGGGCATATCGGCAATAACCAGCGCCTTCTCCGTCCCGCGCGCTACAGCGGCCGTGTGGGCAACCATAACGTCCATCGTGATGGGAAGCGTTGAGTCGAAGCCGTGCACTACATTCGCGGCGGAATCGCCGACAAGGATGGCATCTATTCCAGCCTCATCGAGCAGCTTAGCCATGTAATAGTCGTAGGCAGTCAGAACGGTGATCTTTTCCCCTTTGGCCTTCTTGTTGATGAAGGTCTGAACGGTTGTCTTTTTTCTCTCGCTCGTTTTCGGCATCTGCTTATTTCCGGACAAGGTTTCCGGCCGGTGCGTAATACTTCTTTCCCGAAAGCGGTTTGCTGATCTGTTCGATCAGATCGTCAAAGTGCTGGGGATTGTGTACGAAGTCAATCTCGTCGGTTTTCACTACCAGCAGCGGGGCTTCAATGAAATTAAAGAAGAAATAGTCATACGCTTTGTTCAGCACCTCGATGTAGTCAGAGTCGATTGTTTTTTCAAACGGCAGGTTGCGTTTGCGGATTCGCTGCATCAGAACCGGGGTGGTAGCCTGAAGGTATATTGCCAGGTCGGGGCGGGGAACATCACGCGCCAGGATTGGCGCCAGCTTGTTGTAAAGGGTCAGCTCACGATCGGAAAGATTCACCGAGGCAAAAATTGAGTCCTTGGCAAACAGATAGTCGGCGACAATCCGCCGGGCAAAAAGATCTCGTGTCAGCAGTTGCTGCTGTTGTTGAAACCGTGAGAGCAAGAAAAAGAGTTGGCAGCTAAAGGCGTGCCGCTTGCGGTTCTTGTAAAAATCCACCAGGAAGGGGTTTTCAAACACTTCCTCGTTGATCAGCTCCGCCTCAAGTCGTTCGGCCAGCATCCCGGCAAACGAGGTTTTGCCAACGCCGATCACACCCTCAACGGCGATATAGTTGGGTTCAAACGTTTCGGGGAACATGGTCCTTAAATAGTAAAACCTTTTGCCGCTGCTCGTCCGTGAGGAACTCAGCAATTGGTCGCTTGACTATGGGATGGACAAGGTTGGGCTCGATCTCCAAAAGAGGCACCATGGCAAACGGCCGGTTCAGAAGCTGCCGGTGCGGAATCGACAACCGCTCGGTTTCGACAATCCGATCGCCAAACAGCAATATGTCCAGATCGATTGTGCGCGGCTGTTTCTTCCCTTTGCCGGTGCGGCCCAGCTTCTTTTCGATCAACTCCAGCGCATCAAGCAGCTCGTTGGGAAGGTACTGATAATCAGCCATCACCACCTGGTTCATAAAAGAGGGATTGTCCCCTTCAATCTGTTCCGCCTCAGAGAGGTAGATGCCGGAGACGGCCACTATCTCCAGTCCGGGAACCTCTTCCAGTTTGGCCAGCGCGGCCGACAGGTTTTTCTCGCGGTCGCTCTCGTTAGAGCCCATCAGTATGTATACCGTTTCCGCCATGTCAATCCCTCACGATTTAGCGTTGCGATTGCCTATCAACTTTGATGGGTCACCTTGAGCACGCGTCAACTCCACCTCGATATACTTGACATACCCCGGTATAGGGGGATTCATCTTGCGAACCCTCAAAGTTACGCTGTAAACCGGAAAGGTGTCAAGTATTTTGGCCGCCAGTCGACCGGCCAGTCCCTCCAGAAGCGCGAAAGCCTTTCCCTCAACGGTATCTCTGATAACGCGGTGGACGTGGTGGTAGTCAACGGTATCCCCCAGTCGGTCGGAGCGGCTGGCGTCGGACAGGTCAACTTCGAGTTCGCAGTCTACCTCAAAAAGCCCTCCGGTCTCTTTTTCCGCCGCTGTGACACCATGATAGCCATAAAAGGACATGCTGCTCAGACGGATAATATCTTTCACTTTTCAACGCCCAGTTTTGCCCGTTTGCGTTTTCGTCTCAGCCGCTGAACGGCGGCGCTATATGACGCCGGCGGAACCGTCAACGAGAACCTCAAAAAACCTTCGCCCGTGTCGCCAAAGGCGGTTCCCGGCACTGCCAGAATGCGGCTGCGTCTGTACAACAGAGCGGTGGCGGTGGCGGCCTGACGGCGACGTTCGATCTTCGCCCAGATAAACGGCACCGTGTCAAACCCCGCTTTTTCAAGCCCCAGGATATTCAATAGCTTTGCCCCTTCAGCCGAATTGCGCGCTATCGCGGCGCGAGTTTCTTTCGAAAGATCGTTGGGGAACTGACGAATTCCCCGTAGCGCCAGATCAACGTAGGAGTCGGGAACAAAGCTTGGCACCAGCTTTGAGGCCAGTTTCACACCGTTGATAACCTCTCGATTGCCGACTACAAAACCAAACGGCATCGCCAAAAGCCCAAAGTGGTAGGCAAACGAATATACCTCCACCCCAATCTTATTACCGCCATCGATGGACATAAGAGAAACTTGCTTCCTGCCGGAGATTGCCGCGTAGGCGGCGTCGTTGACCACGATAATGTTCTCACGGCCGGCCAGCCAGACCAGATCGGCCATGTTTTTTTCACTCAACTCGCCACCGGTCGGGTTGTGGGGCGAATTGAGAAAGAGGATTCCAGCGACGCGGCCAAGGCGGGTGTGAACCCGTTCAAAATCAGGCAGCCAGTCGTTCTTCGCTGAGAGGGAGTAACTTACCGCTTCCCCTCCACAGGCGGTCGTAACCCGCCGGTAGAGGGGAATTCCAAGCTCCGGCACAAACGCGATATCTCCGTTGTCGATGAACGCCAGGGCAATGGTAAACATCAGGCTGGAAATGCCGCCGCCTATGAATATCTCTTTGGCAGGTTCGATCTTAGCCCCGTGATAAGTGTGAAACCAGCCCGCCAGCTCCTCCTTGAGATTGTTTAGTCTCTCCCGGCTTGCCGGTTGAAAGCCTGCCTGCCCTTCAAGTAGATCACGCTCGTCTCCCGCAGGCCACGTGAAAGAAGCCAGATCGAGCACTTCCGTTTTCCTTACCAGCGAGCGTCTCGGTTCGGCAGGCACAAAAGATTGAATGTCAGGGGGCAGTTGATAGAGCCGGTTGGCCTTGTCGATCACAACCTTTTTAACCAGCATGGGCGCCACAGCCTCAGGATTTACCTTCCCACGTCTCATCAAGTTTGCGCCGCATTTTCTCCAGCCGCTTGAAGTCCTCAGAGGGAATCGCCTCTACACTACCGAGGCGGCGGGCGAGCAAGACGATATGGGCATAGTGTTCTACTGTTTCGTGGCGATTGAAGGCCTCCTCAAGGGTGCGGCCAATGGTCAAAAGACCATGGTTTCGCAATAGAAAGGCGTTGCTGGTTTCAATGTGCGGCTCCAGGGATTTGGGCACGGCATCAGTGCCTGGAGGGGCGTAGTAGATCAGAGGAATGTTGCCGACAAAAAGCGCCACTTCCGGCAGAATGTCCTCGGCCATAGGAATGCCCGCCACCGCAAAGGCCGTCGCATACGGTGGGTGCGAGTGGACACAGGCGGCTATCTCAGGCCGGCTCTTATAGACGAACAGATGCATCAGCAGCTCCGAGGAAGCCTTTCTCTCACCCTGCAACTGCTTGCCGTTACTGTCGACAATGACCATCTCCTCCGGGAAGAGCCGGCCTTTTGCCAGGCCCGAGGGGGTAACCATAATGCGGTCGTCGTCAAGCCGTACAGAAATGTTGCCCTCCGTGCCCGCGATCATGCCGCGGTCATAGAGCCGCTGTCCGATATCGACAATGGCGTTTTTCATAGTGGAGGGTGATGCCATAACCTGCGTCAAGTTAGAGATTTTTTCACAAGTTGTCAACAATTTGCAGCGTGGTAGAGACGATGTCACACTGGCTGTGAATCTGCTGGGAGATGCTGGAGCGGGGCGGGGATTCCGTAAATTGAGCGTCTCGAATGTGCCGCTGCTACACAGGTTAAGTTGGCGCTGCTAAGCTATTGATCCACAAAAGGATAATGTCTCCGCTGAAGCGGCGTGAGATGTGAGGAGTTTTCATAAAGGAAAAAACTTTTTTGAATCAATGATGGTCGCCGTACGTTATAAAAATAGGTGAAGAGCATTTTGGCAAAAATTTGTATTGACATTGAGTATAATAAGGTGTATCTTATTAGGTTTTGCGGTTGGAGGACTAATATAGTTGAATAAATATTTCGCCACAAATAACAAGGGGCGTAAGGCAGCAGCCTGTGCTCTTGTGGCCGCTTTCTGTCTTGTTGTCGGGTTGGTAATCTCGGCAAATTTTGACCTTTCACCGCCGACGGTAGCACAAGCCCCGACCAATATAGCCCAGACCGGTCTCTTTCCTGTCTTTGAGCGAGACGGGCAGCTTGAATCCCCCTTTGTGGCTGTGGTTGAGAAGGTGCAGAAAGCGGTAGTGAACCTTTCCGCCCGCTCCAGAGAAGAGATTGTTCCCTGGTGGTTTCGGGGCTCCAACTATTCGACTTCGTACGGCTCAGGATTTTTCTTTCGCGAGGACGGTTACATCTTGACCAACAACCATGTGGTGAAAGAGGCGGTAAGACTGACCGTCCGAACGGCTTCAGGGTATGAATATGAGGCCGAACTGGTGGGCGCCGACCCGGAGACCGACCTGGCGGTGCTGAAGGTTGAGCCGGAAGAGGAAATTACCGCCATTCCCTTTGGCGATTCCGACGCGCTGAAAGTCGGTGACTGGGCGATCGCTATCGGCAATCCCTTCCCCCGGCAGGGACTTGATAGAACGGTAACGGTCGGGGTCATCTCGGCTAAGGGTCGCAGCAATTTGCGCTTCGGGCGGGGAACGCCCAAGTACCAGTATTACATTCAGACCGACGCCTCGATTAATCCGGGCAATTCCGGCGGTCCCCTGTTGAACCTCCGCGGCGAGTGCATCGGGGTCAACGCCGCTATTTCCACCCCTACGGGCGGCTCGGTGGGAATTGGGTTTGCCATCCCCATTAACCTGGCGCGAGCGATAGTGCCGGACCTTATCGCTCACGGCAAACCCCATCGCGGTTGGCTGGGAGTCCAGTTGTCAAGCGTGACGGAGCGAGATGCCAAACGCCAGGGGCTGGACGCTGTGGAAGGGGTGAAGATTGATTCAGTGTTTTCCAACTCGCCCGCCGAGCGGGCTGGCATAAAGCGAGGCGATATTATTGTCGGCTTTAATGACCAGTCGGTCGAGGATGTTAGTCAGTTGTCGGTCCTTGTTTCCACGGTCGGCAGCGGTGTGCCGGTTCCGGTTGAGGTTGTCCGCGACGGAGAACGGCTGACGCTGACCACTATCATTGCCGATCGGGACACGTTTTTGGCTTCCATGCAAGGTGGCGAGAATCAGGATGACTTCCAGGTCGTAGAGTGGATGGGTATGGAACTGATGAATCTCACGCGTGACATCGCCCGCGCCCTCTCTATCAAGGGTGCCGACGGGGTTTACGTCAGGCGGGTGTATGCCGGCACTCCGGCTGATCGGGCATCGATCACACAGGGCACCATAATCTTGCAGATTGCCAAGAAAGCGACAAAATCGCTCGAGGACGTGGATAATGTGACCCAGAAGTTGCAAGGCGACTCCGGTAGAATTGCTCTCATCGTCCAGGAGCCTGACGGGACGATTGCCAGAAAAGTCATCAGGAGATAATAAAGGAGAGTAGGTGTATAAAGATGACCTGCCCGAAGGTGGCGGTCGAAAAACAACGTGTAGGTGGAAGGAGACAGTCAGAGAAAGTGGCTAAACAATCCCTCAAATATCGCGATGAAGACCGGTCGTTAGACCTGTATCTCCGCGAAATCGGGGAAACACCTCTTATCAACGCCGAGGAGGAAGTGCGGCTGGCACGAAGGATCAAGCAGGGCGACCAAAGCTCCCTGGAAAAACTCACCAAGGCCAATCTGCGCTTCGTCGTTTCGGTTGCTAAGCAGTACCAGAATCAGGGTCTCTCCCTGGCCGATTTAATTAATGAAGGCAACATAGGCCTGATCAAGGCGGCTAAAAGGTTCGATGAGACCCGCGGATTCAAATTTATCAGCTACGCTGTCTGGTGGATCCGACAGGCGATTCTGCAGGCGCTGGCCGAGCAGAGCCGCATTGTCCGATTGCCGCTCAACCGCGTTGGCACCCTTCACAAAATCGGCAAGATCGCCAGCCGGCTCGAACAGGGGCTAGGGCGGGTTCCCTCGCCGGATGAGATTGCCAAGGAGCTGGAACTGACTGCCAGCGAAGTGTCGGATACGCTTAAAATTTCCAATTCGCATCTTTCGCTCGATGCCCCGTTTGCAGCCTCCGAGGACAACTCTCTCATCGACGTCCTTGAGGATGAATTCCAGCCCTCGCCCGATGAAGCTCTTCTGAAGGATTCGCTGCGAGTTGAGATTGACAAGGCGCTTGACAGTCTCACGGCCCGCGAGGCGGAGGTTATCAACCTCTACTTTGGCCTCAACTATGAAAAGGCGCTGACCTTGGAAGAGATCGGTGCTCGGTTCTCGCTTACACGGGAGCGTGTCCGTCAGATCAAGGAGAAAGCGATCCGCCGGCTGCGTCATGCCTCACGCAGCCGCTCCCTGCGCGCCTATCTAAACTAACCAAGACGATTCCTACCGAAATCAAAACCGCCCCTATCCTGGGGCGGTTTTTTTGTTCAGTCATTAAGCCGGCGGACTACTGGCCTTTTCACAACTGAAGCGAGTCTTTTCATGAATCGGTAGGTAGAGACAAATGCCACGGCGATAAGGACCGCCCAGGCGATCTGTCCCGGGAAGAACATCCGTGAGCCCTGCCAATGAGAGAAGGCAATCATTGCAGCATAGTAGAAGTACACCAGTCCGAGAACCACGAAGGTCCGAAAGCGGCGTGTCACAAGCAGTAATAGTAATCCTGCCATAGAGAGGTAGAAGTTAACATAGTTCCACCCTTTCTGTTTTATTTCGTGCCCCCATGGGATGGTTTTGGGGTTGTAATTCGGAAGTAAAGCTCGGTGAAAGTGATTGATTTCATTAAGGTTGATCCATACCAGCCTGAGGTAAGTCTTTAGCATTTCCCATGGATGGTTTTTCAGAACTCGCCGGCTCTCCGCAAGGCTCATACGAAAGGCGTCTTCGCGCGTCAACTTCTCGACTTTTTTCTCTGCTTGATAATGTTCTTCCCATTGCTTCCAAATTTCTTCGACAGTTTTGCCTTCAAGCCGATGCAGAGTCATAAGCGCTACATTTCCAAGCTTGCCAGCACTGGATAGCGTCGGTATTCCATGGACAAAATAGTTTCTAATCATCCACGAAGATACGAGTAAGACGACAATGCCGATGCAGATTAGCGTCCCTATCATCCTTCTCTTAAGGCTGAGGCGCGGTTTGTCCGGTGATTCCTTTCGTACCGTAATGTGAACAGTGAGGGCTATGATAATCATCATCAACGGCCAGAACTGACCGATGGACCTGCACAGTATGGCAAATCCGGTCAGAATGCCGGAAAGGAAAAAGTATTTCCATCCTCCGTCTATAAGCCCCTTTAGAAACAGTATCAAGCCGGTCAGAAAGAAAAAGAAATAAGAGCTGTCGGAAAGAAGCACACAACTTAGAGAAATAGATGTATACGATGTAGCTGCTAAAAGACCGGCAATCATCGAAACGGCGTGAGAACGGGTCAAGAGCATTGCAAATTTGAAAATCAATATGCAAGCGAAACCTGAAAGAACTATTTGGAAAAGAATTACCGGCATTGCATGGACGCCAAAGAGGAAGAAGAATGGCGCCAGGAAACATGCATAACCGGGACCGAAAATAAAAAAGCCTTTTTCGTTGGTGAAAGTACCTTTTACCAGGCTTACAGCCATCTTCACATAGTTGACTGTATCCGGAGAAGTCGAGAGAAACTTTTCTGTCCCTATTTGGTCAACACTCACAATGAGCAGCAAAAGTCGTAATCCGACCGCCAACAGGAAAAGGATCACCATGTCCCGCCGCGTTGTGAGTAGTATGATAAGGTTCCCGAGCTTGTTGACCACTTTTAGCAAGTTACCCCTTGACTCAGGCTCTGCGCTATTCGTTTTCTGCCGACAGTTTTACCCTTACTGAAAAAGAGATGACAACCTATGCAACTTTGGTCAGAGACGCCATGGTCACTTAAAGCGTTGTCAAGTCAACATGTTCAAGTCTGGCTTGTCGGATAATAACGGGTGTTCTGACCTCAAAACAAGTCCTTTCTAAAGGTCGGCTGTCGCTGCGCTGTCAAAAACAGACCGGCCACCCCTGCTTCAGCAAAGGTGGCCGGTTCTATGAGCAATATGAACTGTCAGTCGCGGGTTTACTTCATCAGCATCATCTTCTTAGTGTCGACAAAGTCGCCAGCCTGCAAGCGGTAGAGATAGATGCCGGTGGAT
>Ga0209986_10005782_pt1 | contig 10197 bp, 6 predicted proteins | sample BlataG_FD_183168 | JGI IMG/M metagenome (GOLD analysis project Ga0209986, IMG submission 183168) | Deep subsurface microbial communities from Black Sea to uncover new lineages of life (NeLLi) - Black_00105 metaG (SPAdes) (version 2) | ecosystem: Environmental > Aquatic > Marine > Oceanic >...
GCCGTTGCTGTTTTATCCTTATTTTTTCTGCACCGGTTAATGTCACTTTTGAGGCTGGGATTCCGTTGCAAGCCAATCTGCTCAGGACCATTGGCCTGTCAATGATAATCTCCTGACCCGGCACTGAAAACCGCCCTAAGGTAATTTCGCTTGCCTTTGCTACAAGAGATTCTTTGCCCCGGATTATGCTGACTTGGCCCAGTCTTAGGCAATCATCTTTGATTGCAACCTCTCTCGGCAGATAAACCTGGAGAGCAGAGTCTTCTTGCAGACCATTGGTTTTGCTGTTCGCCGATGCCTGGCAAAATTGAGCGGATACCAGCAGGCAAGTAATTAAGGCAGTTCTAACTATTTTACTGTTCATAGTAATCCTTATCTAACTATTTGATTTGCCGTTCGAAGCATATCGTCGCCTGCTTTTATTGCGCGGGAGTTTATCTCGTATGCTCGCTGTGCGGTTATAAGATTGACCAGCTCGGTTACCATTTGGACATTGGATTTTTCCAGAAATCCCGACTGGATACTGCCGAAGCCATTTTCTCCTGCCGTGCCGGTCGTGGGCGTGCCGCTCGCTTCGGTCTCTGCCAGCAGATTATCTCCTTCGCTCGAAAGTCCTGACGGATTAGGAAAGCGGACCAGCTGAATAGTACCCACAACGGATGAAGTTCCCGCAGTATCAGTTACATTGACACTTCCATCCTTGCCGATATCGATGGAGACAGCATCCGTTGGAACGCTAATGGCCGGCTCTATGGTGTATCCGGTGGTGGTAACTAATTCTCCGTCAGCATTTATTTGAAGCGAGCCATCTCGCGTATAATTTATGTCACCATTTGGCAAAGTTACCTGAAGGAATCCGTCACCTCTAATAGCTATATCGAGTTTTCGGCCGGTATTCTGAAACTCACCGGCAGTGAAAACTTTTATTGTAGATGCAGCACGGACTCCACTTCCTATTTCCAGACCACCGGGAGAAATTATACCCGAAGCCACTTCTGTGCCGGGTTCCCTCATCTTGACATAGAGCAAATCCTGAAAGTCAATTTGGCTTCGCTTAAAGCCCGTGGTGTTGATGTTGGCAAGGTTATTAGCGATCACGTCCACCATCATCTGTTGGGCAGTCATACCCGTCGCTGCAGTGGAAAATGCTCTTAACATAATATTGTTCTCCTTATCTTAATGGTTCACAAGCATAAATTGCCGGGGTCTCTAACCCATAGCTACACTCATAATACTATTGGAAGCTTCTTTTTTGGCCGTGATAAACTTCATATTCGCTTCGTAAAGTCTGGCCACCATCATCATATTTACTAATTCGTCAATCATCTTGACGTTGGATGCCTCCTGGTAGCCCTGTTTTACAACTATATGTTCGGCTGCAACTGGCTCTATATCCTGCTCTGGCATCCGGAAGCAGTTCTCGCTGGCCGGCATAAGTTTGTTTTCGTTGTCTTTGAAATCAACCAATGTGAATTTTCCTATGGCTGTGCCGCCGGAACCGATGCTCCCACCGCTTGAGACATTCAGTTGCGACAGTCCCACGCCACTCGGTATCGTGATTGGACCGGCTTCGCCTGCTACAATCCTTCCCTTGGAGTCCACTATTTGACCATTTTGGTTTGTGCGGAATATCCCATTGCGGGAGTAAAGCGGCCCCTCAGGTGTCTCTATTACGAAAAACCCTTTACCGTACAGTGCAAAATCCAGTGGCCGACCTGTCTCGACAATGCTGCCCTGGGAGAAATCAAAGATTGCATTCAAAGCAACGCCGCCGGGAGAACCTGCTTTTGACCCTGCATCTTGGGCCTTAAGGGATTGTGAAAATGCATTGCATCTACGCTTGTATCCGACAGTGCTTACGTTGGCCAGATTGTGCGTAATGATATTGAACTCCTGCATTAACGCATTAATGCTTGAACTAACTTGGGCTATAATTTCTGCCATTTTAGACTCCCTGGACAGTCTCAGGCTCCGGAACGTGTCCTTCTGCGTTTACCGACCCCGGAATATCCTGACTTTCAGCGCCGACTCTTACCGAAGCTGCGTTGGTAGCGCGAATTAGCTCATTAACATCTGAGTCGCTACATCCTGTTAATTCAACTGCTATTGACAAACCACTTTGTATAGCTTTGGTGTGCCTGACCTCGCCAACATCTTCTATTATTTTTGATGCTACCATCTTGTCATCCTGGTCCCTTTCTTCATCCAACCTGAGCACTACTAACACCCTGTCGCCCATCTTCACCTCGAATGACGGAACTTCTATACGCAGACCAAGGCCGGCCAGCTCGGTAACTACCGCAGGTACAAATTCCGGTGGCTCCCAAGTGCTGCCGGAAGCGTTTGCCGAACCTCGCTTTATCTCGAAACCCTCTTTAGCGCTATCGCTGTTTCCGCCAAGTGTTCTTGCAAATGGGAAGTGTGCGACGAAGGCCGGCTTCTTTACTGGGACACGTAAAAAACGCCGGCGATTAATGAACCGCACATTGTCACTGTGATTCAGAACCAATATGTCACCATCGTAACTGACCATAGTAGTGTCAAATTCCCAGACCGATGCGCCAAAATAATAGCGCACACGCCAAGACTCACCAAAAGTAATTTTCACCGACATTTCCAATTTAACCGTCAGTTCAATACCACTATTTTCTACAACAGTCGCTTCAATATCGTCTGAAATGCGGGTTGTGCGGCGTGTTAGATGAACCTTTCTACCTACTGGAATTTGCCTGCTGCTCAATCTTTTCGATTTCGCCAATGGGCCTATTATAAAGGCGGGAGGTTGTTTCTGGAAACCAAGTTTCTCACGCAGGAAAGACAGCTCGGTTCTCAACTGTTTGCTCTCTTCAGCTCCTTTACGCGCGAGGTTTTCTTCTATTATTTTAGCAGCTCCGCGGTCAAATGAACTGCCCATAGTGAAAACCGATTCACTTTCCTTGAGTCCTGTTATACCTGCTATATCAAGCAGAATTTGGCGCTCGCGCCCACTGAGGCCTCTTCTCTCGGCGTACTTAACAAATAACCGCTCAGCAGTCTTTCTGCCCCGCATCATTCGTTTAAAGCTAACCACTAAAAGCAACCCGATTAATGTAATTAAGACAACCACCACTGTTAGAATAAACCAGCGTTCGCCTAAAACATTGGTGTTAAATCTTCTGGCGGCCTGCCACCGCTGTACCGGCGTCAGTGCCAAAACAACAGCGTTTAACCCTGCCGTAATTACAGGTGCTGTCATCATTCTTAGACTTCCAAAGTTACTATCTGATAAGGTTGGTTAATTCTCGCAGGATTTCATTGGCAACTCTGATGGTTCTCGCATTGGCCTGGAAGCCGTTTTGTGCCTGTATCATATTGATGAACTCGGTTGCCACATCAGCGTTGGATTTTTCCAGTGCCCCTCCATGAATAGAGCCGGCACCACCAGTCATGGCCTGTGTAGCTACCGCCTCGCCTGTGTTGGCCGAAGGAATGAAGTACCCATTGCCAATGCTTTCCAGACCTGACGTGTTCTGGAATAACGCTATCTGTATGGTAGCAATGTTTTTCTTAATACCGTTGGAGAAAGCACCTATAACTATACCTTCATTGTTGACCGAGACAGTAGAAAGTCTGCCTGCCTCATAGCCGTCTTGTTCTCTTGCCACAGCGGTAGAGTTCCCAGCGAACTGTGTTAAGCCATCAAACTGAGCTGCAGAACCCATTGATATTGTGATGGTTTGTGGATTTGCGGTATCATGAGCAAGCGTTGCTACGAATTGGGCTGTATCGCCAATGGCAGCATCTAAACCAGAGTAAGAACCATTGCCGGCATCGAATTCTATACCTTTAATCCGCCGATTGTCGAAAGTTATCTCATTGATATCGCCGCTGATTGAGGTAAGTACCATATCCCAGGTATTGGCAGTATTTGTTCGGACGAATGCACTGGAGAGAACGTGTTTACCTCCCTGAGAGTCATAAATTGTAATGTTGATATTTTTTACTTCCTCTCCACCGACAGAAGATACCTCGAAATACGCCGGCATCGTCAATGAAGCACTGCCGTCATCCGCAAATGTCAGCTTTATATCGGATAGGCTATAACCGCTGTTTACATCTGTTATGCGTATCTTACCGCTGACCAAAGACGCAACCTGTTCAGTGGAGGTAAGAACATTGTTATTCAAATGGTCAATAACATCCTGCAAAGTAGTAGAGCCGGTAACAGTTAGACCTGTATCGGACAAATCGTTGCCACCTGGGTCGTAACCGGAAGCGGTAATGGTGGTAGTTGCACCAAATGTTCCGCTAAATTGGTCGAGCTGGTCGAGTTCTGTGCTTCCGGTGGCTGTTTTGCCGTTATTAGTTGTGTAAATTATATTGGAAGTTAGCACATTTGTTTGCGTTGTAGTCAATTTTGCGTTGGCACTGAGATTACCGGCTACTATTACTTCAGATGTAGCATTTGCCGCCATCGCCACATCGTAAGGAACCTTAACATTGCTGTCGCCGGCAGTTTGGAAACCATCACTTTCCCCTATTGAGCCGATACGCTGTACAAGATTGCCCGTGGCAGGATCAATCAGATTCGAGTCTGCATCGACTGCAAACGTGCCTGCACGCGTGTAGATGTTTTGTTGACCGTCGCTCAATGCGAAATAGCCCTCTCCTTCAATCGCCAAGTCAAGAGGATTGCCAGTATTTACGATATTGCCCTGCGACATATTTGGGGCTATACCGGCTACTCCAACACCGCTACCCATCTGCTGAGGGTTGGTACCGCCGACATTAGCCGTCGGCTGCGATGCCTTTTTTATTGTCTCACTCAGCAGCTCCGAGAAGGTGATCCTGCTGGCCTTAAAGGCGGTGGTATTGACATTGGCCAGGTTGTTACCAGCGATATCGAGCATTTTTTGATGGGCCTGCAGCCCAGTAACTCCGGCTGATAATGCAAAACTCATTTTTATTTCTCCTTAATATTTCGAATTTGAATCTGACTTTAGTTTTTGACCGATATTACATCTTCTAAACCGAGAGTATAGCTTCCTACTACCAAGAAGATTTCCCCATTAACGTTATTGTAAACCTGCTCGACTATGCCGCTTATGATATCTCTGGTACCTGTCTCTGTTTCTGCAATGAATGAAACCTCCTTGTCTATCAACGAGTTGGCATAGGTGTGCTCAATACCTGTAAGAATTCTCGCAAAGTTTGAGTTCATTAACTCGAGCTGCTCCAGCTGTGAGAACTGCGCCAATTGAGAAGCCATTTCGTTATTGTCCAATGGTTCCAGTGGATTCTGGTTTTGCAGCTGTGCTACCAGAAGTTTCATATAGTCCATTTGGATGTTACTTGCTGTGGTTGTTGCTGATACGGGGTTCATAAGTTTTCCATCTTCTTAAAAAAGACCAAACAAAGTTTTTTTCCAATCATTACTGCCCAGGGCCGTACTGACACGAGCTGTCGATAAATAAATTAGCAATTGTTATGCCACATTAGAGCTGTTGCTGGTCTTATGACAGGTAACCTCTTGTTAAGACAGAGCTTAGGGAAACCGAAAAATTGAACAAATCTCGAAGTCGGCTTTGCTAATAGATTTTTTTGTAGGACAGTTCTTCCTACATCCCAGAAAATTTTGCCGGTCCTGACGTGTTGCTTATGCCAGATTTTTTTTGTTTTGCTTTGGTCTGCCTGGCGGCGCTAAAACGTCCTATAAAAAGTGTCACTTTATCTTCGTTAGTTTTGGTTTTCTGTTTTGCCAAAGTGTCCGATAAAGTTATAGCACAAAATTAATTCAACTTCGGAGTTAATTACTCGGTGACATTATTGGCCGGTCCCATAAAAAATTAAAGTTGTCTCTTATCATCTGTCGATTTATTTGGCATCTACGTAACGAAGAAATAACACAGTGGGGGATAATGCTTATAGTTTTGGAACAGGGATGAGGTTACGCAGAATTGTTGTGGTAAGCAGGGAGGCGGAAGTCCAACAATTAGCGCGGCAGGTTGCTCAAGAAATATTTGTGGCTGATGACCTGGCCGAGGCTTTAGATATCGTTGAGACAGTCAATCCGAATTTAATCCTTTTTGACCATCGATTTAGCCCGAGTCATATTCGCGAGTTCCTCATTACGACCGATAATAATTCAATAGTTGTTCCCGTCGTGATGGTTGGTAAGGATGAAAATGATACCGGGTCATCCGCAGAGTTCATAAAAGTAGGTGCCTATGACTATCTGCAGGGACGGCAGGATTACGGCCGGCTGGAGCAAATTGTAAGCCGGATAAAGGATAAATCTAAGGCTATTGAAGCGGACAGAAGTGCAAGTGATTTTTTTGCTGAAGACCTTGCTGCCTCTGTCTCTATGGTCGGTTGGAGTAAAGCAATCCTCACAACTCTGAAAATGATTAAACTTGTTGCTGCCAGCCGATGTAATCCGGTTTTGATAATGGGAGAAACAGGCACGGGCAAGGAGCTGGCGGCTAAGGCAATACATATTCTAAGGCATCCAAACGAGCCATTTGTAGCTGTGAATTGTGCGGCTCTGACGGCAAATCTGCTGGAAAGTGAGCTTTTTGGACACGTGAAGGGTTCTTTTACGGGTGCCGACCGCGAAAAAACAGGGCTTTTGGAGTTGGCCGGGGCCGGTACACTTTTCCTTGATGAAATTTCTGAGATGCCGATGGATTTGCAGGCCAAGTTGCTGCGTGTCTTTCAGGAAAAAACCTTTCGAAAGGTCGGAGGTATCAAGAATATTGTCTGCAATGCCACGATAATGGCCTCGAGCAATCGCAATCTCCAGACGGAGACCCAAGCCAATCGCTTCCGACGTGACCTTTATTATCGCTTGAGTATCAGTCCTATTATTATCGCTCCTCTTAGAGCACCTGGGCGAAGAGAAGATATCCCCCTTCTGGCTGAATACTTTCTCAAAACATCGACCATCTGTCCGGAGAGACATAATAACATAAGCTCGCTGACTAAATTGGCTATCGAAGCTTTGCAGAAACACGATTGGCCTGGCAACGTCCGTGAACTGTGTAATGTTATTGAAAGGGCGATACTGCTGGAAACGACAGACAAAATCGGCCTAAGCAGTATTGTAATTGACCTGACCGAATGCGGGCAGCTTCTCGATAGCCCAACAGCCGACCGCATCAAGAGTTTTTCACTGGCAAAGGCCGAACGTGAGCTCATTTCTCGCGCCCTGCAGGAAACAGGCTGGCAAAAGACACAAGCCGCTGTTATTCTTGGTATAACCAGGGCAACCCTCTATGCCAAGGTCAAGCAGTACAAAATCGAAAAGGGTTCGTACATTGCAAAGGAACTGCAAAACCAAGTCTCAGCACCATCCTTGCCTCAGCCCGTAACAGCTCCATAATAAGGATTTGGCTGGCTACAAAGTGCAACAAGTGCACAAGAGCAGAAACCGGCAAGGGCACGTATGTACTTACGACGTTTGCACATATCGTCTTGTACTGTTATGACTTACAGTTGGTAACCCTGTTACCGTTTTCTGTCAGAAAATCTATCGGCTCGTATAGAATACTGACATCTCTTCGCACTGCGAACGGCCTGATATAGCATGATAAAGCCGATTTTCCAAGTATAAGACCCCAAAACCATCTGTCCAGGCATCTTTAGCCAACTCTGGCATAATTATTGCTACACTTTGGAAGAGGTTGTGAGATACGCTCTCATATTCTCTGAACCGGCATTTGGCGCGGGTTCCCAAACGCAAAAGAACGTGTTTGGGCTACCTGCAACAAGTCGCAAAGTGGGAACCCTGGTAAATGCTGCGTTCAGGGCGAAGTTGGAAGCTATGGCGACAGAGAATCAACAAATCGTTGTCGGAGAGGACGGCTCTGAGGTCCCATCGGACAGCGAATTATTTGCAGGCGAAGTTCACGAGGAACTCTCGGCGCGAGATTTATTTGCTGGAGACGAAGATTTTTACAAACTTCTGGCAGATTCGACCCAAGCTACTGCTACTCAACAACCTCCCGGCGCAAGCCAACCTTCAGTGGTGCCGATTCAGCATAAGCGTTTTTCGACACTCCAGAAAGTCCTCGTTATCAGTATTGTTGCGATTGTGGCAATGTTGCTGTACGCGCTGCTCATATCTCCACAACGGTTTGCTACCAGTCTGTCGCCAACATCTACTGACCGGTTAGCACCGACCGTCCAGCAAACATCTTCTCCGAAACTACCAGTTGAGGATGCCATACAGAGGGCCCCCGAACGCTCTTTTCCGCGTTTGGGAACCCGCGAAATACCACAGCAAACCCTAAAGCCAGAGTCTGTGCTTCCACAAACACAACCACTGTCTTTGAAAGTTGCTGAAAACTTCTATCTGCAAAAGGATTACGACAAGGCTTATGCAACCTATAACCGACTTCGCCAAAGTATTCCAACCGTTGCTGAAGAGGAATTGATGAGGGATTTTCTTCAGCTAAAAATGGCTTTGTGTATGAAAAAAGCAGGCGATTCCGACCAGGCCAACCATTTATTCAGAACGGTTTCAAAAAGTCGTTCACCTGTTGTAAGGGCGGTCGCTAATTACCACGCCGGTTTGCTTGAAGTGCAAAAAAAGCAATACTTGAAAGCACGAACCAGAGCTTATCAGGTGATTGCCTTAATCGGTGCGGTGGATTTTGACAAGGATTGGGCTTTCTTGCTGCAGCGTGATTGTTACTTCCTGGTTGCTGAATCGATGACCAGAAATGTCCTTTGGCTTTGCGATGCCGACAAAGACCTTCCTGAAAAGTTGTGGAGTAATCCTGCAGACGTTGAACCTTTCACCAACCTGAACGAGGCACAACTGCGTTCCTTTCTAAATTCCGGTTCAGAGCAGTTAAGCAAAGGGTTGCTTGGTCCACAAATCCAGAGGCTTGAGCAGCAGGGCACCTCACCTCGCTATTCTGTTGTTTGTCACGGGTCATCGATTGAAGAGTTGCTGGTGAGATTTGCTGCCAATGCCGGCCTTGATATTTCCTGGGTTATCAGCAGGACCCCGGTCTTGGAAGGAACAAAAGACACTATTCGCAAAAGGCCGGTGAGTTTGTATATGCCGGCGGCAACGCCGCAGCAATTAGTCACGGTGGCAGCCGGTCACGTTGGCTTGTTGACAGGTCTGGATGAAAGAGGAGTCGTGAATATTTTCAATCCAGCTGACTATTCATCATTATCAGAACACATATCTTTGCTTAGCCGGGAAGCTATTTTACTCTGGCAAAGATTTTTACTTATGTTTCACGACGACGAACGTGTCCCCAATGCTCATTTTGCTCTGGGACTTTTGCAAGCTCAAAAAGGCCAGGTCACCGATGCCATTGCGGAATACAAATTGGTGGCAAATCGCCACCCGCAAGCATCTTTGGCGCCGTTTGCTTTGCTACACTCAAGCAAATTGAAAACTAATCTTCGTGACTATTTTGGTGCCCGGGAGGATTTGAAGCAGCTCGTTGAGCAATATCCTGATACCGAGCTTTCTGAAAGGGCTTGTTTGTACCTTGCTGATGCCACAATGAAAGCCCGGCTTTACGATGAAGCTGGACGACTCTACCGCAAAGCTTACAACCTTGGTTTGTCTTTCGAGTCACAGACCGCCTCTGCCCTTGGAGCAGGAAGATGCTTCTACGAGGAAAAAGACTATGAAACCGCAGCCAAATGGCTGACTCGATACACAACAGACTGCCTCGCCAGAGACTATACAGGCAGGGACTTGTATTGGGCCTGTTTTCTTTTGGGCAAAACCAACCTGGCTTTAGGAAAGCCCGAAGCCGCCTGTGATGCTTTTCAATATGCATTGGCCGGGCAGCTTTCCACAGAAGAATATGTAGAGACTATCTCGGCTTTAGTCGAAACCCAAATACAGCAGGGGCATTTCGTCGAGGCCCTTGATGTGTTGGAGAACACACATTCGGTCGCGTTCTCAAAGAAAGAATCTATCAACATATTATTGCTCAGGAGCAAAACCCTTCGGGCCATGGGCCTGGTTGATAAAGCTATTGCGGCACTTGGTGACAGGGCGCAATATTTGCTCGACCCACAGTTAAAGGCCGGAATATCTTTCGAATTAACTAAATGCTGCATCGCTAAAGGTGATTTGGAACTTGCCCGCAGGAACTTAGCCGAAATTCTTGTCCTCGTCGAACCGGGGCCTTTGGCACATGAAGTCGGATGTGAATTGGCTGATGTTTGTTTGAAACTCGGCCA
>Ga0209986_10005784_pt1 | contig 10196 bp, 8 predicted proteins | sample BlataG_FD_183168 | JGI IMG/M metagenome (GOLD analysis project Ga0209986, IMG submission 183168) | Deep subsurface microbial communities from Black Sea to uncover new lineages of life (NeLLi) - Black_00105 metaG (SPAdes) (version 2) | ecosystem: Environmental > Aquatic > Marine > Oceanic >...
GTCGGATCGCGAGCCTTCAGCGATCTGGTCTACGGTGAGGACTCCCCCATCAACGCCCGGCAGACCGAAGCCATCGTCAACGGCTTCGTCCGGCGTGACCTGATCTCGTGGCACCGGAAGTACTGGGGAGCCAACAACGCGATCCTTATAGTCGCGGGTGATTTCAACAAGGCCGAGATGATGGAGAAGCTCCAGGCCACCTTCGGAAGATGGAGCGACGCCGAGGAGGCGGTACCTCCAATCCCCGAGATTACCCAGGCGGCCGAAGCCGGTGTCTACATGATCGAGCCCGAAGTGATCCCCAACCAGGGAGTGATCAGGATCGGTCACGTCGGACTGATGCAGGACGATCCCGATTACCCGGCAGTTGACCTGATGAACTACATACTCGGTGGCGGATCATTTTCATCCAGGATCACCAAGATAGTCCGCTCCGACAACGGACTGGCCTACTCGACCGGTTCGCGGTTCTCGGGAGGAAGTCTCTATCCGGGAACATTTACTGCCAACTGCCAGACCAAGAATTCGACGGTCGTCTTCGCAGCCCAGCTGATGCTGAACGAGATAGAACGGATCAGAAACGAGCCGGTCCCCGAGGAGGATCTGGAGTTCGCCAGAACCGCCAGAATCAATGCATTCCCGGCGATGTTCGCCGGCGGTAGAGGCAGAGGAGGCGGAGGAGCATCCATCTCCAGAACCCTGAGCAACTTTGCCAACCTGGAATTCAACGGTCGCCCGATGGATTACTACGACAGGTACGTGGAACGCTACGAGGCGGTAACCATTGATGACATAACACGCGTCGCACAGAAGTACCTACGGCCTGAGAATTTGATCATCATGGTCGCCGGCAACATCGAGGAGTGCCGGGCTGGTGCAGACAGGATGCTGCCAAACCAGGCGACCATAGATGATATGGCATCCAGATTCGGCGGCAGGACGATTGATGGTCTTGCCGAGAAATATGGAGATGGCGCGGTCCATATCCTGAAGTTGAGGTAGAGATCGTAGAAACCTGCTGAACCCTGCAGGCAGCGAGCCGTCAGCCGGATACGGCTACGGTCAGGAGCGGCATGATGTTCTTGAGAGTCTCTGCCGTTGAGAAAGTATGGGGGATACCGGAACAGGTAGCAGCAGTTCCGGTATCCCTTTTCATATCCAGCTCCTGCTGTGGCACAGAATGAAACCACCCCGGATCCCTGTTGTCCCCCCGAAAAACTTTATCTCCCTGAACTATAACGAGCAGGCTGTTTCAGCCTCCATCTCTTTTGTGTACTTACCATACCGGGCCGCACCATTGAGCCGGGCCCTGTGGTAGTATGCCTTCTGGGCCGCGGAGACATTAGCCTCCTCACCCTTCCATGCTTTGAGAACCGGTTCCTGAAGAGCACGCCCGTAGGAAAAACTGAGCTCCCAAGGAAGATCTAGACCCATTGCATTCATCGCATTGAGATTCTCGGTTGCCTGTTCGGGAGTCTGCCCCCCCGAAAGGAAGGTGATGCCTGGCACCTCGGCGGGAACGGCCCTCTGGAAGCAGCGTATGGTCGCCTCGGCTATCTCCTCCGGACCTGCCTGCTCGGGACACTCTTTGCCCGATATCACCATGTTGGGCTTGAGGATAGTACCCTCAAGCACTACGCGGTGCTCCATGAGCGCGTCGTAGAGTCGCTTGAGGGTCACCTCGGTCACCTCCTCACACCGTTCGATCGTATGGCCGCCATCCATCAGTACCTCAGGCTCGACGATCGGTACCAGTCCGGTTTCCTGGCAGAGTGCGGCATATCGCGCCAATGCATGTGCGTTCGCATCGATGCAGAATTCAGTGGGGATTCCGTCACCGATAGTAATGACAGCCCGCCACTTTCCGAACTGCGCTCCCAGCTCCCGGTATTCCTCAAGACGCTCCCTGAGTCCGTCCAGACCTTCGGTGACTTTTTCACCCGGGAAACCCGCCAGCGCCTTCGCCCCCTTGTCGGGTTTGATTCCCGGAATGATGCCCTTCGACTTGAGGACCTCGGGGAAGGGAACACCATCCTGCGTGCTCTGGCGGATGGTCTCGTCAAACAGGATCACCCCGCTGATAAACTCCTCGACGCCTTCGGTTGTGAAGAGCAGTTCGCGGTAGCCGCGCCTGTTCTTCTCCGTCGATTCAACCTCTATACTGGCCAGGCGTTTCTCTATTGTGCCGCTACTTTCATCCGCCGCCAGTATGCCCTTGCCTTTGGCTACTATGGCCTGCGCTACTGATACCAACTCATCGATATTCATAATGATAGACCCCATCTGTTTGCGAAGGCGGACGCCTTCAGGATTTACCTTCCTCTTTTCCAGTAACCTACCTGTCTCAACTTTACTAATGGCACTGCGTCTGGAAAAGCTACTTCATGCCCATCCGTGAACTCCTAAAATCCCTTGTTCCACACATGCGGTAAATGGCGAGGACATCCTCCAGCCCGAGCGGCATCACCCCGCCGATCTGCCCGTTTTTACCGCCATAGAGCCTGATGCTGTCTTCTGCGGCTCTCACAAGACCATCGCCCTCATCAATCCCGAGATCGGAGAGGGTGAGGAACAGATCGACGCCATCCAGCCATTTACACAGCGCCTTTACTCCCGCCCTCGCATCCTCCAGGTAGTCTCCGGAGGGATCAATCCCCATCACATTGGCCGCGAAGCGTGCAAATGGTACCGGATCCGAATCGAGCACGTACCACATCCACCTGGGCTGTATCAGCGCAAGCCCCCTCCCGTGGCTGATATCCCAGTGCCCAGAAAGGGGATGCTCCAGGAGGTGCACCGGAGACGTTCCTCCCCTGCCGGCCGTGAAGAAACCGGACAGTGCAAGGGAACTGGGCCACTGGACATTCTCGCGGAGCTTCAAGTTGGACGGATCCCTGTATAGTTTCGCGCCCTCATCGAAGACGGCCAGAAGGAATCCCTCGATAATCCGGCCCTGCAGTGGTGTGTCCCGATCACCGTTGAAGTAGCTCTCCATTACATGGACGGCCATGTCGAAGACCCCGTCCATGGTGTAGTCGAGAGGCACAGAAACCGTCAGTTCAGGATCTATGAGTGCAACGCCGGGGAATAGCTTCGGTGAAGAGATGACGCACTTCTCTCTTGTCTCCCATCTGGTTATAACGCCCCCGTTATCCATTTCCGAACCGGTCGCAGCCAGTGTCGGGATGACCATCAGAGGAAGAGCCTGCTCGACGCGCTTCACCTCGCCCTGCCCGTGGTTGACGTAATCCCAAAGGTTGTCCGGATCATGGAACCCGACGGCGATAGCCTTGCACGCATCCATCACAGATCCACCGCCGAGCGCTACGATAAAATCGCACTCTTCCCCGACCGCCACCTCAGCTGCATCCGCACAGGTCTCCAGGTGCGGATTCGGCTCGATCCCTGAATAATGCACGTACCCGACGCCAGCCTCATCCAGCATTTTCTCCATCTTCTCCAGAAAGCCCAGCCTGCGGGCGCTGCCCTGACCTGTGACGAGAAGGCACTTGCGTCCCAACCGGGAGGCGAGTTCTCCGGCCCTTTTGAATTCTCCGGGACCGAAGTGGACATCAGTGGGGTTGTGAAAATTGAACTTCATGGTTCCTTCCCATCATCGTAATCGGTAATGCTCTTCAGTCCCAATATGGGACGTTAACAGATTGACCCTGCATATGTTAAAGTTACACTGTGGACGGTGAAACTGTATGCGCCGTCTTCCAGGCACAATCCTGATCTGTGGGGAGTGCACCTGAGATATCAATGACTATTTCATCTGTAACACAATCATTCTCGACCCGCACCCGGCTTTTTCGGCTCGTATTGCTCCTGCTCCCACTGCTCTCTTCAGGATGTGGTCTGCTTCTTGGTCCCGATCCAAAACCGGTCGAACAGTTCACCGCTCATTGGGAAAAGATGATCGTGACAAGCGGTGAAATTTCCGGGCTGGACCTGGCTATTTCAGAACAGGGAGAAATCCTTGCATCATACATCCACGAAGGCGCGAATATACGGGTAAGCCGGTTTTCCGGAGATGCCTGGACCCACCTGGATGGTCCATCCGTAAGTGGAGGCAGCTTCACCAGGAACACTCATATCGCCGCCGGACCGGGTGGAAATGCAGCTCTGATGTTTTTCTCCGGATCAGACATGCACGTTCTCCCGATCAGCATGACTTTCGGAAGCGACCTGGCGCTGTCAACACTCGAAGTGACGAGAAGAGATACTCTATTCCCCCGTCCAGAGGAATGGACATACGAATCGGCGGGCCTTGCTTATGGTGCGGACGGGCGGATTCGCGCCGTTGTGCGTGGGACCTCTGAAGAGAGGCTTTGGCTGTTCCGCCAGGAGGATTCGGGCTGGAGCCTGGGTGTCGTACCCAACAGTCATCACGTTCTAGGAATCATAGATCTGGCGGTAAGCAGCAACGGCCACGAACACATCGTGTTCCAGGCCAACAGCCAGGGGCTCTATTACTGGTGGCGCCCGGGGGAAGGATGGAACGAACGCCTCAAAATCCCCGATTCCCTCCCCTATCTGCTCCGGCTCCGTGCAAATGAATTGAGTGTCCTGGCCACTCGCGACAGATTCACCATTCACGTGGCCGAGGAGGTCTATGATGCTGTCCAGGAAAGGTGCTTCTGGCTGATACGCACAGTGGTCGAAGATGATCTGCTCTTCTGGCACAATCTGGATCTGGTACTGGACGAGAACGGTTTGCCGAGCCTCATCTACATACTGTACCAGGACTGGGACGAGCAGTATCAGTTATGGTTCACCCGGTTTGAATCGGACGGCACCTGGACACGTACACTGGTGGCCAGCAATCTGAGACTGCCCTATTTCAGTCCGTTCAATGTCCGCCTGGCTCAGGAAGCTTCAGGACGTATGCACATCCTCCTGACCACAGGAGAGGTGGTCGGCGTTTCCGGTGCAAGTCAACAACATGAGTACCAGCTGTTACACCTCTACAGCGACAACCCTCTCGGGAACCCTTAAACAGGCTGCTGATCCTCTGGCATTAAGTCAAAGACTCAGATACTCGCTCACCATCGACGGACAGATAATCCCGGAAGCTGATTCGTGTGTTTTTCCGCCCAGGCGGTTATACTTCAATGCTTACTCCAGGGAATTGTCAGCAACCTGGTATCCGTCAACCTGGCTTGAGGAGATTGATGAATCGTATGCGTATAGCACTGGCGGGGTACAATCTCCGACTCAACGATAATCGAGCAGCTCAAGAGGTCATATGACAAGCCGGAAGCCCTCACCCCGGAGACAGTAGCCGTTGCATATGCCCGGATAAGCAGGGACCCCTCACCAGTAACGCGGTTGAGGCAAAAGGCCATCAACGATGTCGAATCCGCCCGCAGATCCGCCCGGAGTATCATCTTCGACATGAACCATCAATCCGTTGCGGAACATGCCATCTTTAATTTCGACGTGCTGGATGTCTCCAGGTTGTGTGTTGAGGCCCTCGAGTGGCACAGGCTCTGCTCCTATACCGAGAAATCACAACGCTATCAGGAATTGATGGGAGACTATGTTGTGCCGGAGGAGTTTGAGGGCCAGGCTAGAGATATCTTCGAAAACAGCTTGAAAGAGCAGAACGAATTATATGAAAAGGCCTTCCCTATCCTTCTCGATCACTTCAAGCAGAAGTATCCGGATATGCTCTCCTCAAGTGGTGATCATCGTGTTGTGGAGGGCTATGTCAAGGAAGATGCCAGATATGCAACGGGGCTTGCAGCCACGGCTCAGCTCGGATTTACAGCCAATGCCAGGAACCTTGAATACGTAATCCGGTGCCTGAGGGCCCATCCCCTGAAGGAGATGCGGGATCTGGGCGACGAGTTCTACAGGCTGGCGGGCGCCGTTGCGCCCTCGCTGATACTGCTGACCGACCCCGTTGAGTACGAGAAAGAGTTCGGCAGACCTCTCAGCGAAGACCATTTCACGAAGACACACGCATACGCCAGGGAGATGGCCGCCGAACTGGTTGAGAGATTCGGCGGCGATTCCGAACCTGGTAACGTACGATATCCAACAAGGGGAAACGTCAAACTAATCGGAACATCCCCGGATCCCGACCGGACCACGCTCCAGGTTATCCTCCATTCGCACACATCAGCTCCTGCAGAGACCTGCGCCATCCTGGCCGATCGCCTCCTTGAGAACCGTAACGATGGGGAGAGATTGATCAGGGAATTCATGAGGTATTCCAATCCGTGGGAGGCTGCCACCAGGGAGTTCGAGGCCGTTGACTTCACATTTGAAGTGGTCCTGAGCGCAGCCTGCTTCGGCCAGATGAAGCGCCACAGGATGACAACCCAGCTTGTGCAGGACTACGACCCTGGATTGGGCTACACCTACCCGCCCTCGGTCGAGGAGACCGGGCTGGCAGAGGAGTTCGAACATCTGTACGAGAACACATCAACAGCTTATCACGAACTAGCCAGGTACCATCCCGAGGCGGCCCAGTATGTTCTGACCAATGGCCACCGGCGCAGGATGCTCGTAAAGGTCAATGCCAGGGAACTCTATCACATATCACGGCTCAGAGAGGATATCCATGCCCAGTGGGATATCAGGCAGGTTGCTTCCGACATGGTGGAACTTGCCAGGGAAAAGGCGCCGATAACACTCCTGCTCGCCTTCGGGAAAGACGTGTTCGAGGAGAAAAAGAAAGAGATTTTCCGCAAGGAGACCTGATCAGCCTGCCTGCTACCCTTATCACCAGCCCCTGGCGAACATGGTAAAGAACTGGTTTCCCAGCTCCCACCACTTGCTCATCGCCAGGCGGTTCGCCAGCAGTCCCCTCCACAGGCTTCTGCAGAACCACTGGGACGAGTTTCTCTCTGTCCATGAGGAGCAGTTCCAGCATTAGCAGGGGGCCTCATAGGGGTTGGGGTGTTCTCTTCCGGCAAGAACAGAGTATCCCACCTCACAAGGGGGTCACACTTCAACTCTTATGATTCCTCTAACTAAATCTACAGCGGAAGTCGATGAGGTAAGAAAAGGCTGGCTTCAAGCAGCTACCGCGAAGCGGTTTAGTTCAACGTCTGCATAAGCTGCAAGCACGTCCGGCCCCGACGGGGCCTGCTTGGCGTGCCGCTGGCTCAAGCCAGCGGCATGACAAGAGTGCTTGCCAGCTTCATGCGATTGTTAGGCCTCAGCCTCTAGAAATCCAGGCTATTTCGCCTTTCTAGCTCCAATCAGTGCAGAGAGTCTTGGTCGCCACCGATTATCAGTGGCAGAGAAGATACCCCCAGAAACGAAGCGGATATCCTCGACTGTGTAGAATGCTCGGGGATTGAAGCGTCTGATATGGCTAGTCACGAAAGGCAATTGGGAACGCCTGATTACGGTAAAAAGCAAATGCACAGGGCCACGAGAACCCTCTGCATCGACGACGGTAACAATAAAGTTCGCGTTTCTCAGGAAGGCGATCAACTCTGAGGCATCGCGATGTGTAATCACTTGGAGTACAAACTTACCCATGGCGAGTTTCTGCTCAAGGGTAATACCAACGTAGTTGCCGATGGCAAAGCCGAGTGCGTAGGCGAAGTAGTTCGCAACATTGGTTAGATTCTGCATGACCTGGCCAATTGCAAGCAACCAAATCATGATTTCGAAGAAGCCGAGGATTGGAGCAACTGCTTTCATACCCCTGGAGACAAGAATAATGCGCAGCGTGCCCAAGGATACATCGATAATTCTTGCAAGGCAGATGAGAAGTGGAACAATCGCCCAGGTGAAGATGGGAGAGTGTATAAGATCGTGCATGATCATATCCACCTATAAGTTGAGGCCTAACACATGTTGAGAGCACGCCCCTTGCTCGTCTGAAGGAACCGGTACAGTTCCTTGGACCAAATAGACACGAACAAGGAGCGGCTCTCATGAAACGTAATACCAAGTATGTAGGACTGGATGTACATCAGGCAACCACGGTCGCCTCGGTACGGGAAGAGGGCGGCCGTGTGCTGGCTCGAGCAGTGTTTCCGACCGAAGAATCTGCCATTACGGAGTTCCTCGGGGGAATGCGCGGGGCTGTGCATGTTGCCCTTGAGGAGGGGACCCAGGCGCAGTGGCTGCATGAGCTGCTGACACCGCGGGTCAATCGGGTTGTGGTGTGCGATCAGCGCGGGCAATCCCGGCATGGAAACAAGGCCGATCAAGGCGATGCCGATCAACTTTCGGAGCTGCTCCGTCGTGGCGGGCTGCGCTCGGTTTATCACGGTGATATGCACACGATTACGCTGAAGGAACTGACCCGGACCTACCAGAGTGTGGTTGAAGATTCCACGCGAGTCATGCAACGCATCAAGGCTCTGTTCCGGGCCCAGGCGATCAAGACTGCCGGCACGTCTGTATATCATCCCCGGCACCGCGCCGAGTGGCTTGCGCAGCTGCCCGAGGCAGGGGCGCGGTTCCGCGCCGAGACACTCTACACTTAGCTCGACGTGCTGCGGGAGCCGCGCCCGAAGGCCAAGGCCGCGATGCTGGCCGAGGCCCGGAAGGATCCGGCATGCTCAATACTGCAGACCATCCCTTCGCTGGGGCCGGTACGGGTGGCGTTGATACTGGCCACGATGCGGACACCCTGGCGATTCCGGACAAAGCGAAACCTGTGGGCCTACTGCGGCCTGGCGGTTGTGACCCGGTCCAGCGCGGACTACGTGATGGTGGGACACCAGGCGGTTCGACGCCAGCGGGCACCGATGACCCGCAGCCTGAACCGAAATCACAACCACGTGCTCAAGGACGTCTTCAAAGGTGCGGCAGCGGCCGCCACGGGGCAACCGGGTCCACTGCAGGACTTCTACCTTGGCATGGTCGCCCGCGGAATGCGGGAGGAGCTGGCACGCGTAACGCTCGCCCGTAAGCTCGCGGCGATCACGCTACGGCTATGGAAGAGAGGAGAACGCTACGATCCGATAAAGCTTACGATGCAAGCGAGCTAGTACCATGTAACATTTATAACTTCGGATACAGGTGCTTCAGCTTGATGCGAGCGTCGGCAGTCGTAAACTGCCAGTCGACCTGCGGCTGCCGGTTGTTTCGATCGTCCTCCCAAGCGGTGATCTCCATCTGAAGAGTCGAAAAGTCGCGAATGCGCCGATCCAGACACTGTCTGCTGAGCGCACTGAATTCGATTTCTGCCACATTGAGCCAGCTACCATGCTTGGGCGTGTAATGAAGCTCGATTCGTTCCACCAGGCGTCGTGCCTCTTCGGGGGCGAACGTCTTGTAGAGAGACGCCGCTGTGTGCGTGTTCAGGTTGTCGAGCACAAGGCGTACTTTAACAGCCTCTGGATACCGTTCATCGAGCATACCTTTGATCCAGTGGGCCCAGTCTGTAGCAGTTCTGTGTTCGCTTGCTGCCACGTGGCGTCGGCCCATAAGCGGCTCCACCTCCAGGAAGATCTGGGCCACGCCGTTACGCACGTATTCGTGGTCGATGCGGGCCGCTCGTCCCGGCGCAGCGGGGATCGGGTTCTGCACCTCACCGATGAGCTGCTTGCACGATTCGTCCATACAGATCACCGGATACAACGGATCATAGGGCATGGCGTAGACGGCAAGGACGTCCTCCATGTTCGCTACGAACGCCGCGTTCTCCTTCGGCGGGATCTTCCAGTATTTCCTGAGGTGAGGCTTAAATTCGTTTTTTTTAGAGTGCGCTGGATCGTCATATGGGAAACGCTCGGCGCCAGGTCGAGTTCGACCGCCTTTTCGGCCAGCAGTCGTACCGTCCAGCGGAGCCGACCTTCTGGAGGATCCGAACAGGCCAGCGCGATCAGTCGTGCCTCGAATGCACCCCCGAAGATCACTTCGCGGGGTGGCTTCTCCGGCCGCTTGCGCGCGAGAGCGGCCTCGAACCCTTCTTCCACGAAGCGCTTCTTCAGGTGCTCGATCGTTCGCGGCGTGACCCCCATCGCCTCGGCCGTATTGGCCACCGTCCACGCAGGCCCCTCAGGGCCGGCGTCACAAAGGAGCAAGGCGCGTGCGTAAAGGAATCGCTTCGCACTGGTCTTCCCCGTCCTGGTCAGGGCCACGAGTTCCTCGCGTTCCTCTGCGGTCAGTGTTACGCGGTAACGTGGTTTCATGGTACGTCCCTTCATTAGGATGTACCATGAATATAGCACAAGATAATACGAATAATCAAGTGTTACATGGTACTAGTGAGGTTT
>Ga0209986_10005786_pt1 | contig 10194 bp, 16 predicted proteins | sample BlataG_FD_183168 | JGI IMG/M metagenome (GOLD analysis project Ga0209986, IMG submission 183168) | Deep subsurface microbial communities from Black Sea to uncover new lineages of life (NeLLi) - Black_00105 metaG (SPAdes) (version 2) | ecosystem: Environmental > Aquatic > Marine > Oceanic >...
AACAGCATAAAAGAAAGACTGATCAGCGAAAAGGTGGGAATCGAACTGGGAAAGATAGATGAGGCGTTAGAAAGAAAAAGGCTTTTGAGTTATGCCATTGCACACGGGGCAACCTGGAAGGTGGTAAATGAATGGGTAATAAATTACAAAATGAACAGGGGGGTTGAAGAACAGATAAAAAACAAGGAGGTGGGCCAGGCGGAAATAAAAGGGCAGACAGTAGTAAAGGTAAAATGTATGCTGTGTGGAAAAGAGGGAGACATTACAGAGATGAGATATGAGCCGTGCCATTCAGAATGTTATGTTGAACTAATGTATGAGATACAAAAAAGAGGAAAATAAAAAAGAAAGGAGGGAGAAAAAATGGGAGAATGGGAAAACCTCGAAATAGAAAGGTTTAGAAGGCTTGCGGAATCAATGGGGTGGAACGTTATAATGTCAGAGATCCTGGGGGACAAAATAAACGTAAAGATGGAGAGAAAAATCCCGATAGAGGTAATAAGAATAAGAGAGGAGCTGGCAGAAAAGGAGGGCATACCGAGTTAAACCTTTATGGCCGGGTAGGGCAGGGGGGAGAAAGTTGGAAGAAGACAAAGGGACTGAAATAGTGGTAGTAAAAGGAAAGGGGGTAGTAGAAAGAATTGAAAACGTGTTGGAAGGTTTTGAAAAAATAGAAAGCCAAGGGACGACACACGATGGTCCAGAACAGAAGTTAGTAAAAGTAACAATATTAATTGAAAGAGACGAATGTGAAACTTTGTTTAACTGAGAAAAACAAAGAAGAGAAAGACAAAGAAAGAAGGGGAACGGGGATCCAGCTTGCGGGAATGATAGCAGTAATGCTTGGCATAATATATGAAGTAATCACAAAGGCGCACATAGGATTTTTTATGATAACGGCCGGCTCCCTGGTGTTTGCAATAGGAACCAAGATAAGGGGGAAATAATTTGAAAAGGTATTATCCAATAAACCTAGTATGGCTGTATTTGATAATTGGTGGTTTTGCTTTATTTATAAGCGAAAGAGACGTAAGGGGTTTAATCGTCGCTATCATATTCTCGTATGTGTTGTGGGGGTTTAAAAAAAGAGGAATAAAAAGATTCATTAAAAATAGACGGAGGAAGCAAAATGTTAATACAAGAAAGACCGCCGTATAAAAGAGGGTGGAGAAAAAGAGGAGCAGAATTTTCGTTTGGGTATGAAGGAAGAACATATGAGAAACCGACCGGCATAAGGTACGGAAGAAAAAGAGGAAGCAAAACGATATTGAGAAAGAGTAGAAGTAAGCCGGCCTGGGGCGGTTATGTTCCTATGATGATAAGGCCCAGGTGGGTGTAGAAATAAGAAAGTAAAATAGTTGCCCGCAGGGCATTTTTTTCTTTCTACCCTCATCTATAAAAAAGGTTGCAACGAGAGCGGACGGGCGCGCGGTTGGCCTGTAGGTCTGAAAAAGTAAACTCGAAGTATGAGAGTTTACCAGACATACAGGTCAAAAAGTACAGGGGAGTGTTTCCCCTGTACTTTAGCGCGCCCGTCCGCTCTCGTTGCTTAAAGAAATAGAGGGTAGACAGAAAAAAGCATAATAAGCACTAACAAAAAGTGAAAAAGAATTTTTTTCTTAGGTTTGGGGTAGCGGGGAACGTGCAGCAGATTTTATGTCTCTAAACATTTAAGCTTTAAATGTCAAAATGCTATAAAATACGCAAAAAACTTATCACAGTAACCCGTATGCAGTATAGTAGTCTACGACCTCTTTGGGCACAAGATCCCAGTTAGGCCAGAGGACTTCTGTCCGCATGGACATGTTGCGCCTAAAGTCTTCTGACCACTGATCAGGATGAGGAAGATAACCCTCAGAGACGTGTTTGGGATAAACCGGGAAATATCTCCTGGGCGTTCCGATGTGTGTAACATAGGTATCATAGAGCTCTTTAAAGGTATACTTGACGTCCCAGTACATCTCACTTCTGGCAACTCTATCAATCATGTTTAAGATCTGCTCATTGGAATGGTTAGGCTGAGGCAAGAGTCCAAACTCTAAAAACTGCATGGTAATCCGCTCGTGGGGGGTCATGGTTTTAGTAAGAACATCTTTATTTATTGAATTGACCGCCTCAGGAGCAAAGGAGGGAGTGGGATTTAAATAACTCTTGCCACCCAGGGGCATGTTAACGGTAATAGAAGTCTCGCCGGAATCACGCTGATAAAAATCATAAGTATAGGGGTTGTGGCCCTCCCAGATTAGCAGGGAATCATAAAGGCTTTCGTGAAGACAGTCAGATGCGATATAGCCCTCATAGGTTTTCTTCATGCGATCAATATAACCTTTCAATGAATCATTAATCTTAGGAAAAGCCTTAGTAACAAACTCGGCAAGAGGAACCTCCTCCGGGTTGCCGGCAAGCGGCCACCGCCTGGTGTCCTCCGGATCCTCGCCGGCATCTTCAAAGATATATTTGGTAACAGGATCCCGGACCGCAGGCGGTTTAATGGGGACCCGGGAATATTCTTTAGCTGACTCAAACCAGTTAACACTATTTAGAAACGGTTTTTGAGTTGCCTGAGCGATGTATTGAGAAAGTATAACTTTGGTGTGTTCCTCATCGGTTAGATCTTCCTGGCAGATAAAAGCGATTGCGGAGCTGCGCATTACATGAAGGGCCTCATCGCCGGCAAGGCTTCGCTGGGTAGAAGTTAAAAAGCTTCCTATACCATGAACAAGGCCGGCGGCAGCATCAACGAACATACCCACAATGGAACCGAGACAGACACCGACACCAAAGAGCTGATCTGTGGTTTGGGCAACCTCTAAACATTCACCAAAGGTAGGAACAACACGTGCGATTTTCTTAGCTCGTTTAAGCTTAGCAACCCTTCCAAAGGGGTTTCTACTGGTAAGATCTTCCTTGGTTCGTTTAGCGCTGGTTGGGCTACAGGGCAGCCAGGACAAAATCTGAAAGAGATTAATAATGTCGGCAGCGAGCAAGGCCCAGCCGATAACGGGGATAAAACGGCCCATGAGACGGGGAAGAAGTTTAACCATAAGCCTGCCGAGAACGGCGAAGGTAATAAGCCCGTCTTCAACATCGTCCAGGGCGGTCATAACGGTAGAGATAGACCTCACAAGATCAGGAGTGTGAGACTGTTTCATCCTTTTATATCTCTCCCTCCTCCTGTCTAGCTCTTCGAGCTGCCTTTCAGAAAGGTTAGAGGGCTCTCTTCTCTTTCTTCTGGCCCGGTGCTCTGTCAGCTCCTCTTCGGTAATCTTTGCCTTGGGCCTAAGGTGAAAAATATCATTAAAGCCGGGGACGTTTATAGAATCACCGTAGGCCTGACCTTCCGCAAGATTCTCCCAAACTTGATCGGCAACATATCCCATAATATTATAAAGGGGGGGTCCCAGAAAAAGGTTAAATATCTACCTGCAGGAAAAAGGAAGAAGAGCTATACAAGAAGAAAATTAACACCGTAAGCCTGGCAGGTCCACAAAACATCTTCATCAATAATACGACAGACGATATAAGGAAGAAAGGGTTTTTTGATAGGCGGGTCAATTCTCCATAGTTCTGTATAAACAAGGATCTGACCGAGAGAACGCAAAAAAGCGCGTTCAGTAACCTCGATAATATGAACAGAGTTGCGCAGCTCGGCAACGGCATCGATGCGCTTGCCGAAAGATTTTTTCCACATGGTCATCATTGCAGCGAGAGGAACGTCGGGAGGTTTGGGTTTGGTGGTAAGAGAAACGTCATAGTAAAAATGCAGGTAGTCCTTGGCGTGTTTGTCGAGGAAGTCATGCCAGACAGGGACATCAACCGGCAGCATATGGGGAGGCTTGCCCTTCCAGGAGGTAGCGTAGGAATTACCGAGAAGATAATTGAGGTCAGGCATAAAAAAAAGGAAAGAGGAGATTATTTAAATTCGAGAATAAAAAGAGACATATAAAGCGCATCGTCAACACCGGCACCGCTTCTATACATTGAAAGCGTAGTAGAAGAGGGAAGGGATAAAGAAACATTGTGGGCGCGAACGTTATAGACATCGTTTTCAACATAAAAACCGGCATTTATAATCTGGGTTTTAGGAACATAAACCTCGTTGACGGTTTCGAATTGTTCATTAGAAGAAGCAGCAAAAACAGGTGTTATATGTTGCACGGAGACAATAAGAGAATGATCAAACTCAACCACAAAAAAGCGGGGGGTCAAATTATAAGAGGTAACATCACCGCCGGCGGTGGCCCTTACAGTAGTAGAATCCTGAAAGGTATTTCGGGTAAAAGAGCGGGCATTGTCCCAGGTAGAAGAGAAACAAAGTTCATAAATAACGGCAAAATCAAGATCAATCTCAGAAATGGCATAATCTTTAAAGGTTACATCATTACCAAAAAAACCGCCGGCAAATTCAAAAGATTTAAGGGCCGACTCAAAACCGCCAAGCTTAAAACCATCATTTAAAAGGGCCTGCCGAAGAGGATGAAAAAAGGGATTAAACATAACACTAAAACTCTAACATACCGGTGATGGTTTGGGGTGATCCGCCGGAAGCGGTAGGGCATTGAAGAGAAAAGCCGACGGCATAAAAAGGCAAAAAGGATTCAGCGTTTGCATCAAGTGAGATCTCGTCCATGTTGGAGACATCGTATTTTGAAAGCCAATTATAAACCGTCAAAACCTTTAGCTTCCAGGCAGCAGCTCCGGTCTTTAATGTAAGATGAGTAAAGGGCATGGGGAAAAAATAATCGGTATAATTGGCGTGATCGTGAGTGTAAGAAAGAACGGTATAATCGTCTTTGACATTGGTGGTAATGAGCTGGCCGGTTTCGGTGCAGCGAAGAGGTATGGTATTAAAAACACCCTCGGCCAGGACATGAGAGAAATTTCGGGTATAATCAATATTAACATTAGCACGTCTGACAAAAGAATCGGGAGGAAAAAAAGAAGGCCGCAGAGCAGAAGAGACATAGGGGGTGTTTTTAAGGCGGTTCTTCTGTGAAAAGGTTACAGGTATGGGAGTCTTAAATTCGGGAACCTGAGCAAAGTCCCGATAGACAAAATCTTCCTCGTCCGCCGGAGGAAAAGGAGGAATGGGAGGAAGAGGAGGGTAGGGCGGCCAGGGCGGATCCGGTGGATAGGGCGGCCAGGGCGGGTCAGGAGTGGGAGAGAAAGGAGGCCAGGGGAAAGGCGGCGTATAGGGATTATAAGGAAAAGGAGAAGACTCCGGAAGCAGCTCGGCGGTATCCGGCAGATCGTGATATAAAATTAAAAGCCTGGTGTTTATAACGGGAGGCGGGGGCCGCTTAGGTCCAAAGGTGAGCTGGTCGCCGCCTCTTAAGGGATGTTCAAAAAGGTAGAAAAAATATTTATTTTCTTTCTTTGAAATAACGCGGTCAACATGAGAGATATGATAGTCGTTAATAAAGAGATCAAACCAGTCGGGCGGACTGGAAAGAAGGGTGACAGACTCAAGCCAGAAAAGACGATTTGACTCGCCCTCGAGAACAACCAGGTTTTCAAAGTCGGTGGCAGTGTGTCCAAAAGATTTTAATCTAAGCATAAATAATCACTTCCATTTAGTGTTCCAGCAAAAACTGATATATATAGTCAAGGGGGATCCGGTAGTATTTTTAATAGAGCAAAAAAGATGCCTTTTTGAGTCAACAACCAGGTTAAGAGGAAAGGGCGGCGGATCGTCATAAGAATCGGTAGAATCAAGATCAACAATCTCTTTGCCGGCATAGTTGATTTTTAAAATACATTCTTTGTGCGGAAGATGAACACAGAGAAGGACACCTTCGGGAGAAGGTACCGGAGGAGAAACAGAGAACTTAAAGGTCTCGCCGGCCAGAACAGAATCATAAAGATAGCGATAGAAAAGCATTTAAGCAGCCGGATAAAAATATTGAAAGGTAAAGCGCATGGTGTTTGGGGTGCCGCTTCTGTTCCTGAACCCCCCCTTTAAAACATCGTTAACAGCAAGCTGATAATAGAAAGGGAGGAAGTTATCAAAACCCATCTTCATGGTATGGGGAATATCTACCACCAGCATATCATTGACATAAACCAGAAGGTCGGTATCGGTGGGAAGATCCCTGCCCACGGCGGTTACATAAGGAAGTGCACCCTCTCTTCCGGTAACCGTTTCCATAACCAGCTCGGAGTTTGCAGGAACCACAATCTCAAAAGACTCATAAAAAACTCGCATGACATCTCCTTAAAACAGAAAATAGCAAATCCAAAAAAAATAGATAAAAGGGGGTGTGCGGCCAGGTGGCCGCACACCCGGGGGGAAAAGAAAAAAATATAGTGTGGGTGGGCCGGAGAAACCCTCCAACAAAAAGCCCACCCTTTCATCAAAAGCCCCCTGTCAGGATGATGATTTTTAAGCTGCGACTTTCATCATGGTGCCGACAAGACAGACACGAAGCGTCTCGGCAGCCAAGGTGCCAAAATCACCGTCTAGTGAAACCTCGATGTTGAGCTCGTCTCCTGGTCCACAGACAAGATCGTCGGGCAGCAAGAAAAACCCTCCCGCCTTATCGTTGCCAACATAAGGAAGCTGGTTGATGCCGTTATTAATAACGGTATTGGCGGAGCCGGCAGCAGCTCCCGTCCCTTTAACATAAAAACCGTTCATATCAGAATCATATAAAACCTCGCGGTTTTTGGTGAGCCGGCAGAACTCGGTATTATGAATCTTGTCAGTAGATCCCGGGTAATCGTTATCGCTGACATCAAGACACAAAATAGAGTGTATCCTAAAAGACCGGCCGGTAGGCATAACAGACTCGTATGGAAAGTTTGAAAACTCCTTGGGGTTAAGACACTTATCAATAGAAACAAAACCGGCAGCGGTAACGGCCGCCGAGTTTGTACCATAGAGTAAAATTAAAAGCTGATCGGACGCCTTGCCGTTCGGCAGATCGGCCGTCATGTCGGCTGCATCGTATTCCTCATACTCAAGTTTGATTACATCGGCAACATTGGCAAGACTAACCTGAAAGGGATCTCCCTCAACCACAGGGTAGCCGGTAGCAAACTCGCTGGTCTCGAGAAAATGTAAAAGCGATTCAGGACCGGCAATGTCGGGAAAAAGAGGCAGATGATTGCGGTCGGCATCACCCACAGAAAAGAAACCGACAGAGGAAAGTCCTGATCTTAGGGTGGCCCAGTCTTCGGCCTGGGGGGTTAAAATAGAAACGCCGGTAACCTTAAAAGACCTGCCCGGAACCGGAGACAGGGTAAGAACCGCTGAGGCAAGGGCAATTTTTTCACGATAAGGGAAGACAATACCCATGGCAAACCTCCTAAAAAAGGGTTAAGTTTTAAATTAAAAGGGTTTAAGGTTTAACCTAAAAGATCGAGTCTCTTTTTATGAAGAGCTTCGGCAATGGCAGAGACTCTGCCGATGTTACGAGGATCCCCCTTGGGAAACCTCTCGGGAAGGGTGGTTGCTTTAATGGTCTCGGCAAAAGGAGCAAACCCTTTTTGATAGTCGGGCAACCCGATTATCACGCCCTCGGCAAAACGGGAAGGACCTTTTTTAATAGTCCTGTCTTTCCATTTGGAGGTTCCTGCTTTTTTAACACCCTTGCCAAAACGGCCGGCGGCGGCGGCGGCGGTAATGGCCTCTTTCCAGGTGCCATCGGCTGCGGCAGCCGCTTCGGCCCAGTCTCTTCTGGGGTTGTTGACACCATACTCGTAATCGGGGCGGCGTTGCGGAGTTACCCTGCTCCATTTTTTAGCGATATGGTCAATAGATCTAATCTCAGCCATAATTTAACCTCCTTAAAGAAATTATTATCAAAGCTTTGCGGCAAGCTCTCTTAACCTCCTTATATTCTCATCAGGAGAGAGAAAATGTTGATCTTCTTCTCTCTCTTTCATAGAAGAAATGTATCTTCTCTGAAGATATTTTTTAATAGAATAAAAACCGTCCTTGAGGTTGTTAAAAAGACGGGACATAAAAAGATAGGATTTTTTAGCCAGGCTGTAAAGGGTTGAATTAAAAACGAAACAACCGGCAGGGTTCTTGGAAATCCTGCGTAAGCGATAGATGTAAAAATTATCTTCAAGCTTCTTAAGATGGTAATTAAGGGTTCTCTTTGAGATCTCTATCTTATGAAAACGCTTAAGATTAGCAAGAAGTGTATTTTGAGATGGGAAAGAGTATCTTTTTTTATACTTTCCCTGGTAAAAGTTTAAGGTAAGAATAATGGCATGATCGACAGAGGATAAGCCTGACATGATATACCTCCATAGTTTACATAATATATCTATGATGCATTACATGAGTAGACCACGAAAAAGGGGACTTTTAATTAATAATGCACTTTTAAACTTGAATGGCAAGGAAAAAATGAAAGTGTGCTCGGCAGGCTAAAAACGGGATTCTCGCAACTAACTAATATAATTAAGTTTAACGAAGTAATTATAGTTTGCAATTTATTGCAAACAGGATAAACAGAGGGCTAGCGGGCGACTGACCCGCCAACCCCCTGAAAATAGGTTACTATTTAGATTGCTCTTTTCTCAAAATATCAGCAATGAATTTGATCTGATACTTGAGATTGTCAACCTTGCGGTCCAAAAGTGTGAATTTGGACTCAAGATCTTTAATCCTGGCACCATCTGAACTGTGATCCAGCTCATACCTTACGAGCTTGTCCAGAGATGAGACTTTTTTACCTTCCTGGTGCTTTACCTTAGACATAAATCCTCACCCCCTTAAAATAAGCAATTTGCATACCACAAACAGCTTATTTTTTAATAATTAGCTCCTCCCAATAATCACAATCAAGGTCGATAAAGAGGAATTTATCGTTTTCGTCTAAACGGACAATCTTCAAATCTCGGGTCGCTGTGGCATTAATCTGTAAAACCTTGTCATAAATCCTGACAACTTTCTCAAAAAGCTTAACGTCAACAATCATATCAGATCACCCCCTTTGGGGGTACGATCCAGCGCAAGGACGAAAGGGCAACCAAACGAACCCCACACTTTCACGTACCCCTTTATTAAAAGGATAACACACATTACCTATCCTTCTTTTTATCAAGGCCGCTCTCCTTCCTTAACTTCTTCAAACACCTTTTACAATAGGTATGACTGATAACTCCCTTGTCCTTGTCGGTTTTCTTCATAACCCTATGACAAACACAACAAATAACTATCATATTAATCACCCCCTTTCTAAAAAACTTCTTCCCCTAAAAACAAAATTCCAAAACCTTCACTTGAAAAAGGGTTTGGAATTGTAGCGCTTTAGCGCGCTCAAACATTAATGCGGAACGCTAAATATGGTAGCAAAGTCCATGACAAACGGCAGTTTGTTTGGCGTGGGCTTTGACAATATTATTTTAAAATGTATAATAGAAAAAAGGTGGGTGTTGAGTCTGAGCACGTGGGGGGAGTCGTAGCGCATGGAGCAGTCTGAAGGGCGAAAGAAGTATCAAGCCCTGAAACCTGCGGCACTTCCAGGCGCACATTAACGAAAGGCTGTTAAAAACGAACACCAGCCAGAGAGAAAAGAGTCGGTGCGAAACCTTAACACACATAAATTAAAAATGAGATTTGGTAAAAAGAGGGGAGGGAAAACAAAAGTTTGCAGCACAAAAAGGGGGGGGGAAGAATGAGTGAAGCGGTGAAAATAGGATTGATAGACCAGCCAAAAAAAAGGACAAGGGAAAGCATAGACGCGGGCGGAATAGAAGAGCTTGCGAGTTCAATAAGAGAGGTGGGATTAATAAATGCGATAACAATAAAAAGGGTGAAAAAGAGATATGAAATCATAGCAGGAAATAGAAGATTCTTGGCATGTAAAAAGCTGAGGTTAAAAGTAATAGAAGCAAACATTGAAAAGAAAACAGAGGTAGAAAGCGAAGAAATTAAATTAGCAGAAAACATAATAAGGGAGGATCTAAACCCCATTGACATTGCAAACGAACTGCTTTACATGGAAAACAAATTAAAGATAACGGCAGAGAAAATAGCAAAAAAGCAGGGCAAGACAAAGGCCTGGGTTGAGAAAAAGATAGCACTTTTAAAGCTGCCGGTAGATTGTATCAACAGCATAAAAGAAAGACTGATCAGCGAAAAGGTGGGAATCGAACTGGGAAAGATAGATGAGGCGTTAGAAAGAAAAAGGCTTTTGAGTTATGCCATTGCACACGGGGCAACCTGGAAGGTGGTAA
>Ga0209986_10005787_pt1 | contig 10193 bp, 14 predicted proteins | sample BlataG_FD_183168 | JGI IMG/M metagenome (GOLD analysis project Ga0209986, IMG submission 183168) | Deep subsurface microbial communities from Black Sea to uncover new lineages of life (NeLLi) - Black_00105 metaG (SPAdes) (version 2) | ecosystem: Environmental > Aquatic > Marine > Oceanic >...
GTGTTTGAGGTAATCCTTCCCTTTCTTTGTGTTTCTTCCGTAATTTCAATTTTTTTGCCTACTAAATTTTTTAGAAGTGCTCTAAAATACAATATATTATCACTTAAATTAATCATTAGATTTTTTCAAATTATTATGAAATTATCATGAATTTTATATTAAATGAGATCAAAATTGTTTGAAATTTTGCAAATAAATAGGGTTTTTTATATCGAATATTCCTTATTAGATATTCCACAGAGTTATGACTAAGAAAAAAAAGGAAGAAAATTATTATCTTTTCTCTAAAGTTCTAACAATTAAATTAAAAGCCCGATAGATTTCCATAGGAATTTTCTGTTTATGTCTAGGAAGTTCTTGGTCTTTTTTAAGTCTCCTATTCGTATCTGTCGTTAATTGAGGTTTTGATTTCTTTTTATCAACCTTAACCTTAATTTTTTCAATTACTTCAGGGAGGTATTTTTCCAAAATTTCACTTTCAATTATTTTTTGCTCATCCTGAATAATTACTTCAGGAATAATATATTCTTTTCTCTCTTTTTTATCTTTATATGCAATTGCTCTTTCTAATAAATCCATTTTTTAATTACCTCTCTAGCTTTCTGTATTTTCTTTATTTCGTTATCGGTTATATCACTTTCTTCTTTAAAATCCATTTTCTCTTCCATAAATTTATAGAGAAAATCTAAATGTATTACGGGTGATTCAGCATTCTCCCTTAGCGAATATAAATATTCTTTCCCTTTTTTGCCGTCTTTAACTATTCTTGGGCTCTTAGATTTTAGATTTTAGTAGTCTATAAACACCACATTTCCCTATTAGACACTTCTTGAAGTCTATCTATAAGTCCTAATTGATAAAAAACAAATCTATGGTTCATAAGTTTTCTTAGATTAATACTCGCCTCATATAGTATTGGATTCCTATAATGATCACATAGAATATTAACCATTTCGTCATAATATATCTCTGGAATGTCCTTTAATACATAAGGCTCTAATTCTCTGACCTTTATTTCCTTTATTGTATCAACTTTACTCATTTCTTTATCAACTCCTTAATAATTTTTTTTAGTGTTAAATTGGATTTAGATTGACGATATATAAATATCAGAAGTGCGAAAAATTAGTAGTTTTGAATGATATAGGAATGATACATTTACAATTTTAGTGATATAGATATATCAATAGTGGATTTCTTTCCCGCAATTTTTCTAACTTTAATTGATATTTTATCCCTTTTTTAAAAAAGAATCGGTTAAAATTAAAATCTGATATGGTTTTGGTAAGAAATTTCATAACTCACTCTATCATATCTGTATGTCTAATAGGATAAGAAAGAAAAATTTTGTAGGCTAAAAAAAAAAAGAATTAAATTGTTAAAATCTTGTATTCATTACACTTTTCTAACTCTATATTCAAATTGTTTATTATCTCTTTAACTCTAAACTCGATCCCCTCCTGTGTATAATCTGGTAATTTATCAGTTAAATGGCGTCTAAAATATAACATTACTCTATATTTAATTTTTCTAAGTTGATTTGTTTTCGATTTAATCGTATCTAATATTTTTCCCTTATCTTTTTTAAATAACTCTGGTTTTTTCACTTTAAGTTTATCCTTTTGCTTTCTAAATTGAAAATCCATTAAGAACGCTATGATTTCTTTTGCAATTTTTATAAATTCGTCTTTTATCTCTTTATGATAACGATAATAAAAACAATTTATTATTTCATTCCGAATTGTCCTTAATTCAACATTTTTATTTTCTATATATCTGTTTTCGGTCATATCTGTATCAAATTCTCTGCCTTTCTCAATTGCAACTTTATGTTTCTCATAAAATTCATCACTTTCAATATATCTTTCTATATCTCTCATTATATAGGGTTTAATAAGATTTTCTATTCTCTCTTTTATTTTGTCATATTTGCTTATTGGTAATCTAACACGAAAAACCTTAGTAGGCTCACCAAATTTTAATTTTCTTCCCATTTCTAATTTTTCACCATTTTTTTAATTATATATTGACTACGATATTATTTAAAATCATATATTTTTTTCAAAACTTCCAACAAAATCAGATTATAAAGATATAATGCCGAGATTCAAAACCCTTTAATTCCCTAAGAGATTTCGGATTTTCTTAATTGATATAAATCGTTCAAATTTGAGTAATTTTATTTTATCAGGGCTATTTTATCGCCTATGGATTTTAAGATTATTTTTTTGAAAAATTAGTTAGTTATAAATTTCCGATATTTTTCTGAAGGTTATTAAGAAAAAATCTATTTTTTTTATATAGATATAATTAAAACCCGCTTTGAAGCAAAAATGGATAATAAAGAATTTGTTACAAAAAGCGATTTAAAAGAAAGAGGTTGGACGGATTCAATAATCAAGAAAATGTCTCTGATCCCTGATGAAATTAAGGAGAATCCTTATTATAGATACGGACCTCAAATGAAATTATATGGAATTGAAAGAATTAAGGATCTTGAGCAGACAAAAAGATTTATTGAATTAAAGAAAAGGTCCGAAAAGAGAAAACAATCGGCAAGAAAAACCGTTGAGACCAAGCGAAAGAAGGTAATGGATTATATAAATTCTCTGAAAATTGAGGTTCCTAAAATCCCATTAGATGAATTAAAAAAAGAGGCGGTTAAACAATATAATAATTTTCATTACTTTAATTATTTTAATTATAAGAATTATGATCCGAGAGATATTTCTCGTGAAAATGTAAAAAACGATCCTGAGTTTTTAGAAAGGATTATGGTTAATTACATAAGACATCAATTAACCGATTATGAAGACCATTTGATTGAGTTGTTCGGGAAAATTGGTAAGGATGAGGCGTATATAAAGTTAAAAGACAGGATTTTAGATTCAATCGCAAAACAATATCCTTCTTTAAGGGATGAATGTCGACGTCAAAAAGGATTTTAATTTTAATTTCTTTTTTATAGGTTTTTAAAAAATAATCGTAAAAAAATGTTTTTCTAACACGAAGAAGCTTTTTTATTTAAATATATTCAATTTTAAAAGGTTCTAATTAAAAAAAAATAAGTGAAATATTTTATAATGACCTTACTTAACAGCATTCCAAAAATATTATATAAAAACAAGATTTCGGAAATCTTAAGCGAGATGAGACTTCAATACGGAGTTCTATCCCGACATGGATATATCTACGGTTTAATAGCGGTTGACCAGGATGCGAAAATCATTGCGATCGATACGCGATTTGATAAGAGTTTAAACTATTGGGACCTTGCCTCCATCGGTGCAGCATTATATGGAGTTGCGAAACAGGGCCAAGACTTTTTTGAGACCGAGGAGCTTGAGCGCGGTGCTTTAATTTATAAAGATATGCAACTATTTGTAAAATCAATCACGCAAGTAACTTTAAGGGAAAAGGGAGAAAGAGATATTTTAATCGTAGTGTTAGCGGATAAAAATGTAAATATCGGTCTAATTATCCTGCAGATGAATAAATTCGCAAAAAATATTAAAAGTCTTATCGAAGAGAGCAAGGATATTAGAAGTACATTAAAGATGAATGAACAAGAATTAAAGGTGCACATAAAAGAACTGAAGAAACAATTATTTTCCGATAAACTCGGCATGATTTCCTAAAAGAGAGGATGTTACCCATTGTTAATTAAATCTGAGACCGATTTTAAGGATTTCGAGATGCAAAACCTTCCAGACCTAAATAAGGATGAGTTTTTAATTCCGTTCAAGATCGTATATTGGGGTCCGGGAGAGTCGGGAAAGACTACAAATTTTTTAAGACTGAAAGAGAAGTTCGACAGAATCAAGATGACACCCGGATATTCGATTGAGACCACCGATGGAAGGACTCTATGGCAGGATTCAGTATTTCTATCTTTCGAATGTGAATTAGAAGATAATAGAGAAAAGGTTGCCAGAAAATATAGGATCATCGTGCAGATCGTTACCTGCACCGGTCAGGAGAGGTTTCTGTCCACAAGAGAGTATGTAATTGATGGAGCTGATGGGATAGTCTTCGTTGGAGACTCGGATCCCGAAAAAATTGAGGAAAATAAAAGGAGTTTTCGGGAGCTTTCCAGTTTTACAGATAAGAATAATATCCCGATAACTGTTCAATTGAATAAAAGAGATATTAAAAATGCTATTTCCCTAAAAGTATTCAAGAAATATTTAAGTCTGCCCCGCTCAGACAAGAATCCGGATGGATCTCCGGTGGTCTATGAGTCCGTAGCAATAAAGGGAGAGAACGTGGTCCAGGTTTTCGAGGATTTGATTGAAAAGATGCTTTATAGATATTTTATCGGATAAAAATCTTTAAAAATAATGTGTTAAAAGATGGACGTAAAATACGATTTTATCACACCCGAACTTTTCAATATCCTGTTTTTCAGGCAGAAAAATCTAATTATTTTTCCTTACGTCGATCAGGAACATTTGCAAACGCTTGAAATCTTTTTAGACGGCTATAAGGTCGATATCTGTGATGCAACGGCAATATATAATTTAGAAGACGTCTTGATATACTCTACGGGTTACTCACAAATTCCCGAATTCCGTTTGATATTCAATGTTGATAAGGATGATATATTAGATTTATGCAAATTGGAGAAGTTTCGAGGTGTCATCAACACCAGAATGAAAGAAATCAAGCCGGATGTTATGATTAAAGCTCAAAAATCGGGCTTTATAGTATATAACAAAAAATTGAAATCCTTTCCGAATTATTCTTTTAAAAATATTGATCTCACTTTTGAGACCGAAATTCTAAATAAATGTCCGTCTTTGGAAATATTAATTGATGAAATAGGCAGTTTAAGGTCATTAAGTAAGAATATATATCTTGCATTAAACCAAGAAAATGAAAAGGAAGGGATTATTAAAATTCTACAGGAAGTTAAACCTCAATACTATAATAAAATTTTCGAACGAGTTTCAAATTATTATAACATAAATATTCCTTCTGAGATTTTGGAAATCATTGATGATAACGGAAAGAGCGATAAGAGATTATCGAAAGACGAGATAGATATAGGATTACTCCAATACGATAAGATAAGTAAAATCAACCCTCAGATTTTTAATATTTTTGTAACATCCTTGTCAAATTATAAAGAGAATTTCAACGATAGAAATCTTGTTATAAAACAATATTTTCCCGAAAATTTTTACGTTTATCTGAAATCGCACCATTGGAAAGAAAATATTCCCGAAGAATTTTTAGAGAATTTTTGCAGGCAAGTTTCGAATCAAATGGACTATTCGGATGATGTATATGAAGACCTAAAGAAAGTATTGACCATAATTGGAGTAGGCAATGATTATATCGATGGGATTAACGGTCTTTGGGATGACAATCCTCACCTTAGTAAAATCGAGCTTTTTAATGAAGAGAACTTTACCAAATACGATATTAAAGAAATCGACCCATTAGAAATAAAGCCGAAAGAAAATACACATATTTCTTTAGAAAATATCCCGAATATAGACGACACCAAGAGTTTCAGAAATTGGATTCGAAAGAAGTTGGACCAGATTGAAAAATTGATATAATACGCAAAAATAATATATGAAAATAAAATAATTTCAGGTGGTAGAATATTACAGAATCAGGAAATAAAAATATAAAAATCTCCAAAAATAAATCTGATTATCGCCCTTATATTATTGTGGATGGGAGAGAACCCAAGGAAATGATTTTAATTTTGAGGAAAATTGGATGCGATGTGATAACGCAAACTCTTGATGTGTCCGATTATATTTTATCGGAAAATCTGGCCGTAGAAAGAAAAAAAGGCGGTGATTTTTCCGGCTCTTTGGTCGATAATAGACTTTTCGAACAGTTAGAAAGATTAAAAGATACATTTAAATCGTGTATTTTAATTATAGAAGATTTTGAAAAGATGTTTGAACGTCCAAAAATGAAAGTCTCCTCGCTATACGGAGCTATGAATTCTATTGCAATCAGGTTAAAAATACCTATTATCCCAACTCGAAACCTTCAAGACACGGCAATTTGTTTAAAAAGATTGGCCATCAGAGAACAGATAAACCAAGAAGGGCACGCTCTAGCAAGACACGCACCAAAAGAAATGAGTCTTGAAGAAAGAAAGTGTTTTATTTTAGAGGGTCTTTTTGATACAGGTCCCAAGATAGCACGGATTTTGGTTGATAAATTTAAGACTCCTTATAATTTATTTAAAGCAATAGAGAAATCCGAATTAACTTACACCAAAAACGGAAATCCAAAGGGAATTAATGGCCCTTTAGATACTGTAAAAGGAATCGGATTTAAATGGCTCGAAAAGAATAAGAAGTTATTTTCTTAAATCCAAATCATAATATTCAACCATCGTAAGTCCGTCTTTTGTTTTTATATATTTTTCCCGCGATCCCATAAATGTGAAATTAAGTTTCTTAAGCATTTTTTTAGAAGCAATATTGTTTTTGCTTGTAAGAGTTGAAATAAATTCAATACCCATTTCTTTGCATTGTTCGATGGTTTTTTTCAGAACATAGGTTCCAATCCCCCGCCCCCTATATTTCCTTTTGATAATCATCCCAATTTTTGCGGTATTTATTACGACCGGACTATCTTTGGTAAGTATGATAATATCGGAAAAACCAATTATTTCTTTTTTATAATCAGAATCTTCTTTATGAATTACATTCATAATATAATTTAGACTCTTAAGAGATTGCAAAAGATACGGATAAGGAATTATTACGGCAGAATCATCGATTTTGAAATGCTCCTCGTAAATCTCCAAGATAATATCTTTTAATTCTATTTTTTCATCTTCTGTTAAATGTGTAATCTGTAAATAATTTGCTGTAATCATAATAATTTTTGGAATTTCTGATATTTCTAGATCTATTATGGTATTTCTTTTTAAAAAAGCATTCGTCTTATATCAATTATAATGGTATTATTTTTTGCATGTTTTTAAAGAAAAACAATTTTAAATCCAAAGTATAAGATTTCTTCTTTAAACAGTTTTTCTTTATATAAGTCTATTCTACATTTTGAGTTAGAATTTAAATTTTTTAATGAGGTAACTTTGGAGGAGTTTATAAATTGGGTAAAACATATAAACTGAAAAGACGTAGTTCATTTGCAACCATAACAATAATTATTATTGGTGTTATTTTGGTCTTTACTTTTTTTCGAGAGAATATTATGGTCGGTCTAATTAATCCTTTAAGGGATATTTTTTCGAAAATCTTTTCTTTCTTTCCTGTAATTGCAATTATACTCGGTGTTGTCTATTTACTGGGAGGTTTAGTAAGCAAAAAGGGTAGAGCGGGAAAGATTATATTAGGTATAGTTTGTTTGTTTTTAGGTTTATATTTAATGAATCCAAACGCAATCGGAGATCTTTTCAGTAATGTAATTTTCGGAAGGGACTCACCAAGGGGTTGGCGTTAATTCCGTTTTATTTAAATATTCAGATTCTATAACTACATTAGAAATTTTAAAGAATACATACGGAAGATGCTATAAAATACAAGACCATAAAAATAATAAAGTAATTGAAGAGTGTTTATTTTTAGAAAAGGAATTATCAAGATATAAATTATGGGGAAATTTAATTCCGAGAAAATCTTTCTATGCCAACTTAAGAAAAGTCTTAACAAAGAAACAATGGGATATTCTAAGAAAGTTTGCCTACAAAAAGGATTTATATAAATGTTCAATATGCGATAGAAAGAATGTTCTATTAGAAGCACATGAAGATTGGGAATATGATTACGAGAATTCCGTTCAAAAATTAAATAATATTAATGCTTTATGTAGAATGTGCCATCTGAACAACCATTTGGGCTTTTCGAGAATATTAATTAGGGAAGGAAAACTTAAAGAAGAAGAATTAATCGGTCATTGGTGTAAAGTAAATAATGAAAGGGCAGAAAAATTTAAAGAATATGAAGATAAAGTATTTAATCTCTGGAGTTTAAGAAATAAGTTCAATTGGAAGATTGTTGATAAAAACGGGCATAACATCTACAAAGGTGTGAATTTTGATGACCTTTTAAGTTCTTTAAAATAAATTTTAAAACCTGACCGACTTTTTTTCTTTAAATATATTCCTTTTATAACGGTAATATGAATTATCGAATTTTTCTAATACCCAATGTATTAGAGATTTTTTTTAAAGAATTGCCAAGTTCGTTAAAAGAAGTGCTGGATTTTGTGCGTGCATTTGGCTCCATACTGGGCTTGATTTTAGGCGTATTCGGAATCCTATGCTTATTGGGTAAAGACTATTTAAAAATGAACGGTGTAAAATTTATTATCTTTGCAGGAGTTCTTTTGATAGTATGCGGTCCAGATTACGGATTATATTATTTTAAAATAATTTAATCTTAAATAAAGAAATATTTGGAATATGTTGCATATTTCTAAAAATAAATTTAAGTCCTTATCTTTCATTTTAGTTTTTTTATTTAAATAGGTTTAAAAAATTAGGTCTTTGAAATAAAAAAAAATTAAGGAAAAAAAAGTTAAAATGACCGAATTAAAATTAGTTAAGGGAATTCAATCAAGGCATCTGAAAATTCTTACGGAAAACGGTATTAACACGGCCGAAGCCCTTGCCATGTCGGGTAAAAAAAGTATATCCGGAATGGAAGGAATAGGAGAAGCAACCGCTAAAAAACTCATATGGAATGCCCGTAGTGCTCTTGGCATGAGTGAGTTCAGAACAGTTTCGGAATTTCAGGAGAACCACGAGTTTATCAGCACCGGGTCATTAAATTTTAATGCAATTTTAGGAGGTGGTATAGAAACAGGTTTTATAACGGAAGTCTATGGTCCGTTTAAGTCCGGAAAGACCAATTTAGCACATACCATTTGTGTGACCACACAGCTGCCAAAAGGAAAAGGGGGATTAGGTGGTGCTGTTATATATATTGATACCGAGAACACGTTTTCGAAGGAAAAGGTAAGGAGAATCGCAAAAAGGTTCGGACTCAAGCCGGAGAGCGTTCTTTCGCATATTTTTCATGCAAGAATTTACAGTTCAGACCATCAATCGCAAATGATCCTTGAAGCCGAAAAACTTGTAAAGGAAAAAAATGCCCGTCTTTTAATTATCGATAGTTTAATGGCACTACTGCGAGCCGAGTACATTGGAATCGGTATGCTCCCGCAACGTCAAGCCGAACTTAACAAAATGATACACAGCCTTTCGAGAATTGCGGAGAGTTATAACATAGCAGTTCTTGTTACAAATCAAGTTGCACAGCAAATAAAAGGAATGTTCAGCGGTATAGACGCTATCGGGGGAAATATAGTGGCTCATGGTTGCCATATACGCGTAATGTTTAAGACTAAAGGATTTGCCGCGAATAGCTCTCTTGAAAGAAAAGCTATTATTGTTGATGCACCCGATTTACCTCCCGAAGAATGCCAATTTTTTATAACTCCCGCAGGGATTGCCGACTCGGAAAAAATTGAGGTTACCGTATCAAAAATTCAAGATGAAGGTCTATTTGTAACCGCCAATGAAGCATATACCTTGGAAGATATTAAGGGTATAGGAAAAAATACGATGGAAAGATTAGAACGGTTAGGAATTACTACGGTGGAACAATTGAAAGAAACCAGTCCCGATGAGATTGCTAAAGATTTACCCGGTATTTCAAGTAATAAAGTTCAAGAATGGATCACTCAAATTCCGGCGTGATCCAACTCAATCTTTTTTTTTAAAATTTATCCTGTAATAATATTTTATCAGTAATTTTCTGAATAAAACTTGAAATATTATTCTAAATTTTTATAAATAATCACGTGAGATTAGATTAATAGGGTTTGATTAAAGTGTGTTCAGAAAATAACTTAAGAAATCTTAGAGGAATAGGCAGGGATTTTATTTTGATTTTATATCTTTATCAAGAATTCCTGAAAGAACGGAAATTTATTCCGGCAAAAATATTTTATGATATTTTTTCGCTTAACATTCAATACAATCTTGAAAAATTAAAAGAATCGAATATTTTGGTTTTGAAGATAAAGAGAGGTGTCTCGACTAAAGCAGGTATTTCAAAAAAGTATTATTCTTTAAATCCTTCAAAGATAAAAGAAATAGAGAGATATATTTCGGATAATCTTAAATACATAACGCCCTTTATTGACCGAAAATTGATTTTAGCTCTTACAGAGTTCAAGGGGAAGAT
>Ga0209986_10005788_pt1 | contig 10193 bp, 8 predicted proteins | sample BlataG_FD_183168 | JGI IMG/M metagenome (GOLD analysis project Ga0209986, IMG submission 183168) | Deep subsurface microbial communities from Black Sea to uncover new lineages of life (NeLLi) - Black_00105 metaG (SPAdes) (version 2) | ecosystem: Environmental > Aquatic > Marine > Oceanic >...
CCAACCTCTTCTGCTCTTTCACGGACAATGTCACTCCTCTCATGGGTGACATTTTCACTGAACAGTTAGCTGGTGACAAGTTCATTGAACAACAACAGATAACATGCTGGGTCTTGACTTTTGGAAAAACTGTGCTATACTATAGACAGGAACCCCCCCGGAGATAGCATCTCCGGGCCGACGCCCACCCGCAAGGGTGGGCCGTCTCTTTGTAGAGGCAAGGGAGGCCCCATGGAACGAGTCGTGGCTTACGTGGATGGCTACAATCTCTACTACGGCCTTCGAGACAAGGGGTGGAAGCGGTTCTATTGGCTGAACATCCAGGCCATGGCGCAGAACCTGCTGAAGCCAGACCAAGCGCTGGTGGGCACCAAGTACTTTACCACGGTAATTAAACGACCCGCGGCCAAGCGGAAACGGCAAGCTGTGTTCCTGGACGCGCTGCGAACCCTGAGGGACTTCAACATATTCTATGGACATTGGCTGTCAAACCCGGTGACCTGCCACAAATGCGGCCACACCTACGAGGCTTTCCACGAAAAGATGACCGACGTGAATATCGCCGTTGAACTGATGAGCGATGCTTTCCAGGACCATCTGGACGTGGCGTTGCTCGTCTCGGCCGACAGCGATCTGGTTGGGCCGGTGAAGGCGATACGGGAACTCTTTCCCAGAAAGCGAGTCGTCATCGCGTTCCCTCCCAAGCGGATCTCCGCCGCACTCAAGGCTGCTGCCGACGGTCACACCTTCGTCGGTCGCAACGTTCTATCCAAGAGCGTATTCCCCGCTAAGGTGGTCAAGCCAGACGGCTTTGTGCTGGCCCGTCCGGCGGAGTGGCGCCAAGGCCCGTCCGTTCCCCGCAGCCACCCGAGATTGTCTCGGATCTGCTCCTCCAGGCGGGTGCTCTCCGCAAACTGCTCCTCCAACTGCGCCGTGAGGCGCTCCATCTTTTCGTCGAACGGCTCGCCGTCACGTCCACCCCTGTCCCGGGGTCGTACCCGCTGGCGCCTGCCAAGCTCCCGGATGTTCTCTATGAAGGCGGCAGGAATCAGCCCACCGGATGTGGTGATGTGGGAGGATACAGTCATCGGCGAAAGTGGCTCCTGGCTCTCACCCCATCTGCCCAAGCCCAGGCCCGGGATTCTCGCGTGTTCCGTACCCAGAAGCTGGAGTGCTCTCCGTCAACTGTGTTGATGCGAGCACCGGATTACTTCTGGACCGCTGAGTGCGCGGAGAACGCTGAGAGATTCTGAGAAACATTAGAGACCTCTGGGCGCTCGGCGGTGAAGGGAAGCTATCAACGGGAGATCGGGAGGGGACCGAGACCCGGATTTCAATCCTACCCCTTCCACGTATCCAGCAGCGTCGGCAGATCGGCCGGATGCGATGCCAACCCCACCCGTCCGGCCCTTTCCCACAAGCGACGATCAAAGGTGGACAGCGTCACCTGTTGGTTCATTGCATCCTGCCACAGGGATGCCGCCGCCAGGTGGACAGCATCGTAGCCCCGGAGGTTATGCTCCCAGGCGAAAGTATCTGCTCGGGTGATCAACATCTCCGTTACCTGCACCTGCACCAGGTCAGACCATTCCTCTCTGAAGAGTTGGAGACTTGCCCAGGCATCCTCTGGCGTCAGCGCATCCATCCGCACCCCTTTGGCCAGCGCGGCTGCTACCTCCGCGCGACTGATGAGCGCCGTACCGATCAGGTCTGCTCTGGATATCGCTTCGTTTACCTCCGGGGAGCCTGCCTCGGCCACGTACCGCTTCACCAATGCGCTGGCGTCGAGATAGAGTATCATTCGCGGTCGTGCAACAGCAGGTCGGCCACCGTCCGTTCGCCCCGTGTTCGTGCCACGGGCGCTCGGGGAACCAGTTTGCGACCGCTCCAGGCCACCAATCCGGCCTGGGCCAGTTCCTGCACGCGGATCTCGACTGACGGGCTCAACGGTACGATTCGCCCAATGGGTTTGCCCCGCTCCGTAATGACCAATGTGGCCCCGTCCTTGACTTGCCGCATGTAGGCGCTGAGCCGCGCCTTCAGTTCCCGAATCCCTACCGTCGCTTGAGTCATGGGCACGCCCTCCATATCGCTGTGGTTACATTATATCATAAGTGACCACAAATGGCAAATCGCCAGCAATGAGGGTGTCGAACAACGCTTCTCGAGGCTGCCGCTGGACTCATCCTGAACGTCGTCCTGAGCCTGTCGAAGAGTAGGCCGCAGACCGTATCGAAGGAGCGATCCAGTGGCGCGGCAGGGTGGAATGACGTAGTATGTGTGCGTGACAGCCTTTCTCGACACTATCCAATTGCACTATCCAATTGCGCCCTTGACAAGTGTCAAAACTGTGGTATAATAGAGATAGATTAGAACCCACAGGTGATCGCCGCTAGCCGCCGGGTTAGCGGGTATACGGGCATCTGTACTTACGACCCCAGGGAGCATGGTGAATGCTCCCTGAATTCTATGTCGCCGGAAAAGGCCTACTGGAGATGGCGATGTCAGAAGCAGCCCCCACAGGCACTCAAAAGATCCGGATCTTTGTGGACTTCTGGAACTTCCAGCTCTCGCTTAACCAGGTTGCCCCTCCCGATTACCGTCCAGATTGGCACGCACTGCCTCAGTGGCTCACTGACAGGACGAAGGATCTCGTTCTGTCGGATCCCTCAGAAACGCTCCAATTCGAGGGCGTTCACGTCTACATATCCTATAATTCCCAGACTCAGAAAGGTCGAGGCCTGCACCATTGGGCGACCACTGTGCTGGCAAGGTTCCCAGGCTTCCAAGTGGAGTGTGTAGAGCGAAAGGCAAAGGGACCCCCGACTTGCCCTGCCTGTCATCAACGTATTGACGATTGTCCACATTGCGGCTCAAAGATGGCCCGCACAGTGGAGAAAGGGATTGATACCGCCATCGTGACTGACATGATAACGCTGGCGCTGGAAGACGCTTGGCATATTGGGGTGTTGGTTTCGTCAGATCGAGATTTCATTCCAGCAGTTGTCTACTTGGCCAAGAAAGGCCACAAAGTGCTTCATGCAGGCTTTCCACCTCTCGGCATGGACCTCGCAAGATCCTGTTGGGCATCGATTGACATCCGAAAGGGACTGAACGATATTAGCCGATAGTCCGACTACCCCTGCTGCCTTGACTCAAGATGCGCGACCGAAGCGGTGATGAGAGAACTGCCGCCACAGCTTCAACGGTGGGGCGCTGTGCGGCTGCTTGAGATGCCCGTTGCTGACAGCCAGATGGACGTCACCTAGCCAATTCAATCTCATCACAGAACAACGGGGCCTTGATTTCGAACCCCGCTGGCTGAACCCGCTTTCTAGCCGTGAGTTCCAGCCAGAACTGGGGCTCGCCGTCACGTCCACCTGTATCCCTGGCCCGTACCCTCTGGTGCGTGCCAAGCCCCCGGACGATCTCTGTGAAGACGGTGGAAATCAGCCCGTTGGATGTGGTGATGTGGGCAGAGGTGGTCGTTCCAGCGTCTTGGGGACGACGGCGGAGCCTCGTTCCAATGCTCCATGGTGAGCGAGGGTGGAGTGCAGGAGGCTATTGCGCAGCTCTCGGGGGAAAGATTCAAGGCTCTCCATCGCGCTTTGCACCATCAGCGTCTATTGTCCGCTGGGCGGGGCCGGAGCCGAGCCAGGAAGGTCTGCCCGCACGAGGGCGCTACGCCAGCCTCGTGAGCTAGACGTTAGAAGCCTACAGCACAGCCATCCTTACGGGGGTCAGAGCCACCCTGGAGCACGCCGGTGTGAGGGTGTACGGCGATGATCTGTCCTCCCCCAAAACCAGACCAAAAGGCGGGCTCGATTCGCACATCGTGCCCCATCGCCGCCAGCGCTCTGCACGTCGCAGCGGGCACTCCCGCCTCGAGTGACACCTGTGGCCCTCCTCGCTCATCCACTCGAAAGCGTGGAGCGTCCAATGCCGTTTGGGCATCCAGCCCGTGGTCCACCAGGTTGACCAGGACTTGCACGTGTCCTTGGGGCTGCATGAAACCGCCCATGACACCGAAACTGAGCCAGAGCCGACCATCGCGGAAGGCCAGAGCCGGGATAATGGTGTGGTAAGGCCGCTTGTTGCCGTCCAGCACGTTGGCGTGGCCCTCTTCCAGCGTGAAACACGCGCCCCGGTTCTGGAGGCAGATCCCCGTGCCTGGCACCACCAGACCCGACCCGAAGCCGTAATAGAGGCTACTGATGAAAGAGACGGCGTTGCCATGGCCATCCACCACGGTGAGGTAGACGGTGTCATGGTGCTGAGGCTGGCCAGGCGCGGCCAGCTTGAGCGCCTCTTCAGGCGCGATGAGGCTGCGCCGCTGATCGGCGTACTCCTTGGAAAGCAACGCAGACACGGACCCGTGAGCCATCTCTGGATCGGCCACATAGCGACCTGCGTCGACCATGCCCAGGCGCACGCTCTCCATCATCAGATGCCACCGGGTTGCGTCGAAGAAACCCATCGCCCCCAGGTCGTACCCCTCAACAATGTTGAGAGCCAGCAGTGCGGCCAGCCCTTGCCCGTTCGGTGGGTGCTCCAGCATCTCCACACCACGATACGTGGTGGAGATCGGGACCTCCCACATCGCGCGGTGCTCAGCCAGGTCGTCGGTGGTCAGATAGCCTCCCTTCGCCTGCACGTAGGCCGCGATCTTCTCAGCCAGTGCACCGTGGTAGAAGGCCTCGCAGCCACCCTCGGCAATGGCACGTAGAGTGAGCGCCAAATCGGACGACACATGGAGTTCGCCAGGTGCAGGCGCAGGCAGGTAGACGCGGGCTGCCTCAGGCTCTTGCGACAGCTTCTGCTCGGCCTCCCGCCAGGCGGCGCTGATCCTCTCGGTCACGGGAAAACCTTCCTCCGCCGCCGAGATGGCCGGGGCCAGGCACTCGCCCAGTGACATCGTCCCAAACCGCTCCAGTAGAGCTGCCCATCCCCTCACCGTACCAGGCACCGTCACCGGCAGCGCACCTGTCAGAGGGATCTCCATCAAGCCCAAGCGTTGAGCCTCCTCGAGCGTGAACGCCGCCGGGGCCTGACCACTGCCGTTCAGTGCGCTCACCTGCCCGGTTATGGCGTCGAAGATCAGAGCGAAGCAGTCACCACCTATTCCAGTGGACATCGGCTCCACGACGTTGAGCATGGCGGCGGTGGTCACAGCGGCGTCGGCCGCGTTGCCGCCCTCCATCAACACTCGAAGGCCGGCCATGGCCGCCAGCGGTTGGCTCGTAGCCACCAGCCCGTGCTTTGCCAGGACGGGTGAACGTCGAGAAGGGAAGTGCTCGTGGTTCATGTACACCTCCTGGGTCCTCGGTCGAACCGTTCGCTGCCGCCTTCCGATCAGCCCCGCTGGCCAGTGCGCAACCCATAGCTCCAAGTCAAGCGGAGAATGAGGTAGTGACACTCCTCCAGGTCGACAACCTTGGTCCTGAGGATAGATCAGTCCATTGACACTGCTACCACCGAGGTGAAGTGGACACGGCCCGACCACGGGGAAAACGGATGCGATCGACGCTGAGGTGCTCGTAGCCATGCCCAGCAGATAGACACTCACCCGTGTCTTGCATAGGATGCGCCATGCTTGATACTCTCAGCCCGATGACCTCTTCTCTTCCCGCTTCCCGCCACCGAGCCTTTGTTGCGCCCACCTCTAGGGCAGGGACGATGCATCCGCGACCCAGCCTATCCCCAGCTCTTGCAGCTTCTCCTTGGATGGAATACCCGTCGCCACGTCCCACCCAACCATGGCATAGTAGGTCTCCAGGGCCCGTTGAACTTCCTCCTCATCCACCGCAACACCGTCGCTGGCGCCACCCTCGAGAGGCTCGTAGAACTTCTTGGGCAAAGTATCAGCCTCGCGGCCTATGCCCTCCCGAGCGTTGAAGGCCCGCAGCAAGTTCAGGCGACGCTCCCCCAACTTCATGAGTTCCCACAGGCTCACGTTCCAGCCCGTCACCGCTCGCACCAGCTCCACCATCTGGTCCAATCCGTAGAGCTGCCAGGCGGGACCGTAGACGAACTGGCACAGGTTCAGAGTGTCCAAGGCGCTGTAGATACACTGGGTGTAGAAGGAATACCGCACCTTCTCGGAATCCAGACCGTCAGATGGCCTCGGATCGAGCAGGCCAAGCTCGGCCATCTCCTCCAGGTATCCCTCCTCGGGATCGTACGCAGGGTCATGCTCATGGGATTGGTGATCCGCTCCGAAGGGGTTGACGGCGTAGATCAGCGCTAGCGACCGTTTGACCTGGGGCATGTGGGCTGGCGCCTCCTGCTTCTTCACGGTTGTCAGAAGGTCTTCGCTCCCTTTGCCGATGACCTCCGCAGCTCGGGCTGACCCTTCGGCCAACAGGTCGCCAAAGCCCTCCCGCCGACCGATCATCTCGATCAATCTCACCATGGCCTGGGCATTCCCGAAGCGTAGATCGATTCCATCCGTGTCATCGCGGGTGAGGATCCCCTGCTCGAAACACTCCATGGCCCACGCGATGGTACCACCGCAGGAGATCGTGTCCAATCCGTACGCATTACACAACTCATTGGCCTTGGCCACCGCCTCCAGGTTGGCTACACCACAGTAGGAGCCCAGAGCCGCCAACGTTTCGTACTCCGGACCGCCGTAGAGCGGATCAACCTGGAACGGACCCTCGGTGACCTCCACGACGCGTTTGCAGCGCACAGCACAGCCGTAGCAGGTGCCTCTCTCCTTCAGGATCGTGTCGTTCAGTCGCTGACCGGAGATGGCCTCGTAACCCTCGAAGACGCCGCTCCTCCAGTTGTGGGTAGGCAGGCCTCCTGCTTCGTTCTGAGACGAAACGATCTCGCTGGTCCCCAGGAGAGCCAATCCAGCGACGACGGAGTCACCCACGTGGTCGGCCCCCCACTTGGCGAGGGTTCTCAACGCTCCCTCGTCAGCCACTTCCGGACGCGAAGAGCCCCGCACCGCCACGGCCCTCAGATTCTTGGAGCCCATGACCGCGCCCATCCCGGTGCGACCGTTGGCGCGGTTGCACATGTTGATCAGGCAAGCAAAGCGGACTTCCTTCTCCCCAGCCGGTCCGCACTGCAACACCTGCACCCGCCTGTCGCCGAGTTCGTCACAGATGGTCTTCTGGACCTCTCCCGTCACCTTCCCTGTCAAATGGCTGGCATCGTGCAATGCGGCTTCGCCATCATGAACCCCAAGGTAGACCGGATTCTCTGCCCGCCCGGTGATGACAAGTGCATCGAACCCGGCGAACTTCAGTTCTGCCGGCCAGAAGCCTCCGCATTGGGTATCACCGATCGCCCCCGTCAGCGGGGATTTTGCCACTGCCGTCATGCGACTTTGGCCTGATATGGGAACCCCGGTGAGTACGCTCAAGGCCAAGACCAGTGTATTCTCAGGGCCCAGTGGGTTCGCATGCGCAGGGGTGTTCTTGAGCAAGTAGTAGACCCCCAGGGCGCTTCCGCCGAAGTACTGTCGGTAGAACTTCGCTGGTGGTTCCTCGACCTGCACAGCTCCCGCCGTCAAGTCCACATGTAGGATCCTACCATGGTAACCGTATGGCATCTCACACCCCCTGTCTCGTGGGACTCGCTAGTCTGGGAAGAAATGGGCAGAATACAGTCCGGGCGGACCTTCTGCCGTCCTTGCGTGCTCGCCCCGCCCACACTGCCCTAGGTCTGCCCGTGCACGTAGGGAATCGTCATCGGTCCCTGCGGTAGCACACAGATGGTCGCATCGGCCCCATACCGATCTAGCAGGTCCGACAACGTTTCTTCTATAGACTCGCAGGGATTGAGCAGTGCGCTCCGCACTTCTTCTGGACTCAGATACGAACTCTTGACGTACACGTTCGCCTTCCTCTGGATCTGTGCCTGCACCTGCACTTCCCACTGATCGTGTCGCGAGAAGCCCGGCGAACCGACCATGGCGAGCACGTCTTCAGGGCTCGAAGCCATGCGCAGTAGATCCGCGTACTCCCCGTGATCAGGCAAACCGTCGCAGCACTCGGCGGCAATCACGATGCTGCCACCCGGCTTGACGATCTGCGCTGCAGCCGACATCCCCTTCACAGACTGATACAGGTTCAAGTCAAGAGGATACCCGGAATTGCTGGTGATGACGATGTCGAAAGGTTGCGCAACCGGCACCACCGATGCGGACCGTACGAACTCGATGCCCGCCGCGTGCGCTTGCAGCATATCCCCGGCGAAGACACTAGTGATCTCTTGATGGCCATTGAGTCCCACATTGAGGATGAATGCGGGAGAGGTCATCAGCGCGACCTCACGCATCTCCTCCCAGATCGGGTTCCCTGAAGTCACGCCCCAGGTGGCATGGGGATCCGCGATCATACTCCAGCCGTGATTCGCCAGTATCGTGCGATAGCCCGCCACTCCCGGAAGCACAGCCTTCGGCCCACCCGAGAATCCGGCGAATAGGTGTGGCTCGATGAACCCTGTGAGGATCTTCACGCTGGCCCGCATGTACTCCCCGTTGACGTAGGCCGGATGGCCGAACGAGGTCCGGCCCAGATCCACCATGCTCTCCTCGTCCCAGGCGTCGTGTTGCACAACCCGGTAGTCGTCAAGGATGCCAGCACCGAGCATCTCCGCCAACTCCAACTCCGAGTTGGCGCGGTGCGTGCCCAGCGCATTGATGAGCACGATCTGCTCCCTGGGCAGATGAGAGATCTCCTCCAACAACATGGATAGCATCTGCTGTCGGGGTTGAGGACGGGTGAGGTCACTGAACACAACGGCAACTGTGTCGTCAGCCTTCACGAGTTCGGACAACGGAGGAGAGCCCAGCGGCTCGCGGAGGGCTGTACGGATGTCCTCGCAGTCGTTCGACAGCCCGGCGATGCGTCTGGGCTCTACCACAGTCACATTCTTGTCAGGAAGCTGCACCCACAATCCGTCTTTGCCGTAGGCCAGTTTGACCTTCATCGCTTTCCTGTCTCACAGGTTCCTTGGCAGGCCACCTCCACGTGCTACGTGCAGGTGGCTATGATACGTTCCTGATCAGGCTCAAGTTGCCGACCCGCGCCGCTTCAAGAACTGATCCCATGTACGTGTCCACCATCTCGACGGTCAACGGGACAGGCATGTTCTCGAGCTTCATGCGCAGTTGCGGATCCTTGGCTGCCGTCAGCGCCCGCTTGATGTGCTCCTCGGAGAAACCCTCGACCTGGTTCAAAGCCGTGGGAAAGCCAACCCGCCTGCTCAATTCCATCATCGCTTGGGCTACGGCCACACCCAAGCTGCGTCCCGCCAGGGCATCAATGTCCGCCTCGGTCAGTCCCGCATCCCGGAATAGCTGCCCCACCATCCGCAGAGGATCCTCAATCGCCGGTGCAAAGAACACGGTGTAATAGGGGTTCATGACACCACATGCTCGCCCGTGACTCAGGATGTCCACCAAGGAGAAACTCGTGAGGTGTGCCCCGTTGGTGCCGCCCAGCATAATGGCGTATCCCCCCAAGTCTGTAGCCAGACCCAGGGCAGTTCGAGCTTCAATATCGGTCGGCGTCCGGACGGCTCGCTCGACGTACTCCAGGACCAGTCGAATGGTCTCCTTTGCTACCTCCGCGGCCTTGTCGTAATGTGAACTTCCGACGGCCCCGTAGAGCACCTCCAAAGAATGCGACAGACCGTCCCACGCCCCATCTGCTGTCAGCGCAGGGGGCGCGGACACCGTAACCTCGGGGTCGAAGAGCGCGCGCTCTGGGACGATGCGCTCATCCATGACGAGCTTCTTCTGCCCCGTTGATGCATCTGTGATATTGGAGTACTTGGTGAGATGTGCAGCGGAACTTGCCGCGGTCTGCACTGCTACCAGAGGCGTGAGGATCTTGCCGGTCGCTCGAAGTCGTTCCGTCACCCGGCCAGCCCCTAAGTAGTCGTCGATGTCGCCACCCAGGCTTCGCAGCACCACGGCGGCTTTCGTCGCATCGATGGAACTGCCCCCTCCCAGGCAAACGATCACCTCTGGCTCCAGCTCCTCGAGCCGCTTGGTGATCCGGTGTAGATCCTCTCGCGGTGCATTCGGAGCAGCCCCCTTGATCTCGCCCACCACGTCCACCCCAGCTCTCACCAGGGAGCTGTCTACCACCTCGACCAGTCTGTCGGATCCACGGAAACTGGGTCGCACGAGAGCAGCTCTCGTACCGAGTTCACGAGCAAGCCTGCCGACC